>Ga0172367_10003144_pt1 | contig 21884 bp, 21 predicted proteins | sample Lak10m_FD_114542 | JGI IMG/M metagenome (GOLD analysis project Ga0172367, IMG submission 114542) | Freshwater microbial communities from Kabuno Bay, South-Kivu, Congo - kab_022012_10m | ecosystem: Environmental > Aquatic > Freshwater > Lake | place: Democratic Republic of the Congo: South-Kivu... | reverse complement strand
TATCTGCTGGATGCGTTTCGGCGACGATGGCCAGCTCTACGCCATCAACCCGGAAGCCGGCTTCTTCGGCGTCGCCCCCGGCACCTCCGCCGCGACCAACCGCAACGCGCTTGAATCCTGCGCCAGGAACACCGTCTTCACCAACGTCGCGCTCACCGCTGATGACGATGTCTGGTGGGAAGGCATGACGAAGGAGCCACCGGAAGGCCTCACCGACTGGCGCGGCCGTCCGTGGTCGCCGGCAATGGGCGAACCTGCCGCTCACCCGAACGCCCGCTTCGCCTGCCCGGCTGATCAGTGCCCCGCCATCGCGGCCGAATGGCAGGACCCGAAAGGCGTTCCGATCTCCGCCATCCTGTTCGGCGGCCGCCGCGCCTCGGCAGTTCCGCTCGTCACCGAAGCCTTCGACTGGGAGCACGGCGTGTTCATGGGCTCGACGGTCGCCTCCGAAGGCACCGCAGCCGCCGAGAACAAGGTCGGCGAACTCCGCCGCGACCCGTTCGCGATGCTACCCTTCGCCGGCTACAACATGGCCGATTACTTCGCCCACTGGCTCAAGATCGGCCAGCGTGAAGGCGCCAAGCTGCCGCGCATCTTCTTCGTCAACTGGTTCCGCAAGGACAAGAACGGCAAGTTCATCTGGCCGGGCTTCGGCGAGAACACGCGCGTACTGAAGTGGATCGTCGACCGTCTCGAAGGCAAAGCTGCCGCGAACGACACCGCCATCGGCCGCGTCCCTGCGAAATCATCGCTCGACATCACCGGCCTCGGGCTCACCGACGAACAGATGGACACGCTCCTCGGCGTCGACCACGACGTCTGGCGCGAAGAAGCCTCCCTCATCCCCGCCTTCTTCGACAGGTTCGGCGAGCGTCTGCCCAAGGCCCTCTGGGATCAGCACAAGTCGCTCACCCAGCGCCTCGGCTAGTCCGCCGCAACATGGCTTGCAACAGGCCCGCTCAAACGAGCGGGCCTGTTCGCTTTGTTGCTCCAGCACTATTGTGCAAGCCGTTCGGGTTTGGGGGGCGATGTCCATGGGCAACTGGACCAAGGCCGACGAGATCGGCGCAGAAGCAGCGGCCGCACTGGAAGCGAAACGGGCCCTCGTTCCCCAGCCCAGCTTTCAGCTATCGCCTGAACACAAGCCGCTTCAGGCCCGAGGTGGCCTTCTGATCGCGTCACTGATCGCGTTCATCGTCATGAATGCCGCGGGGATCGCAATAACTTTCACTGCAGCGTCGTTCATCGAGCGGGCATTGGCAGGCGCATTCGAAAGTGAGGCCCAATTCCAGAACGAAGCGATGCTGCTTGAGACCATCGCAATCGGACTGTTCTGGACATCCATTGCCGTACTCGTGGCGTGCGCCGTAGCTTACAGTTTCTTCGTCTATGGCGCTGCGCGAAACATCGAGAGGTCCAACGCGAAAGGCTTGCTGGTGTCCGCAGGATGGGCAGTCGGCTGGAGCTTCGTTCCGTTCGCCAATCTCTACAAGCCATATTCCGTGATGGGACAGATCTGGAAGGCATCGCACGACCCTGCGCGAGGAGCCGTCGAGAAGCCGGGGTACATGTTGCTGTGGTGGATTCCCTACATCGTCGGGAATGCGGTCTCCAGAATCACGCAAAGAGTGAGCGAAGGGTCGGAGGATCCCGAGCAGATCATCTCGCTTGGCTGGATCGAGGCTGGCGCTTCGGCCCTGAGCATTCTCGCCGGTGTGGTGCTGATTGCCATCGTTCGACAGGTAACACGTGCACAAGCAAACTGGGCTTCGATATCTGCACAGCAGGGTACACATTTACCGCCAGATGAACGTGACAGAGCAGTGCATGATCCCTTCCGACTCTAGCCGGATCAGCAACGCGCGTTCAGATCACGCCCCCAGCACGTCCGCCAGCTCGACGAAGCTGTGCACGGTCACGTCATAATCCCACGCCGCCGGGAGCGGGCGCTCCGTACCCGCTCCCCACTCCAGCGGCCGATGCACATAGGCCGTCATCAGTCCGCGCGACTTGGCGGCGTCGAGATCGCCGGGATGACACGCCACCATCATCACCTGGCTTGGGGCGATGTCGAGAAAGCGTGAAGCGCTGTCATAAATCGCCGCCTGCGGCTTGTAGGTCTGCACGAGGTCCGCACCGAGGATCGTGTCCCAGGGAATGCCCGCCCGTTTCGCCATCGACAGCACCAGCGAGATATTGCCGTTCGACAGCGCCACGACCGCGTGCTTTGCCTTGAGAAGGTTCATCCCTGCAATTGAATCGGGCCATGGATCGAGCCTTCGCCAGCCCATGGCCAGGCGGTGCTTCTCGGTCTCGTCGAGACCGGCAATACCGAACTCCGCCAGCGCGATGTCCAGCGTCTCGCGATGCAGGGTGTCCATCGTCACATAGCTGCGCTCACCCGATCGCACCGGCGCCATCGCCTGGAGGATCGGCCTGCGCCAGGTGTTGGCGAAGGCGCCCCAGTCGAGGGCATATCCCTTGGGGCCGAGCATCGCCTCTGCTTCGCGTGCGATGCCGCTGCGCCAATCCACCACCGTGCCGAACACGTCGAACGTCAATGCGCGGATATTCGTGAAGTCAGCCATTGCGTGTTTCCTTGAGCCCGAGCGCGTTGCGTACCCTCTTGGATAACGCGGAAACGACCATTTCGTATGACGCCTCCAGATATGACTTTACCTCGCGCTTGCTGAGGCCGGGCGCGGCGTAGCTCTGAATCCACTTGAGGCCGCGCGAGGCCATGTAGGGCGCCGGCCTGCATCCCGGCGCATCGCGCAGCACCTCCCAGGCGATGTCCGACACCTTGAAGGTGATCTCCGGCTCGCGAGCGCGAGCGAACCACGCGATCGCGAAGACCTTGCCTCCCACCTTCCACACCTGCGCGCCACCCCATTGCTCGACCAAGCTCGTCGCAGGCAGTCGACCGCAGAACGAATTGAACTCAGCCCGACTCAACGGCATCGCGCCTCTCTTGCGGTCGACAGACGCATAGCTGAGCCTGGCCGCGCGCGACTGCAATGGCCTCCGCAACTTCGCGATGTCGGCAAATCAGACGATTTCGACTTTCGTTCACGCCTGGCCTGGGCCATAATGCCGGTAACTTCCGCCACTGGCCGGAGGGTACATGGCCGACGGAGCCTGGCAGGATTGGGTAGGGCGTAGCCAGACGCTCTATGACACCGTCTCCGCCTATCCGGCGCGGGCGCTGGCCCTGACCCTGAACCACGCCAACGGACAAGACCTCGGCGCAGGCGACGCGCTTCCGACGATCTGGACCTGGATGAACTTCCTGCCGCTATCGTCGATGTCGGAGGTTGGCCCCGATGGCCATCCGCGTCGCGGCGGATTCCTGCCCCCGGTCGAACTGCCGCGGCGCATGTGGGCAGGCAGCCGATGCGTGTTCGAGGCGCCGGTACGGATCGGAGACAGCATCGAACGCAAGTCGACCATCACGAAAATCGCCGAAAAATCAGGGGCGGCCGGCGCTATGGTGCTGCTGACGGTGGCGCATGAGGTCAGAGCCAACGGCGTCATCGCCATGCGCGAGGAGCAGGATCTCGCTTTCATCGCGATTGCTGAACGATACACGCCGCCTGCGCCCGCCCCACTGCCGGCCTGCGACTGGTGCGAGGCGGTTTGCGTCGATCCGGTGATGTTGTTCCGGTTTTCGGCGCTAACGTTCAACGGCCACCGCATTCACTATGACCGCAGCTACACCAAGGAGGTGGAGCGTTATCCCGGTCTCGTGGTGCACGGGCCGCTGCAGGCGATCCTGCTGTTTGACGCCGCCTTGCGTCGCGCGCCGACCGGTGCGCGACCTGCCAGCCTGCAGTTTCGCGGGATGCGGCCGCTGTTCGACTTCGACACCATTACCTTGAATGGGCGCACAGACGAGAATGGCGAACTGCACCTCTACACGGCAAATGGCGAGGGCCTGATCGGGATGCAGGCGCGCATCGCCTGGACGACGGACTGAGCAGGCCGGGCGCGTCCAGCCGATGGGCGCTGACCCTAAGGTAAGGTGGGGATGCCATGGTCAAGATACTGGAAGGTCTTCGCATCGTTGAGGGTTCGGCCTTCGTCGCCGCGCCGCTGGCGGGGATGACGCTGGCGCAGATGGGGGCCGACGTGATCCGGTTCGATCGCATTCGGGGCGGTCTCGACCATGAGCGCTGGCCGGTAACCGACAAAGGTCGCAGCCTGTTCTGGGCTGGGCTCAACAAAGGCAAGCGCAGCCTCGCCGTCGACATGGCGACGCCGCGTGGGCAGGAGGTGGTCACACGACTGATCTGCGCGCCGGGCGAGCAGGCCGGCATCTTCCTCACCAACCTGCGCGTGCGCGGCTGGATGGACTACGACTCGCTGCGCAAGCATCGCGAGGACCTGATCATGATGTCGATCATGGGCGATCGCAGCGGCGGGCCGCAGGTCGACTACACAGTTAACCCAGCCGTTGGATTTCCGAACGCGACGGGGCCTGAAGGCTCGACCGAGCCGACGGGCCATGTGTTGCCGGCCTGGGACTGCATCACGGGGCAACAGGCCGCACTCGGGATTCTCGCAGCCGAGAGGCATCGGAGGCTTACTGGGCGGGGGCAGCTGGTGGAGCTGGCGCTCAAGGACATGGCGCTGGCGATGCTGGGCAATCTCGGCATCATTGGAGAGGTCACGATCAACGGCTTTGACCGGCCGAAGATGGGCAACTCTCTCTATGGCGCCTATGCGCAGGACTTTGTCTGCAAGGGCGGCGGCAGGGTCATTGTGGTCGCCCTCACCGTGCGCCAGTGGGACAATCTGAAGGCTGCGACGTACACCCAGCCCGCCTTCGATGAGCTTGCCGCGAAACTCAACGCGAACCTCAGCCGCGAGGGCGAGCGGTTCAAGCATCGCCATGCGATCACGGCAGTGCTCAAGCCCTTCTTCGACAGTCGGCGCATCGAAGACTTTGCGCAGGCCTTCGACAACCGCGGCGTGACGTGGAGCCGCTATCGGTCATTCAAGGAAGCCATCGAGCAGGACCCGGACATTTCAACCGACAATCCGATGTTCTCCATGCTCGAACATCCCGGCATCGGCTCCTACCTCACGCCGGGCAATCCGATCGCGTTCTCTGACGCAGAACGCGTGGCCCCGACGCGCGGGCCAAGTCTTGGTGAGCACACGGACGAGCTTCTCGCAGAGATCGGCTTTTCGAACACCGAGGTTGCGGCCCTGCACGACGACAAGATTGTCGCCGGGCCGCGCTAAGCGAACTCTGTCCGGTTGGCCCGCCTCAGAAATCCGTGCGGAGGCCGACACGGAAGCCGCGCCCAGCCATCGGCGCGAGATCTTTCAGCGGCGAGGCGTGATGCCTTATCTCCTCGTCCGTGAGGTTCGTGCCATCGACGATGAGATCCACCTGCGGCGTCAGATGCCAGGTCGTCCGCAGGTCAAGCGCGGTCCAACCGTCAGTTGGCAACTCACCCTCCGCAACACGGTCCTGGTCATCAGCCCAGCGCGCCTCAAGCCGGGCGCTGACGAGATCTGTCTCCGCCTCGATGCCCGCCGTTGCCGCCATGGGCGGAATGCGCGGCAGGTCGCCGCCCCCATCGAGCTTCGCCCGCACAATGTCGGCAGAGCCATCGATGTGCCAGTGCGCGCCGAAGGCCTCGCCCAGTTCGAGCGTCGCCGCGATCTCGCCGCCTGTAAAGTTCGCGTCGGCCTGGGTGGCCTGAAAAACCGGCAACCCGTCCAGCTCGGCGCCGGTGGGCGCCAGAAAGATGAAGCGCTCGAAATCGAAGCGATACAGGCTGCCATCGATCCGCAACGGCCCAGCTTCCCAGCGCGCGCTGCCCTCGATGCTGATGCCGCGCTCGGTCTCGAGCGTCGGATCGCCGATCTCGAACTGCTGCGTGGCGAGGTGCGGTCCATCGGCGAACAGCTCGACATCAGTCGGCGCGCGTTCGGTGCGATTGACCGTAAGGCCAAGGAACAGCTGCTCGGTCAGATGTCCGTGGACGCCAAAGGAGGCATTCAGCGTGTCGAAAGAGCGCTCGCCCGCAACGACATTGTCGAGCGTCACCTCGTCAAAGCGCAGGCCGCCCTCGAGGCCCCAGTCGCCCTGCTCAAAAGTCTCGAACAGGAAAGCCCCGGTGGCTTCGGTGATGGTCGGGGTCACGAACGCCTCATCCCCGACCGCACGGAAATCGCGGCGAGAGGATTGAATGCCGACGCTTCCCTTGAAGCCCATGAACTCAACGTGCTCGGCCTCCAGCCGGAGTTCGTGACCTTCATTGGTAAAGCGCGTGCCGGGCTCTCCGGGGCCTTCGAACTCGGTATGCTCGTAGTCAACGATCGAGGCGGCGCCTGTGATGTGGTCGAGAGGACCCTGGTTGAATGCCCAGCCCCCACGCACATCGATACGCGTCTGTTCCATGTCGATGAAGGGCAGTTCGGGCGTTTCGCCGACGGCTGAGACGCCGATGCCCAGTGTGCCGACGCCCAGAGTGCCGATGCTCGCGGGCACAGGCGCCTCTTCCTCGTGGCCATGGCCGACAATGCCGTATTTGGACTCCAGGCGCCGGACGGCGAGGCCCACAAAGCCATCCTCGCCCACGAGGGACAGCCCGCCACTCAGCGCCTGCGATTCAACCCCGGAGTTCTCCAGCGTTCCCGAGATTTCCTCATGCACTTCGCCCTCGGCTGCTTCCTGCGCACGCAGGCGTGCGGATTCAGCAAAACCCGGAATGTCGAGATCATCGCTCTCGCGCCACGTCCAGCTCAGGGCGCCGACCAGAGGACCACTGCTGCCGGTCGCGCGCGCAGCCAGCGTCTTGCCTTCGTCGGCGCTGGTGTAACCGGCATAACCCCTGGCGCTGATCGGCTTATCGGGTAGTTGCTCGACAATTAGCCCGTCAATCACATTCACCACGCCGCCAGCAGCGCCCCCACCATATGCCAGCGTCGCTGGTCCACGGAGAATTTCGATGCGTTCGGCTCCAAGCGGATCGCCGGTCACGGCATGATCGGGGCTCGCCGCTGATGCGTCGATCACGCCAATGCCGTTTGTCAGCACCTGCACGCGCTCAGCGCCCAGGCCACGGATCACAGGTCGGCTCGCTCCAGGGCCGAATGCGGTAGACGAGATACCCGGCAGTGCTTCGAGCGTGTCGCCAAGGCCGCCGGACAGGCGATCGGCAATCGCTTCGCTGTCGAGCACGGTGGTGGATGCGATAAGTTCGTCGCTGGTCCGCGCAGGTCCGATGCCTGTGACGACGACCACATCACCTGGATCATCATGTAACTCCGCCGGCGGCTGGGCCTGGGCAAAGGCGCCGGGGGCCGCCAAGGCCGCGACTGCAGCGCCGAGCAGCAGGTGTTTAGATGAACGCATGGAAAACCTCATTCCGTTACACTATAACAGTACGGTATACTGTAACGCCGTCAAGTCGGAGAAGGGCTCTTCGGACGCAGACCCGCTCTGCCCATGGGCTGCCTTTGCCGCTAACTAGGCGCCGGTCTCGGAGCGCCCCCTCACCATGAAGCATGTGCCTAACGCGCTGACACTGCTTCGGCTGGCCCTGGCGCCAGTTGTTGCCGGGTTGATCTGGCTGGCCTTCGAGACGCGCGGCGGCGTGTCCATCCTTCCTATCGTGGATTCAGCGCTGATGTCTGCCGCTGCCGCCATTTTTGTGCTTGCAGCGCTGACCGATCTCTTCGACGGCATGATCGCCAGGGCCTTTAACCATCACTCGAAGTTCGGACGTATCATCGACCCTATAGCCGATAAGGCGCTCGTCGGGCTGCCCCTGGTCGCCATTGCAACCGTCGCGGCTCTTGCAGGCCTTGCAGAATGGCCCTGGATTGTCGTGGCGACCGGCGTGATCGTCGTGCGCGATATCACAATGACTGCCATTCGCTTCCTCTCGCCAGACGGCGAAGGGGCCCGCGTTTCGTCGCTGGCGAAGATCAAGACTGCGATCGAATTGGTCGCTGTCGGCGCCATCCTCGCTCTGCTGGCTTTTGAGCCCCGTCTCATGTCGGGCGGCTCGATCAGCGCCTCCCCAGCGGCCCTTCTTGGCTGGGGATGGCTTGGACTCCTGATGCTCGCAGCAGCACTGTCCGCCTGGACTGGGTGGCGGTATGTGCGTCCTGCAAAATCCCCCCCATGAAAACGCGATGGCCGCGCCCGGGGGGAACGGGCGCGGCCTTTGCCGGGCAAGCGAGCGGGGTGGGGACGGCGCTACGCTCACCTTTTGCGACGGGTTCAGCAGGAGAAGCAGAATGGCCCGGCGCTCATCCACCATTACGCCAGAGCGGAATGAACGATGGGTTAACGCAAAGGGCCTCAGCCGAAACCATTGTGGCGTTTGCTGCTGGCACACTTAACCCACGCCCCGCGTGCTGGCTTCATTCTCAGTCAGAGAGCGGTGAGATTGCCGCGGAGCATCTGGAGGACCCCCGAGAAATCCTTGCCGCCGAAGCCTAACCGGTCGAACAGCTGGTAGATCGCCTCGGCGCTGTTTCCGAGCGGCGTCGTTGCGCCCGCGCGCGCCGCCGCTTCCTGCGCCAGCTTGATATCCTTCAGCATCATCGCGGCGGCGAACCCACCCTCATAGTTGCGGTCCGATGCGGTCACCGGCCCTACGCCGGGCCAGGGGGCGTAGGTCGACAACGACCAGCAATTGCCAGAGGACTTCGATGCGATTTCGAAGAAGCGATCCGGCGCCAGACCCAGCTTCTCGGCCAGCGCAAACGCCTCGCACGTGCCGATCATCGAAATGCCGAGCAGCATGTTGTTGCAGATCTTTGCTGCCTGCCCCGCGCCATGATCACCTGCGCGGATGGTAACGCGCGCCATCGGCTTCAGCATCTCTTCGACGCTAGCGAAGTCTGCCTCGTCGCAACCGACCATGAAGGCAAGGGTGCCGGCATCTGCCGCAGCCGTGCCGCCCGAGACAGGCGCATCTGCGAAGCGGAAGCCTGCGGCCTTGGCCTGTTGTGCGACAGCGCGCGCGCTATCAACATCGATAGTGGAGCAATCGATCAGCAGCGCTGACCTAGGCGCGTGGGGCAGGATGTCGTCGGCATAGACCTTCCGCACATGGGGACCTGCCGGCAACATTGTGATGACGGCCTCGGCGGTCTTCACGGCCTCAGCGACCGATTTAGCGCCCGTTGCTCCAGCACCAACGACCTTGGCGATGGCGGCTTCGCTGAGATCGAACGCGGCCACCTCGCGCCCGCCAACAACCTGCCGCGCCGCCATGCCCCCGCCCATATTGCCCAGGCCGATGAATGCGATGCGGGTCATGGCGAAAACTCCCATTCCAGTGGTGCTGGCAAGCTGTCCGCACTGTAGTCAATTCGAACAGCGCGCCTTGCGTCAGCACTTCGTGAAGCGCGTGAACGGTGCAGCGTCAATGCAGCGGCGAACAAAATGTCGCCGCGCTTCGCGAGGCAGAGTTCCGATTCCTGACCGTTATCTGTGACATGTCGCGGCACATCGGCATCGGCGACCCTTCCAAGAAAATGCGTGCCCAAGGCAAGTTCGAGGGCGCCATTGTATGGAGTAGCTGCATCCAGATGGACGCGGGCGAACATCATCCGCTCAAGAAGCTCAATCGGCGGTTCGACATGCCAGACCCCAGCCTTTCGCGTCCAGTTCGAATAGCCAGGGACTTCAACGCGTTCCTTGACTGCGATAACGCGATCCTGATGCCAAGGTAGAGCCCAGTTTTCGTTCTCGCTTTTGCTGAACGCAACGACTCGAACTGGAACCGCGCCCGGCAAAAGCATCCGAGCGAGGAGATTCACCGGCTTGAGCGCTATCCGAACGTCGTGGCGCGCTGCCAAGCGAGCGCCGGGAGCATTCCCCATCGCACATGCCAGCTCCAGACCAATGAGCTCCACATCCGAGAGTGCGTCGCGGCGCCATTCGCGTCCGGTATCTCCGAAAGTTCTGCCCTCTCGCGCGATCAAGCGCCGCCGCCGAAACGCATGGCGATGGCGGGCCCCCAGCCGAAGAGGGTGAAGAAGAATGTCGCGTAGGCGACGAAGGCCGCACTCAACGCAAGCGCCGTGGTGGCGCCGAGGCGGCCTGCAGTTGTCGCGCGGGTGCGGCGTGCGCGCAGGTAGAGTTCGGCAACGATCAGCGGCGGCACGAAGAATGCCCAGTTCATCACATGGTCGAACCAGCCCGAGAAATCCGCCTCGACATGGCCCGGATTGTCCGGCCCGCCGAACACGAAGAACAGGCCATAGCCGATGCGATAGAGCCAGGAGCCGATGGCCAGCGCGTAAAGGCGGATCGCCCATTGCCGGTGAACGTCGATCCGTCGGGCCATGGCGTGCCGCACCACCTGTACCGCAGCCAGCACCATCAGCGCGCCATAGGTCGCGAAGGCAACGTCCATGGCAAGACCGCCCACCGTGCCCTTCGCGGCGATGAATGTGAGCCCACCCACGCCTGCTGCAAGAGCCGCCAGCGCATAGAGCCGCCCGATCCAGCGATGCAGGGCCGACACATGCTTCCGGATGGCGCCAATGAGCTGAACAGGACCGAGCAGCAGCAGCACGGCGCCGGCGAAGAAGTGTAGCCCGATACCCGCCGAGGCCACCGGCGTGTGTGGCTCATAGAGCCGCGGCAACGTCTCGTTCCACTGCTCCAGCGTCCCCGCAGGAATAGCCCCGCCATAAAGCGCCAGTATGTAGGCGCCGAAAATCGCCGAACTCACCCACACCACGCCAACAAGCGCAACAGAAGCGAAGCGAAGCGCGGCGCTGGTCCAGCGCGGCGGCGACAGAGGCTGGGCGAGCGCAGTCATGGCTGGACTCACCGCATCGTCGGTATGACGAAGCTCGAATCTCCCACATCGCCCTCAGGCCAGCGCGCCGTGACGGTCTTCACCTTCGTCCAGAACTTCACGCCCTCCATGCCGTGCTGATTGGTGTCGCCGAAAGCCGATCGCTTCCAGCCGCCGAAGGTGTGATACGCCACTGGCACAGGGATCGGCACGTTGATGCCGACCATCCCGACATTCACCTTTGCGGCGAACTCTTGCGCTGCGCGCCCATTCCGCGTGAAGATAGCAACGCCATTGCCGTATTGGTGCTTGCTGGGCAACGCAACGGCCTCCTCGAAGGACTCCGAGCGTACGATCTGCAGCACAGGCCCGAAGATCTCCTCATTGTAGGTCTTCATGCCCGGCTTCACCTGGTCGAAGAGTGAGGGCCCGATGAAGAAGCCGTTCTCGTAGCCTTGCAGCTTGAACCCACGCCCATCGACCACCAGTTCCGCGCCTTCGTCCTTGCCGGTCTGGATATAGTTCGCGATCTTGTCACGATGCGCCTTGTTCACCACGGGCCCGTATTGGGCCGCCGGGTCGCTCGAAATGCCAACTTTCAGCGTCTCGATCTCGGCGACCATCCGCTCGCGCAGTTCGTCTGCCGTCCTCTTGCCCACCGGCACCACCACCGGCAGCGCCATACACCGCTCGCCGGCCGAACCGAAGGCGGCGCCGGCCAGGTCCTTTACCACCTGGTCCATGTCCGCGTCGGGCAAGACGATGCCGTGGTTTTTCGCCCCGCCCATCGCCTGCACGCGCTTCCCGTTCGCCGCACCGCGCTGGTAAATGTAGTGCGCGATGTCGGACGATCCGACGAAGGACACAGCCTTGATCTCGGGATGGTCGAGGATGGCGTCCACCGCCACCTTGTCGCCGTGCACCACGTTGAGCACGCCCGTCACGTCTAGACCGGCAGCTGCACCCGCTTCGAGAAACAGCTCGCCGAGGCGAACCGGGACAGACGGGTCACGCTCGGAAGGCTTGAGCACGAAGGTGTTCCCCGTGGCGATGGCGACACCGAACATCCACATCGGGATCATCGCGGGGAAGTTGAACGGGGTTATGCCAGCGACAACGCCCAGCGGCTGGCGCATCGAATAGACATCGATGCCCGGCCCGGCGCCCTCGGTGTACTCGCCCTTCAGCGCATGCGGGATGCCACACGCAAACTCGATCACTTCAAGACCGCGCTGGATATCGCCCTTGGAGTCCGCAATCACCTTGCCGTGCTCGCTGGACAGGAGCTCGGCCAGCGGTTGCATGTTGGCTTCGACCAGCCGCTTGAATTCGAACATCACGCGCGCCCGGCGCTGGGGGTTCGTGCCGGCCCAGCCCGGCAGGGCCTTCGCGGCAGCCTCAACGGCGGCATCCACATCTGCCTCCGCCGCGAACCCTACTTTCGCCTGTACCTCGCCCGTGTTGGGATTGAAGACATCGCCCTCCCGGCCCGACATGGCCTTGGTTGCTTTCCCGCCGACGAAGCCCTCGATACGCCGCATGCGCGCGCCTCCCGAATAGGTGTGTGGGTGCGTCCTACCCCTAACAGCTTGACCGGGCCAGCGGGAACCGCCACCTCCCGCCCATGAATCCTCCCGCCATTCCGTCGCATGCGCCCTTCCGCCTCCCGCGCAAGCCCAAAGGGGTGGTCTTCGACCTCGACGGCACCCTGATCGACTCCGAGGCGCTGGTACTGGAAGCTTACATGGCCGCGGCGGACCGGCATGGCGTACCCTTCACGCATGGCCAGTTTCTCACGCTCGTCGGCCGTCATCGCCAGCACAGCGAAATGAAGATGCGCGAGTATTTCGGCGGCGCCTTTCCGCTGGAAGACTTCTACGCGACGGTCGGCGAGCATGTCGGCGACCGGCATGCCCCGCTGAAGCCCGGCGCTGACACCTTGCTCGACTGGCTGGATGCATCGCGCACGCCTTATGCGCTGGCGACGTCATCAGGGCCGGGTTGGGTGGACAAGCATTTCCGGGCGCACGGCCTGGCCGAGCGTTTCCGCGGCATCGTCACACGCGAGGACGTCGCGCAGGGCAAGCCACATCCAGAGCCTTACCTCAAAGCGGCGACCATTCTGGGCCATGATCCCGCCGACATCCTCGCGATCGAGGACTCACCAACCGGCGTCGCCTCAGCCTACGCAGCCGGCCTGATGACGATCATGGCGCCCGATCTGATCCAGCCGGACGCGGAAACGCTGACGCGCGCCTTGCACGTTGTGCGTTCACTCGATGATGTCGTGGCGCTTATGGAGCGGCTGTGAGCGCCGCAATCACTGCCCCGGCCAGGCCTTGTCGATCGGCAGCGCAGGGTTCGCCGTGATCTTGAGGTCGGCGCAATGGTGGTAGGAGAAATCACCTTCGCGATTGAGACCGTGCTCCTCCATGAACTGCAGAACCTGCAGCGTGCATTTTTCGCAGTTGATGTTGGGTAGGCGGATATCCGTCTCGAAGTGCGAGCCCGGTGCGGGCCGCTCGCGATGTTCGAACAGCCCGTCCGCCAGCACCGGCGGCCGCGGCCGCGGATCGATCTTGCCCGAGACGGATAGCGGCCCGCGCGGCGATTCACGCGTCGTCGCTTCCGGATCTGGCGGGAGTTCGCTGCGATCGAGCACGGAGAGCGCCACGCGATAGTAGCCGGGATGATAGATCGTCTCGCGGATCTTGATGTGCAGCATGTCTCCGCCGGTTATCGCCGTCACCTTGCCGGTCGGCGTGCCTTGCGTCATGTCCGACGTGCCGCAGGGGGCGGCCTTCTGTGGATCGCCCAACACGTTGACCTCGACCCAAGCAACCGGCGCAACAAGGATGAAGTGCGCCGAGGCCGGTCCCGCAAGCGCCAACGCCGAAAGGCCAAGCAGTGCGAAAAGCTTGCGCTTCATCAAGAACCCCCCCCTGTCGAACCGGTGAGCAACTGCTCACGCGTGTTTGTGTACATAGCCTTTCCGGAGCTGTCGACGGTGCTTGTGCAAGCCGCCGACCCGGCATCTGCTGGCGCACTTTGGGAGAGATAGGATGCGTGTCCTCGCCTGGGTCATCTGCGCATTGCCAGCGACGGCTTGCGCTGTTGACGAGACAGCGCTGCGGATGCGCCACGGATCTCCACTCTACACTCACGTCTGTGAGGGCGGCAGAACCTTCCAGTCGCGCCAGGTCATGTCTGGCGAAGTCGAGGTGACGGCAGGTAGGCAAACGCGCGATGTCACCGACGCGGACGGCGGGCCGGTCCCGGACGGGCCGCGCCTGGAATCCGTTGACGGCGCGACACGGCTCACCGGCATGCCGGGCGGACCTTACGAAGCTTGCGTCATCGACTTGGAAGGCGCCGAATAGCGCAGCCCATGCTTGCGCCGCACCGCGTGATTTGCGCTACACTGGGGTACGTGTATCATTCCGGATTGGACAATTGATGAGGCGAACCATGCTCGGGCGCAAAGGTCTTGGTCTGGTGGCGATCGCGGCATTGGCGCTGACAGGCATCGCGCATGCCCAGCCCGGCCTCAGCACCGGCCCCGACTATGACCTCATTCACAAGGCTGACCGTATCGACGACGATGCCGACGCGGGTCTGCCGCAGGTGCAGCAACAGGGCCTCGCCGCATTGCAGGCGAAGGATTTCGCAACCGCCGAGCTGGCATTCGCAGAAATCCTGCGCCGCAATCCATCCGCCATCGGGGCCAGCTTTCTGCTCGGCCTGTCGAAGATTGGTCTGGAAAAGTGGGACGAGGCAAGGGTGGCGCTTGAGCGCGCCGTGATGGATGAACCCGAACGGCCAGAGCCGAAGACACGGCTGGGTCTCACCTATATCGCGCTCAAGGATACAGACGCTGCGCGTCGGCAGCGCGACGCGCTGGCGGCTCTGGATGCGACATGCAAGGATGCGTGCGCGGATGGGGCTTGGATCAAGGATGGTCTTGCCGCACTTGACCAGGCGCTCGCTGCGGGCGACCGGGCGCGCGTTTCATCAGCATCCCTTGCCGCCGTATCAGTGGGAGCGACGGAGACGCGATCGGGCTACTTCGATCCGGCGAAATACAGCCTTGTGATGTTCGAGGATCCCGACGATCTCTACGATCTCCTGACACAGGACGGGCGCTGCCCGCCGAACAAGACGGCGGCGCCGAAACAGCCCTGCGCGCTGGTTCTTTATCGCCCGACCGATGGTTCCGGCGGATCGCTGGCCGCCAACTTCAAGCCCGTGTTCAAGGTCACCTCGCGCAACGCGATCTGGGCGATCCACGACAAGCAGCTGCAGAAGATCAAGATCGACAATCTCTACATGGATGTCGTCGATGTCATCGGCGGCAAGCGCATGACCTATGCGTCCGTCGCCCTGATCGGCAATGCAGAGAACGCCGCCAACTGCGCGGCGGGCAAGCCATGCCTCAGCAATCTCGTCGCCGAAGACATGTTCAACATGTACCGCAACATGCCGGACTCGGTGGTGAAGGTGATCTGGGGCGGCGGCATGGAAGACCCTGGCACGGTGCGGGTGCGCTAATCGCTAGCGCACCACAAGCCCCGGCTCCCCCGCGGCAAGCTCGCCCACTACCGCTGCGTCGGCGAAGCCTGCTTCCCGCGCCATCGTCAACACGCGCGCCGCATCCCCTGGCGCCACTGCAATCAGTAGCCCGCCGCTCGTCTGGGGATCGCACAGCACATCGCGCCGCCAGCTCTCCAAGCCCTCAGGCAGGCTCACGGCCTCGCCATAGCTGTCCCAGTTGCGCACCGCCGCACCTGTTCGCACGCCCGCGCGCGCCAGCGCCTCCACGCCTGGCAGCAGGGGCGCGGCGGCGTCGATCCACGCCGCCAAGCCTGCCCCGCGCGCCATCTCCAGCGCATGGCCCAGCAAGCCGAACCCGGTCACATCCGTCAGCGCATGCACGCCCTTCACCTCGCCGAGCGCCCCGCCCAGCGTGTTGAGCTTCGTGGTCGATGCGATCAGCGCGGCGTAGCCGTCCGCATCCAGCCGGTTCTGCTTCAGGGCAGCGCTGTAGACGCCCACGCCGAGCGCCTTGGTGAGGATCAGCTTGTCGCCCGCCCGACCCGTTCGATTGGTGAGCAGCCTTTGGGGATGCACGAGCCCAAGCGCAACAAGCCCGTAGATCGGCTCCTTGCTGTCGATCGAATGCCCGCCCGCCACGGGAATCCCCGCCGTCGCACACACCGACGCCCCACCCGCCAGGATCTGCCGGATCATCTCCACCGGCATCACTCCAACCGGCATCCCCACGATTGCCAGTCCAAAAATGGGTGTCGCTCCCATGGCGTAGACATCTGAGAGTGCATTCGCCGCCGCGATCCGGCCGAAGTCGAACGGGTCATCGACCACCGGCATGAAGAAGTCCGTTGTCGCCACCAGCGCCTGGCTGTCGTTCAGCCGCCATACGGCCGCATCATCCGAGGTTTCCGTCCCCACCATGAGGCTTGCGAACGGGGCAGAGACGGGCATGCCGGCTAGAATGTCGCGCAAGACCGCGGGCGCCAGCTTGCAGCCGCACCCGCCGCCATGGGCCAGCGATGTCAGGCGAATTTCCTCGGCCAAGGCGGGCGCTCCTGCTTGCGGGACGGCGACAGTTTGATAGCAGCCCGTTATGACACCCGACAATGCGTCGGGCATGGCGGCGAGGCAGATGTCCAATCCCGGAATTACAGATGCGGTCGACCGCGCATCTCTTGCCCGCTACGACATGATCATCGATGTGCGCAGCCCGGCCGAGTTCGCCGAGGATCATGTCCCCGGCGCAGTGAATCTGCCAGTGCTGAACAATGACGAACGCGCCCTGGTCGGCACGACTTATGTGCAGGACTCCCGCTTCCTCGCCCGCCGCATGGGCGCAGCCCTTATCGCCCGCAATGTCGCGCGCCACCTTGAAGGCGCCCTTTGCGAGGCCCCGCCGACCTTTCGTCCGCTGGTCTATTGCTGGCGCGGCGGCCAGCGCTCGGGCGCGATGGCGCTCATCCTTGCCCAGGTTGGCTGGCGCACAACAGTGCTGCAGGGCGGCTACAAGACCTATCGCCGCGCCGTCCAGCGACGGCTTTATGAAGACCCGCTCGGCTTCCGGCTGATCCTGCTGGACGGCAACACGGGCTGCGGCAAGACCGACATCCTGCATCGTGCCGCCGCGAAGGGCGCGCAGGTGCTCGACCTCGAAGCACTGGCCCGTCATCGTGGATCGCTGTTCGGCGCAACACGTGACGTGCAACCGTCGCAGAAATGGTTCGAGTCCTGCGTGCGCCACGCGCTTGCAGGGATGGAGCCGTCGCGGCCTGTACTCGTCGAGGCAGAGTCGAACAAGATCGGGCGACGTACGCTTCCCCCGTCACTCTGGCAGGCAATGCTGGTTGCCCCTCGGATCGAGCTCACGGCAGCAATCGACGTCCGCGTCGCCTATCTTCTTGACGCCTATCCCGAAGTGGTCGCGAACCGCGCCCTGCTCGACTTCGCGCTCACGCGCCTCGAAGTGTATCCTGGCCGGAAGCAGCTCTCTCAATGGCGCCAGCTTGCTGATGCCGGCCATTTCCATGACCTGGTTAGAGAGGTCGTCGAACGCCACTACGACCCGTCCTACCTCCGCTCCAGCAAGCGCAACACGCGCCCGCTCCTTGCAAGCCTTCCCCTTGCCTCACTCAACGAAAGCGCCCGCGAGGCAGCTGCTCAGCGGATCGCGGAGATGCTGGCGCTATAACCCCATCTGCCGGCTCGCGAGATCTTTCATGATTTCCTCGGCCCCGCCGCCGATGGCATTGACCTTCACCTCGCGATAGATCCGTTCCACTTTCGCCCCGCGCATGAAGCCTGCCCCCCCGAAGATCTGCACCGCCTCGGAGGCGCAGTAGGCCATTGTCTGCGTCGCCTGGTTCTTCATCATGCAGATTTCGGCGACCGGCCTTTCGCCCTGCATCAGCCGCCACGCCAGCAGCTCCAGCATCGATTGTGTCGCCACGACGCGCTGCATCATGTCGACCAGCTTGTGACGGATCACCTGATGCTGGCTCAGCGGCTTGCCGAAGGTTTCGCGTTGACGGGCATACGCAATCGCCTCGTCAACGCACACGCGCGCATAAGCTGTGCACGAGGCGGCCATACCCATCCGTTCGGAATTGAAGTTGCGCATGATCAACGGGAAGCCGCCGCCTTCCTCGCCCAACAGGTTCTCGGCTGGCACGCGGCAATTGTCGAAGTGCAACGTCGCGGTATCCGACGCCCACCAGCCCATCTTCTTCAGCTTCGTACGACTGAGCCCGGGCGTGTCTCCCGGGATCACCAGCAAGCTTACCCCGCCGGCGCCTGACCCGCCTGTTCGCACAGCGACCGTAAGGTAGTCGGCGCGGTAGCCCGAAGTGATAAACGTCTTCTCGCCATTGACGACAAAGTGGTCACCCTCGCGCCGCGCCGTGGTCCGCAGGCCCGCCACATCAGATCCGCCATTGGGCTCGGTGATCGCCAGCGCGGAGATCTTCTCCCCCGCGATGATCTGCGGCAGCACCCGTGCCTGCAGCTCAGGCCGGCCGGCAAACGCGATGGGGGGCGCGCCGATGCCGTGGCTCATCAGGCTGGCGTTGACGCCGCCCGCGCCATGCCGCGCCATCTCCTGGCTCACGACAATGCTCATGAACTGGTCCGTGGGCGTGCCCCCGAAAGCCTCCGGAAAGCCCAGACCGAGAAGGCCAATGTCAGCCGCTTTGCGATAGAGTTCGCGCGGAAACTCTCCCGCCTCATCCCATTCAGCAGCGTAGGGCTCGATCTCCTTCACAACAAATCTTCGCACCACGGCGCGGAATGCCTCGTGCTCGTCGGTGTAGAAAGGGCTTTTGGCGGGTTGCATCATGATTGCAGTCTAAGCAGACAAAGGCGGCGCACGTCGATTCCCGACGTGGCGTCAGCCCTGCTCCATTCCGGGCTTGACCTCAATCCGCTAAGCTGGCCCGCTTCCGACAGGTTCCAGAGGATTTTCCCCGATGAAAACCCGCGCCGCCGTTGCCTTCGAGGCGAAGAAGCCGCTCGAGATCGTCGAGCTTGACCTCGAAGGGCCGAAGGCAGGCGAAGTCCTGGTCGAGATCAAGGCCACCGGCATCTGCCATACCGACGCCTACACACTCGACGGCTTCGACTCAGAGGGCATTTTCCCTTCCATCCTTGGCCACGAGGGCGCCGGCGTCGTGCGCGAGGTCGGCGCCGGCGTAACCACGCTCAAGCCCGGCGACCACGTCATCCCGCTCTACACGCCCGAATGCCGGCAGTGCAAAAGCTGCCTCTCGCAGAAAACCAATCTCTGCACGTCGATCCGCGCCACACAGGGCAAGGGCCTGATGCCGGACGGTACGTCGCGCTTTAGCTACAAGGGCAAGACGATCTACCACTACATGGGCTGCTCGACCTTCTCGAACTACACTGTCCTGCCCGAGATTGCACTGGCGAAGATCCGCAACGACGCCCCGTTCGACAAGGCCTGCTATATCGGCTGCGGTGTCACCACTGGCGTCGGCGCCGTGGTCAAGACTGCGAAAGTCGAGCCGGGCGCCAACTGCATCGTCTTCGGTCTCGGCGGCATCGGCCTCAACGTGATCCAGGGCCTCCGGATGGCCGGCGCCGACAAGATCGTGGGCGTCGACATCAACCCCGCCAAGAAGGAATGGGGCGAACGCTTCGGGATGACGCACTTCGTCAATCCGAGCAATGTGACCACCGACCTCGTCCAGTATCTCGTCGCCCTCACCGATGGCGGCGCCGACTACACGTTCGACTGCACTGGCAACACGCAAGTCATGCGAACGGCGCTCGAATCGTGCCATCGTGGCTGGGGCACGAGCATCATTATCGGTGTCGCAGAAGCGGGGAAGGAGATCGCCACCCGTCCCTTCCAGCTGGTTACAGGGCGTGTCTGGAAAGGCTCGGCCTTCGGCGGCGCTCGCGGGCGCACGGACGTACCTAAGATCGTCGACTGGTACATGGACGGCAAGATCGAGATCGATCCGATGATCACCCACACGCTGAAGCTCGAGGACATCAACAAGGGTTTCGACCTGATGCACGCGGGCGAGAGCATACGCAGCGTCGTGGTGTACTGATGCGTTTCCTCATTGCGCTGCTCGCGCTCGCACTCACCGCACCGGCCTTCGCCGACGACAAGGCGGAGATGGAGGCCTTCATGGCTGCTTATCTCGAGCGCTGGAACGCGCACGATGCCGATACCATAACCACAAGCTTCTACCGCTTCGATGCTGAGCATCGCTGGTCGACGGCAGCCGGCCTCAAGGCCGAGTTCGACCGCCTGAAGGTGGAGGGTTACGACAAGTCGGAGATCCTCGGGATTGTCGGGTGCGCGGCCGGGCCGAACGCGGGCCAAGTCGAGCTGCGCTTCATTCGCCGCACAACCGACGGCGGCTTCATGCCGCCGAAGGACCGCACCAGCATCTACACCGTCCGCAGGTTCGCGGACGGCTGGCGCGTCACCAGCCTGCGCGGCTTACCGGCGGGCGAACGGATGTCCTGCCCAGCGTCGTGAGCGGAAGCGCGCCATGGAAACCTTAAAGTCTCACCGCGTCTGCGACGGCGAGCTGCGCTACTGTCGCCATGAGAGCCCCGTCACCGGCACGCCGATGACGTTCAGCGTGTTCACGCCCGAAGGCCCGGGTCCCTTTCCGATCCTCCTCTGGCTCTCCGGTCTCACCTGCACGGAGGACAATTTCACGACCAAGGCCGGCGCCTATCCGGCCGCCGCACAGCACGGGCTGATGGTGGTCGCTCCTGACACCTCGCCACGCGGCCAGACTATCGCCGACGACCCCGGCTACGACCTTGGTCAGGGCGCCGGCTTCTATGTCGACGCCACCCAGGCCCCGTGGGCGCCGCATTTTCGTATGGAAAGCTACATCATCGATGATCTGATACCCTTGATCCGGGCAAGCTTTCCGGCCGATCCCATGCGTATCGGCGTGTCCGGCCATTCCATGGGGGGCCACGGCGCCCTCACCCTGGCCTTGCGACACACCGATGTTTTTCGCTCAGTCTCGGCATTCGCCCCGATTGCCTCCCCGATGAACTGTCCGTGGGGCGTAAAGGCATTCACAGCCTATCTCGGCAGCGATCGCGCAGAATGGGAGCGACATGACGCCTGCGCCCTCCTGCGCGGCGGTCTGGCTCATGGCTATTTCGACGACATCCTGGTGGATCAGGGCCTTGCAGACCCTTTCCTCGCAGAGCAGCTACGCCCCGAGCTGCTGGAACAGGCCGCCGCCAACGCAGGCCAGCGCCTGACGCTACGCCTGAACCACCGTTACGATCATAGCTACTTCTTCATTGCCAGCTTTATCGGCGAACATATCGCCTGGCACGCGCACCGGCTAAGCTAAATTCGCGCTGGAATTAAAAATCAGCCACAACACATTATGTTTGTTTGGACAGTTGGAAGGTCCGGATATATTTAGAATCAGCTGGGTCGGGGCTGAAATTATAGAACCCAGAGAGTATACAACCATGGGGCGGAAAATGGCGTCGCGCTTGCCAAACATAGACGGGCTGTCGCTGGCTGATCTCAACGAGCTGCAGTCGCGGATCAACCGGGCCATCCAGGCGCGCAAGGACGAGGCCAAGGTCGAAACCCTTCAGAAGCTGAAAGCGCTGGCCGTGTCTGAGGGTTTTAGCCTCGACGAACTGATCGGCAAGGGCAATGGCGGCCGCCGCCAGCGTTCGGACAAGGGCGTGAAGCTGCGCCCGAAATACATGGGCCCCAACGGGGAAACCTATACGGGCCGCGGCCCGACTCCGAAATGGCTTCGCTCCCTCGAGCGCAAAGGCGAGAAGCGCGAGAAATTCCTCGTAAAATAGCTTTCCCGGGAAGGCCTGACGCACGGCTCGCACAATTTGCGAGCCGTCTTTGCTTGCAATGTATGCCGTTTATGTCGGGATACTCTAACGCACAAAAGCCGTAATTGCTCACCCCTATCGCGCGCCTGGTCAAGGGTCGGCGAGACCTGAGGCGCGGGCTGGAGCGAGAACCGACCGCACTGCGGCCAGCGCGGAGATCCCGGTGAGGCGCGCGGTGGCGAC
>Ga0172367_10003143_pt1 | contig 21884 bp, 19 predicted proteins | sample Lak10m_FD_114542 | JGI IMG/M metagenome (GOLD analysis project Ga0172367, IMG submission 114542) | Freshwater microbial communities from Kabuno Bay, South-Kivu, Congo - kab_022012_10m | ecosystem: Environmental > Aquatic > Freshwater > Lake | place: Democratic Republic of the Congo: South-Kivu... | reverse complement strand
TCTGCGCGAGGTGGTGCGCCGCGAGGTCGGCTTCTACGACAACACCACGGCCGACGGGGTGCTCCTGGCCTTCATCCGCACCTGACCCCCACCGATCTCGGTACGTATAGTCCCGAAAACCGGGACGATACGCGCCGAGATCGGTGGGGTGATCGGTGGGGTGATCGGTCAGCGGGAGCCGAGTTCGTGCTGGAGGGCCTCGAGTTCGGCTCCACCGGCCATCAGGCGGGTGAGCTCGTCGAGGGCGATCTCCGACTTGGCGAAATCGCCGAGCGACTTGCCGCGGTTGAGCAGCAGGAACCGGTCGCCGACCGGGTATGCGTGGTGCGGGTTGTGGGTGATGAAGATCACGCCCAGCCCGCGCTCGGCCGCGGCACGGATGTAGCGCAGCACGACGCCCGACTGGCGCACGCCGAGAGCCGACGTCGGCTCGTCGAGGATGAGCACCTTGGCGCCGAAGTACACCGCACGGGCGATGGCCACCGACTGTCGCTCGCCACCCGACAGGGTGCCGACCGGCTGGTCGATGTCGCGCACGTCGATGCCCATCTTCTTCATCTCGGCCTTGGCCGTGGCCTTGGCGAACTCTTGGTCGAAGCGTCCGAGGGTGCCCGGCTCGGAGCCGAGGAAGAAGTTGCGCCACACGCTCATCAGCGGGGCCATGGCGAGGTCCTGGTACACCGTGGCGATCCCGGCAGCGCGGGCATCACGCGGCGAGTGGAAGCGCACCGGCGTCCCCTCGATCAGGTAGTCGCCCTTGCTCTGCTGGTGGACGCCGCTGAGGATCTTGATGAAGGTGCTCTTGCCGGCGCCGTTGTCGCCGAGCACACAGGTGACCTTGCCGGCCTCCACGTGCGTGCTGACGTCGTCGAGCGCCGTGACGTTCCCGAAGTACTTCGAGATACCGACGAGTTCGAGGAGATTCATCAGCGGGCCTCCTGCGCCTTCTTGCGGACCTTCTGGTTCACGAGCACGGCGAGGAAGAGCACCGCGCCGAGGAAGATGTACTTGTTGTCGGTGTTCCAGCGGGCACCGGGGATACCGGTGGCGAGCATGGCCGAGATCATCGCGCCGAACGAGGCACCGATCACCGAGCCGTAGCCGCCGGTCAGCAGACAGCCACCGACGACGGCGGCGATGATGTACTCGAACTCTTCACCGACGCCCTGGCTGGCGGCCACCGAGGTGTAGCGCAGCGCCGTTATCAGGCCGACGAGGCAACCGACGAGCGACACCATCATGAACAGGCCGACCTTGGTGCGGTCGACGGGCACACCGACGGCGCGGGCGGCGTCCTTGTTGCCACCGACGGCGAAGATCCAGTTGCCCCACCGCGTGCGGGCGAGCACGTAGGCGGCGATGAGCGTCACGCCAACCCACCAGACGATGCTGACACGCACCGGAGCCCCCGACCAGGTGAGGCGGATGGCCATCGCGAGGATGCTGATGGCGACACCCGACACGACGATCGTGCGGCCTCGACGGTCGGCCTTGGCCTCGGCCGAGGTGCGCTTGACCATCATCGCTTCGATCAGCGAGTTGCCGAGCACGAGGGCGGCGGCGATCGCCATCGTGGCGACGAAGCCCGAGCGGAAGCGGTCGCTGCCGGCGTCGTGGCGGATCAGCAGCGCGGTCCAGAGGATCACGAGTGCGGCGATGGTACCGAGCAGCAGCTGTGCCCGGCCCGACTCGCGCCGGGCGGCACCCTTCGCGGTGAGGAGGGCGAGGATGCCGAGACCACCGAGGCCGACCTGGACGGCCGACCGGAAGCCCTGCTCGGTGCAGAGCTGGAGGAAGGCGAGCACGGCTACGAGAGCGACGAGTCCACCGACGAGCGAGGTGCCCACCAGCATCGGCCATGCCCAGCGCGACCGGCGTGCGCCACCGACCTGCGACCGCATCCGGTCGAGACCGGCACGAGCGACCCAGCCGGTTCCGGCGACAGCGGCGACCACGCCGATGAGCACCTTGATGCCGTGGGCGGGGATGCTCAGCAGCACCCGAGTCTCGTGCTTGTCGAGGAAGCGGGTGATCAGCCACGCGAGCACGGTGGCAGCGATGCCTCCGGCGAACGAGCGGGTGGCGGCAGGGGTCCACCAGGCACCCGAGAGCGTCTTGGTCTCGTGACGCCACCGGGCCAGGCCGATGGTGGCGAGGATCGCTCCACCGAGCGACACGACGGCGGCCAAGAGGTTGGCGCCGACACCGTCGGTCTTGTGGATGAGGAGGATGCCAACCACCGTGGCGACCACGCCGACGAGGAGGAGCGGGAGAGCGGCCGCGTGGGCCTTCTCGCGGCGCACGAGCGACTGCTCGAGGAGGCCGACGACGACGAGCACGGCGGCGAGGATGCCGCCGAGGACGAGGATCGTGTCGCGCAGTGCGAACGACTCGAGCACGTGGGTCGAGGCGAAGACCTTGCGGAACGGCTCGAAGTCGCGGACCTCGTCGATGTTCTCGACGAGCACCTTGTCGACGAGTCGCTTGGCGAACACGAGGTTCGCACCGCGGAGCACGAAGAAGGTGGCGAGTGTGACGATGAAGCTCGGCAGCCCGGTCTTGTTGACGAAGGTGCCGTTGAGCCAGCCGATGAGTGCGGCGGCCAGGAAGGAGACGGGGATGGCCAGCCACATCGTGGCGCCGTCACCCATGAACTTCTGTGCGTAGAGACCGACGAGGATGCCCGTCGAGCCGGTCATGACGCCGGATGACAGGTCGAACTCGCCGCCGATCATCAACAGGGCGACGGCGACCGACATGATGCCGAGAGGCGCTGCGCCGTCGAGCCACGACGCCGAGGTGGGCGCCGTCGAGAACTTTTCGCTGGTCGCCCAGAAGAGGGCCCAGACCATGATCGTGCCGATGAGTGCGCCGATCTCGGGCGAGATCAGCATGCGCTGCATGGGACCGCGGAACGAGATCCGCTCGTCGCGCTGCGACGCTTCCCCTTGGACGGTGGCGTTGTCCGCCATCCGAGCCCCCCTTGTGAGTGTGTGACGTCCGTGGTGACGACAGCGGGCCGGGGATTTCTCCCCGGCCCGCTGTCGTCGGTTCCGTCGTCAGGACGACGGTTCGGTTGCTGTGATCAGCGGGTGCCGGCCGCGACGAGCGCCTTGACGCTGGTCACGTTGTCGGCGGTGACGAAGCCCGGGCCGGTGTAGACCGGCAGGCCGCCACCGACGGTGTTGGCGTTGGTGACGTTGAGGTACAGGAAGACCACCGAGAGGTAGCCCTGGAGGTACTGCTGCTGGTCGATCGTGAAGGCGATCTCACCGGCCTCGATGGCGTCGAGCAGGTCGGTCGAGAGGTCGACCGCACCGATCATGACCTCACGGCCGAGCTCCTTGGCCGCAGCGTTCGCCAGGACGGCACCGATGGGGCCGGTGGCGAAGATCGCGTCGATCGCCGGGTCGGCGTCGAGGGCGGCCTTGATCTCGCTCTGCGAGGTGGTCGGGTCAGCGTCGCCCGAGGTGTTGATCTTCACGACCTCGCCACCGAGGGTGTCGGCGGCACCGTCGCAGCGGGCCTCGAGGCCCACGTTCGACTGCTCCTGCATGACGCAGAGGACCTTGACCTTGCCGGCCGCAGCGAACTTCTCGCCCGCTCCCTGACCAGCGACGAACTCGTCCTGGCCGACGTGGGTGATGGCGCCGAGGCCCTTGAACAGGTCGGAACCCGAGTTCATGGTGATGACCGGGATGCCGGCGGCGACAGCGGCCTTGACCGAGGCCTCGAGGGCGCCCGGATCGGCGAGCGAGACGGCGATGCCGTCGACACCCGCGGCAACCGCGTCGTCGATCATCTTGGCCTGGGCGGCACCATCGTTGTTGCCACCCTGGTACTGCACGGTGATGCCGAGGTCGGCACCGGCCTGCTCAGCGCCCTTCTGGGCGACCGACCAGAACACGCCACCGTCGCCGTGGGTGATGACGGCGATGGTCACGTCTTCGCCCTCGGTCACTTCGACGCTGTCGGTCGACGGGGCCTCGGTGCTGCTACCGGTCTCGTCGTTGCTGTCGCTGCAGGCCGTCGCGAGCAGCGCGAACGCTGCGAGCGGGGCGAGCACGAAACGGCTCTTCTTCATGTGTTTCCCCTCTGGGTTGTGGACTGGTGCCGGAAGCCCGGCGGTTTCGCTGGAGCGGTTCACGCTGCCAGAGACTTCAGGTACTCGATGCTCTGACGAACACCGAGGACCGGCCCCTCGCCGAGCGGCGGCTCGCCGTCGGTGAGGGCAACATCTTGTTCGAGGACGTACCAACCCGGATACCCCCGGGTCTCGAGTGCCGCGATGGTATCCGCGATCGGGACATCACCGTGACCCGCAGCTGGGAACAATCCGGCTTGCGTGGCGGTCATCAGGGTGAGCTCGCCGGCGTTCATGCGGGCGGCGACCGACATGTCGACGTCCTTGATGTGAACGAGACCGACCCGATCGGAGTGCTTCTCGGCGATCTCGACCGGGTTGGCGCCACCGATGAACAGGTGGCCGGTGTCGAGCGTGAACCGCACGGGTGAGTGGTCGAGGAAGCGCTGGAACTCGTCGTCGGTCTCGATCAGGGTGTTGACGTGGGGGTGGACGACCTGGACGAGCCCGTGTTCGGCGGCGATCTCGTCGACGATCCGGAGGTTCTCGAACACGGTCTCCCACTCGGCGGCCGAGATCTGGAGGTGCTCCCACGACTCGTGGCTCGACACCAGCGCCGAGACGAAGTGCCGACCGCCCCCGGCCACGAGGGTGGCGGCGGCGCTGCGGGCTTCGCTGACCAACTGGTCGGCCCGGTCGGCTCGGTGCATGATCAGCGGCACGAAGCCACCGATCATCTGCATGCCGTACTCGTCGAGCATCGTGCGCAGGGCGGCGGGCTCGTTGGGCAGCCACCCGAGGGCGCCGAGTTCGGTGGCCGTGATGCCGAGCGACCGCATCTCGTCGAGCACGCGCCGCGGACCGAGCTGGAGACCCCATCCGGGGGCCTCGCAGATTCCCCACGAGATGGGTGCGGCGGCGAGACGATCGAGCATTCCTGGTTCCTCGGGAGAGTGGGTGAACGGACGGTGACGGCGGTCACCTGTTTGTATGTTTACAGGCCAAACAAATCCCGTCAAGGGCTATGTCCTGACATTTCGTGAACCGGGCGAGACGCTCGAACTGCTCGCTCAGCGCGCGGGGACGACGGTCGGGTCGTCGAAGACCCGCTCGGCAGCGAGGATCGTCCCTCCGAGGGCCCCGGCCGTGAAGCCCAGCGTCGTGAGCTCGACCCGGCAGCGGCGGAACGCATCGGTCAGCGCGTCGGCCTCGAGGGTGCGGAGCGCCTCGGGCAGGACCCACTCGGCGATCTGGGGGATGAACCCCCCGAGCACGATGACCTCGGGGTTGTAGGCATCGACGATGTTGGCGAGCCCCACGCCGAGCCAGTGCCCGTACTTGGCGAGGCCCTTGAGCGCCTGAGGGTGCTGGGCCCTGGCTCGCGAGAGCACGGGGGCGAGCTTGGCCTCGGGGCTCAGTCGGCGATCACGCATCAGCGCCCCTGCGAGGTCGGGGACGGCGTCGGTGAGCAAGGCGCGCAGGCCGATGGTCGTCTCCCAGCAGCCCTTGCTCCCGCAGGCGCACGTCAGGCCCTTGGGCTGCACGGTCATGTGCCCGACCTCGCCAGCGGAACCCGATGCGCCACGGAAGAGTCGTCCGTCGACGACGACCCCAGCACCCACACCGTTGATCGCTAGGAGGTACACGAGGTGGGCCGAGCCGGCTGACGCGCCTCGGCGGTACTCGGCGATGGCGGCCAGGTTGGCCTCGTTGTCGAACCAGACCGGGATCTCGCTCCCGAACTCGGCGGCGAGCCGGACGCCGAGGGCGGCATCGGTCCAGCCGAGGTTCGGCGCCCGACGAACGACCCCTGCGACGGTGTCGACGATGCCCGGGATCGCGAGCGCGAGTCCGGCCACTCGCATCCCGGCCTGCTGGGCGATCTCGACTGCGTGGCGCGTGTCGCGCACGATGACGGGGAAGAGATCGGGAAAGGCAGTCGACGTCTTGGTGATCGGTCGGCGCCGTTGGTGGACGACGTTGCCCGAGAGATCGCTGACGAGGACCGAGACGAACCCGACATCGATCTCGACGCCGATGGTGGCGACGGTCGAGCCGTCGAGCCTCACGAGGGTGGCGGGTCGGCCGACGCGCTGGTCTTCCTCCGGACCGGCCTCGTCGACGAGGCCCCGTTCGATCAGGTCGGCGACCAGGCTCGAGACGGTGGCGCGGGTGAGACCGGTGACAGCGGCGATACCCGCACGGCTGCGGGGGCCGTCGGTGGCAAGAAGGTGCAAGACCAACGACAGGTTGTGACGACGCACGTGGAGGTGCTCGACGGGTCGCGTCATCCGGGTCACGTGTCGGGAGGGTAGCGAGGTGCACAGGCGGTCGCTGAGTACGTTGCCGTCATGTCGTCCGAGCGTGTCCGCCGAGCAGGCCTCGCTGCCGTCACCGTCGGCGTGACCGTGGTGCTCGTGCTCGGTCTGGCGATGGTCGTGCGCTCGACCTCGGACGGCGACCCTCGCGGGCGCGCCACCGATCGGTCGATCGCTCTCGCCTCGTCGGTCCGCGTCACCGCGTTCGGCTGCTCGCGACTCGGTCGGATCGGGATGGGAGCGATGGTCGACGGTGGGCTGATCGCAACGGTGGCGCACGTCGTGGCCGGTGCGGACGAGATCACCGTGACCACAGCGGATGGGCTCTCGCAGCCGGCCACCGTCGTGGCCATCGACCGGCTGAAGGATCTCGCCCTGCTGACCACCGACCTCGACCTCCCCTCACTTCCACTCGGTGTTCCGGTGGCGGGATCGTCGGCGAGTTATGTGGTGTGGCGAGACGACCGTGCAGAACTCATCGACACGAGCATCGTGAGGGCGGTGGCGCTCACCGCGCCGACCATCGATCACGATGCGACGGCGGAGCGTCGGGCTCTCCAGATCGCCGCGGAGGTGGTGAGCGGCGACTCGGGCAGCATCATCGTGAGCGACGGCCTCGCTGTGGGGATGGTGTTCGCGCGCAGCACGCAGTCGACAGATCGGGGCTGGGCCACGGATCTCACCGAACTGTCCACGCTGCTGACAGGCGTCGACGCCGACAGTGTCGGTGCTGCGGTCGACGTGGGGTCGTGCACCTGACCGACGGTCTGCCGATGCGTGCGTGCACAAGCAATCACCGGCACCCGTAGCCTCGTCTCATGACATCACCCGCCATCGTCGCCGAGGGGCTCGTCAAGCACTTCGGCGATGTCCACGCCCTGAGAGGCGTCTCCTTCGAGGTCGGGTCCGGCACGGTGCTCGGCCTCCTCGGCCCGAACGGCGCCGGCAAGACCACGGCCGTCCGGATCCTGACCACGATCATCGTCCCCGACTCGGGCCGCGCCGTGGTGGCGGGACACGACGTCGTGGCCTCGCCGCAGAGCGTCCGGCGCAGTATCGGCCTCGCCGGCCAGTACGCCGCGGTCGACGAGAACCTCACCGGCCGCGAGAACCTGGTGCTGATCGGTCGGCTGAACCACATGGGCACCGCGGCGTCGCGACAGCGTGCGGTCGAGCTGCTCGACCAGTTCCACCTCACCGACGCGGCGGGTCGACCGGTGCGCACGTACTCGGGTGGCATGCGTCGTCGTCTCGATCTCGCGGCGGCGCTCGTGACCCACCCGCCGGTGCTGCTGCTCGACGAGCCGACCACCGGACTCGACCCCGCCAGCCGTCAAGACCTCTGGGACGTCATCGGCTCGCTCGTCGCCGACGGCACCACCGTGCTGCTGACGACCCAGTACCTCGAGGAGGCCGACCGCCTCGCCGACCGCATCGTGGTGATCGACCACGGAACGGTCGCTGCCGAAGGGACCTCGACCGAACTGAAGGCACGTATCGGCGGGATCAGCGCGGTGCTGAGCCTCACCGACGCCTCGGTCGCGTCGCGGGTCGCAGATCTGCTCGTCGACTCGCACGCCGTGATCGGTGCCGACGACTCGACGGTCGTCGTGCCAGCGCGGAACGGAGCCGCCACCGTGCGCGACGTCCTCAACCGCGTCGACGCCGCCGGGATCGAGATCGTCCGTCTCGACATGCACGAACCCACCCTCGACGAGGTCTTCCTCACGCTCACCGGGAGCCGTTCATGAACACCTCGACCGACCACGGCGCCGGGTTCGGCTGGGCAGTGCGCGACACGCTCGCGATGACCGGTCGCAACATCACGGCGATGCGCCGCGTTCCGCAGGTGCTCGTCTTCTCACTGGTGCAGCCGGTGATCTTCGTGCTGATGTTCCGCTTCGTCTTCGGTGGAGCGATCAAGGTGCCGGGTCGCGACTACGTCGACTACCTGATGCCCGGCATCTTCGTGCAGACGATGACCTTCGGTGCGATCAACACCGCCATCGGTCTCGCCGACGACAAGGGCAAGGGTCTGCTCGAGCGGTTGCAGTCGCTGCCGATGACCCGCTCGGCGGTGCTCGGCGGACGTGTGCTGGCCGACTCGATTCGCAACCTCGTGATCGTCACCTTGATGATCCTCATCGGGTTCGCCGTGGGCTTCGACACCCACACCAACGCGATCATGGTCGTGTCGGGTGTGCTCGTGATGGTGGCCTTCGGTTTCGCGCTCTCGTGGCTCTTCGCGCTCATCGGCTTGTCGGTGACCAACAGCGAGGCCGCGCAGGCAGCGGCCTTCCCGATCCTTGCGCCGCTCACGTTCGCGTCGAACCTCTTCGTCGATCCGTCGACGATGCCCGGTTGGCTGCAGCCGTGGGCTCGCAATCAGCCCGTGAGCGTGACGGCCGATGCGGTGCGGGCCTGCATGCTCGGCGGTCCGACCGCGTCGAAGGTCGTGCCTGCACTGCTGTGGAGCCTGGCGTTCGGGCTCGTGCTCGGACCGCTCGCCGTGCGCCGCTACCGCCGCAGCTGATCTCGTTCGACGGTGTCCGCTCGCGACGCGTGTCGCGAGCGGATCAGTCGGGGGAGAGCCAGTGGGCGAGGAACCTCTCGCACCACTCGTGGATCGAGCTCTCGTAGCGCGCCGCATCGGCGATCTGCCGATCGAGGAGATGCACGCCGGGGCGACCGTGCAGGTACGTGTTGCCCTCGTACCAGCCGGGAATCATGTCGTCGCGAGCATCGGGGTGGAACTGCAGGCCGTAGGCGCGCGCACCGAGACGGAACGCCTGAACCTCGAAGTGTTCGCTGGAGGCGAGCAGCACCGAGCCGGGAGGTGTCGTCAGGCACGCCGCATAGTGCGACTGGAAGACGTGGTCGAGACCGGCGAAGAGATCGCGACCGGCCTCGGTCGGGACGATCGGGTAGAAGCCGAACTCGGCGATCCCGTCGGGCCGACCGGCGTTGCCGCAGCCCACCGCCTCGGCGAGCGCTTGTGCGCCGAAGCAGATACCGAGGTAGGGCGTGTCGGTCTCGAGTGCGCTGGCGGCGAGGCGCAACTCGGCGGCCACGTCGGGTCGTCGGTCGGCCTCGTGCGTGTTCACCGTGTTGCCGCCGATGATCAACGCATCGACCTCATCGGCACGGGCCGGGAGCGGATCACCAGCGGGAGGGCACCGGAACTCGACCGTGTGGCCCTGAGCCCGGAGGATGTCGGCGAGGCGCGACTCGGTCCACTCCGGCGCGTGTTGGAGGTACAGGACGTGGGCCACGTCGACCGAGGCTAGGTGGCGCGCGGACTACCGTGCCCACTCAGAGAACTGGAGAGGGAGCGTCATGCGGATCGGATTCATCGGCCTGGGCAACATGGGTGGAGCAGCAGCCCGCAATCTGATGCGCGCCGGCTTCGAGGTGTGGGTGCACGACATCCGACGGGAGGCCGGTACCGCGCTCGAGGAGGCCGGTGCGCACTGGGCCGACTCGCCTCGCCAGATGATCGACTCGGTCGACTGCGTGTGCTCGATGGTGTTCGGACCCGCTCAGATCGAACAGGTCGTCCGCGGTCCTGAGGGGCTCCTCGCAGGCGACTGCGCCGGCAAGTCGTGGATCGACCTGACCACGAGCACGCCCGCGTTGATGCGGGCACTCGCCGACGAATTCCGCGCGGCAGGTGGCCGGCCGGTCGACTCGCCGGTCACCGGCTCGATCGACTCGTGCATCCGCGGCGACATGATCCTGTTCGTCGGCGGCGACGACGCCGACGTCGAGCACGTGCGGGACGTCCTCTCGGCGATGGGCGTCGTCCGTCGCGTCGGTGGCTACGGCAACGGGTACGTCGCCAAGTTGGTCAACAACCAACTCTGGTTCGTGCACGCAGCAGCGATCGGCGAGGCGATGGTGGCGGCCAAGCTCGCCGGTCTCGAGCCCGACGTGTGGTGGGAGGCGATGAAGGGCGGTGCTGCTGACAGCTTCGTCATGCAGCACGACGTGCCGTCGATCTTCGCCGGCCACTACGACCCGTCGTTCCGCCTCGCACTGTGTCTCAAGGACCTCGGGCTCGTCGACCAACTGCTCACCGAGGTGGGAAGCCGCGCTGAGTTGACCCGCGCCACTCACGACCGCTTCCGCGAGGCCGCCGAGCGCTACGGCGACGGTGCCGGTGAGATGACCGTGTGCAAGGTTCTCGAGGACGACGCCGGTGTCGAACTGCGCGTGTCCGGTGACTGGACCGCCCCGTGGGAGGTTCGCCACCCCGGCGACTCGTGACGCCAGGTCCGCCTCGACGGCGGGCGGCCCTTCGCCCGCGGAGTCGCTACTCGACGGGGCAGGTCTCGAACGGCGACCGCGGCGTGTGCGGAACGCGGTAGAGCGTGTACGTGGCGTTGTGCCACACGCGCTCGAGTCCGAGCTCGGCGGCCTCGGCCTCGTGGATCGCGGGCTCGTTGTAGTCGACGTCGTCGTTGTCGAGGACCATCCAGTCGGCACGCTGCAACAGCCATTCGGCCGAGCCACCCTGAACAGCGCGTCGGCCCGTGTAGAGGTTCATCGAACGAGCCTGCGAGAACATGATCACCTCGTCGCCGCGCGTGCATCGGACGACGGCGTCGAACATCGCTCGTGAGTCGGGAGATTCCGGACCACGCAGGACGTAGTCGTAGTCGACGTGGTACTGGACGGCGCGCCCGAGGTCGGCGAGGTTGACCGAGAGAGGCATCACGAGGACCGCTGCGGCGACTGCTCCGCCGAGCGCGCGACTCCATCGGCGCGGACGGAGCGTCGGACGGTCGTCCCACACGGTGAAGGCCTGGACGGCGAGGAGGAGCATGACGACGAAGGTCGAGTACAGGTACCGGAACTCGTGGAACGGCTGGGTGCCGACCGCGTAAGCGGTGACGAGTCCGAACACGATCAGGTGCAGATCGCGGGTGCCGTGCCGAGCCAGGCTGAGGATGGCACCAACGATCGCGAGCCCCACGAACGCGAGCACGAGGGCCGAGCCGAGTTGACGGCTGCCGAAGGCGACGATCGGGTGGTCGCCGAAGGGCTTGAGGCCGAACGCCTCGGCGATCACGCCCTTGTACCAGCGGGCGTTCTCACCGAGCATCGCTCGTCCACCGTTGGCGGGGCGATCGACCACGAGGGTCGAGGGGAGCGCGGCCTGGAGCCCGAGCACGGCTGCTGCTGCGACCGCGTACGGCAGCGCCACGAGGCGCACGGGGATGGCGCTCCAGCCCTTCTCGCGGATCGTCGAGCGTCGGTTCCAGAGTTCGACGATGTGGAGCGAGGCGAGTGCAGGTGCGATCGCCAGCGTCTCGTGGCGGATCGAGAAGCACCACGCCATGAGGAGCCCCATCACGACCAACCGTCGCCGGTTCGTCGGGTCGAGCAGACCGCCTGCGCGGGTGCGCTCCATCCACACCAACGCCAGCAGCAGGAAGGCCAGCGAGGGGATGTCGGAGGTGACCGATTCGGCCCAGTACCAGAAGGTGCGCGACGACGCGAGGAAGAGCGTGGCGGCAGCGGCCACGAGGGTGCCTGAGCGTGAGCGGAGGAGGTGGTGGAAGGCGATCAGCACGCCGCAGTAACAGGCGACGATGACGGCCTTGAGTGCCACCCAGTTGAGCCCGAAGACGGCGTAGACGGGGGCGAGGAGGATCGGGAAGCCCCACGGGTAGACCACCGGGCTCCACGTGTGCGACACCGAGTTCTCGAGCGCGAAGCGGGTGTCGGCGATCAGTCGCCCGACGTCGCCCTTCACCAGCGCCTTGGCCTGGTGGACGTACAGCGAGAAGTCGTCGCCCCAACCGTGGCCCGACTCCTGCAAGGCCGTGTACGTGGCGACGGTGAGGGCCACGATGACAACGATTGGCAACTGGCGCCACAGGGACGGTCGGTTTGTGTCGTCGTCTGTTGCGTGGGCGGCGTCATCGTCGTGCGGCGCTCCGTCGGTAGGCGCGGCGACTGCCGCGTCTGCCTCTGCGGATGTGGGGCCCACGACCTCACCGGTCCGTCGCAGTGCGTCGGCCTCGGCGTCGAGCCAGCCGGGCCATTCCTCCTCGTTCGTCACACCGCCGAAAGTACCCCATGTCGCTAGCGTGCGTGGCGTGTCGCTGCCCCTCTCGGTCCTCGATCTGGCGGTGCTCTCCGAGGGCACCTCGTCGGCCGATGCCCTCGCGGCCACCACGCGGCTCGCCCAGGCGGCCGACCGTCTCGGCTACCGGCGCTTCTGGGTGGCCGAGCACCACAACATGCCGAGCGTCGCGTGCACCGCTCCACCCGTTCTCATCGCGCACATCGCGGCGCGCACCGAGCGGATCAGGGTCGGCTCGGGCGGGGTGATGCTCCCGAACCATGCGCCGCTCGCGGTGGCCGAACAGTTCGCGATGCTCGAGGCGCTGCACCCCGGTCGTATCGACCTCGGTGTGGGACGGGCTCCGGGCACCGACGGCTCGACCGCCCGCGCTCTGCGGCGAGGGGCGACCGCCGACGTCGACGACTTCCCCAACGACCTCATCGACGTGATGGGTCTCCTCGGCGACGTCCGGACCGACGACGGGCTCTGGCGCTCCTTCCGGGCGACGCCCATCTCGCAGAGTTCGCCCGACGTCGTCGTGCTCGGGTCGTCCGACTACGGCGCTCGACTCGCCGCGCACCTCGGGCTCCCGTATTCCTACGCGCACCACTTCGACATGGCCGGGGGCGACAACCGCTACACGATCAACGTCGCCGCTCTCTACCGGCAGCAGTACCGACCGTCGGCGCGGTGGCCCGAGCCCCACTTCGTGCTCACGGCGACGGCGTTGGCCGCCGACACGCAGGAGGAGGCCGAGTGGCACGCCCTGCCGGGTCGGATCACTGCACTGGGTCGCCGGACGGGCCGTTTCACGCCGCTGCCGTCGCCCGACGCCGCCGCGCGCCACCCCGAGGTCGAGACGGCGCGGGCGCTGCCGACCGGTCGGCTCGTGGGCGATGCAGCGACGGTCTGGGACGGCCTGCGCGAGTTGGCGGCGCTCACCTCGGCCGACGAGGTGATGGTCACCAGCGTGGCGTTCGATGTCGAGGCGCGCATCCGGAGCCTCGAACTCCTCGCCGAGCACGCCGGCCTCGTGACCGCCGCCTGATCACGGGCCGGTCGCGACTGAGTAGCGTCCGGGCATGCCGAGACTCAGCGAAGTGCGCAAGGCCGATGCCCACCCGTTCGCCCAGCGGATGTACGAGTACCTGTTCGGAGATCGCGACCCCGTCGACGAACCGGGGACGGCGAGCGGGACGCCGGGCGACTGGTGGACGGTGTTCGCCCTCTCTCCCGACGCCTTCGACCACACGACGGCGGGTTTCCAGTACTACCGATCGGAGAAGCGCTCGCTCCCGGTTCGTCTCCGTGAGTTGGGTCAGACGCGTGCAGGCTGGACGGTGGGCAGTCGCTTCGTGTTCAGCCAGCACTGCAAGGCGATGCGCGACGCCGGGTTCACCGACGAGCAGGTGGCCGCGCTCCCGTCGTGGAGTGTGCATGACGTCTGGGAGCCGGCCGAGCGTGCGGTGCTCGCGTACACCGACTGTCTGACCCTGCAGCAGGGCCGTGTTCCCGACGGCGTGTTCGACGAGTTGAAGAAGCACCTGACCGACGTGCAGATCCTCGAGTTCACCTACATCACGTGCACCTATGCGATGCACGCCGTGATGAGCCGGGCCCTGCAGCTCGAGTACGACAACGTCCCCGACCCGGTGCAGGAACTCCCCGACCTCGAGGGCAACTTCGCCGGCCTCCTCACCCAATCTTCCGATGAGAGATGAGTGGCTGTAGCGACCTCATCTCTCATCGGAAGGGGCGTGGCACGGCTCCGATGAGAGATCGGGTCGCCGGAGCCACTCATCTCTCATCGGAGGGAGTCAGGGGGAGACGGTGTCGGCCTCGCTGGGGAGCGGCGGATCGCCGGCGCCCTGCACCGACTGGTCGACGTCGATGCAGTTGCCAGTGAGCAGACCGGCACCGTCGGACAGGCAGAACACGATCGCGTTGGCCACTTCCCACGGCTTCACGAGTCGGCCCATCGGGCGCTTCGGCTCGGCGAGTTCGAGCCAGTTCTCCGGCGCGCCGTCCTGCTCGACCTGGGTGTGGTGCTCGCTCTCGGTGTCCATCCAGCCGGGGTTGACCTGGTTGACGCGGATGCCGTGACGCATGAGACCGAACGCGAGGTTCTTGGTCATGATCGAGAGCGCGCCCTTCGACATGCAGTACGAGGTGAGCTTGGTCTGACCGCCGTGGCCGCTGGTGCTGCCGACGCTGACGATGCTGCCGCCATGACCGTGCTCGATCATCACCCGGGCGACGGCCTGGATGAGGAAGTACGGCGCCTTGACGTTGACGTCGAACTGCGAGTCGAAGTGCTCGGGCGTGTCGTCGAACAGCGTGGCGCGCGTGGTGGTGGCGGCCACGTTGACGAGAGCGTGCACCGTGCCGAAGCGTGCGACCGCTGCGTCGACGACTCCCTGCAGCGACGAGATGTCGCGCACGTCGGCCTGAACGAACTGGCTCGGCGTTCCCGCAGCCGTGAGCTCTGCGGCGAGGGCCTCACCGCGCGCGGCCGAACGTCCGGCGAGCACGAGGCCCGTGCTCGTGCCCGTGGCGTGGAGGGCGCGGGCGACGGCCTCGCCGAGCCCTTGCGTTCCTCCGCTGATGATGGTGACCGACATGACGGGTCCTTCCCTGATGGGTTCTGCTGGCGCGTGGCCAGTGGCCTGGTTGTGGTGGCCGGATGATGGGTGGGTGTCTGGGGATCAGGTGTCTGGGGATCAGATGAGGCGCTGGGCCTGCTTGCCGGCGACCATCGCTGCCTTTGCGGCGCGGACGGTCTCGTAGTCGCTCGTCTCGGGCACACCGACCTCCCAGAAGGTGCCGCCCTCGGTCCAGTCGCTCGGGCTGGTTCGCAGCGCGATCACGTAGGTGCGCTCGCTGGCCCGGGCCCGCTCCATCGCCGACTCGAGCTCGGCGACGGTCGACACGTTCTCCGTCGCGCAGCCCATGCTCGCGGCGTGTGCGGCGAAGTCGACGTACACGAGTTCCTTGTGGTTCGTGTCGGCGAGGAGGTTGTTGTAGCCGTGGCCGCCCTGGTTGACCTGGAGGCGGTGGATGACGGCGAAGCCACCGTTGTCGCAGACGATGACGATGAGCTTGTGACCGCTCAGCACCGACGAGTACAGGTCGGAGTTCATCATCATGTACGAGCCGTCGCCGACGAACACGATGACCTCGCGCTCGGGCATGGCCATTTTCGCCCCCCATGCGCCTGAGATCTCGTAGCCCATGCACGAGAAGCCGTACTCGCAGTCGAAGCTGTCGAGACCCTTGGCGCGCCAGCCGTTGTTCAGCTCGCCGGGGAATCCGCCGGCTGCCGTCAGCGCGTAGTCGGACGGCAACGCGGTTCGGTCGACGGCGCCGACGACCTGTGCGTAGGTGGGCAGACCACCCTCTGTCGGCGCGGCGATCTTGTCGATGTAGGCGTGGTAACCCTCGGTCTCGTGGGCCGCGCGCTCGGTCCAGTCGGTCGGTCCCGACCAGTCGGCGAGCAACTCGGTGAGGTCGCGCAGCGCTTCACGCGCGTCGGCCACCACGGGGAGGCTGCGGTGCTTGCGGGCGTCGAAGCCGGCCGCGTTGATGCCGACGAACTGAGCGCTGTGCGAGAACGCGGTCCACGAACCCGTGGTGAAGTCCTGCAGACGGGTACCGACCGCGATCACGACGTCGGCATCGGCAGCGAGTGCGTTGGCCGACGTGCAGCCCGTGACGCCAACCGGGCCGGCGTTCAGCGGATGCGACGCGAGCAGCGAGGCCTTGCCCGCCACCGTCTCGACGACGGGGAGGTTGTGGGCCTCGGCGAAGGCGCGCAGTTCGGCCTCGGCCCCCGAGTAGTGCACTCCGCCGCCGCAGATGACGAGCGGCCGGCGCGCGCCACGGATCGCGACAGAGGCGCGCTCGAGCTGGCCGCGGTCGGCCCGCGGGCGGGGCGCCGTGTGCACGGTGACGGTGAAGAACTCGTCGGGGTAGTCGAAGGCCTCGGCCTGGACGTCCTGCGGGAGACACAGCACGGCCGGACCGCGAGATGCCGGGTCGAGCATCGTGGCCACGGCCTGCGGTAGCGACGAGAGGATCTGCTCGGGTCGAGCGATGCGGTCCCAGTAGCGGCTCACCGGCTTGAAGGCGTCGTTGACCGTCATGCCCGGGTCGCCGAAGTGCTCGACCTGCTGGAGGACGGGATCGGGGACGCGGCTCTGGAACGTGTCGCCGGCAAGGAGCAGCAGTGGCAGACGGTTGGAGTGGGCGACGCCAGCCGCCGTGACCATGTTGAGCGCCCCGGGTCCGATCGACGACGTGGCGACCATGATCTGACGGCCACGGGTCGCCTTGGCGAAGCCGACGGCCGCGAGCGCCATCCCCTGCTCGTTCTGCCCGCGCCACACCGGCAAGGCATCGCGCTCCTGCTCGAGCGCATGGCCGAGCGAGGTCACGTTGCCGTGGCCGAAGATGCCGTACACGCCGGGGAACAGCGGCACGTCGGCGCCGTCGGCGTCGATGGTGCGCTGGGCGATCAGGTACTTCACGATGGCCTGTGCGGTGGTGAGCCTCATGTCGATCTCCGTGTTCGTGGTGTGGTGGCAGGTGGGTGCGTTGCGTTGCGTTGCGGGCGGGCGGCGGGTCAGTCCTGGCGGAGCGAGACGACGGGCTCCCAGGCGCCCGACTCCCACGAGCGCAGGACGGCGTTCTGGACGTTGATGACCTCGAGCGCCTCGGTGAAACCGACCGAGTGGGTACGACCGAGGGCGACCGAGGTGAGGAACTCGTGGTCCTCGATACAGACCAGTTCCTCGAAGCCGATGCCGTTGGCCGAACCGGGCACGAAGGCACCGTGGTGCGGGAAGGCGTCGCCGCCGTTGACGTGCACGTAGCCGTTGTGCAGCACACCGGCCGGCTTCGAATCGTCCTTCAGGAACACGTGCATCGTGTTCATCTGCTCGAAGTTCCAGCGGATGCTGCCCTTGGTGCCGAAGACCTCGAAGGAGTTCTGACTCTCGGGACCGACCATCGAGCGACAGGCCTCGAACGTGCCACGTGCTCCGTTCTCGAAGGTGCACATCATCCCGATGTAGTCCTCGTTGGTGACCTCACCCGTCGGGTCGCCGGGCTTGCCGCGGTCGTAGTGCGTGCCCGCACCGGTGGGCAGCGGACGCTGCTTGATGTAGGTCTCCCCGGTGCCGACCACCTTGGTGATCCGGCCGGCCGATCCGCCGACGAGGTAGTGAGCGAGGTCGACGCTGTGCGAGAGGATGTCGGTGCTCACGCCGTGCCCGGCCTCGTCGACGAGGAAGCGCCACGAGAGCAGGCCCATCGGGTCGCTGGCATAGGTGCTGAAGAAGCGACCCTCGTAGTGCATGATCGTGCCGAGGTGTCCGCCGTCGATGAGCGACTTGGCGTACTGCACGAGCGGCGCCCAGCGGTAGTTGTACCCGACGCCGGTGATCACGCCGGCCTGGCGTGCGGCACGCTCGGCGGCCACGGTCTGCACCGGCGTGCCGCCCACCGGCTTCTCGCAGAAGACGTGCTTCCCGTTGGCGGCCGCGGCCTCGATGATCTCGACGTGGAGCATGTTGGGAGCGGTGACGAAGACGACGTCGACATCGGGGTGGGTCACGACCTCGTGCCAATCGGTGACGGCCTCACGGAAGCCGAAGTCGTTGACGGCAGCGGTGCGGCGCGACTCGAGCACGTCGCTGACCACGACCATGTCGGGCTGGTACTCACGCTGGGGGAAGTGGGCGGGGGCACGACGGCAGCCGCGACTGTGCGACTGTCCCATCCAGCCGAAGCCGACGACGCCGATTCCGAGACGACGGGTCATGGTGTTCTCTCCTGTGTGCATGATCTGACGGTGAGTGGGTGACAGTAGGTGGACGACGAGGGGGTCAGCGCGGCCGCACGATGCGGGCGGCGCGGTCGATGGCTCCGGCGACGTCGCCATCGGCGGGGAAGAGCAGGGCGCGTCCGACGACGAGGCCACGCACGTTGGGCACCTCCATCGCACGTTCCCACGAGGCGTAGGTCGCTTCGGGGTCGGGTCCGGGAGTACCACCGAGGATGAGGGCGGGCAATGTGGTGCACGACAGCATCCGCTCGGGGTTCGCGCCCGCTGGCACCTTGAGCCAGGTCGAGGTGCTGGTCGAGCCGAGCCCGCTGCCGATGGCGACGGCGCGCAGCAGAGCGTCCTCGTCGTTGAGCAGCTTCGCCGCTCCGGTCGCAGGGTCGTGGTGGTACGGGAGCGGCTCGACCATGATCGGCAGTCCGTGCGACGCGCACTCGTCGACGGCCCGGGCGCACGCCTCGAGCGTCGGTGCCGTGCCGTGGTCGTCGTCGGCGATGCGCAACAAGACCTTGCCGCCGTCGAGGCCGTTGGCGGCGAGGCTCGCACCGCTGTAGGCCGTCATGCGGTCGTCGAGTTCCCACTGTGCGCCGATGATCCCGCCGCGGTTCATCGTGCCGAAGACCAGCCGGTCGTCGAGCACATCGAGTGCCGCGAGGTCTTCGGCGATGTCGGCGCTGACGAGCACCCCGTCGACCTCGGGATGGGCGAGGGCGGTGAGCATCGCACCGAGCAGTCGACGGCGATCGGCCATCGCGAACGGCTCGCCGGGCACTCCGAGAGCGCCACGGGCGGTGTGGTCGGCCGCGACGATGAAGAGGCGACCGTCGCGCAGAAGGGGGCGGCGGCGACGGTTACGCAGGGTCTCCAACGCAAGGGTGGGCTGCTCGGCGCGCAGGGCGATCAGAGAGCGCCAGCGGTCGTCGTCGAGCTGCTGACTAGCTGAGTACGGCATTGATCTCCTCGAGATAGGGCATGTCGTCGGCGCACATCAGGCGCGCTGCGACGAGGGCACCGGCGATGTTGCCGGCGCGGGCACAACGGGGGAGGTCCCAGCCCGAGAGCAGGCCGTGGCAGAAGGCGCCTCCAAAGGCATCGCCGGCACCGAGACCGCACACGACGTCGACCGGGTACGGGGCGATCTGCTCGCGCACGCCGCCGGCCGTGGCGACGAGGACTCCGTCGCCACCCATCTTCACGACAGCGGCCTCGAGTCCGAGCGCCAGGAGTGCGTCGGCGGCGCGGTGCGGATCGCTCTCACCGACGGCGATCTGGCACTCGGTGCGGTTGCCGATGGCCATCGTCACGTGCGGGAGGACCTGCGCGAGTTCGGCCGACGCGTCGGCGGGGTCGCGCCAGAACTGGGCGCGCCAGTCGAGGTCGAGGATCGTGTGCGTCCGCCGCTCACGCCACGCGAGCAACTGGTGGATCGTGCTGCGACTCGGCTCGGCCGACAGGCACGAGGTGGGGAACCACAGGATCGGGACGTCGCGCACGACCTGCGCGTCGATGTCGCTCGCCTCGATGTTCATGTCGGGGCCCTTGGGCTCGCGGTAGAAGATGATCTCGGGCTCACCCGGGTCTTCCATCGTCGCGAAGGCCAGCGGTGTCCGGAGCGCCGGATCGCTCTGGATCCATGAGGTGTCGACACCGAAGGTCTGCTCGAGCGCGTGGCGCACGTAGCCGCCCATCGGGTCGTTGCCGAGGCGGGTGAAGATCGCCGTGTGGTGTCCGAGGCGGGATGCTGCGACGGCGACGTTGGTGGCGGTGCCGCCGATCGACTTGCGGAACGTCTGGACCTCTTCGAGACGGACGCCGATCTGCTCGGCGTAGAGGTCGACGCTGATGCGCCCGACCGTGAGCAGTTCGAGTGGGCGGTCGAGAGGGCTCGTCATCGGGTCACTCCGTCGGTGTCGGTCATCGGGACGCGGGGGTCGGTGGGCATGCCGTTCCACGAGTCGCGCACCCAGTGGTGGGTCGGGTCGTCGCAGAAGGCCATCGACCGCTCGCCACCGGGGCCGGCGAGCACGTTGAGGTAGTACATCGTGTAGCCCGGCGCAGCGACACACGGCCCGTGATAGCCACGCGGCACGACGTACACGTCGCCGTCACCGATGGTGATGTTGTCGTCGATCACGAGGTCGTCGGCCACCGAATCACCCGTGTACGTGCGGTGCAACCCGAAGCCCTCGGGCGCGTACTCCGTGGTACCGGCCGTGCCGATGCGGAAGTAGTACACCTCCTCGTTGTTCACGGGGCACTCGGGGGAATCGTCGTGCTTGTGCGGCGGGTAGCTGCTCCAGTTGCCGTCGGGTGTGAGCAACTCGACGCACATCAACTTGTCGGCGTGCGGCCACGCCTCGGGGCTGGCGAAGTTGGTGACCTGGCGCGTGGCCGGCCCGGCACCACGGATCTCGATGCGCACGTCGTCGGCCGGGCCGTAGCGCGGCGGGAGAGCGACGTCGCACCGGGCCGACGGCAGGGCGATCTCGCCGCCACTCGCGCAGCTCACCGTGTACTCGGTGTCGCGTCCGACGTAGGCGAAGTCGGTGACGCGGGCGAACACCGAGGTGCGCCCGTGGAGGGTCATGGCCTGGCCCGCCGCCGACACCGAGACGTCGGTGGCCGAGAGTGGCAACACGAACAGCTCGGTGTCCCCGCTGTGCAAGGTGCGCGTCTCGCCCGGTGCGAGCGAGAGCACGTGCAACCCGCAGTACGTCCAGCCCGCATCGGCGGGCGTGATGTGCAGCGGGTCGCTGCCGTGTGCAGCGGTTCCTGAGGGGATGTGACGGCGGGCCATGGCGACTTGTGTGTCCGGCTCGGTCAGAGACGGACGATGTGTCCGGTCTCGATCGACTGATAGGCGGCGTCGGCGAGCTGCAGGGCGCGCAGTCCGTCGATGCCTCCGACCGAGGGCTCACGGCCGCTGTTGACAGCGGCGACGAACTCGGCGACCTCGGCGCGGTAGGCCGGCATGTAGCGCTCGAGGAAGAAGTTCATCAGCGGGGCACGGTGGTAGCCGTCGGCACCGGCGATCTCGGCCGTGTTCTCGTAGATGTTCTCGGCGCGGGCCATGCCCTTCGAGCCGTGGACCTCGATGCGCTGGTCGTAGCCGTAGGTGGCGCGACGCGAGTTGTTGATCTGGCACATCTTCCCGCTGGCGGTGCGCAGGGTGACCGCCGCGCTGTCGATGTCGGGCACACCGGCGATCGCCGGGTCGACGAGCACCGAACCGATGGCGAACACCTCGGTCGGTTCCTCGCCGAGGAGGAAGCGGGCCATGTCGAAGTCGTGGATCGTCATGTCGCGCAGGAGTCCGCCCGAGCGGGCCATGTACTCGAGCGGCGGCGGGCCGGGATCGCGCGAGGTGATGACGACCATCTCGACCTCGCCGATCGCTCCGGCGTCGATGCGATCGCGGACGGCCTTGAAGTTCGGGTCGAAGCGGCGGTTGAAGGCGACCATCAGGGTGACCTTCGTGCTGGCCACCACGTCGAGGCACTCCACCACGCGCGCCGCGTCGAGGTCGACCGGCTTCTCGCAGAAGATCGCCTTGCCGGCCTGAGCCGA
>Ga0172367_10003142_pt1 | contig 21891 bp, 13 predicted proteins | sample Lak10m_FD_114542 | JGI IMG/M metagenome (GOLD analysis project Ga0172367, IMG submission 114542) | Freshwater microbial communities from Kabuno Bay, South-Kivu, Congo - kab_022012_10m | ecosystem: Environmental > Aquatic > Freshwater > Lake | place: Democratic Republic of the Congo: South-Kivu... | reverse complement strand
TCGCGGCCGTGTTCGCGGGCGTCGTGGAACTTGCGGATGAGTGCGGGCAGCACGTGGCTGCTGGTGAGGTCGAAGTTGTCGTTCGGGCCGTAGAGGTTGGTGGGCATCGCGCTGATGAAGTCGCTGCCGTACTGGCGGCGGTAGGCCTGACAGAGCTTGATGCCGGCGATCTTGGCGATGGCGTACCACTCGTTGGTGGGTTCGAGCGGCCCGGTGAGGAGTTCGTCCTCGGTGATCGGTTGGTGGGCATCGCGAGGGTAGATGCACGACGAGCCGAGGTAGAGGAGTTTGGTGGTGCCGGCGAGATGGGCGGCGTGCACGACGGTGCCGTGGATCATCATGTTGTCGTAGATGAACTCGGCCGGTCGGGTGCTGTTGGCGAGGATGCCACCGACGGTGCCGGCCACGAGGTACACGTACTCGGGTCGGTTGTCGAGGAACCACGAGGTGACGGCGGCCTGGTCGCGCAGGTCGAGCTGCTGACGCGTCGCGGTGAGGATGTTCGTGTGTCCGTCGGCCTCGAGACGACGCACGATCGCTGACCCGACCAGGCCGCCATGGCCGGCCACGTACACGCGGGCGTCGCGGGGGATCGGGGCTCTCATACGCTCAGTCTCGCAGGTCGTGAGGGCGGCTCCACGGCGAGTCGGATCAGACGTCCCACCACACGGTGGCCAGAGAGCGTCCTGCGGGTGGTTGGGCTTCGAGGAAGGTGCGCACGTCGGTATCGCGGTCGGCGGGGAGGCAGAGTCGGATGCGCGTGTGCTCGACGTCGAGGTCGGTGACCGGACGAGCGGTGGCCGGGGCAGCGATCTCGAAGGGTTCGAGGTGTGCGTCGAGTCCTTGCTCCACGAGCACGGCGAGCGCGTCGTCGGCCGTAGGTGAGGTCGGCCGGACGAGATCCCAGAAGTGCAGCCATGCCGCCGAGAGCGAGGCGAGAGGGTGCTGGCGTGGCATCTCGACGACGACCCGTCGCCGGGCCTTGTCGGTGAGCGCCGCGGCGAACGGACCGAGATCGGCCACGTTGTAGAACACGTGGTGGCAGACGACGACGTCGCAGACGGGTGTCTGCCCCGCGACATCGGGCCAGTCTCCGAGCACCGTGAGTGCCTCGACACCTCGCTGGTGGGCCTCGTCGACGACGAGGTCGAGCATGACCTGCTGGTGGTCGACACCGACGATGGTCGCTGCTGGGGGAGTGAGCCCGAACGCAGCGCGTCCGCCGCCACACCCGACGTCGAGGACGGAGCCACCCTCAGGGAGAACCTCGAGCGCCCGGAGGCGCGAGGGAGTGTCGACGAACAGGTCGCCCGTCGGGCGGAAGTTCTCGACGGGATGGATCCACGGCGACTGTGGCGCGGACTCGAGGATGTGTGCCGGGATCCCCCACTGACGGAGACTGGTTGCCCAGTGGTCGGCTGCGGTGCTCATGCCCCGACCGTAGCGACCTGACGGCGAAGGAGGCCAGCGTGTGGCACGCCGGGTGGGTCAGCTGTGACGACTACTCTGGACAGATGGGGACAGCACGACGGATCGGTGACTCGACCGATCAACTCCTCGCCACGGCCGTCCTCAAGCGTGATCGGGCTGAACGCCGGAAGATGCTCGTCGACGGCCTTGCGGACGGCGAGCTACCCGTGGCCACGGCGATCACTTCGGCCGTGTTCGTCGCCTTCGGCGTGGGTGACGGACTCTCGAACCCGTCGGAGGCGGTGTGGCGTGTTCCGATCGCCGTGGTTCCCGGCCTCTTCTTGGGCGTGGTCTCGCTCCTCGCCTTCCGTCGCCGGATTCCACCTCGTCTGGTCACGAGGGTCTATGGCGGGCTCGTGCCCTTCGCGTTGTGCAGCACCTTGATGACAGTGGCGCTGAGTTCGCGGGTGGAGGAGCTCGCCTACACGCTCCTCGTCCTCGCTGCGGCGGGTGCCGCAGTCCCGACGTATCCGACGTGGTCGGTCATCGTGGGAGTGACCTCGATCGGGTATGCGCTCATGCTCGTGCGGCTCGATCTCACGGCCCACGAGGTCGGCCATTGGTCGGCGGTCGGCATCGCCGCTGTTGCGGCGTCGTTCTACGTCATGGTCGCGCGACGTCGGGCCATCACGGCTCTCGTCGATGCCGAACGGAACCTCGAGAACATGGCGGTGAGCGACAACCTCACCGGCGTGTTCAACCGCAGCGGCCTGAGGATGATGGGTGTCGAGTTGATGGCGATCGCCCATCGACAGAAGGCGCCGGTGTTCGCGATCTTCGCCGATGTCGACGGGCTGAAGGCTGTGAACGACGGAGCGGGTCACGACGCGGGCGACACCGTCCTACGGCTCGTGGCCGAGCAACTCGACTCGACGTTTCGCAAGGGCGACCTCGTGGCCCGATGGGGTGGCGACGAGTTCATCGTCCTCGGGATCGGTATCGCTCCGGATGCGGCCTTGGTCGAAGAACGTCTCGACGCCGCACTGGCCGACCATCCGTCGCGTCCCGCGACGTGGACGGCGAGCCTCAGCATCGGTGTCGCGCAGATCGGTTCCGACGACGCGGCGTTCGCGGACGTCGACGAACTCATCGCCCAGGCCGACCACGACATGTACCGCCGTCGTGGGGCGCGTCGTCGCTGAGTTTTATCACCCGAGCGGGTGATGCTGGTGGGTCAGCGCAGCGAGCCCTCGGGGACCCAACTGCCGTGGGCTCCGTAGGGGACGCGTTGCGGGAGATGGACCCTGGCCACTGGCGGTGCCCCGAAGTCGTGCGCGTCGACGATGACCAAGGACGACCGCCCCGATCCTTCGTCGTGGGTGATGGCCATCACCCAGCCGTCGTCCTCGCCGGCATCGGGTGAGCGAGGGGCGAACACCGGCTCGCCGCCACGGACACCGGCACCGAGCTGGTGCTCGACGCACGCGCCGGTCGTGAGGTCGTACTTGAGCAGTTGCGACCCGTACACGGGCTCTTCGGAGTTGCCCTCGCCGGCGAGCGCCATCATGTAGGCGTAGCGGGCCTGCAGGCCGACCAAGCGGTCGTCGACCCGACCGAAGTCGCCGGGCCGTCCGTCGACCTGTTGCTCGTCGACGGTGCCCTTCGCAGGGTCGATGGTCCAGCGCGTGAGCCGCCCGACCTCGGCGTAGTCGTCGCTCCCCCCACCGAACGCCGACTCCATCCGCGACACGTGGAGGACGATTTTCCCGTCGTCGGTCTCGTGCGCATTGACGGGGTGGAAGACGTAGCAGGGGTCGATCTCGATCCACTTGACGTCGGCGTTCGTGCCGTGCCGAGGCATGACGCCCAACCGTGCGCCGGCCTCGCGATGGAAGCGGAACGGGATTCCCGACGCGGCCTGGCCGAGATCGAAGAGCAACGGTAGGTCCATGAACACGACGTGGTCGCGGGTCACGTTGAAGTCGTGCATCATCACCATGTTCGGGATGTCGATCGGCTCGAGTTGGCTCACGGTGCCCTCGGGGGAGACGCGCACGTAGTGCAGGTACGGCGGCTCGAAGGAGAAGTAGCTGAACGCGAGCAGTTCGCCGGTCACGGGGCAGATCTTCGGGTGTGCCGTCATCGAGCACGTGAGCGCGCCGCCGTAGCTCTCGTAGCGAGTGGTGTTGAGTTCTCCGTCGAGGAGCCACGGCCAGTGGCCTTCCTCGAGCGCCATCAGCGAACCGTTGTGGGCGATGACATGGGTGTTGCCAGTGCCTCGCGCGAGCGGTGGCATGTCCATACGGGCTCCACGGTGCTTGCGCACGGTGTCGGACTCGACGAAGCGGTTGCGGTACCACTCGGCTCGGCCGCCGCGCAGCCGCACGCCGTGGACCATGCCGTCACCGAAGAACCAGTGGGGTGTTGTTCCGGCATAGGGGTTCGGACCCGTGCGGACGTAGAGCCCGTCGAGCTCGGGAGGGATGGTGCCCTCGACCTCGAGCACGTCGACGGTGACCTCGGTACGCATCGGCTCCCAGTTGCCCCGCATGTGCCACGGCGTATCGCTCATGGTCTCCCCCTGTCGATCGTTCCCGCCGGGAGCGTAGACCGCCGTCCGCCGCCCCCAGAGCGCCGCGATCCCCGCTGGAGTGCCAGTCCCCCGCTGGAGTGCCACACGCCCGCTGGAGTGCCACACGCCCGCTGGAGTGCCACACCGTCATCGGAGTGGTCACTCCGACCCCGTCGAGCGCCTGGCACTCCAACGGGATCGGCGATCGATGCGGCGGTCGAGCCGACGGCCGGCGATTGGCCTAGCGGTCGCGGAGGCCCTTGCCGGCGAGGATCCGTTCGGCGTGCTTCTCGACGCGGGCCTGACGGGTGGCGAGTTGCTTCGCGTCGGCCACATGGAGGTGGTACTCACGCTGGCGGCCGGGCGTGAGCGACTCGAAGGCAGCACGGAACGCGGGGTCGGAGTCAATGCGCTCCTGGATGGCGTCGACCAGCACGAGAGCGGGCCGAGGAGCGACCGTTGCACCTGACTGCTCGACAGCGATCGCCTCGGCGATGTACGCGGCGACGGTGCCGGCCAGGGCGGTGACGTCGGCGACCGACCGGAACGTGATCCGCTTCGCCGAGTGCGAGTTCTCGCCCTGCTCCTCGAGCACCCCATCGGGATCGCGGAGCAGCGCACCCTTGAAGAACATGAGGGCGAGGAACCCCTTCATCTCTTGGATGATGGCGATGTTCGCGCCCTCGTGGGCGTAGCACGGCTTGCCCCACTTGAGTTCCTCGTCGAGCCCGCAGCCGAGCAACACGTCGCGTAGCGCGACCACCTCGGCAGGCCACAGTGTCGAGCGAGCGACGTAGGAATCGACCTTCGGATTCATCCGTACATCATGCCTCGGCGGCGCAGACGACGGCCGGGTGATCGTTGCTCGGCGATCGTGTCAGCAACCTCAGTCTCGTTCGTACACCGGTACATCTGGGACGACCTTCTCCCTGAAGAGAGCGAGCACTTCGCCCGGTTCGGCATGTCGTCCAGTGGCGTGCTTCGAGTAGAGCAGCACGCCGTCGACCTCGACGTCGAACACACCTTTCGAGCCCGTCACCATCGTGAGGTCGGAGATCACGTGTTGGTAGTCGCGCAGGACGTCGCGGGCCGCGCTCACGGCGCGGGCTGAATAGTCTCAAGGGACGCAGTAGGTGATGCGCACGTGGTGACCGCTCATGGAGCGAGCCTACGGCAGACGAAGTGGTGCCAGCGCCGCCGGGAGGGCGACCGAGAGCCAGCGAGCGGTGTCGACCGACGACGACTGTGTCACGAGGTGTCCGATTGCCATGCCGTGGAACCACGCACAGTACGCGGTGACGTCGAGTTCGGGGTTGATGAGACCACTGCCCTTGGCCCAGTCGAACAGTTCGGCGATGGCGGCGAACATCTGGTCCTGGAGGTGGTCGATCCGTGCGGCGAGCTCCGGACGCGTGAGACCACCCGCCGTGACAACGAGGCGGTCGCGACGGACGACCTCGTTCGCCGGGTCGGTGACCACACGTCGGAGTTGGTCGGCGATGTACACGAGGAACTCTTCGTGGGTCGTCGCGGCGTACCCAGCATCCAGGTTGCCACGGTCCTCGCTCACGGCCATCCGCTTGTAGCGGGCCTTCTCGGCGGCGATGACGAGTTGCTCTCGACTCCCGTAGTGGTGGTAGAGCGAACTCGCCGATGCGAAGGCGCGGGAGAGCACGTCCTCGATGCGAAAGCCGTCGATCCCGCGGGATGCGATCTCGTCGATCGCGGCGTCGAGGAGCGCGTCGGCGGTCGTGGGGCCCGATGACGTCGAACGGGTGCGGGGCCGTCCAGTCATTCGTCCTCCCGTCCTGTCCGTCTGCCCGGAAGACTCGCACAATTTGGAGAATTCTTCCAGAGCGCCCGTTCCTAAGGTGGCCGCATGTCGGCGATGAGTCGTTCGACCTCCGGCGTCCGTCGTAGGGGAGTTGCCGTTGCCGTCGGAGGGGCGACCCTCGTGGCCGTCCTCGCCGTACGAGGGCTCGGGGGCGGCACCGCCGAATCGCCCGTGACGTCGGCGTGGACCCTCGCGCAGTCGACAGGGTCGTACGAGTTCGCGAGCGACGTCTCGCACACGACGCTGCCGTCGGGGGACGTGACGAGCGTGGGGCGTTCGACCTCCGCCGACCGCCTTCACCTCGAGGGTGTTGTGGGCGTCGACGACCACCTTGCTGAGATCGGGATCTGGAACACGACGGCGAACGGAGCGTTCGCCGGAACTGCGGGAATGCGGATCCGGGTCGACGACGGATCGTCGTCGGTGAGCATGGCGGGCGGTCCGTGGCAGCAGGCCGGAGCCCCGTCGGCGACGACCGGCGACCCGTTGGCCGTTCTCGCATCGGCCCGCGACGTCGTGGCGATCGGCGAGGAGCGCGTCGACGGTCAGGTGCTCCGTGGGTACCGATTCACGGTGGATGGTCGGCGTCTCGCTGATGCGATGGCGGCAGAGGGAATGGCCGCGAGTACGAGCGTGGCAGCCCTCTCCGAGTACCGGAACCTGAGTGGTACGGGAGTGCTGTGGCTTGATCCTTCAGGACTCCCTTCCCGCCAGACCCTCTCGCTCAGAATCACGAGCCCTGACGGCTCGGCGATCGTCTCGGACATCACGTCGGTGTTCTCGGGCTATGAGCGGCCGGGGTCGGTCGAGTCGGGCATTCTCCCGTGGAGCGTGTCTCCCGGGCTCGTGGTCGGGGTGCTGGCGGTCGGCCTCGGGGTGTGGTGTGTTGATCCATCGCGTCGCCGAGCTGTCGATCTCGTCGTCGCCATGCGACGCATCCGGGGCGTGATCACGATCGCCCTCGTCGTCGGGCTCGTCGCGCCGGCCACCGTCAGCGCCGACTCTGCGGAGAGCATCGGGGGGTCACGCCTGCCGACGCCCTCGGGCGCCGAACCGAACGCCGCGCCAGCGCCAGCGTCGCCGAGCGTCGAGCAGATCGCCTCGACGATGGCGATGGCCTCTGCCCCCGTCACGTTGTCTCCCGGACCCCGTCGGCTCGTCGACCCGTCCGTCACCGGAGCGGCACCGGATGACGGGACCGACTCCGATGGCGACACACTGAGCGACACGATCGAGCGTCGGCTCGGAACCGACCCGCTGGACGCCGACTCCGACGGTGACGACGTCGACGACCGGACCGAGGTCGAGGGGTTCGAGCTCCCAGCTGGCTCAGGCCTGTGGTGGTACACCGACCCGTTGAACAACGACACCAACAGCGACCGTGTCCCCGACGGAGCGGAGTGGAGTGCCACCGGTCGTACGGGCCAGCCGGACGACACCGATGGCGACGGAGAACCCGACGTTGCCGATGCGGACAACGATGGCGACGGAGTCACCGACGCCCTCGACCTGACCCCGTTCGGTGTCGTCGACGAGGCGCTGTCGGAGAGTTCACCCCTCGAACTCCAGATCGAGGGCTTGGTCGACAGCGGGGCTCCCACCCTCGTCGACTTCCAGCTGCGGCCTGATGACGCGACGCAACTCGAGGATGCCTTCGCGCCGTTCGACTGGCCCGCCGACAGTGAGGGTCAGATCCGCGACGTCGACGGGAGTACGGGCGATCTGCAACTCGTGCCGATGCTCGAGATCCGCATCCCCGACACGGGTTCGCTCCTCCCGACCGAGGACCAGCTCGCGGCGTACGCAGTGACGCTCAACGAACCAGATGCATCAGGCGCTCAGACCGCATACGTGCCGTTGACGGTCGTGACGGATCCAGCCTCCGGCGCCAAGGTCGCGCTGAGTGGTCGGATGCCGTATTCGGCGAGTGCCGACTGGGGACCCGCTCACGAGGTCCGACTCGTCTGGATGGTCAAGGTCGCCAACGACCTCCTCACTCCCGAGTGCCCTGCAGCTCCCGCGGTGCAACCACCTGGGTGCACCGCTGACGGCGCCTACGCCCTCAACCAGGTGCAGATCGTCCACCGCTACTACGGCGACTGGAGCCTGACAGGACTCGCAGTGACCGAGGAGCGGGGAGCCAGCGTCGCCGTGGTCCAGCAGGATCCCGACGGGGTTCTCGACCCGGCCGACCAGGGGTCGATGTGGATGTTGCCGTACGTCCTCGACGATCGCTTCCTCGCAGCCACGGACGCCAGTGTCGACGGCCTTCCCGAGATCGCCCTGGCCGACTTCCCGGCCGTGTTCGACCACGACCTCGTGGCGGGCCCCGACGGCGCCTATGGGCTCCCCAACGTGTTCGACGTGACGACGGCCCAGTACTCGACCTTCGACGAGGCCATCGCGCGGTCGGCGCCCGAATTGGCGATTCCCTTCCTCGACGCTGTGTATTCCGGATTCGAGAACGACAGCGCTGTCCAGCCGTTGGTGCTCACCGCCTTTGCCACGCGTAGCCGGTCACTCGCCCTCGGTGCCGATGGCTCGCGTACCACGGTGTCGGGTCGGTCGGTGACCCTGGATCTCTCCGATCTCGGAGGTGGCGCTCTCGGCGCGACCGAGATCGCCGGCTTCAAGTGGACCCAGTACTGCGGCGATCCGGGCCCGTCCCACCTCTGGCAGCCGTGTTCAGCCGATGCGGTACGGACAGCGCTGCAGGACAGGTACGGATCGGTCCTGCTCGATCCTGACGACCCCCTCGCCGGAACGGTGGGCACGCTCGACGAGGCCGCGACCGATGGCGAGAACGTGGTGATGAACCTCGTGTGGCAGGCGATGGCCGGCGGCGTGTCGGCGCCGATCTCACGGATGGTCGGAGGAACACTGCAGCCGCTCGCCCCGGTGTCGACGACGAGCTACTCCGACATCAGTGACTGGATGGCCAGAACCCGATCGGTCGGTGGAACGGCCCGCGCGCTCACCAAGGTCGCGGCCAACAGTTACTTCATGCGGACCATCACCAAGGAGGTTCTCTGGGCGTCGAGCAAGGCAACGATCAGCCGCGCCCGTAATGCGGATCAGCTGCGCGCCCTCAGTCGGATCCTGAACGAGGAGGGCATCGCCGCAAAGGGCATCCGCGTGGTGAAGCAGTACAAGAAGACGGCCGCGGTCGGAGCCCTGGCCGCGGTGACACTCGGAATCCTCGAGTATTCGAACAACTACATCAGCGACCGCACCCAGCGGATCACGATCGCGTCATTGGTGGTCGCCGGGCAGATCGCTCTCAACCTGGCCAAGCCGGCGATGGCGCTCTACACGTTCCGCAGCGTGGGTGTCGCGACGCTGCGGTCGATGCAGCTGACAGTGACGGGTGGCGCCTCGAAGGCGGGCGTCATCGGAGCCGCGGTCGCCATCGCCTTGACGTGGGGGTTCACGATCGCCGCTCTCGTGCAGGGAGGTGCGAAGTTCTACAGCGCTGAGTTCAACCAAGGCATCGCAGGCGCGATCGGGGCCTCGTTGTTCGTCGTCGCGACAGCGGTCCTCGCGCTCACCGGTGTCGGGTTGATCATCATCGGCATCCTCGCCGTGGTCGATGCGATCCTCCAACTGGTCTGTGCGGTCGACGACACTGAGGCAAGTGACTGCCTGTCGGTGAGTGGCAAGTTGGTGGAGGTCCTCACCTACTTCATCTACGCCTATCAGCTGATGATCGACGTCGACGAAGAGGCGAAGGTCGCCGAAGGACGACCAGCTCTCGTCGACCCAGCGGCTCCAGAGATCGTCCTCACCGACCCCACACGTGGATGGGCTGTCGGCAACTCGTGGCGCGTCAGCACACGGATCACGACCAACGTCGTGCACGATGCGCCGGCAGCGGGCGACTTGCTGATCCTCCCGTACCTCTACTTCTACTCCGAGGGGAACCTGCGCTCGTCGAGCGTGGCCTACTCGATCACGTCGCCCGAAACGAGCGCGCTGTCGACGAGTTGGGACTCGATGCCGTCGAGTTGGCAGCACATGCGGACCGAGTACGAGTGGGCTCTGAAGGACATGTTCGCCGCCGACTACTCGCGGACCTACAGCTCGCCCGACCTCGCGCTGACGACGGCTGGCCTCAACCGCGAGTTCACCGTGAACCTGAACTTCGCGTACGCGTTCCCTGCTTACGAGTGCTGGACCCTCCCGTTGCCTCCGACGTTCTTCCCGCTCGTCCCGATCTGTTACAAGCGGGAGGACGCGGGGAACTCGTCGAGCGCGTTCGACCCCTTCGTCTTCGACGTCCTGCCGGCGACGGTGGAGGAGTTCCTGACCCGTCGCGATGTCGGCGACGGGCGAGTGGCCCTCGCCTGGGACCCGGCCTTCCGGCCGCTCGCCGACTCCGACAGCGACGGACTCGTCGCCGCTGCTGCAGGAGGCCTCGACCCCGATGACCGGATGGTCGATTCGGACGGTGACGGCAGCCCCGACGGTGTCGAACTCTCCCGTCAGCAGGACGGCCTCGGTGTGTCGGCGCGGCTGTGGGACACCGATGCCGATGGGCTCACCGACACCGAGGAAGCACGACTCGGGACACGTCCCGACGTCGCCGACACCGACAACGACGGTCTCTCCGACGGGGCCGAGGTGCGCCATCGCCGCATCGCGATGGCGGGTGGCGAGTTGGTGTGGGACGGTACCTGGGACGGCGGCTGGGAGGTGGCCATCGAGGGTGACTGGCTCCTCGACGGCACCATTTCGACCCGACTCGTCCACGTGTCGTCGGACCCCTTCGACGCCGACACCGACAACGACGGCATTTCCGACGAGGCCGAGCGGCAGCTTGCAGGCAGCGCGACACCGATCGACGACGACGGCGAGCCGTACCACCCGCGCGTGGCGAACGCCTCACCTCTGAAGGTCACGGTCTCGACCGATGCCGTCGACGGGTTCGTCGTCCCGGGTCAAGAGGTCGAGGTGACCACGAGTGTCGAGGCCGTGGTCGGACTCCAGGCCGGTGTGGTGGAGATGGGTTCGGGATGGGCATCACTCGACTGGATCCCGGGGCTCCTCGATTTCGACCCGTCGACATTCGTCGATGCGCAGACACGCACCGACACCCGCACCCTCGTCGTTCCGGCCGACGCGACCTCGGGGGCGGTCGACGAACTCGTGGCATCGGCACGCGCGTTCCTCGACGTGGCGATACCGGCCACGTGGAGGACGACCGACGAGTCGCCCATCGTGGGGGCCCGTGAGTTCTCTCGGGCGAACGTGGCGAACGCGTCGGCCGGATCGACCTCGTTCGTGGTCGCCGAACACGAGACGACGTCGGCGTTGGAGGCCGGCGCAGGCGATGTGCGTCTCCAGCCGCTTCCCGACGGGCCGGCCGTGCAGCTCGACAGCGACACCGAGCTGGTGGGGACGACGAGGGCCGACACGAGGTTCCTCCACCCGTACGGTGAGTCGCGCATCAGCTGCAACGCGGCAGGCGAGTGCATGACGGTGTGGGGGCACTACGACAACTGCAGCGAGCTCACGATCAATTCGATCACGGTGCTCGAGGACAACGACGACAGCGCGTACGAGGGGATCGAGCCGGCCATCGTCCTCCGCCGAGAGGCAGGCGCTCCTCTGACGAGCGTCGAGGACGAAGCCGCACGTCTGCTCTGGTTCTCGAGTTGGTTCGGGGGGAACGACTTCACCAACGGAACTCGTGGTCCGAGCGCGTACGGGTTCCCGATCGAGCAGACGTTCTGTGGTGATGCAGGTCTTGCGGTGTACGAACAGGACGGCACCGTCGCCAGCGACATGGTCCAGCTGCAGTACTCGACACAGAGCGGTACGGACGCAGCCGTCGCTGTGGTCGACGCCTCGGGAAACATCCTCGGTGACGTCCCCCTCGACGAGGCGACCGCCTTCGCCGGTCAGGTGCTCTTCGCGAGCGACTGGGCTCGAGCCACGCCGATCGATTCGACCCTGTGTGTCGGGGTGGTGAGAGTGCCCTGTCAGCGGGTGAGCCTCGACATCCAAGTGACCCCGTCGAACGGGATGCGCGTCGCCGGCTCGGTGGTCGGCGCGAGCGGCTCGATCACGGCGCCGCAGTTCTCACTGGGCGACGGTGACAACCCGGTGGTGGCCAGCGATGGGGTCGGGTTTGCTGTCGCCTGGACCTCGGAGACGGCCGACGCCGACTGCAACGGCCTGGCATGTCGATCGGTGTGGATGCAACGGCTGGATGCATCGGGAACCCCGACGTCGATCGCCGTCCGTGTGGGTTCCATCCCCGTGTCGAGTGGGACCGGTGACGTCGAGATCATCTGGACCGGAACGGAGTACGCCGTGGCGATGCGCGGGACGGAGAGCGCCCCGATCATGGTCGCGATCGGTTCCGGCACGTACACCCTCGCCACCGACACCGCAGCGACAGACCGGACCACCTCGTTCTCCCTTGCATTCGATCCGGTGCACGGACAGACGCTGCTCGCCTACGAGTCGGCATCGGGCTCGGTGGTCGCCAAGGCCTTCGACGACCTCTCGGCAGCGCCTGTCTCCACTGAGGCGCTGTTCTCCGGGCTCGGGACGACCTACCAGCCATCGGTGGCGTACAACCCTCTCGCCGGCCGCTGGCTGGTGACGGGTGTCGCGCAGCAGGTGGTCTATGCCACGGCACTCGACCAGTCGCTGTCGTCGCTCGGCTTCGAGGAGCCGGGCCCGCGGCAGTCGCTCCCCGATGCGTCCGGCGGAGCTGGTGTGTGGTTCCTCGGCCCGCTCGGGTCGACGCTCTCGTGCCCGGCGGCCACGGCGATGCCGTCGGTCGACCTCCGGTTCGAGGAACTCCCCGGGGCGACGACGCTCGTCGACTCGTCGGGCGTCGGGAGTGACGTCGCGTTGGCACTTGGCTCCGGGCTAGCGGTGGGCTTCGAGGGCGCACCCGATGCGCCCGACTCCGATTTCGCGATCCGCCTCCTTGAGGGTGAGTCGTTCTCGGTCGGGCACTCGATCGGACAGGCCGCGACCATCTCCTTCTGGTACCGCGCCGCCGGATCGGTGGCTGGGAATCCGTTCACCCTGCGGGCCGATGGGTCGGCGGAGGTCGGCATCTCGATCGACCCAGCGACCGGCATGTTGACCTACGACAACGGAGGTGCCACGTCGGCGGCGGTTGCCACCTCGTTGGCCGACAGCGACTGGCACTTCGTCGCCGTCACCCGTGAACCGAGTGTCGGGCGAGTCGTGCTCTCCGTCGACGGTGCCACTGTTCGGGAGGTCTCAGCGACCCCGCCGTTGGTGGCCGCTGATCCGTCGATCACCGTCACCGGCGGGGCTGCCCCTGTGTTCCTCGACCACCTCCGGGTGTACGACTCCACGCTGTCGCCAGAGCGGGTGACGGCGCTCTTCGATCGGAGCGACGACCCGTACTGCATGTCGATGGCCACGGTGCCGGGAACGGATCAGTTGGGTGTGTTCGAGTGGTCGCGCCATTTCTTCACCGCCGCGAAGGATCGTGGCGGCGAGGTCACCGCCTCTGCATCGGCGCGGCTCACCGTCGACGCCGACGATCCCTCAGCCGAGATCGTCCAACCCTTGGCCGTGCAGACCTCGCTCGGTTCGGTGGTCGGCGGAACGGCCGCCGATGCGACCTCAGGAGTCGCAGGTGTCGAGGTGAGCCTCGACGGTGGGGTGTGGGTCGCTGCCGATGGTGCGAGTGCCTGGACCTACGCCCTTCCAGCGGGTCTGGCGAGTGGGGACCATTCGCTGCGCGCTCGCGCGACCGATCTCGTGGGGCACGTGTCGGACGAGGTCGAGGTGTCGTTCACGGTCGATGGCGACGCGCCGGCCCTGGCTCTCGACGCACTTCCTGCCGTTGCCGTTCGGCCGACAGTCGATCCGGTGGATGGTGCTGCCTCTGTCGCTCTCTCGGGAACGGTGTCGGACGGCGGCAGTGGGCTCGTCGACGGGAGCGTCAAGGTCCAACTGGCGGTGTCTGGATCTCCCTTCGTGGACGCCGGTTGGCAGATGGCGACGATCGTCGGGGGGTCGTGGAGCATCGACTACGGATGGCCGGGATCGATCGATCCGAGCGCGCGCTACGACGTGCGGGTGGTGGCGACCGACGCCCTCGGGAACGCCACTGCACCGACCGTCCTCGGTCGCCTGACCGTCGACGTCGATGACCCCACGGCACGGCTCGACGTGACATCGAGAACGGCCCAGTACTTCGCTCGAGGCGCCGTGGTCGGCGGAACGGTTCGGGACACTCTCTCGTCGGTCGTCTCCATCGAGGTGTCGATTCGTCGGGCGGCCGATGTGATCGCCGACCCACCGGTCGCCCCGACGTGGGACAATGCGGTGCTGACCTCCTCGAGCGCACCCGGTGTCGGAGCCTCGTGGTCGTGGAGGGTTCCTGGCGGGATCGAGGACATGGTGCAACTCGACCTGCGTGTCACCGACGCGGCCGGCAACGTGGCGATCGTCGAACAGGCATGGCGAGGCGTGGTCGACACCGTGGCACCGCGCCTCGATTTCGTCGGCACACCGACCGGCCGAGTGACGGCCTCTCGGGCTCGACGCGAGATCGCGTACCACTGCAGCGCCGTCGATACGTACCTCGCGCTCGATGCCTTCGATTGTCCCGGCGAGTCGACAGCAGCTCCGGTCCAGGGGTTCACCTCTGACCCAGCGACCGACTCGCTGTTCCCCGGCGCGGCGCGTCTCTCGAGCCTGACGATCGACTACAAGCGCTGGGAGTACTTGGCGGCACCGGCACCGACGATGCGGGCATGCGATCAGTTCGGGAACTGCACCTCGCTGACGAGTGTCCGTGTCGCGACGTCGAGCGACTCGGTCCATCCGACCGAAGCGGTCGCCGGTGTCGAGTCCGTCGTGATCTCTCCCGCCGACGGTGACGAGATCATGGCCTCGGTCGACGCCCATGCAGTCATCGATGTGGCTGCCGGTTCAGCGTTGAAGGTCGTGCGTGTACTCCTGAACGGTGCGGTCGTGGCGACCTGGAAGTTCGCTCAAGAGGATCGGACGTTGTCGTGGGAGGCCACTGCTCCCGTGTCCGCCGCTGACACCGATGCGTTCAATGTCGTCGAGGTCCACGCAGAGACTTGGTCAGGAGACAGAGCTGACTCCGAGCCCGTCGAGTTCTTCTACGACGGGACGGTTCCGACCGTGTCTCTCGATCGTGGGGCGCTGACCCTCGACGACACGTGGGGCCTCGGAACCTCGATGTACCGGTTCGCCGGCTCGGTGGCCGACGACGGCACGATCACGTCGGTGGAGATCCGGGCCAACGGTGGCGAGTGGGTCGACGTGCCGTTCGCATCGGGACGTTGGAGCGGAGTCCTGTACCTCCCGGGTGTCGACGGAACGCGGGTGCACCTCGAGGTTCGCGCCTTCGATCTGGCGGGCCACCTCGGGATGGTGTCGACGGCCCGCGAGGTCGATCTCGCCCCGGGCGGCCCCGATGCCTACGTTCGTCCGAGCACGGAGATCGTGTCGGTCAGCTCGGTCGCTGGTCGACCTGCGGCGGTGGCGATCCGTGTGTCGGCCGATGCCGGCGACAGGTCGGTCGCCGCGTTCGTGTGCTCGTTCGACGGCGGGACAGAGGTTCCCTGCAGCGAGTCCTTCGTCGAGGCCGGACTCGCGTCGGGCCTGCACACCCTTCGGGCGGTGGCGATCGACGAGGATGGCTACCGCGACCTGACCCCCGCGGCTCGTACGTTCACGGTGGCCGTCGCGGGACCGCAGGCGACCATCACTTCGGCTCCGGATGTGTCGACCACGAGTCGGCGGGCCACCTTCGGGTTCTCGGTGCCGGCGGGGGCGACTGCGGTCTGCGCGGTCGACGGTTCCCCGTGGCGGGCGTGCCGCGACTCCTTCACCGTGGGAGGCCTGCATCCGGGTCGTCATGACTTCTTGGTTCGGGTGTCGTTGGGCGGCACGACAGGCACAGCAATGTCGTACCGCTGGACAGTGGTCGCCGCGCCGCCCGTCGCCAGAGGTACGGCGGTGATCGTCGGAAGCGACGACCGTGACGGCGAGGTGGTGACGCTTCAGGGGAGCGGAGCCGGTTCGCTCGCGTTCCGAGTGCTCTCGACGCCGCTCCACGGGTCGATCGAGGGGACTGCCCCTCACCTGCGATACGTGCCCTTCGACGGGTACGTCGGCAGCGACTCGTTCCGATTCCAGGTCGACGACGGTTTCAGTGTGTCAGCGCCGGCGACGGTCTCGATCGCAGTGATGCAGCCGGGCCTCGCACTCCTCGCCGACGAGTCGATGAGGATCGGGACCGACAGCGACGTGGAACAGGGAGGCATCGTCGTACGCAGAGCCGATTCTCCCGGCCTGTTCGTCTCGGGCTACGAGCTCTGGATCGGGCAGCGGGTCAGAGTCCTCGACACAGGGATCGGAGCCATTGCTGACAGTGTCTACGTGAGCCTCGACGCTGTCGTCGAGCGCCTGCGCTCGGACGAGAGGGTCCTTCGAGGGCGCGTGGGGATCGACGGCGGCACCTTCGGAGCCGGACCTGTCGGTGTGATGCCCGACATCGTTGCGGCAGGCAGCCCAGAGGGAGCCGCCGTCGTGGTGGCACCGGGCGAACAGGTCGTGCTGACCGCTGGCTCCTTCCGGTCGCTGGTCGTCGGTGACGGCGCCACAGTGACTCTGGAGGGAGGCGTGTACGAGTTCGACTCGATCACGATCGGCGACGACGTGATCGTGTTCGCTGACGACGTCGTCGAGCTCCGGATCCGAGGCGGTGTCCGGATCGGAACCGGGAGCGTCGTCCGCTCGCTCGAGTTCGACGACGACCCAGCCCTCGTCGGGGTGATGTTGTCGGTGGCAGGTTCCGAGGGCATCGAGATCGGGATGGGTTCGGTGGTGGGCGCTCTCGTCGTGGCCCCATCGGGAACAATCCGATTCGCTGACAGCAGCATCGGAGTCGGCTCCTTCCTCGGCCGTCGCGTCGAACTGGGTGTCGGTGTCCGGATCAACCCGGTCGAGTACTTCCAACTGCCGAGCGTCCTCTGACCTGACGGTGGCGTCGCCGTACGCCCGGCGTGCGTGGTGGGACCAACTGTGTCTGATGTGTGTGGTGGGGACGATCGAACGAATCGCTGGAAGTGGCGGTGTCCGACTGTGATGATGAGGTCGTGCGAAGAGTCGTGGCGCTCACTGCGGTGGTTGCTCTTGCAGCCTGTGGTGACGGTCCGGCGACCCTCACGTCCGAGACCACCGCAGTGGCTCCAACGTCGGTTCCCTCGTCGAGTTCGCCGCCGTCGACCGCCGACTCTCTTGTCGAACCCACCACGACGCTGCCGGATGCCACCTCGCTGTGGAGCAGGGAATGCACCGACCAACTCGGCGCGACCGACGTCGAGCCGGTTGACGCGACCGCCGGTCAGGAGTTCGGTCCGCTCGCCCCTGAGCCCGGGCTGCGGATCGTGTACCCGATCGGTGAGCAGGCCGAGAGTTGGAGTGTCCCGGTGTCGTCGGTGCTGCGCGTGCCGGGGGGAACCCTCGTCTCACTCACCTCGTCGGGTCCTGATGGCTCGGAGCGGGTCGTGGCCGTGGTCGACGACTCCGGATCGGTTCGCTGGCGGCGGTGCTTCGTCGAGATGTACGGCTGGTCCGGCATCGTCGACGCCGAACGTGGTGTCGTCGACATCGAGATGGTGCCGCCCGACGGCGGGGGTCCTGGATGGTGGGCGTTCGACCTCCGCACTGGTGAGTCGCAGGTGGATTCGGATGGCCGGAGTGCGGAGCTGACGGCCGAGGCCGCCGCGGCGACGGCGTTCCGGACCGATGTCGGCTTCATCGTCGATGGCGGGATGCCCAGTTCGTGGCTGCAACGCTTCGACGAGGACGGCGGGCTGCTATGGGAGAGGCCCGACCTCACGACGCTGGGTGGCGAGGGCTTCCGGGTGCAGGAGACCGACGGTGGGATCCTGCTCGTCATGGCATGCGTCGGGTCGCCGCGTGACGACTCGGCACCCGACTGGCCGCCGTGTCCGTTGGCGCTCCTCGGGGTCGACATGACCGACGGCCACACGATGTGGCAGATCGACGGCCGGCACTACCCGTGGCTCGTCTCCGGTCACTACGCGATCGTCAGCCGCGGTGCATCCGACGACGACGAGACCTCGCTCCTGCTCGACACACGGACGGGGGAGTTCGTGCCCGACGGAGTGTCGGATGCCCCCTCGGCCTTCGTCACGGAGTGCTGTGGCGGTTACGAGTACAACCGGGTCGAGGCATCGGGCGCGGTGGCCTGGAGCGTGGCGACCTACGTGCTGAACGTCTGGTTCCCTGCCGCGTTCCCCGGTTCGGGTGCCACCGTCGACCTGTTCGGGCCGAGCGGTACGCCCGAGATCGAGGCGCACGTGAACGGATGGACGGACAACGGGGAGGTGTGTGCCGACGTGGGATGCGACCAGATCGAGGTGGCGCTCTTCGGATTCGAACCCGGGGCGACGGTCGAGTTGACGTGCCGCTGGCAGAGCGAGGGTGAGTGGCAAGAGGTCGGCTCCTTGCCGGTGACGGCACTGATCGGCGCTGACGGCTCGGGCTACGTGGCGGAGGTGTGTGGAACCGACCTGCAGGCAGAGGCCGTGCAGGTGCTGGCCGACGGCGGCATGGAGTCGAACGTCCTCACGCCACGACCGTGAACCTGGCGGGGCTGGACCGCGGCGGTTCGACGGGCCGAGCGTGAGGGCGGGGGTCGGCCGCGGTCGCTGGCGGTGGCGGTTGCCCTGAACTGGGTGGGCGAATCCGACGGTGGTGGTCGCAGGGGGCACCCAGTTCGGTGGGAGGTGGGGCACGGGTCGCCGCGCGGCGGGGTGGTTTGCCAACATGACGGTGTTCGACCATCCCCCCGGGAGCAACGATGAGTGACACCGCCACCCTGACCGAATCCGATGCCGAGGCGTTCCGCCAGAAGTGCCGTGCATTCCTGCAGGCGCATGCGTCGGGGATCTCGAGCGCCGCGCGCGCCGACGACCGCGGCGCCTCGATGATGGCGGCCGCCAAGGCGTTCCAGCAGGCCCTTGCTGCGGAGGGTCTGGCCGGCCTGATCTACGACACCGAGTTCGGCGGCGCCGGGCTCACCCGGGCCCACGACAAGATCTGGCGCGAGGAGTACGCGAACTTCCCCGACATGACGAGCGAGCTGACGATCAGCCACGGCATGTGCCTCCCGGTGCTCAACCAGTTCGGCACCGAGGCCCAGAAGAAGCAGTTCCTCGCCGACAACATCGCCGCCCGCACGGTGTGGTGCCAGATGTTCAGCGAGCCGGGCGCCGGTTCCGACGTGGCGAGCCTGCAGACCAAGGCCGAGCGCGACGGCGATGAGTGGGTGCTCAACGGCCAGAAGGTCTGGACCACCCTCGCCCACCACTCCGACTACGGCGTGATCATCGCCCGCACCAACCCCGATGCGCCCAAGCACGCCGGCATCTCGATGTTCATCCTCGACATGAAGGCGCCGGGAGTCGAGCTGCGTCCGATCCACCAGATCGACGGCGGCCAGCACTTCAACGAGATCTTCCTGACCGACGTGCGCATCCCGGCCGACTGGCTGCTGGGTGAGCTGAACAACGGCTGGAACCAGGCGACCGCGATGCTGATGTACGAGCGCGTGGCGATCGGCACCGGCTCGACGAGCGGCGTGACCCACCCGAACGCCGACCGCCTCATCGAGGAGGCCAAGCGGACGGGTGTCATCTCCGACCCGAACGTGCGCCAGCACCTGATGCGGATGTACAGCGAGGAGACGGCCAAGTCGCTCGTCTCGATGCGTACCCGGGCCGAGCTGAAGGCGGGCCGTGCGCCCGGCCCCGGTGGTTCGCTCGGCAAGCTGCATGGCGCGGTGATCGCCCGCATGATGCGCAGCATCCTCGGCGAGGTGTTCGGAGCGAGCATCGTCGCCCACGAGAAGGGCGACCGGGTCGAGAACTGGAGCCGGTCGATGCTGACGAGCTTCTCGGCCAACATCGCCGGTGGCACCGACGAGATCCAGAAGAACATCATCGGCGACCGCGTGCTCGGCCTGCCGCGTGAGCCGATGGTCGACAAGGACCTCCCGTTCCGCGAACTCAAGGTCGGCACCCAGCGCTGACCCCTCGCTCGGGGCGATAGGGTCCCCTTGTTCCCGTGGGTACAATGTGGGAACAGAGGGAGATCCGATGAGCCTGGCCAGCGACGAGATCAAGTTACGGATACCGCCCGAGCAGAAGGCGTTTCTCCAGCGCGCCGCCGAGGCGACGGGGCTCAAGGTCAGCCAGTTCATCCGTGAGGCGGCGCAGGCTCGGGCCGACGACGTGCTGGCGGCGATCGAACTTCGTCAGGCGACTCCGCTGTCGGACGATGAGTTCGCCGAGATGCTCCGCGCTCTCGACCTTCCCGGTCGGCCTGCCGAGCGCGTCGTGGCGGCCGCCTCGACCCTGCGCTCACTCGAACTCGACTGAGGCCCGGCGTGACATCACTGGTCCGGAGTGTGCGCTTCGACGCGGAGCGGCACAGGGTCGAGGGTTTCTGCTGCGGTCAGCCGGAACTCGACTCGTGGTTGATTCGCCACGCCGCCGTTGCCGAGAGGATGAGGACTGCGGCGACGTATGTGTGGGTGGTCGACGGCCGAGTGGTCGGGTTCTATTCGCTGGCGCCGCATGCGATCAGCCGGGAGGTGATGCCCGCACGGGTGGGTCGCAACGTACCCGCCATGGTGCCGGCCTACCTGCTCGGGAAGCTCGGCCTCGCCGAGGAGTGGCAGGGCCGGGGAAGGGGTTCGGCGCTCCTCCTCGATGCGTGTGCCCGGCTCGCCACGGCGATGGAGACGGCGCCGGCGCGGGTCGTGGTCGTCGACGCGCTCGACGAACGTGCGGCTGCCTTCTACGTGGCGCACGGGTTTCGTCCGATCGGTGGGCGAGCCCTCACGTTGTTCATGACGGCGGCAGATCTGATGGCGACGATCGAGGCAGCCCGTGGGGGCGAGCCTCACTGATGAGGTCGGGGAGACGGGTTCGCTCGGGGCGACGGAGGTTGCTGGTACGGGTGTACCGGCTTGTACTGTCGGGCTCATGACGATCACCTACCGCGCCGGCGAGATCCCGGCCGCCGACCTTCCCTCCAAGCCGCTCGGTCAGCCGTCGGCCGAGCCTCTGACCGGCGAGATCACGACCCGCAGCCAGGTGTTCTTCACGAGCGACGACGAGAAGATCCTGTCGGGCACGTGGGAGTGCGAGCCGGGTGCGTCGCGCTGGGAGTTCTTGACCCGCGGCGAGATCATCCACGTGCTGTCGGGACGGATGACGGTGCAACGCGACGGCGAAGAGGGCGTCGAGCTGACGGCCGGTTCGAGCGCGGTGTTCGAACTCGGCTGGCAGGGTGTGTGGACCGTGCACGAGACCTTGCGCAAGGTCTTCGTGGTCTATCGGCCCTAAGAGATCGCCTCACCGATGGTTACCCTCGGTGACATGGAGATCGAGGTCTACGCCGACATCTGGTGCCCGTTCACGCATGTGGGTCTGCGGGCCGTGCAGGAGGCCCGCCGGGTCGCCGGTCGCGACGACGTGCGGGTCGTGGTGCACGCCTGGCCGCTCGAGTTGGTGAACGGTGGCCCGATGGAGGCCACCAAGGTTCACCACCACGCCGACGACTTGCGCGCTCAGGTGTCGCCTGATCTGTTCGCACGCATCGCTGATCCGTTCCCGACGTCGATGCTTCCGGCACTCGCTGTGGCGTCGAGCGCGTACCGCGTGGGTCTCGAGGCTGGCGAGCGGATGAGCCTGGCCCTGCGCGACGCGCTGTTCGAACGAGGCCTCGACATCTCGGACGAAGCAGTGCTGCAGCGACTCGCCGCCGACCACGGCGTGTCGATGCCCGACGACACCGACCGTGCTGCGGTGCTCGCCGACTGGGAGGCCGGCAAGGCCCGGGGTGTGGTGGGCTCGCCCCACTTCTTCTGCGGCGAGAACTCGGTGTTCTGTCCCTCGCTCGAGATCACCCGTGACCCCGAGACAGGTCTGGCGATCTCGCGCAACACCGAACGCCTGAGCGAGTTCCTGTCGGCCTGCCTCGCCTGAGAAGGGGGCGCGCC
>Ga0172367_10003140_pt1 | contig 21897 bp, 21 predicted proteins | sample Lak10m_FD_114542 | JGI IMG/M metagenome (GOLD analysis project Ga0172367, IMG submission 114542) | Freshwater microbial communities from Kabuno Bay, South-Kivu, Congo - kab_022012_10m | ecosystem: Environmental > Aquatic > Freshwater > Lake | place: Democratic Republic of the Congo: South-Kivu... | reverse complement strand
GTGTTGCCGAAACAAAACAGATCCCTCCCATGTCCCTTTTGGTGACAAAGCGCGCTCATGAACTCAACCTCAGTGGCTCGTGGGCTTGAGAGACTCTCCCCCCGAATTTTTGAGAGGATACGTAACACCAGCGGATTAAACGAAAACATGTTAAAAAAAACTGAATTAACAAGCAGGCAACCCGCTCTATCCTAGATCGTTTTGTTATTTAAAAATAAAACAGCCCATATAACAGGGCTGTTTTATTTTTATCTGAGCAGTTTCAATGCATCAGCAACTTGAGCAGCAGATTCCATCATTGGCATGTGACCTACCCCCGCTAACTCCACCAGTTTCGCGTCATTTTTCAACGCCTTAATCTCTCGCGCCCGCTCTATGGGGATCAATTCATCTGCAATTCCATGAAGCAAAAACAAGGGATCTGAAAAAGAAGAGACTGACAGCATCATATCTTCACGTTCTGCCATGGCTCTCAACGCGCCAGTAACAGCCGAGATGCTTTGCCTCAATATCAACGGACGGATAAATTCTCTCACATGCGGGTCTGCAGAAAGTTTATTTGTCATGGCATCAGCCGCAATGTAGACCCCTTTTGCTTTCACATCTTCAGCGGTTTTATACCGTCCTTCTTTTCGTTCGGGGGTATCAGCCGCCGCCTGTGAGCTCACCAATGCAAGCCCTAAAACACGGGCGGGATATGATTTGGCAAACGCCAGCGCCACATACCCACCCATCGAATGCCCTGCGAATGCTGCTTTCTCCAAGCCCAACGAACTAAGTAAACAGAAAAGATCGGCGGCAAAATCATTCATGGAATATTGCGAATCGACGGTGGTTGACTCGCCAAACCCGCGCAAGTCTGGAAGGATCAGGTCAAAATCATTTTGCAAGAGGGGCACAACATCCATCCAAATGGAATGATCCAAAGGAAAGCCATGTAACAGAACCAATGGCATTCCACTGCCGTATCGCTCAAACGCCAGTTCAATGCCATTAACTCGAATCTTTTTCATTCCGCACTATTACCTTCTTCAAGTTTTCTTAATTCTTCACGGGCAAAATTCAGGGCTTGTTCTTTATCTGCGATCTTTCCAGATGCCTGTCCTTCACGAATTGCTTCAAGCAGGTTTCCGATCACTTTACCCGGCTGGAGTTGTAAATTCTTCATCAGGTCATTCCCATCCACCAGGCGCGGCGGGTTGACTGTTTCTTCGGGGTGCTCCCAATAATTTTCCAGCAGAATGCGGGCAACATCAAGATAGACCGTCCATGTTTTTTGGGTCATGTCATTGCCTTGTGTGCCGCGCAAGTCAGCAAGAGCCAGCAAGATCAGGTCGATGCCTGCCTTGCCACTATCACGGAAAAAGCGATAGATCGCCTTACGTGAAGGGGGTTGACCCTCATTCTCCAAACGTGCCGCGAAAAAATGAAATCGCATATGGTGGCGGACGATGATCTGTAATCTTTCCACTTCGTCACTACTTAAGTTAAAAGCCTTTGCGCGGTCTGCGACGACTTCAGCGCCCTTAATATCATGGTCATAAAAGCGAACGCGACCGGTATCATCGACAAAACGGGTTTCAGGCTTGCAGACATCGTGGTACAGTGCCGAGAAAAACAACAAAGACCGGTGTGAACGGTTCGGGTTTAACGGGCTTGCAAAGTGTTTTGCAAATTGTTCTCGATAACGCCCGATCTTCAAACTGACCAGCCCCATGAACATATCACTGGTTTTTTCAGGATCGAAATCAAGCCGCAGGGATGAGGTCAACAGGTTATCTAGTTGATCCATGACAGCCAAAGTATGCGTCCAAACATCATGAATATGAGGAGGAGATTGCATCACCCCTTTCATAGTCAATAATTCAGGCATGAGGTGTTGCAACACACCAAGCATTTCTAGGGCGCGGATGGATGCGCTGGCTTTGGGTCCACCCAGCATTTTGAAGATTTCATCACGCAAGCGTTCCGCTGAAACGTCACCCACGTTTCCCGCAAATTGTTTCATTAATTCACGGGTGCTTTTTTCGATGGAAAAGCCAAAAGCAGCAGCCTGACGTACTCCGCGTAAAATTCGTGCGGGGTCGTCATAAAGTGAAGTTTGCGAGCAAGCACGAATGACTTTTGCACGAATATCGTTTGCCCCATTTAAAGGATCAATGATTGTTATGTTTTTTGTGTTTAAGGCAAGGGCATTGATGGTGAAATCGCGGTCGCGCAGATCGTCTTCGAGTGTGTCGCCGCGATAGGTTGCAAAATCCAAGTAGGTGAACGAGCCGTCTGTGTTGGTAATAACAACCCGCCCTGTATCACGCTCATCATCCAGCACCATAAAATCTGCTTTGAGGGCGTTGGCAACGGTTCGAGCGAGAGAAATGCCTTTCGAAGGCACGGCAAAATCAAAGTCAGGAGAGAGGCGATTCATCAGCAGATCGCGCACCGCGCCGCCTACGAGGTATACATCCACGTCATGCGGAAGCACATCCATGGTTTTTTGTAAAAGAGGTGGAAATGAGAAGGGAATAGACATAAATTGTATTTCTATTTTTTCCTTATGGCGGCTGGCTTGCGCTGCACGTAATGCTTGCTCGGGTGTGCCGCCCTGCGCCACGATGCGCCCGCGAACAAATGCAACCCAACGCCCTGTATATGGCGAGCGGTTGGTTTGAGTTCCGTTCAATTCTTCCCCCATTTTGGGCTTACCCCGCCGGTATATATTTTTCTAGGTCTACCACGCCGACGAACTTAAGGTTCCGGTGGTATTCATCCAGATCAAGCCCGTAGCCAAATACGAATTTATTGGGGATGGCAAAGCCGAGATAGTCAATGGGCACATGGGCTTCGCGCCGTTCGGGTTTATCAAGCAGTGCGCAAACCTTAAGCGATTTTGGCTGGCGCGTTCTCAACATTTGTAACACGGCTGCGATGGTGTGCCCGCTATCCACTATATCTTCCACAAGCAGAACATTGCGGTTGTGGATATCAGTTTGCAAATCAAGCGTAACGCGGGCAGAACCGCTTGATTCGCGCCTGCCTACGCCGTAGGATGATACCGCCATGAAATCCATCATGTGCGGAGTTTCAATATTACGGCTCAAATCCACCAAGAAAGGCACCGCGCCGCGCAAGATGCAGATCAGCAAAAGGTCTTGCCCGTTGTAATCGGCGCTAATCTGCTGCCCCAATTCTGCAACCCGTTTTTGCAGAGAATCTGAGTCGATAAGGATTTCAGCGAGTACGTCCTGATAATTTTGCATGGGGGCGGTTCCTATATTTATTAGTTTGGTGGTTAAGGCATTGTTTAGTTTTAGTTTACATCAAAATTTCGGGACTTCATGATGCAAACGGCAACGAGCTTCGTATAACTCTGATGCCCCAACAATAACCACCGGTTCATCATAACGGGCAGGCTTGCCATTCACCAGACGCTGGGTCCTCGACGCATCATCGCCGCAAACCATGCAAATGGCGTGGAGTTTGAGCACATCTTCGGCTTTTGCCATGAGTACAGGCATGGCGCCAAACGGCTCGCCACGAAAGTCCATATCCAGACCGGCAACGATCACTCGAACTCCACGATTGGATAGCTCCTGGGCAATGACAACGATCTCGTCATCAAAAAACTGCGCCTCGTCCAAACCGACTACAGTGGTGTCTTCTTCGATGCGTCCGCGTATATCCGCTGCTTTTTGGACGGGGATAGCCTCAAATGTTGAGCCCGTGTGAGAAGCAACTTTCTCTTCCGAGTAGCGAATATCGATGGAGGGTTTGAAAACTTGAACTTTTTGTTTGGCGATCGTCGCACGCACCAGACGGCGGATCAGTTCATCCGTCTTGCCGCTGAACATGGAACCACAAACAACTTCTATCAAACCATGAGTATGCTTCATTGAAATTCTCCTGCCCCACCTTGCGGGGATGCTCTGATGAGATGATTCACAAAAACAGGCAGATGTTTTCACATCTGCCTGTTTAGTTTACCTGATAAAAGACGGTCGGTCTACTCAGCCGCCGCTTCTTCAGCAGCTTCCACAGATTTTTCAGCCTTGGGGGCTTTCTCTACCTTGGGAGGCTCGGGAATTTCGATTTCCAAAGCGCGGAGCTTCTTCTTGGCAGCCGTCAAGGCAGATTGACCAAAGCCGTTGATGGCAAGCAGGGCAGCTTCGCCTTCTGCAAATTTATCAACAAGCTGGCCAACGGTCAATACACCAGCGCGCTTGAGCGCATCGGTTGCACGCGGGGTCAAGCCGAGGTCATCCACCGAGCGGTTATTAACATTAGTGGATTCTTCTCGGGCTTTCTGCTCTTCCACATAGGACTGGCGGGCAGAAAGCTTCTTGTAGAAGCGATCAACCTGACCTTCTACATCAAGGATCTTGGCAGATTCACCGGTGTAGAATGGATGACAGTTGGAGCACACATCCACGCGAAGTTCTTTCTTGGTGGAAGTGGTTACCCAGGTGTTACCGCAGGAAGCACAGGTTACCTGAGCCTGATAGGTCGTGGGATGAATATCAGTTCTCATTATTCAGCAACCTCCAAAGGAACAATGTTCACACGCTTCTTGCCGTGGTACACGTCGAACATCACTACACCATCTGCAGTGGCGAACAAGGTATCATCCTTGCCGACCATGACATTGATACCCGGCTTGATGCGGGTGCCGCGCTGGCGCACAAGCACATTGCCAGAAAGTACGAACTGACCGGCGTAGCGCTTTACACCAAGGCGCTGGGAATTACTATCTCTACCGTTGCGGGTTGAACCGCCACCTGTTTTATGAGCCATTTTCTACCTGCCTATTCTTAACCGATGGATTCGATCTTCAAACGGGTATAGTGAGCACGATTGCCACCGCGAACCCGGATGCGTTTCTTAGGGCGATACTTAAAGGACAGAACCTTGGGACCCTTGATATGGTCTACCACGGTAGCAGAAACCTTTACGCTGACGGTGGGAGTGCCCACAGAAACCGTATCCCCATCTGCCACGAGCAAAACGCGCTCGAAATCAAACTTTTTACCCACTTCATGGGCAAGGCGATCCACATCAATAGTGGTGCCTTCGACGGCTCGGTATTGCTTGCCGCCACTTTCAACAATTGCAAATTTCATTTTCTTTTCTCCAGTCATTCACTTCACCGAGATAGTGTGCGGGGTGTCTTGCGCCCTTCGCCTACTTCTGGGGAAGCTGGGGTTGTAAACAAACAACTACCCCGGAAACATACCTCCGGGGCGGAAGCGGACGATATTATACATGCAGTCCTGCGGACTTGTCAACAAAAGTTCGGGCAGGTTACATGGCTTTCCCAGTGCAAATTTACAAATTAACAGCCGTTTTGAAAAGGCGGGGCGCGCCCTCAAAATTACGCCTTGGGGATGATAGAGGTGATGGTTTTGGTCACCGACTGAAGCTGCCCGGCATGTGCCTTCAACTTATTCGCATCGCCAGTTTTCAGCCCCGCATTCACGTCTGTGATAGTTTTTGAGGTGGCGGCTTCGTTATCGATAATCTTCTGGGTGATGGCTTCGAGATTGACAAGCATCTGCTTGACGTTGGCGGGGATGATGGGCAGGTTCTTGACAATGGGCAAAAGCACGTCAAGGATCTGGTTGGCGGTACGGGCATACTTAACCGTCAATGTATGGAGCGAACCGATGGAACTGGTCAACTCAATCGCAACCTCCTGAATGGCATCGATCATTTCCTTATGCTGCTCGATAATCTTGGTAATATCCGTGATCGAGGCGGTTAATTTATCTGAAAATTTGACGTATGAAGTATTGGATGTCTTGGCAGCACCCGCGCCTGCCTTGATGGAACTTTTGATCGGGGTTGGCATAATGAACTACCTCCATTTTATGTATGAAATAAGATGTGATTGCACTTGCAACCGAATTGCACCTAATATACTTTATATCGTTTCGCAAAACAACCTTGTTGACAAAGATTCTTTTCTCATATATGCTGAAAGCGAATTCCAATTCATGAGGAGACCAATATGAGCAATTCAGACACAGGTTGGAAACAGGCTCGAAATCTTCTACTTTGGCTGGTGATTCCCCTGATAGCAGGGTTGTTTCTGGCTTCAGCAATCGTCCCTCAGCCGGTCATTGGCGTGATACGGCTGGAAGACGCAATTTACACCTATTCAGCACAAAATACGATCAAACAATTCAAATACGCCATGGAGCACTCCAATATACGCGCTGTAGTTTTAGTGATCGACAGCCCCGGCGGAACCGTGGTGGATACAGAAACTGTGTACACAGAGCTAACCCGTTTGCGCGCAAAAAAGCCAGTCGTAACTGTGATCAACAACATGTCTGCCAGTGGCGGATATTACCTCTCCGTCAATACCGATTACATCTTCGCCAAACCAGCTTCCATGGTCGGCAATATCGGCGTGATCGGTTATCTGCCGCCTGCCCCTTTTATCATCGAGGACATCATCACAACCGGACCGTACAAACTGTGGGGTTCACCCCGCGATTCAGATATGCGTCAAATTGAAATGATGAAAGAAGGTTTCTTTGAAGCCGTACGCCTCGGACGTGGAGATAAACTTACCGCCGGAGACAACATCATTTTCAGCGGACAGATCTGGTCTGGCATGGATGCGCTAAAACTCGGCGTCATTGACGAATTCGGCACAGAGAGTGACGGGACAAGGAAAGCCGCCGAACTTGCCAAGATCGCCCACTACCGAGTTTTAGATCTGGCAAAACCAGCGGGCGTTGAACTATATAGTGGTCTTTTCTTCTTCCAAAGCCCAGACGGAATGCAAATGCCATATCCCAACAAAGCGGGCATCTATATGCTTTATATTCCGCCTTTGCCGGTGAAATAATAGGAGGACGATATGAAACGTCAATATTTTTACATTGCAATCCTTGCCCTGCTCCTCCCCATCCTCCTGCGTGGACTATGGTTCTACCGTGGAACCCCGCCGCAACGTCCTCAAGTCATTACACCTGACTACGCTTCATTTACCAGACCAGCAGTAGCGATCAACACCCCAGATTTGGATGATGTACAACAACTCGGCGGCACAGTTCTGGTGGACGTTGCACACAGTAATCAATTCGCGCTAAGCGAGATCGATTCGCTCACATCTGCCATTCAGGCACGCGGCGGGAACTTCAAAACGATCTCCGATGTGACGCTGCTGGAAAGCGAGCTAAAAACCGCCAGCGCATACATAACCATTTCTCCGAGCCTCGCCTTCTCTGAAAGTGAAGTTCAAGCGCTTAAAAACTTCACCGAGCGCGGCGGCAGGATCTTGGTCTTTGTGGATGCCACACGTTATTATCTCGGCTTCGATTACATCTCAGACAACCCCATACCCTACGGGGATGTTAACGCGGCAAATTCTCTTCTGAAACAATGGGATATTTCTGTCAACAACGATTACCTCTACAACACCGAACGAAATGAAGGTAACTTCCGCAATGTGCTGTTCGATGACTTTGGCAAGAACGAACTGACCTTTGGCTTGAGCGAAGTGGCGCTCTACGGAGCGCGCTCGGTCGAATCTGGTTCGGGTACGATCCTGCTTCAGGGACCAGCGACCAACCTCTCGTCGATGGACGATGCGCATGATCCAAATGCAGGCGGCGCAATTTTGAGCGAGGATGAATCAGTGGCAGTCTTCGGCGACTTTACATTCCTTGCTCCACCCTACAGCACCTACACCGATAATGCCGCACTCATTCAAAACCTGGCAGATTTTATTCTTTCAAGCCAGCAAACCGCCAGCCTGGATGTATTCCCATATCTGTTCAAACAGCAGACCGTGAAAGTTTTTATTCTGCCAGATGTGAGGAAAACCGCGAACCTGGTTTCTGCAATGGGAAGCCTGCAAGCAAACATGCGTACTCTGAATTACAAACTTGAGTTCGTAGACGCAATGCCAACTTCGGGCGATGTCCTTGTGATCGGCTCCTTTGACGAAACAAAGGATATCGATGCTTACTTAAAAAAGACAGATGTCGAAATTGAAGGAAACCTCATCTCTACAGTTCAATTCGGAGAGATCAATCGTTCCAGCAATGGTTTATTGATCTTTAATTCAGATCAAAATGGCAACACGCTCATCCTGCTGGCAGGAACGCCGGATGACATAATTACCCTGATCGGCGTGATGGGCTACAGCGGACTCAACACCTGCATCACAAGCCCGCAAGTTGCAGTGTGCAGTGTCGGCTATGACGATTCCTCCTATGATTATAGTGAAGATACATCCAGCGAAACGGAACAACCGACGGAACAACCGACAGAACCTGAAGCCGAAGCAACACCCAGTGGATAAAATTAGACGAAGCCCCCGACGTTCGGGGGCTTTTCATTAGATTTCATTGACAAAACTTCTGCGATACTTTACATTCGCTTCATGCTTAACCTTAGCCTGCTTCAGCGTCAGATCATTGAATCACCCCTAAACTCCCGTCTCTTCGTCGCGGGAATGGCAGGGACGGGTAAAACCACCGCAGGCGTGGAACGGATCCGCTTTCTACTCGAACAAGGTGTACCCGCTGATTCGATCCTCCTGCTCACCCCGCAGCGGACGTTGCAAGAGCCGTACCTGGACTTGCTCGAAAGCCCCAACCGTATGGCAGGCGGAGAAGTAACCCCAGCCACCATTGGCGGTTTGGTGCGGCGCATGTGCGATCTTTTTTGGTCTCTTGCCGCAGAACAAGCCGGGTTTCTCAACCCAGACCTGCCCCCTGTTTTCCTTACACTCGAAACCGCGCAATATTACATGGCGCACCTTGTGCGTCCGTTGATCGAAGAACAAGGCTATTTTGAATCGGTCACCATCCATCGCAACCGCATTTATTCTCAGATCATCGATAACCTCAATAAAGCCGCCATCGTGGGCTTCCCGCACACCGAGATCGGCGCACGGCTCGACTCAGCCTGGTTCGGCGACCCCGCACAAAGAAACGTCTATGCCGATGCCCAAAAATGTGCGAACCTTTTCCGCCAACACTGCCTTGAAAATAACCTTTTGGATTTCTCATTGCAGCTTGAAGTTTTCACCAATATCCTCTGGCACAACCAACAAGTGCGGAACCACCTTACTCAAAGTTACCGTCACCTGATCTACGACAATGCAGAAGAGGATATTTCCTGCTCCCACGACATCATTCGCGAGTGGCTGCCCGATCTAGACTCGGCGCTGGTTCTCTACGACCAAGCCGCAGGGTATCGAAAATTCCTGGGTGGTGATCCAGCCAGCGGCTGGGATTTGAGCCGTCATTGTGATGAAGTCATCGAGATGGACGAATCGTTTGTCTCGTCTGGCAATGTCATCCAATTATCCAACGCACTGACGACCGCCATCACCCACGCTGGAGAGGTGGATGCGCAAGGCACAGAAACGGCGATTGAATTTATCGTAAGTCACTTTCACCCACAAATGCTGGATGAGGTGACAGAAAAAATCAAGACGCTGATCGCAAACGGCGTTCCACCTGAAGAGATCGTTGTACTCGCGCCCTACCTTTCAGACTCGCTGCGTTTTTCGATCTCGCACCGTTTGGAAATGGCGGGAATTCCGTGGCGCAGCAACCGACCCTCGCGCTCCCTGCGAGATGAACCCGCCAGCAAAACCCTGCTCACACTTGCCGCGCTTGCCCACCCGCAATGGCAGGTTCACCCGCCCAAATTTGATATTGCTCACGCATTGATGTTTGCACTTAACACAGACCTTGTCCGCGCGCAATTGATCAGCGAAATTGTGTATGGGCAGCGTGACCTTCGGTTTTCAACCTTCGACCAGATCACCCCAGAGACGCAGGAACGCATTACATACGCACTGGGTGAGCGATACAGTATTTTGCAAACATGGCTTGAAGAGTATCGCGGTTCTGAACCCATGCCGCTTGATTTCTTCCTGCGTAAATTATTTGGCGAGGTTCTCTCACAGCCCGGCTTTGGCTTTCATGAAAACCTCGATTCGGTACAAATTGCCGCAAGCCTGGTCGAATCGATCAAGAAATTCCGCACCGCGATGGAACCGCTTAACTTGAGCGGTATTGATCTTGGGCAGGAATATATTGAAATGCTCAAAGATGGAGTGATCGCCGCGCTTTATTTGGAAGCATGGCGAAGCGAAGATAAACATGCCGTGCTGGTTGCCCCCGCCTACACCTTTTTGATGATGAACCGCCCCGCCGCTTTTCAATTTTGGCTTGACCCCGGCTCAGACGGCTGGTCGCAGCGTGTTTCACAACCACTGACTCACCCTTATGTTCTTTCCCGCTCATGGGATGAAACACCCGGCAGGCTTTGGCTCGATGCAGACGAAGCCGCCAACGAGATCGAAACCCTCTCCCGCCTCACCAGCGGACTTTTAGCCCGTTGCCGCGAAAAAATATTCCCTGCCCTTTCAGACCTTGGCGCAGCAGGTTTTGAACAACGCGGGGCATTGTTAAAGGCTTTCCAAAAGGTCCTGCAAAACCAACAAACTGAACAATAACCCCATGAACATAAAAAAACGTCCTTATTTCCTCGCCGCCATTTTTCTTTTTACATTGGCGCTGATATTTCGCATTTTAATGCTGGGGTTAAAGAATCCCGACCTGTTGCTCATTCGTACCTGGTACGACTTCCTTCTGGCAAATGGCTATCACGGCTTGGCAAATGCGGAATTTTCCAACTACCCGCCCGCCTATCTTTACCTGCTTTACATTGCCACCTTCACTTCAAAATGGATTGACCCATTGATTGCCATCAAGATCATTCCCACCGCCTTCGACCTTTTCTCTGCATGGATCGTTTATAAGATCGCCCGCGTAAAATACAGCGACGATCAACCATATTTCTTTGCCGCGCTCTTCTTCGCACTTCCAACCATCATGTTCAACAGTTCTGGCTGGGGGCAAATTGATGGCTTGTTCGGGGCATTCCTATTACTCTGTTTTTACTTCCTGCTCAAAGACCGGTCTTTCTGGGCAATGGCTGCCTTTGGCATGGCGTTATCCTTCAAAGTGCAAACCATCTTCCTGCTGCCCTTTGTTGGCATCCTCTTTCTGCGAAAGCGTATTCCCTGGCAGCATTTTTTGATCGTGCCTGTTCCTTACCTTGTGCTTGCCCTGCCTGCCATCCTACTTGGCAGGAGTTGGGAAAGCATTCTCTGGTTGTATGTTGGGCAAACAGGGCAATTCACCGATCTGGCACGCAATGCCCCCAACCTGTATGCCTTCATTCCAAACACATTCTTTCATCCCGTTTTTGAGTTTGGCATGGGAATCTTTATCCTTGCCATGCTGGCATGGGCATGGGTTAACTTCAGGGCAAAAAGCCCCGTCACCTCAGAACAGCTTGCACTCACCGCGCTTGCCAGCGCCATGCTGACGGTCTTCCTGCTGCCCAAAATGCACGACCGCTACTTCTACCCCGCCGATATTTTCGCGTTCACCACGGTCATCTTTTTGCCGGAGTTATGGTTCTTTGCCCTGCTTTCCCAGATCAGTTCCGGGCTGGTCTATCTCATCTTCCCATTCGCACAAACGCGCCTGCTTGCCCTGCCCGCCGCGTTAATTAATACCGCCCTGATCATTGTCATCCTTCGGCGCCAATTACAAACTTTGAGGAAAGAATGAAAATAACAAATGCTCTTTCGATATTGATTTTATCCACCCTGGCATGTGGAATACAGATCAATGGGACTGCCACCCCCGAGCCGGAATCAAGCGAGACGCAGCCGCCCCAGACTCAGCCGGAAGCTGCCCCACAAACCCAAACCCTTCCCTCCGCCGATGCCTCTACCATCATTGCCAACTGCGCCATCTTTCCCGCAAATAACTATTGGAACACCCGCATAGACGACCTGCCCGCCCATCCGTTATCAGATGCATGGATCGATTCGATTGGACGCAGCGAAATCTTTCACATGGATTTCGGTTCAGGGACGTGGGAGGGCGGTCTAATCGGAATTCCATACAACCTCGCAGCAGGATCAACCGTCCCGAAGTTTGAGCCGGAGTTTTACTACCCCGAAGAATCGGACCCGGGTCCGTATCCCATTCCTGAGAATCCAAACATCGAATATGGTTCTGACCACCACATCCTTATCCTCGACACCGAGACTTGTACCTTGTACGAAACATATGATATGAGTTTTGACAATGGGCAGTGGTTTGGCGGCTCTGGCGCGATCTGGGATCTAAACTCACACGCCCTGCGCCCCGATACGTGGACATCTGCCGATGCAGCAGGGCTGCCTATTTTGCCCGGGCTGGTGCGTTACGATGAAATAGAATCGGGGGTCATTACTCACGCCCTGCGCTTCACAGCCGAAGAAACCGCTGGTTTCATTTGGCCCGCCCGCCATCTCACATCTGAATCACAGAACGGAATTCCGCCCATGGGCGCGCGCTTCCGCTTGAAAGCGAATTATGATATTTCAGGTTTCCCGCCTGAAATGCAAGTCTTATTGCAAGCGTTCAAAACCTACGGCATCGTGCTGGCAGATAATGGCTCGAACTGGTATGTGAGCGGCTCACCTGACGAACGCTGGGACAATGACACGCTGCATTTGCTGGATGTATTGACCGGTGATGATTTCGAAGCGGTGGATACTTCGGGCATGATGGTGGATGTGGATTCGGGAGAGGCGAGATAAAGACCGCTGGTGTCAGGTGTCACGTTTCAAGTGTCAGGTTCTCATTAAGGAGTCTTGGCACGCTAAAAGAGTAAAATACATAACAACTTGACACCTGACACCTAATCACATGACACTTCCCTTCACTCCTCGCCCTTCCCAAGAAAAAATCCTCCGCTACAACGGCGGACGGCTTGGCATTGCCGCCGTTCCCGGTGCAGGCAAAACGCACATCCTCTCTGCACTCGCCGCAAAACTGATTCAAGAAGGGCGGCTTGGCGACGATCAGGAAATTCTCATCGTCACCCTCGTCAACTCGGCAGTGGATAATTTTGAAACCCGCATCAAACGTTTCTTCGATAACCCCATTCAAGTTTTATACAAATACCGCGTGCGCACCCTGCACGGGCTGGCGCATGATATCGTCCGTGAAAAACCTGCAAGCGTTGGGTTGGATGAGCGTTTCACCATCATCGACGAGCGTGAGGCGGGGTTCATTCGGCGCGAGTCGGTGAGTGCCTGGTTGGCGAGTCACTCGATTGATGACTACCTCGACCCGTCGCTTGATAACTCAAAACGGGATTGGGTCAAACGTCAGCAGTTACCCGATCTATTGGACTCGCTCGCCCTCGCCTTTATCCGCTCATCCAAAGACCGGCTCTTGACTCCCGAGAAGCTGCGTCAACAACTCGATGCTTCATTTTCGCCGTTGCCTTTAGCTGAGCTTGGACACGCCATCTACGCGGACTATCAACGCGCACTCGCCTATCGCGGCGCCGTGGATTTTGACGACCTTATCCGTTTGGCGTTGACCTTGCTCGAAAATGACGAAGAGTTTCGCCTGCGTTTGCAATATCGTTATCCATTCATTTTGGAGGATGAGGCGCAGGATTCGAGTCAGACGCAGGAAAGAATCTTGTCATTACTTTCAGGCAGCGAATCCCCCTCTCCCTCAGGGAGAGGGGCTAGGGGTGAGGGAAATTGGGTGCGAGTGGGTGACCCAAATCAGGCGATCTTTGAAACCTTTACTACGGCATCGCCTGAATTATTGCGTGCCTTCATTCGCGAAAACCCCAGCGTGGACATGCCCGAGTCGGGGCGGTCGCAGCCTTCGGTGTTGGCGTTGGCGAATCATTTGATCGATTGGGTGATGAACTCGCACCCTGACCCGAATGTCCGCACGGCATTAGGCGCGCCATATATCGTGCCGGTACCAGAAAATGACCCGCAGCAAAACCCGCCGGATAACCCGGAGGGGATCAAATTTATTTCGACAAAGTACACGCCCGAGCAGGAATTGGAAGCGGTGGCGAAGTCGATTAAGGGATTCGTCGATTCGTTCGCGGATTTCCCCATCGAAGAACAGCCGACGATTGCCGTGCTTGTGCCGCGCAACCAACGCGGCGTGGAGATGGTCAATGCGCTGCGGCAACGCGGCATTGAGCCGATTGAGTTGATCTCGTCCACGTCGGAGACGCGCGCGGCAGCGGGAGCGTTGAGTCATTTGCTGTCGTATCTCTCTGAGCCGGGCAGTGCGCGGAAGTTGGCGAAGGCGTATGAGGTGTGGAGAAGGGATTGGAGAGAGACTCCGTCATTGCGAGCTTCCGAAGGAAGCGAAGCAATCTCAGGGAATGAGGAGATTGCTTCGCCCCCTACAGGGATGATATCGCAAAGTGCGCTCCTCGCAATGACATCAAGTCTTCTGCGCAAGATGGCGAATGTAGAAAACTTTATCGCACCCCTCACCCCTTACCCCTCTCCCTCAGGGAGAGGGGCTGGGGAGAGGGATTGGCTGTCAACTCTGAGTGAGTCCGAGCCGATGCAAGTCATCGAAGAGTTGAGGCAATTCCGAGTCAATGTGCAGCGTTGGTTGAATGCGGTCTCGCTGCCCATCGATCAGTTGGTGTTGACGCTGGCGCAGGATGTGTTCAGCGATGTGTCTGATTTGGCGTTAGCGAATAAGCTGGCGTTGGTGCTGCGCGCCGCGGCGGACGATCATGCAGATTGGCGTTTGCCTGAGTTGACGGCGGAGCTGGCGGTGATCGCGAAGAATGAACGGCGCTTCATTGGGTTCTCGTCGGATGATGCGGGCTTTGACCCTGAGCGCCATCGCGGACGGGTGGTGGTGACGACGATGCACAAGGCGAAGGGCATGGAGTGGGACCGCGTGTATATGATGTCGGTCAATAATTATGACTTCCCTGCGAACATGCCGAATGACCGTTTTATTTCGGAGAAGTGGTTCGTTAGGGGCGGCTTGGATTTGGCGGCTGAGTCACTGGCGCAGTTGACGGCATTGGAATCGACCAGTGAATATGATGGGTACGAAGAAGGCGCAGCCACGATGCGCTCGCGCTTGGATTACGTCAAAGAGAGATTGCGCCTGTTATACGTGGGCATCACCCGCGCGAAGCGAGATTTGATCGTGACGTGGAATACCGGCAGGCAGGGCGATGCAACACCGAGTCTGGCGTTTTCAGAATTATCAGGATGGGTTGAGGGCAAATGAAAAAAAACACTCAAGAAGCGTTCATTATTTTTGTAATAGTTCTAGCAGCGTATGGATATTTTTCATGGGGTCTGGATTGGAATGTTAATTCCAGACTAGCACTTGTTAAGTCTATTGTTGAAGAAGGCAGATTTGAAATCGATTCGTACGTCAGCAACGACCTGGCAACGAACGACAAGGCTTTGCTGGATGGGCGCTATTATTCTGACAAGGCAATCGGGAGTTCCATACTTGGGGTGATTGTTTATTACCCGCTTTACTGGCTTTCTGAGATTAGCAGAATTCAGATTTCCACAAATGTATTTAACAATGTACTGACTTTTGTTGTAATAAGCCTGCCTACGGCATTGCTCGCCCCATTTTCATACATCCTCGCAAAGCAAATAACAAAAAATCCAGTTAAGGCGCTTATAGTTTCTTTGGGTATAAGTCTTGGTACACCCTTGTTCAAATATAGCACTGCTTATTACGGACATTCTCTTGCTGCGACATCTTATTTTTTTGCTTTTATAATCTGGTTCAATGCAAAGCAAAAGCAGAGAATTTCCTGGCAACTTGCTTTTTTATCTTCTTTTCTCCTCGGTTATATGGTGATTACAGAGTATCCAACAGCAGTGCTGCTGGGGATTTTGGCGCCTTACATTTTGTATGTATTGCACAAGACCGGTCAATTGTTTGACTGGAAAATATATGGCGCCATGGCGCTTGGGATTATCATTCCTCTTGCCATTCTGCTATATTACAACAACAATGTTTTCGGGTCTCCCTTTAGCACCGGTTACTCTCACGAAGAAAGCAGTGCTTACAAAGCGGCTCATCAGGAAAGCGTGATGGGCATTGGCGTTCCCGATGTCTTTGTTTTTTGGTATCAAACGTTTCAACCTGCTTTTGGTATTTTCTGGCAAAGCCCTATTTTGTTTTTTGCCATGCCCGGCTGGATATTGATGGTCATGTCCAGAAAATATCGCGCTGAAGCCATATTTTGCCTTTCAGCCATCTTTTTATACATCCTGATGTTTTCTGGATATTATATGTGGTGGGGAGGGCTCTCCTTCACACCCAGACATCTCATTCCCATTCTGCCCCTTTTTGCACTGCCGTTGGCATTCGTTCCTGAAATCTTTTGGGCGCCATTAGCTTTAGGCTCTTTAGTTTCCATCTTTCAGAATTTCATCCTAACCGCCAGTAATTTCGAAGGGCTGGGCATCCTTTTAAACGAGTATTACAGACCCCTTTGGAAAAAACATGGCATTTTACAACCAAGAGGTATGTTAGTTTATGATGTTTCCCTTCCCAACGTCATTGACGGGGAAATAATGAACAACCGAGGAATGGACATTTTCAAACTCCCTGGGAAAAGCAGCTTGGTACCTTTTTTTCTTGTAGAAGCAGTTTTTTTGTTTGCCTATATAAAACAACTTTACAAGCCTGGCAGTGAATAAGATATAGAGGTATTCATTCACTTCGACAAGAATGATTGCTTAATTCATGCCGATCCATGGGAATTTTCAATCAATGAACACATTGGCTGATTATTCACTGCCTGCAGAAGACTATCCCGAATGGATTATTTCACCTATTTAAATTTCCATCGAAAACAACTTCAACTCAATATCATCCTCAGACAATTTCATCATCTTCTCAAAGGTCATCCCCAACTTCTCCAGCACGCGGATCGAGCCCGCATTGGCAGGGTCCACGATGGCAACGATGCGTTTCAATCCCAGTACCTCTTTGGAAAATTTCATCACGCCCTGCGCCGCCTCAATCGCATATCCCTGTGACCAGAATTTCGGCAGGAAGGCATAGCCGATGTCCACGTCTTCCAAGGCGTCACGCTTGATCAGTCCGCACATGCCGAGGGTCTCCCCCGTTTCAGTCAATGTGACGGCGAGCAAACCGAATCCGTTCTTGGCGTAGCTCACCATCGCTCCATTTTCAAGATATTTCTCCGCATCGGCGAGAGTCCGCACGTTGCGGTCCCCGATATTTTGAATGAAGGAGGGCTCATTTAAAAGCTCAACGATAAATTCAGAATCAGATAATTCAAATTGCCGAAGAATAAGCCGTTCTGTTGCGACCTGAATCATAAACAATCTCCCAAATTGAAAAAAGGTCTCGCGGATCGCAATCCCGAGACCTTTTTTATGCTAAGAATCCCTTACGACTGCTTCTTGCTGGCAGTGATGGTCACACCCGAAACCAAATACCCATATCCCAAGGCAAAGATGATATGAATGACAAGTAGAACCCATCCATTCTGTCGTATTACACCAGTGCCGACCATTCCGACAAGCGTGAGTATGAACCCGGTGACCGAACTTGTCAGCAGCATGATCGTCATGGTTCTTGCAACGCCGGTTTCAGCAAGGTCTTTCGCCACCCAAATGAACATCCCCGCCAAAACCATTACAGATCCCATAAAACGGGCGACAAAGATGGTGGCAGTGTAGGTCTCGCTGCCGAACAAGTTAAGTCCTGCTTCTGGAACAACCAAAAACAGGGCGCCAAAGGCGGCTACAACAATCGCATTCAAAATGGATAAAAGTTTGTAATTCATGAGCTTCTCCTCTTACTTCAGAAAATGGTCGAACGATGAACAAATATACAATGCCCGGGGAGACAAACAAGGGAATTTGGTGGGAAAAGACCTTGCATTTGCCTTGCACCTTCCAAAATCAACCTGTGCGCTCAAGCGCCCCCACGGTTTATTTTGTTGTATTATGTAAAAAACCACGAAGATTACAAGATTGTCATCAAAAAACATGGGATATCCAATGCAAAAAGTAAATTTTTCCTTTTTACTGAAAAACGTCTTTTACTATACTTTGATCGCAGCATCCATTCTAAGTTTTCTCTTTGCAATGAGCATAGACCTGAAAAATATTGATATCGGAAATGATATCAAGGTCTTTTGTAATGCAGGAGCAGCAATTGCTTCAAACAATAACCCTTACATAACCGCCAATATCGGGGGCGAACTTTCCTGGAACTACCCCACCATCATTGCAAATATCTTCGCGGCTGCCTGCCCGTGGCTAAGCCTCCAGGAGACCTATATTTTTTATTTTATGATTCCATTTCTATTGGGGCTACTCTCATGGCTTTATCAAAAAGATGCACTTTATGGATTTATGCTTCTTTCGACCGGGCTATTCAATGTCGGGTGGGTGATTCTCACCGGCAACATCAGCACATTTGAGTTCCTGCTCTTTTCCACTGCAACTTTCCTTCTATTAAAAAAGCAGGCAAACTCAGCCTCATTCATTACAGGGATCATGTCAGGTGTGAAGCTCATTCCAATTTTATATTTTCCTGCCCTTATTTTTCTCCTGAAAGACACCAAGGAAAAAACAAGATCTTTTCTTTGGGCAATGCTGGGCTTCGCCGCAATACCCGTTCTATCCCTCATAGTTTCACCTGAAATGTTCCCCTGGTACATCAAACAAATCCTGGGGTTGATCCCGAATCAACATGCGCCGATCAGCGAATTAACACCAGATCCACTCAATCCTTCATTCGCTATTTTCCTTTTTTCTTTATTCAAACTGGATCCATCCTCTGCAACCAGCAGTTACACGGTAGTTACCATATTTATTTACCTGACAGGCGTCATTCTGGTATATAAAATTTACAGGTTGAAAATCTTCACAAGTGCTAATGAATTTTTATTATTTCCCATCAGTATCATAATTCTGACCCTCGCCATGCCGCGATTAAAACCATACAGCTTTCTGCCTTACCTATTGTGCTTCTATCTGCTTAGTAGGCACCAAAGCCATTGGCTAAAAGGGTTGTACCTCACCTTGCTCACACTCGCCCCAACCTTTTTACACATCTTTTACTATTACGGAAAAAATAATGGGGTATTTCTTGAAACAGGCATTCTTCAATCAATATTATTATTTAATCAATTCTTTTTTGCCTGTATCGCGGCTGGGATGCTTATTTTCAGCGTTCTGCGAAATCTTTCAAATGATCGAAAGGATTACAGTTAAATTACACCTTTACGGTCAACTCGTAGTAAAATGAATTTGAAAGAGTTTGACAATTTTGTTTGACTATTCACGGGAACGGGATAGTTAAGAACGAAATCTCGAAAACTCCAAACTGAGTGAAAACACTTACAACTCTTTGAGGAGAATCCTATGAGTAAGCCAAAATCAAAATTTGACCAAAAATGGAAGGTCATCCGCAAACAATCCATGGGATGGTGGAACCTTGTCGCCGAGCACGACCTGAAAAAAGTGGATAAAGCCGAAGACAAGCTGAATAAATTCATCACCATCTTAATGGTCAAATACGGATACACCCGCGAACAAGCAATTCTTGAAATCAACAAACATTGGGTAGCCTTCAACCGCGCACAAACCGTGGCGGAAAAAGTGTAAAAAAAAGCCCCGTAACGCAAACGGGGCTTTTTTTATTTAATTCCCAACTGCCTTTATAAAACCAATCAAGCTTTCCATTCCTTGTTCAATCGGTTCGGTGTCAATATATTCATTCAACGTATGAGCCCCGTTCCCCGTTGTCACACCCATCACTACAGCCGGAATATTTCGGCTTAGCGGAATATTCGCGTCCGTTGAGCCGGTAGTCAACACCGCGTCCAAACCCTGCGCATACAGACAACCCGTGGCTAACTTTACCAAAGGGTGATCCGCCAAAATTTCACCGGCAGGGCGTTCACCAATAATCTCAGCTTGTACCTTCACGCCATCACGACCCCAATGAAAAATAATATCCTCCACCTGTGAAGCCACCCTGGCAAGCATAGCCGGGTCTTCCGAACGAAGATCCAACTCACACTTCGCCTCAGCCGCCAGTACATTCACCCCTGTACCGCCATGGATCAAGCCCACATTCATTGTCGTGCGCGGTTCACGCGGCAAACGGATGCTCGTTAGCTGCGTGATCATTTCAGCTAACTCATGCACCGCTGAAGGCTGTCCATAATCCGACCAGGAATGCCCGCCGCGCGTTTTTGCAGTAATTCGATAACGCCTCACCCCAATGGCACGATGATACACATGCCCAAGCGCCAGCCCTTCCAAAACAAGGTATCCGATCACATCATCACCAAAACGATCCACCACAGCGCGCATCCCGCGCAGATCTCCCAGCCCTTCTTCCCCCACATTTGCCACAAACCAAATATCATGATCAAGCCCCAATTTCTGTTCGCGGATGGACCAAAGGATGCCGGACAGCGCTGCAACCCCAATCGAATTATCGCCAATACCTGGTGCAAAAACCCTCCCCGCTTCTTCCCTGATCTGAAGTTTGGTTCCCGTCGGAAACACAGTATCCAAGTGAGCTGATACGATCAAAGCCTTTGCCTTTTTCTGTTTCCCTGGCAGCCGCCCATAAATATTCCCCAGCGAATCCATCGAAATATCTTCCAATTTTTCATTAACAAAAAGGCTGCGCACGAATTCACCCCGCATTCCCTCAGAAAAAGTTGGGGCGGGTATTTGTTGAATCTGCATAGCAAGGTCAAGTACACGCTTAGCGAGGTTCATAGTGTTAATTCCATTCTGTAATTTTCTTCAAGGTCATCAATGCTTCAAACGGTTCTAGCCATCTCTTGCAAGGCATGTAACCGGGCATCAGCCAAGCCTGGCATCACATCCAATGGCGCAAATGGACCTACTCCTTCGATCTTTAACGAAGCTGATATATTACCGTGCAAGACAGCCATTAAAGGGTCGTTGGTGCGTTGGTAACCAGCGAGGAAACCGCCGCTGAAAGCATCCCCAGCTCCGGTCGGGTCCATGAGGCGGACGGGGTAAGCGGGCACTTCGTATTTTTTCTTCCCAACAGCATCGTACAGCCACTGTCCCAATGCCCCACGTTTGATCACAACAATCCTTGGTCCAAACTGGCTGATTTGTTGAGCCATATCCCACAAGTCATAGCTTTCGCCCCAGAATAATGCGCGTATTTCATCTTCAGAGGGTAGAAAGGCGGTGACGCCCTGAAGCGCAAGGCGAAGTTCGTTGGAAAATTTTGATCTCATATATAAAGGATCAGGATCTAACGTAATGCATTGGCTGGAACTATCACCCCTGAAGACATTAACCATCTGGCTCTGGCTGACATAATTGAACGGACAAATATGAACAAACCGAATATCTCGATAAGGTTTAGGGGTATTTAGAGCGCTGGGTGCAAGCGGGTCTGATACCCGAATCTCTTTTGATGCAGCCTCTGGCGGCTGGTATCCCAAAAGAGATTTCGGAAAAGTCATTTCACGCCTTGCGAAATGAGAAACAGCATTGGCATTACTTCTCTCATTCTTCTCGCCATATGCGATGAAATTTCTCAAGTCAGCAGTGTTTTTTTCATCATCCAGGTAAATACCACGGGTATCAAAACCGTGTTCCTGGAATTCTCGTATCCACTCAAGGGGATACCCGGGATTTACCCGCGAGATCATCGCAATGGATTTATCCCAGACCGATAACCCGCCTACAGCATACAGAAGATTACCGCCCGGCGCATCCAAACGGGGATTTCCAACAGGCGGCAAAAGGTATTCACGGGTGAGTTTTCCAGCTACGGCAAAGGACAAGGACATACTATTAAGTATAAAGCGGAAAGTCCGTTTAAAGGACTCTCCGCTTTTCATAAAAACCTACTTTTGCATCCAGGCTGGTTTCTTTGCCGCTGCTTTCTTGAAAACCGGGCAATCTTTTTGATGCGCGCCGGGTAAATATCCGGTAGACATGAGAAATTCATTCACAATTTCTCCCCCGGTGAACACAAAAGTTTTTTT
>Ga0172367_10003139_pt1 | contig 21901 bp, 20 predicted proteins | sample Lak10m_FD_114542 | JGI IMG/M metagenome (GOLD analysis project Ga0172367, IMG submission 114542) | Freshwater microbial communities from Kabuno Bay, South-Kivu, Congo - kab_022012_10m | ecosystem: Environmental > Aquatic > Freshwater > Lake | place: Democratic Republic of the Congo: South-Kivu... | reverse complement strand
GTGCAGTTCCAGGATCGCACGATCAGCAAGGCCTACGAGGCGCTGGTCCACGGCATCGTGGCGGACGGCGAGGGCCTGATCGACCTGCCGCTGCGCAAGGACCTGGTCAACACGCCGCTGCAGGTCGTGGACCATGTGCATGGGCGTTCAGCGCAGACGAGCTGGCGGGTGATGTCACGCGATGCCGAGCGCAACACCACACGCTTGGAACTGCTGCCGCGCACCGGCCGCAGCCACCAGCTGCGCGTGCATTGCCGCGAGCTCGGGCACGCGATCCTCGGCGATGACCTCTACGCGCTGCCGGCGGTGCGCGCGATGGCGACGCGACTCTGCCTGCACGCACGCTCGGTGGGGTTCACGCACCCCACCACCGGCGAGCGCATGCTGGTCGAGTGCCAGACGCCGTTCTGAACGCGACGGCTGGGTAGGACGCTCAGGTCGTTCGCCGGGGGCAGCACGGTCAGCACGCGTCACGGAGTCCTGGCCACGCGGAATCCCACGGTGCCGGGGGAGTTCTCTGGGGCAAGGGCGGCCCGGTACGACGCGCGACAGGTGTTGGTGCTGTCGAATCGGGTTTCAAAGCATCCGCCCCGGACGACGCGACTGGAGCCCTTGTCCGGCCCCGGGGGATTGTTCTGCGGACTGCTCCCGTAGTAGTTCATGTCGTACTGGTCACTCACCCACTCAATCACATTCCCCGACATGTCGTGCAGGCCGTAGCCGTTGCCGAACTTGCCACCCACCGGTCGGGTCTGGGTGCCCTCATTGGCTGCGTACCACGCGATGTTCACCAGTTGGCTGTCGTCGTTCGTACCGTTGAGGCTGCCCGCGAATCCATGGAACGCCGTCGTGGTGCCCGCCCGGTAGGCGTACTCCCATTCGGCTTCAGTGGGAAGCCGCATGCCAGGGGTGAGGAATCCCTGGATCATGTCCCAACTCACCCGCTCCACCGGGCGGTTGGGGACTTCGGTGGCAGACACCTCTTCGCTCACGCTCTGGAAGTAGCTCGGGTTCAATCCCATCCGCGCCTGCCACTGCGCCTGCGTCACTTCGTACCGGCCCATGTAGAACGCGTTGGTCAGGGTCACCGTGTGGACAGGGCTCTCATCAGGGTTGCAGGGGAACCACTGCGACGCGCTGCAGCCCATCTGGAACGAGCCCGGCGGGATCAGCACGAACTCGATGTGCGTGGCTGTGTCCTTCACGCGCCAGGCCAAGCCAGTCGCCGTGATGGCAGCTCGGAGGTTGGCATCGGTCACCACCGCAGGATCAGGCCACGCCTCGAGGAGCGTGGCCCACGCTGGCGTGGTGACGCATGGCCCCCATGCACCAAGCAGGGCCGCCAGATCCGCGCCCCCGACAACACCATCTCCGTTGATGTCCGATCCCGGCTGTTGCGAGCCGTCCGTTGCCCATGCCGCCATCAAGACGCTCAGGTCCATCCCGCCCACCATGCCGTCGTCCGTCAGGTCAGCCGGGCATTGGGCACGGGTTGCAGCGGTTAGGAGAAGGGCGCATGGAATCGTCACGAGTCCCGTCAGGATCCTGTGCACGACATGTTGCAGTTCAGTACGCATCGTCGGACCTCCTTTGTCCAACAGGCTATTCCCGAGTCCTGAGTCGCCACACTCCGGATCGCGGAACTCGTCGAAATTGCCCCAGCCGGCGACCCCCGCAGCGACCGGACAAGCCGCGCAGCGCGCGACAACCTTCGGCGATGCACTTACGCCGCGCCGTGCGCGCGCGCGTAGCGGCCGAGCGCCATCAGCGGGAAGTACAGGCGATACAGGTGGTACCGCAGGTAGAAGACCTTCGGGAAGCCCGTGCCGGTGAACTCGGTCTCGCACCAGCTGCCCGCCGGATCACCATCGGGATTCGCCGCCGGATCGGCTGCCTGTTCCGGCGTGAGCTGCGTCCGCGCGAGCCATGCGATCGCACGCGCCAGGTCCGGATCGTCCGCACCGTAGATCTCCTGCAGGACCATCGCGCCCCAGGCGGTCTGGCTCGCCGTGCTCGGGCCGGTGCCCATGAGCGAAGGATCCTCGTACGTGTCCGCGCTCTCGCCGAAGCTGCCGTCGGGCTTCTGCACGGACTTCATCCAGGCACCGGCGCGTCGGATCCACTCGGCCTCGCGCGGCTCGCCGCAACGGATCGGACCGATGACCGCCTGCCAGGTGCCGTAGATGTAGTTCACGCCCCATCGACCGAAGAAGCACCCCTGCGGCAGCTGGTGGGACTGGATGTAGCGGATCGCGCGATCGACGGCCGCATCACCGCAGCGCAGTCCCTGCCACGACAGGCACTCGAGCACGCGGCCGGTGATGTCCGGGCACGATGGATCCTGCATCGCATTGTGGTCGGCGAACGGCACGTACTCCATCCATTGGCGATGCTCGGTGCGGTCGAACGCAGCCCAGCCGCCGTCGTCATTCTGCATCGCCAGGATCCACCGCACTCCACGATCGCCGGCACCGCTCGAACCGCGCCGAGCGCGGTGGAGGGCCATGGCCACCATCGCCGTGTCATCGCAGTCCGGGTACCACGCGTTGGCGTACTCGAAGCACCAACCGCCCGCCGCGGTCCCTGGTGCACAGTTGAGGGCCCAGTCGCCCACGTGCGTGACTTCCTGCGACTCCAGCCATGTGCAGGCCTTGGCCACGCGCGGATCGTTGGCGTCGAAGCCCGCGTCCGTCAGCGCATACAGGCCGATGCCCGTATCCCACACCGGGCTGAAGCACGGCTGCAGCCGCGTGCCGCGCGCATCGCGCAGGAAGAACGCATCGAGGTCCCGTTCGGCAACCTGCACGCGCGGATCGTTGCGCGGGATCCCCAGCGCGTTGAACACGATCTGCAGATAGACCATCGGCGGGAAGATCGCACCGACCCCCTCGGTCCGCGCAGGGCCATCCTGGCTTGCGCGCTGCATGATCCAGTCGAAGGCATCACGGATCGCCGGGCGACGCGGCTTCGTTCCGATCAGGGCGCCCACACCCTTCAAGCCAAGGTCGATCGCGCGGAAGAAGGCCCGCCAGCCTGCAGGCACCTCGCGACGCAACGTGAGCCGGCGCAACGCGCCCAGGTCGCGCGTGATGGATTCCAGCGACAGCCGCACGCGTCGCGTGGGGCGGAGCGTGGCGACGATCGCAAGGGGCAGGATCATCGTGCGGCTCCACGCACTCACCTTCGAGAGGTGGAACGGGAACCAGCGCGGCAGCCACACCACTTCAGGCGGGATCGCGGGCACAGCCATCCAAGGAATCAGCCCGAGTGCAGCGAGGTAGAAGTTCGTGAAGCTGTTGCAGGACTCCGCACCGCCCCGCGCGAGGATCATGGCCGCAGCCCGCTGCATGTGCGGTGCGCGCTCGTCGTCACCCATGAGCCGCAGGCAGACCCAGGCCTTCACGCAGGAACTCACATCGGCGGCGCTGCCGGGATACTGGCCCCAGCCGCCATCGGCACGCTGCTGCTCACGCAGCGACGTGGCAAGTTCCTGCATGACCTGCCAGCCATCGCGACCATCGACCATGGGCTCACGCTCCTGGCCGAGGATGAACTTCATCAGCATGTACTCGCTCTCGAGGATGCTGTCTCCTTCGAGTTCGGCGCACCAATGGCCATCGTGGCGCTGCAGCGAGAAGAGCGCGTCGGCGGCGCGCCGTGCGGCCTGCGCAGCCTCGCTGGCCGTACTCGCCGGCACGGGAGCCTGCGTCGCCGGAGCGGGGCGCTCAAGGGTCGCTACCATCGGGTCCTGAAGCCTCGGATGCATGGAATCGGAAGGGTACCTCAGCCCAGTTCCTTCAGCGAAACCGGGCGGCGCTCGCGGGCGCTCATCACCGCAGCTTCGAGCACGCATTGGGTCTTCAGGGCATCCTCGAAGTCGGGCAGCGGCACGACCGGCTTGGAACCGCCGAGCACCATCGCGATGTCGGCCGCCATGCTCACGAAGCCCTGCTCGTACCCGATCAGGTGCGCGGGCGGCCAGTAGTTGCCTGCATAGGGATGCACTCCCTCGGTGCACATGATGGTGGTCCAGCCCTGCAGCGCCTTGGGTGCCGTGTTGTCCCACCACTGCAGTTCGTTCATCCGCTCGAAGTCGAACTTGATCGAGCCGAGCTCGCCGTTCACCTCGATCTGGTTGCGGTTCTTGTTGCCGGTCGCCAGGCGCGTGGCCTCGAAGCTGCCGATGGCGCCGCCGCTGAAGCGCGCGAGGAACAGCACCGCGTCATCGACGGTGCTCCGGCCAGTGCGCTTGCCGCGGCCCTTCGCACCCTTGCCGCTGATTGCGCCGCCTGCTGACTCGACGAGCGCACGCTCCTTGACGAACGTGTGCTCGATCGCGCCGCTCACCTCGGTGAACTCCTGGCCGGTGACGAAACGAGCCATGTCGATGATGTGGGCGTTCAGGTCGCCGTGCGCGCCACTGCCTGCCTGGTTCGACTGGAAGCGCCACAGGAGCGGCGTGTCCGGGCCCCCCCAGTCCTGCAGGTAGCTCGCACGCACATGGAAGAGCTTGCCCAGCCGACCGTCGCGGACGAGCTGATGCGCCAGCGCCACCGCTGGGCAGCGGCGATAGTTGAACCAGACGAACGTCCTCTGCCCCTTGGCCTTCTTCGCGGCCTTCACCATCGCGCGCGCGTCGGCGAGCGTTCCAGCCAGCGGCTTCTCGCACGCCACATGCTTGCCCGCCTCGAGCGCGGCGATCGACATGTCCGCGTGGATATGGTTGGGCGTGCTCACGTCGACGAGGTCGACCTCCGCGTCGAGCACGGCCAGCTGCCACTGCGCCACGCTCTTGCGCCAGCCCCAGCGCTTGCCGAACTCATGCGTCTCGGCCGGGTCGCGGCCCGCCACCGTCACCAGATCGATCGCCAAGGGCAGGTCGAAGAACGGCCCCGCGCTCGCCCACGCATGCGAGTGGGCCTTGCCCATGAACTTCGTGCCGATCAGCCCCACTCCAAGTCGTCCGGTCTTGCGTCGTGCCACGATGGTCTCCTTGGGTCCGCGCTGCGGAGCCGGGGGCTATCCTAGCCCCGTCCATTCTCCACGGAGCCACACCATGAGCGACCTCGAAGCACGCCTGTCCGCCCTTGAATCGCATGTCGAATCGATCGAACGCGGTGCACGACGCTGGCGACGCGCCACCATGGTGCTCGGCGCCGTGCTCGTGTCGACCTTCGTCCTCGCGGCGACCGCGCTGAACAGCGAGACGATCAAGGCGCGCAAGCTCGAGATCGTCGACGAAGCCGGCAAGGTCGTCATGCTCGCCGACACCACCGAAGGTGCGGGGCGCCTGAGCCTGTGGTCGAGCTCGGGCGCCAATGTGGCGCGCCTGGGTGCCAACGAGCACGGCGGCGACTTCATCATGTGGAACGCACAGGGCCGCGTCGTCGGCAGCATGTACGCCACGGCGCAGGGTGCACGCATCGAGACCAACGCGGCCGACGGCAAGGGCAGCGCCTCGCTCGATGCTGCAACCGGACTCGCGCAGATCGCCCTCACCGATGCCGACAACAAGCCCATCGTGCGCGCCGCGACCGAGCAAGCCGGCGGGGTGCTGCAGGTGCTCGGCTCGAGCGGCCAGCCCGCAGCGTCGATCGGCTCGCGCGCAGGCGGCGGATTCGTCGTGGTGCAGAACAATGCGGGCTCGGAAGTCGGATCGATGCTCGTGCGCGAGGACGGCACCGGCAAGCTGCTGCTCGCCGACGGCAAGCAGCCCAACATCCTGCTCGAGACGGGTGCCGACGGTGGCGGCGCCCTGCAGCTCCTGCACTCCACCCGCGTCATCGCCGGCCTTGGCGGCACGGCATCGGGTGGCCTGCTGAACCTGATGGGACCGGAAGGTCGCCCCGTCGTGATCCTTGGCCAGGCGAGCAACGCTCCCGGCGGCGCCCTCGCGATCCGCGACAGCGCCGGCGTGCGCGTCGCGCGCATCGGCATCGATCCGGACGGCTACGGCGAGATGGCGGTCTACGGTGAAGGCGCCACGCGCAAGAAGGCGCTCAACGCCCGCGACGAGTGACCGGCAGACCCACGACGTGCTGCTGCTCATCGACAACTACGACTCGTTCACCTGGAACCTCGTCCAGCGCTTCGGTGAGATCGATCCGTCACTGAAGGTCGACGTCATCCGCAACGACGCCATCGATGCGGCGGGTGCGCTGGCGATGGCACCCTCGCACCTGGTGATCTCTCCGGGCCCCTGCACGCCCAAGGAATCCGGCGCGTGCCCGGCGATCATCGCCGCCCTGCGCGGCCGCGTGCCCATCCTCGGCGTGTGCCTGGGGCACCAGACCATCGGCGACCTCCACGGCATGGTCGTCGAGCGCAACGACATTCCGGTGCACGGCAAGACCAGCCAGGTCCATCACGACGGGCGCGGTGTCTTCGCGGGCTTGTCGGATCCGTTCGAGGCCACGCGGTACCACTCGCTCGTGGTGCGTCGCGACACCGTTCCCGCGGACTTCGAGATCAGCGCATGGACCGCACGCGGCGAGATCATGGGCCTGCGCTGGAGGTCCCCTGCCGGTGCAGCGCCCATGGAGGGCGTGCAGTTCCACCCCGAGAGCTTCCTCACGGTCGAGGGGCCGAGGCTCCTTGCGAACTTCCTGGCGATGGCCGCGCGCGGCTGATCACGTTGCACGGCGGCGGGACCGCGATCCCGGCCTCGTGCTAGGCTTGGCGGACCATGACTCCCGTGCTGACCGACACCGCCCGCGTGCTCGTGACCTCGACCTCATCCGACGGCATCGTCGTGAAGGTCCCCGGCACGCAGTACCAGCTGTCGTTCCTGCCGCACTGCCCCAAATGTGCCTTCGTCGCTGGCGAGCGCGTGCATGCGCGCTTCCGGGCCACCGCGCTGAAGATGCACCACGCGAAGGCTGGCGGCATCTTCGTCGAGCCCAGCGAGGGCCACCCGCGCATCGTGCAGGGCCGCGTGATCGCCACCGATACGCGCGCCAACATGGTGCTGGCCGACGTCGTCGTGCCCATGTGGATCACCGTGCCGCAAGGCCAGGCTGCGAGCGAGTTCGCCACCGGCGACCTGCTGAACTTCTACGTGCAGAGCGGTTCGACGATCGAGCCCGTGCGCTGAGCGCTCAGGCCGCCTCGGCGGTGCCCGCCACCCCATCACGCGTGACGTAGAACAGGTTGCGGGTGATTGGATAGGGCAAGCGACGGTAGTCCTCGTCGATGCGGCCCATGATGCGATCGATGAATGGCCCGGGACCGCGGCTCATGGCCACGAAGATGTCGCGGGCGGGCGTCGCGACCAGGAAGTCACCCTTGAGTTCCGGCGCCAGCCGCTCGTGCAGGTGCGTGAGCAGGAGCCGCGCGGCGTCGTAGCCATCGCGCAGGCTCACGACCGCTGCCCTGCCACCGTCGCCCGACTGCATGATCTGGACGTTGAGTTCGGGCGCGTACGAGCCGAGGTTCACGCGCGCCACCTCCTCGAGCTCGTCGGTCGTCAGGCCCCAGCGCACGAGCTGCTCGGTGCTGATGCTGACGGTCATGTCGGGAAGGTCGATCACGAAGACGATCACGGTCCCGTTCACGAAGGGAATGTGCGCGACCTGCTCGCGATCGACCGAATCGAAGATGGACTCCGGCTGGAGCCGCGGCATGATGCGCGGTTTGGCCACCGCGAGCGGCAGCGCCGCCGTCGCGAGGAGATCTCCCTCGAAGACCTTCTGGAAGTACGCGCTGACGACCTCGGCTGCCCGCTCGGCATCCTGCATCACCAGGCGATACAGGTTCTCGAGGCCCATCCGCCGGCCATCGACCAGCAGCTTGAGGGCATCGATCACCTCGACCTTGCGGTCGCGCCAGGTGCTCTTGATGTGCTTGGCGATCGCTTCGGTGAACGCCGCTGGTTCGTAGGGAAACCGGTCCATCGTGCCTCCTCCGGGCTCCGTGGGCCCGCTTCCAGATGGACGATCGGTTTCCGTGAGGGGTTCATCAAGGGAAAGTCCCGGAATCCCCGAGAACGCACGCCGTGCAGCCTTGCGTCACAATGCGGGGCATGGGTACCGCCTACGCCAACAGCCACTTCGATCCCGCTCTCGCCTTCGGCCCCCGCTGCCCGCGTCCGCTCACCGTGATCGCCGGTCCCTGCGTCCTCGAGGACGACGAAACGAACCTGCGCATCGGCACCACCATGCGCGATGCATGCCGAGCCTTGGGCTTCGCCTACGTCTTCAAGGCCAGCTTCGACAAGGCGAACCGTTCCAGTGCATCGAGCCCGCGCGGCCCCGGGATCGAGCGAGGCTGCGACATGATCGCCGCGCTGCGCGACCGGCTCGGGGTGCCCTCGACGACCGACATCCACGAACCGCACCAGGCGGCGCGCGCGGCGCAGGCGGTCGACATCCTGCAGATCCCGGCCTTCCTCTGCAGGCAGACGGACCTGCTGCTGGCCGCAGCCGAGACCGGTCGCGCCGTCAACGTGAAGAAGGGGCAGTTCATGGCCCCCTCCGAGATGCGCAACGCCGTGGCCAAGGTGCGCGAAGGCGGAGCACGGCACATCATGCTGACCGAGCGCGGGACCTTCTTCGGCTACCACCGCCTGGTGAACGACTTCCCGGGGCTGCAGGACATGGCCGACCTGGGCGTGCCGGTCTGCTTCGACGTCACCCACAGCACGCAGCTTCCCGGCGCCGAGGGCGCCATGACCGGCGGCCGGCCTGATCGCGCCGCCCTGCTCGCCCGCGCCGCCGTGGCCGCGGGCGTGGATGCGGTCTTCCTCGAGTGCCATCCCGAACCCGCCCGCGCGTTCAGCGACAAGGCGACCTGCCAGCCCTTGGCGGCAGCAACGAAACTGCTGGAAGAACTTGCACGGATCCGCTCGGTGGTGGTCGATGCATACACTTCGTGACCATGAAGTGTGATCAGTGCGACAAGCCCGCCGTCGTGCACGAGACGGTGATCACCGCCGGCGTGCAGACGACGGTGCACCTTTGTGCCGAGCACGCCGCGGCGCAGATGCACCACGTGCCTGCCAGCGCGCCCATCGCCGAACTGCTGGCGGCACACCTGACCGGCCAGCGTCACCAGCCTGCCTGCGGCGGCTGCGGCATGACGCTCGCTGAATTCCGCAAGCACAACCTGGCCGGCTGCTCGGCCTGCTTCGACGCCCTGTCACCGGTGATCGACCAGGCCATCCAGCGTGCGCAGGGCGGGGCCACGGCGCATTGCGGCCGCGCACCGGCCCGTCGAAATGATGCAGAGGCCCGCCAGGCCTACCGCGCGCGCTTGCTGAGCGACCTTGAGCAGGCCGTCGCCGCGGAACGCTACGAAGTCGCCGCCCAAGTCCGCAACGCGTTGCGCGAGGCGGATGGCATCGCGGGGCAGCAGGCATGAAGCCGATCGAGAACGGCGGCCCGTGGCTTGGACCGCTCGGTCGCGACGCCGACGTCGTCGTGGCCAGCCGCGTGCGACTGGCCCGCAACCTTGCCGGGTTCCCCTTCACCAACCGAGCCTCCACGACCCAGCGCAGCGAAGTCGTCTCGATGGTCCGTGACCGCGCGCAAGGTGCGGCATGGGGCCGCATGCTCAGATGGATCGACCTGCAGGCGTGCCCTGCCGAGCAGCGGACGCAGATGGTCGAACGGCACTTGGTGAGCAAGCAGTTCGCGGCTTCGGATGCCCCGCGTGCCGTTGGCATCTCGGCCGACGAGACGCTCTCGGTCATGGTCAACGAGGAAGACCACCTTCGCATCCAGGCGATGTACTCGGGCCTGCGCATCGATGAGTGCTTCGCCGCAGCCACCGCCTTCGACCGAGGGGCCGAGTCGGCGCTTGACTTCGCATGGCACCATCGATGGGGCTACCTCACCGCCTGCCCCACCAACGTCGGCTGCGGCATCCGCGTCAGCGTGATGCTCCACCTGCCGGCCCTGCGCCTGACGTCCGAACTCGATCGCGTGCGCCGCGCCGCCAAGGACCTGCACCTGGCGCTGCGTGGCTTCCACGGCGAGGGCTCCGAGCCGATGGGCGACTTCTACCAGCTCAGCAACCAGATCACGCTGGGCATGCGGGACGAGGAAGTCGTGGGCGAACTGCGCGATCGCATCATCCCGCAGGTGATCCGCTACGAACGCCTGGCGCGCGAGACCTACCGCTCGAAGGCCCCCGCCGCAGCGCGCGACCGGTTCATCCGCGCCGCAGCGCTGCTCACGCACGCACGCCTCATGCCGCTCGATGAAGCCATGAAGCTCCTCGGCCGGCTGCGGCTCGGCATCGCCAGCGGCCTGACGGAAGCGATCGACTCGACGCTCGTGCATCGCCTGCTCCTGCAGGTCCAGCCGGCCCACTTGGCCCTGGCACGCCCGAGCGATCCGATGGAGACGCTCGAGCAGCAGTCGGCCGCACGGGCGACGCTCCTGCGTGATGCGCTTGCACCGCTGCGGGCCTCGATCGGCTGACGACGTCGCCCAACGACCTGGCGCCCCCGACCTGGCGCGCATCAACTCCGCGTTGATCAATCCGACGCCCCCGACTGATCGGGCGCGACAGCGACGACGTCACCGTTGCTTCAGCGATGCCGCGGCGGCATCAGCGTGCGCTGCGACGTCGGCATCCTTGACCGAGATCCCGCCGACGTCGTGCGTCGACAGGCTCAGCGTGACCTTGGACCATCGCACGAGGATGTCGGGGTGATGCTGCACGCGCTCGGCATGCTCCGCGATGCCGTTGACGAAGGCCATCGACTGCACGAAGTCGGTGAACGTGAAGGTGCGTTGGATGCACTCGCCGACGCGCGACCATTCAGGAAGCCGGCTGAGCGCTGCGTCGATTTCGGCGTCGGAGTAGCGGTGCATGCGAGGACTATATTCGTCGCCGATGGCACCGACCGTCACGCGCCTGGCGCCGAGCCCGACCGGCCACCTGCACCTGGGGCATGCCTGGAGTTTCCTGTGCACGTGGGCACTGGCTCGCGCCCACGGATGGTCGATCAGGCTGCGCCTGGAGGACCTTGATGCCTCGAGGGCCTCGGCCGAGGCACGGCTCGACGCCTTCTGGTGCCTGCAATGGCTGGGCGTGGATTGGGACGGTGAGCCCGAGCTGCAGTCGGACCACACGGATCGCCATCGTCAAGCGATGCACGCGCTTGCGGCCCACGGCCTCGTCTTCGAGGCGCCTCACTCGCGCGCGCAGGTCCGCGCAGCCAGTGCGGGAATCACCGATCCCAGTGAAGCCAACGCGCCCAACGAGGGCGATGCCGTGCTTCGCTTCCCGCCGTCCTTGCGTCCGCCCTCGGGCGCGGCCTGGGGCTTTCGGAGCGACGCGTGCAACCATCGCTTCGCCTGCGCGGCCGGTCCGCGCACGATCCATGACGAACTGCACGGCGATCGCACGCTCGATCCATCCGTGGTCTGGGGCGATCCCCTGGTCTGGATGAAGGCCGGCGTCCCGAGCTACCACCTCGCCGTGGTGGTCGATGACCTTGCCGCCGGTGTGACCGAGGTCGTGCGCGGCGAGGACCTCCTCGACAGCGCGGTGCTGCAGTCCGTCCTGATCGAGGCCCTGGGCGGCACGCGCCCCCGCTGGTGGCACCTGCCGCTGGTCGTCGACGAGAACGATCGTCGACTGGCCAAGCGGCACGATGCGCTCTCGTTGCGCGCCCTCGCTGCTGCGGGCGCGACACCCGGGCGCGTGCGTCAGCTCGTCCGGCACTGGTGCGGGGCCGCCGAACTGAGCGGCGAGTCATCGCCGGCCGAACTCGCCCGCACCGTGACGCCCGATGCGCTGCGCGCGCTCGTGGCGATCAAGGCACGCCTTCGGGTGACGCCGGATATCGTCCGGTGGCTATGCCACGGACCGTGACGCTGATCGTGTTCGCCCTGACTGCCCTGCTCGCCGCGTGCGGCGGCTCCGATCCCGGACGGATCGAGATCAAGGGCGAAGTCTTCAACCTGACGATCTCCGCCGACGACGCCACGCGCGCCCGCGGGCTCGGCGGCGTCGCCGAGATCCCCGAGCACGGCGGCATGATCTTCGCCTTCCGCTCGCCGGAGCCGCAAGGGTTCTGGATGCGCGACTGCATCACCGACATGGACATCCTGTACGTGGATCCGCAAGGATTCGTGGTGAGCGCGTACACGATGGTGGCCGAGGCGCCACGCGCCGAGGGCGAGAGCGAGCAGGCGTACTTCAACCGCCTGCGCCGCTACCCCAGCGGCAAGCCGGCGCAATTCGTCATCGAGCTGAAGGCGCGCACCATCGATCGACTCGGCATCGAGCCCGGCACGAAGGTCACGCTCGATGCCAAGGCCTTGAAGGACCTGGCCAAGTGAGGCCGCGCGCCGTCACGGTGCTCGCGGCGCGCGACGGCGCCACCGCAGCAGCGGTCGCCCGCACTCTGGCCGCGATGGGCTCGTTCACCTGTGAGGGCGGCGATGCCTACGCCGCGCAGGCCGGAAGCCGCGTGCGGCGCGCCGAAGCGATGCTCGTGCTCGGTTCCGCGAGCGCCGATCCGCAGGTGCGCGGTCTCGTCGAGGACGCCCTCTCGCGGCATGTGCCCGTGCTGTGCCTCGGCGCCGATGATGCTGGCGAGCCGATCGTGGCGCGCGCGCCCGCCGACGCGCCGCCTGAGTTCGTCGCCGGCATGCTGCTTGGCCTCCTCGAGCGCCAGACCGACCTCGACCGCATGCGTCGCGAGGCGATCGCCGCCAACGCGAGCAGTGGCGACCTGCGCGCCGAAGTGAACCGCATCACCGACGAGCTCCAGCTGGCCTCGAGCGTGCAGCGGGACTTCCTCCCGCGCTCGCTCCCCACGCTCGGCTCGGTCCGCATGGGCGCGCTGTGGAAACCAGCGGAATTCGTCAGCGGCGATCTCTACAACGTCATGCGGCTCGACGAGCACCGGCTCGGCGTCTTCATCACCGATGCGGTGGGCCACGGGGTGCCGGCGGCGCTGATGACGCTCGTGATCGGGCGGGCGTTGCCGACCAAGGACATCGCCGGCAACGCGTACCGGCTGCTCAGCCCGGCCGAGAGCCTCGAGCGGCTCAACGCCGAGATGCTCGCGCGGTCCGAGCACGCCTCGCGCTTCGCGACCGCGGTGTACGCCGTCATCGATGTGCAGTCCGGCCACGTTCGGTTCAGCTGCGCGGGCCACCCGCCGGTCTTGCTCGCGCGCGCCGGCGGCGGCTTCGAACCCCACGCCACCACCGGCGGGCTGCTGGGCGTCTTCGAAGGCACGACCTTCGGCGAAGCGGAGCTCGAGCTCGCACCCGGCGATCGCCTGCTGCTGTACTCCGACGGCTTCGAGCAGGCCTTCCCCGATGCGGCCGTGCTGCGGCAGAAGCATCGGCTTCCGAACGATCGCTACCTGCAGTCGTTCGCCCGCCACCGCGCTCTCGCGGGGGCGCAGGCGTTCTGCGATGCCGTTTCGCGCGAGACCGACGAAGCCTGCGCGGGCACGCCGCTGCACGACGACGTGACGCTCGTCTGCATCGATCGGCAGTGATCAGCAGTCAGTCTTGATCAGTGATCACTCCCGATCAGCGGTCACCCTTGATCAGCGATGGCCAGTGATCAGCGGTCAGTCTTGATCTGCGATCGCCACCGATCAGCGGTCGCGACCGGAGGGCGACGGACGCAGGGCCATCTGCCTGGCCACTTCACGCGCGATGAGCTTGGACAGGTGATCCGCCTCGATGTTGACGGCATCGCCCACCGCCAGTGCGGCGAGCGTGGTGCGCGCGAGCGTCTCAGGAATCAGTGCGACCTCGAACCACGCGCCGTCCGCGGCGGCATCGGCGACCGTGAGCGACACGCCGTCGACCGCGATCGAGCCTTGCGCGACGATGAACCGCGCGGCCTCCTCGGGCGGCTCGATGCGCACGCGCCACTGGCCGCTGGTCTGGATCGAGGCCACACGCCCCAGGCCATCGACGTGCCCCTGCACGATGTGGCCACCCATCGGCGTCGACGCGAGCACGGCGTGCTCGAGGTTGACCGCCCGCGGAAGCGAGGCAAGCGTTCCCAGCGCCGTCCGCGCGAGCGTCTGCGGGATCACATCGAAGCTCCACGCGCCGGGCCGAGCCTCGACGACGGTCAGGCACGTGCCCGAGACCGAGATCGAATCGCCGCGCGCGGGCTGATGGGTCCATCCGCAGGGATCAAGGGTCAACCGCACGCCCGAAGGGGTCGGGGCGGCGGCCGTGATGCGGCCCACGTGCTGGACGATGCCGGTGAACATGCGGTGTCGATCCCGTCTGGCAAGGTGCGGGCTGCCGTGCCCACCGCCGCGCTACCACGCGCGCACGCACTGGGCCTTCGGATAGTAGCGCTCGAGGATCTGCTGCCAGCTCTTGCCGGCCTTCGCGGTCGCCTGCGCGCCGTGCTGGCACATGCCGACGCCGTGACCGAAGCCACGGCCGGTGAAGACGAAGCCCTTGGGCGTCGACGCCACCGTGAAGTCGTCGCTCTTGAGCGTGCGCGATCCACCTTCGCCGGGAATGCCGCCGTTGATCGCCTCACGCAGCCGCGAGGCCGGGATCATCACGGGATTGCGCTCCTTGAAGCGAAGCCGGTATTCGACCGGCCGTCCGTTCGAAGCGGTCTGCGAGGCCTCGATCGCGATCGGCACGTCGATGCCGGCCCAGGTCGGGAACCCGTTGCGCTGGCCGAAGCCGCGGATCGCCTGCTGCACCGTGGCCGCAGGCAGCGTGGCGGTCCAGCGATAGTGCGCGGAGGCCTTGAACGACGACGACTCGCAGCAGCCCGTGCGCGCAGGCTGGTCGCCCGAACGCACCGGCGCGATGTCATGGTTCGGATTCAAGGTCACGCTGCCGAGCGCATTCGCGCCGCGGCCGCCGCAGGAGCTGGAATAGAAGGCCGGCACCACGCCGCCTTCGAAGACCAGCACCATGCCGCGCGTGGCGGCGACCGCCTCGCGCGCGCGAGTGTTTCGTGTGTGGCCCGCCCACGCCTGGCTCGACTCGCCGCTTGTGACGTCGTAGTGGCGACGACCTTCCCAACGCGATTCCTCGACGAGCACCCAGCTGCGCGCAGCGACCGCCTGCGCACGGAACGCGTCCTCGTCCCACTGTGGATAGAGCTCCTTCGCCAGGACTCCAGGCAAGTACTCCTCGACACCGACCTCCATCACCACATCGAGTCCTTCGGGCAGCGCGACCAGGGTCACGACGCCCGGCCAGCCTGCGCCGTCCCACTCGATCGAAGCCTTGCCGATCGGCCGCAGTTCCAGCGGCCCGACCGCGAAGGAACGGGCGCTGCCCTTGGCGGAGACTTGCCAGCCCGTGGCGGTGGCAGTCACGCGCAGCGGCGCAGCGGCCGTCCAACGCTCGGCGCCGAAAAGGACCGTGAACTCGCCCGACGGGCACGTGAACGACTGGGGCTTGCGCAGGCGCGTGCCCACACGCACGCGCACCGTCGGCTCGACCTTCGGCGGAGCGGGTCGCGGCGGATCGAACCGCGGGGCGAACGCCGGAGCGGGCGCTGGCGCGACCGGTTCAGGCGATGGCACTTCGGCAACCTCGACTGGAGCGGTCGGTGGCTGGCGGTCCACGCTCGCAGGCGGCGCGGGCTTGGTGGGCGATGGCTCCGGCGCCGGCGGCGACGAGCACGAGGCCGCCACGACCAACACGACCGACGCGCCTGCGGCCAGCACGATCGACCCCACGCGCGCAACCAGCCTCCAACAATCTGCCATGCCACTCCTCAAGGCCACACCTCCGCGCGACAGCACCGTGCCGCTTGGGCAGGGATCGACAGGCAGCGGGAAACCGCTTGAGAATCGAGGCCGCGCCGGGCGATCAGGCTTCGAGCGTGCGCAGGCCCAGACCGTGGTCGGTCAGGCGCTCGCGGATCTCGTCGAGGCTGGTCTGGCCGAAGTTCTTCACGCCCATGAGCTCGGCTTCGGTGCGGCTGGCCAGGTCGCCCAGCGTCTGCACGCCGAGCATCTGGAGCGCCTTGCGGCAGCGCACGCTGAACTCGAGCGACGCGACGGACTTCTCGAGCACCTCGGCGCCGACCTGTTCCTTGAGCTTCTCGTAGATCTCGTTGCGCACGCGCGCATAGCCGGCGCCCTCAAGGCCCTGGCCCAGGCGCAGACCCTTGGCCGCGAGCATCTGCTTGATCTCGATCAGGCTGGTCTCGCCGAAGTTCTTGTAGGCGAGCAGCTCGCTCTCGGTGATCTTGAGCAGGTCGCCCAGCGTACGGATCTGCATCTTCTTCAGGCAGTTGCGCGCACGCACCGAGAGTTCGAAGTCGGTGACCGGCTGGTCGAGCATCTGGTTGCGCTTGGCATCGTCACGCGCCTGGTCCTCGTCGTACAGGCAATCGCGGCTGGCGAGCACGTCCTTCAGGAAGAGGCGCGCGCGCTCGTGCGCGGGCTCGGTCTCGAGCACCTTGCGCAGGCAGCGCTCGGCGCGCAGGTAGTCGCCAGCGTCCTCGTACATGATCGCCAGGTTCACGAGCGCGTTCATCGGCGGCGTCGGCATGCGGCAGACGCGCTCGAGCAGCGAGATGGCCTCTTCATCCTCACCGACCGACTCGAGCAGGGACGCCAGGCGAACGGCGAGCATCGCATCCTCGCCGGTGGTGGCGATCGGACGGAGCAGATCGATGGCCTTCATGCGATGGCCGGTCTTGAGGAACTGCTCGGCCTGTTCGGCGATCACGGGATGGGTGGTGGCGGCCACGGTGGCGGTGGGCATGGGTCGGCGCTCCTCGGGATGGTTCGTGCGGCTCCGGGCGTCCGGAGCCGAGCCCGGGGATGATAGCGGGACCCGGGCAACGCTCAAGAACCGCTGCCGACGCTGCCGGAACCGCCCGGTTCGAGCCCGGGCGCAGGCTCGGGGGCGCCGCCGAGCAGCCGGATCGATCGCCAGCGGCCGCTCTCGAAGCGCCAGGCCATGAAGAGCCCGTAGATCACGATGTACGCCGTGGCCGCGAGCCAGGGCCCGGTGCTCTCCCACTCGGGGAGCCACGCCACGAGCGCCAGCCCCCCGCCCACGATGAGCCCCCAGCTCAGCGTGACGGTGGCGATGCCGGGCACGAGCGTGTCGCCGGCGCCGCGCAAGGCACCGGTGTAGATGATGCCCAGGGCATCGAAGGTCTGGAAGACCGCCGCACAGATCATCAGCGTGCCGCCGATCGCGACGATCCGCGCGACCTGTTCCGCGGGCACATCGCCTGAGTCGGCGAAGATCCCGACCATGTCGTGGCGCCACACGAACATGACGATGCCCCACAGGGTCATGTACGCAAGCGAGACTGTGAGCGCAGCGTGCGTCTGGCGCACGGCATCATCAGGCCGGCCCGCGCCGATCGACTTGCCCACCAGGCTCGCCGTCGCCACGCTGAAGCCGACCGCGGGCATGAACGACATGTGCATGAACCGCAGCACGCTCCACCCGGCCGCCAGGTGATCGGTGCCGAAGCGCCCCACGAGCGAACTCATGAAGAGCGCCCAGCAGATCATCTCGTTGCTGAACTGGATTCCGTTGGGGACGCCGGTGCGGATGAGCCCGCCGAGCATGCCCCACTGCGGCTTCCATGCGGTCCGCGTGCCGAGCTCGGCGTGCAGCTTCGGACCGAGGAAGACGACGAACGGCACGAGGAACTCGACGAAGGTGCCGATCACGGTCGCGATCGCGGCGCCGGCGACGCCATACGCCTGCGTGCCGGGAATCCCCGGCAGGCCAAGGCTCGGGAGCCCGCGTTCGCCGTAGATGAGGATGAAGTTCCCGACCACGTTCACGACGTTGCCCAGGATCGCGGCAACCGTCACGACCTTCGGCCGGTGGATGCCGAAGAAGAAGTTCGACATCGCCTTGCCGGCGAGCGTGACGATGCCAGCGCCGACGAGGATCCCGCCGTACTGCGTCTCGAGTTCCTGCACGCGAGGCTCGTGTCCCATCGCCGCGAAGAGCGCCGGCAACCCGAAGAACGCCAGCGGCAGCAGCAGGACGAGCCAGCTGGCGACCGCGATCCAGATCCCGCTCCACGCATAGCTCGCGGCATCGTGCAGGCGCTTGGCCCCAAGCGACTGGCTCACGTACGTGTTCACCAGCGTGATCACGCCCACGAGGAACGACATCGGAGCCCAGCTCCACACGCCGCCGTTGCCCTGTGCCGCCAGTTCCACCATGCCGACCTGCGCCACCATGAGGCTGTCGACGAACTGCATCATGGTGTACGAGGTCATCGTCAGGACCGTCGGCCACGCGAGCGACCAGACCTCGCGGACATCGGACAGCCGCGCGGCGACACCGCGACCACGCGATGGGCTCATGGGTTCCATCTGGAAGCCGGTGGCGTCAGAGCGACACCAGCTCCATGTCGGCCTGGACGGTCGCGACCTTGGCCACCGGATCGATGTCGGCGGCGAATGCCTCGAGGCCCTTGGTGCGGGCCATCTCCGCGCGCACCGTGGCCACCGAGAACGCTGCACCGCGCGCGTGGCGGCGGTGGGCGTCGAGTTCGATCGCGATCTGGGCCTCGCTGCGCGCGAAGTCCATCGGCGCGATCGCGGCCTTGAAGCCCTGGAGCACGCCGTTGGCGTTGACGAACGAGCCGGGCTTCTCGACCCACGTGCACGACGGCAGCACGACGTCGGCGGCGTTGGTGAGCCGGTCCGGCAGCGTGTCGACCAGGACCAGCGCACGGCCGCTCACGGCGCGCACGAGCTCGTCCGACTGCCACGCGCTTGGGTAGTTGCCCGTGACGACGCAGGCCTTCGCACCCGCCGACTGCACCGCGGCGCACCAGGCGGACGCATCGTGCACCGAGGCCGCCGAGCGGCCGGCGAACGACGCAGCCACGGCCTCGAGCGCCATGCGCACGCCGCGCGCGTTGGGAGCCTTCTCGGCGCGCACCACGAAGCCGTTGGGGAAGGTCTTGTCCTGGCCATCGACCGGGACCGGACCGACGCCGAGCACCGCGTTGGCATCGTGCGCAAGCACGGCATGCGCGAAGAGGTAGGCGTCCTCGCAGGAAAGCATCGGACTCACGAGCAGCGCGAGGCGGCCCGCAGCGGCGCCCTGCGCGAGCGCCGTGCCGGCGGCTTCGATCGCCGTCGTCCACGCCCGGGCGGCGTGCGCGGCATCACCGGCAGGCTGGCCCTTCAGCATCGGCAGCGAGAGCCGGTCCTCGCGGTGCACGAACTTCCAGCCGTAGCGCACCTCGTCGGTGATCCACCACTGGTTCACGGCGGCATTGCGGCGCGGCTTGATGCGGTACACGCGGCCGTCGTTGTGCTCGACGCTGATGTTGTCGCCGCTCGAGGTGATGCCGTCGATCGACGGCGTCTTCGTGAGGAACCACACGCGCTGCTGGAAGAGGAAGTCCTTGTCGAGCAGCGCGCCCACCGGGCAGAGGTCGATGACGTTGCTGGCGAGCTCGTTGTCGAGCGCCATCCCCGGGAAGACATCGATCATCTCGGTGCCGCCGCGGCCCTCGACCATGAGCTCGTTGGTCTGGGTGACCTCGCGCGTGAAGCGCACGCAGCGCGTGCACATGATGCACCGGTCGCTGTAGAGCAGGATGTTCGGGCCGACCTGCTTCTTGGGGTTCTTGATCTTCTCCTCGACGAAGCGGCTCTCGCCGCGGCCGTACTCGTGCGAGTAGTCCTGCAGCCCGCACTCGCCCGCCTGGTCGCAGATCGCGCAGTCAACCGGGTGGTTGATGAGCAGGTACTCCATCACGGCCTTCTGGTTGGCCTTGGCCTTGTCGCTGTCGGTGTAGACGACCATGCCCTCGGCCGCGTGCGTGTGGCAGGTGGGGCTCAGGCGGCCAGTCGATTCGAGCTTGCCGGTCTTGGGGTTGGGCTGCCAGATCTCGGCGAGGCAGATGCGGCAGTTGGCCGGGATCGACAGCGCGTCGTGGTAGCAGTAGTGCGGGATCTCTTCCTCGTTCGCCAGGGCGACCTGCAGGATGGTCTGGCCCTTCTGGAACTCCATCGGCTTCCCGTTGATCGTGATCTGCGGCATGGGGCCGGAAGTCTAGCGGCGCGGTCGGTCGCCCGGCTCGGTCACGGTGCAGCGGGATCGGTGCGGCACTGCACCACGATCGCGCCGTCCTGGAAGGCCAGGTCGAGCAGGCGGACCGATCGGCCATCGGACAGGTTCATGGTGGGCAGTCCATCGCCCAGGTGCGCAAGGTTGCCCGCGAGCCCGCCCGCGACGATCGCCGGCAGTCGCAGCGCACCGGCCCCCACGCTCGTGACCTCGAGCCCGATCGCCCCGGGTTCGCCGACGACCTCGAGCCTGCACCAGTCGATCCGCCCCTGCCGAGAGAGCATGACCAGCAACGAGCCCTCGCGATCGATGGCCAGCGCTGCGTGCTCGAGCGGTTGGTTGCGAAGGTCGTCGGGGATCACGTCGCGCGCGAACTCGGCCCACGGGCGCCATCGCTGGGCGAGCCAGCCGTTCAGGTCGTCGGGGTCGATCGCGATCGCCCATGGTTCGGGGCCCCGGACCTGATGGATCGCCGCGGCGAGCGCCTTCTCGAAGCGTGCGGCTCGCGCGTCGGCGTCGGGCGAGCTCGCGATCGCCCGGCTGCGCGACCATGCCCCTGGCTTGACCTGCATCAGGGCGATGGCGCCAAGGCCGCCCGCCAGCACCACCACGCCCGCAGCCATCAGCAGCAGGCCGCGGCGGCGCTTGGACCGGCTCACGCTCCCCGCCACCGCGTCACGATGACCGTGTCGTTCTGCCCGCCGAAGCCGAACGAATTGCTCAGGCACGTGTCGACCTTGGCCGCGCGTGCGGTGTTGGGCACGTAGTCGAGATCGAGCTCGGGATCGGGATTGGCGTAGTTGATCGTCGGCGGCAGCATGCCATGGCGGATCGATTGCACGCAGGTGATGAACTCGACCGCACCGGCAGCGGCGATGAGGTGCCCCATCATGCTCTTGATCGAGCTCATGGGGATCGATGGAGCGAGCTCGCCGAAGACGCGCTTCACGCCGATCGTCTCGATGGAGTCGTTCTCCTTCGTGCCGGTGCCGTGCGCGCTGATGTACTGGATCGGCGGGCGGCCATCGTCCAGGCGCTTGTGGGGATCGATGCCCGCCTGCGCGAGCGCCTGCGTCATGGCAGCGGCGGCGCCACGGCCATCAGGCTGGATGTCCGTGATGCGGAAGGCATCGGCGCTCGAGCCGTAGCCGATGAGCTCGGCCAGCGGCGTGGCGCCGCGCGCCATCGCGTGCTCGAGCGTCTCGAGCACGACCATGCCGCTGCCCTCGCCCATCACGAAGCCGTCGCGGCCGATGTCGAACGGCCGGCTCGCCTTCGTCGGGTCGCCCTTGAAGGTGCTGAGCGCGGTCAGTCGGTTGAAGCCCGTGATGCCCAGCGGATGGATCATCGTGTGGGTGCCGCCCGCAAGCATCGCGTCGGCATCGCCGCGTCGCAGGATGCTGCAGGCCTCGCCGATCGCCTGCGTGCTCGCGGCGCACGCGGTCAGGCAGTTGTAGCTCGGGCCCCTGATGCCGAACTCGCGCGCCAGGTGCGCCAACGGCATGTTGGGCTCCTGCTCGACTTCGCGCGCACGGTCGAGCATGCGCTGCGCGGCATCGAACCACGCGCCGCCGACGCGATTGGTGGCGGCATCCCAGCCCGCGACGTTGGAGGCGAAGTAGTTGGCGGTGTCAAGGACGCCCTCGCCGGCGCCGAGGTACATGCCGACGCGGCGCAGGCTCGGCGCGGGGTGCGCATCGAGCCCTGCCTGGGCCCAGGCCTGACGCGCAGCACCGAGCGCATACTTGCTGTTGAGGCCGGCGGTCGCGTGCGCCTCTGGGTGCTTCACGAACGCATTCACGTCGTAGTCGCGCACTTCGGCGGCGAAGGTCGTGGGGAACGTGCGCGCATCGAAGCGCGTGATCGGCGCCATGCCGCACTCCGAGCGCATCATGCGGCCCCAGACGCCCTCG
>Ga0172367_10003138_pt1 | contig 21905 bp, 25 predicted proteins | sample Lak10m_FD_114542 | JGI IMG/M metagenome (GOLD analysis project Ga0172367, IMG submission 114542) | Freshwater microbial communities from Kabuno Bay, South-Kivu, Congo - kab_022012_10m | ecosystem: Environmental > Aquatic > Freshwater > Lake | place: Democratic Republic of the Congo: South-Kivu... | reverse complement strand
CGAGCCGTCGGCTCGTTTCAATCTCTTGCCTTTTGGAAGTTGTAAATAGTATGGAGGGTCTGCAAAAATTAAATCGACAGAATTATCTGGGATTTTCTTTATTTCTTCAACACAATCACCATGAATAATTTTGCCAAAATATTTTTCCATAACTAAAAATTGTAGATGACGAGGTGTTCAACATCTCTATCGTTTCGACCCTTTACATTGTAAAGATAAGTTTTATCAAACCTATTAATTTTTATTCCTTTTTTATTTTTATATAAGCTAGAAATAAAGGGCGTATCTTTAATAATCAAAATAAATTTCGCTTTTGTTTTATAAAGACATTTTGCTAATCGCTCCTGATCTTTTTTGTCAAAAGTTGCTTTTTCATAATCACTGAAGTCAGTATCATATGGTGGATCAAGGAAAATAAAATCTTTTTCAGTGAATTTGTATTCATTAAAAATTTTCTCAAAATCCTGATTTTTAATGATTGTGTTCTTAAAAATATTTTTTACTTCGTCGCCAAAAATATGATCAACTTTGCTTCGAAAGTCTTTTTTATTGTAAGCAATGCCACCGTAAGGAATATTGAAATGACCACTACGGTTAAAGCGAAACATTGAAGCGTAACAAAATTCACGAATGAAGTAGTAATTTGCAATTTTTTTAGGAAGACTTGTTGGAAACCTGCTTCCGTTGTAATTCATAACATCACGAAAGTGCATATAAAAACCGCTTCGAAACGCTGTTTCAATATTTTTTTGCAAATCACCCTCTGGTAATTTACCTCTTTGTTTTTCAATTTCTCTAGTTCTAGAAATTTTTGAAGTAAGGTTTGAAGAAATTTGCTTCAATAAATTTTGCTCATCTAAACAAAAATCTTTATGGAAAAGTCCATTAAAACGCTCCTCCTCCTTTTTCAGAATTGTATTTACTTGTTTTGATAGTTCTGTTTTTGAAATCTCATCGTGCTTATATAACTCATAAAGTTTTATAATTTTATTTTCAAATACATTGATATATTTGGGAATTTTTTCCCAGTTATCAACATAATTGTGTAACTCCTTTTTAAAAACCTCTCTTTGTTTACCTTCTTTTAGTAGAGTATAAAAGTCTGTTAGTTCGGAACAAATATCATTGATGATTGATTTTTTGGGCTGTAATTGAAAGAAAATTGCACCACCACCAAAAAACGGCTCGATATAACGATCAAAAGCTGGAATTAAATCCTTTATGTAAGGATATTCTTTTGTCTTGCCACCCGGCCATTTTATAAGTGTTTGCATACTAGTCTAAGTATGTTTCTTTTATTGATTCGAGTGCTGATGTGATGAAGTGTGAATTTTCTTTGTAAGCATCTAGTACTGTTTCATATCCATCATCGGACTTACAAACAAAGTTCCAAAAATCTCGCCCAATGAGCAATTCTTCATCAGCAAAAAATTGTCTTACTCTTTCTTGTTTCCACGGTTTATCTTCTCCATATCTGTTGTAAGCCGTCGCAAAAAAGATTTTAATCTTCTGATCTTTTGGAAGTGTATTTGAAAGAATTGCAAATTGCTCCAAAAGTGCTTCTTTTTCTGAACGAGCTTTTTTATTATCTAAATCACCACCGATTTTTAGTTCAATCAGAAAATTTTCTCCTGTTTCCTTGTCGATTAAATAATAATCGCTATCATGCCGTTTTACAGACAACTTATGATCGGTTGGTTTTATTCTTAGTGATTGATAATCATCAATACCTGGCGGAGTCAGTTCGCGACGCTTATATTTCTCAAGTAGATCAGCGATTTTTGAAGTCTGTTCTGGTGTGAGTGGCCCCTGAACTTCTCTTTTTACCTCATAGGAGAACATGGCGATATTGATTGCCAATTTTTCAAGCATGTTTCCGAGTGAACTATCGAGTGAACGAACCAAAGCAGAGTAATACTGAATATCCGAACCAAGTGCTGCTATGAACACATTATGAATTTTCATATTCAAAGTGCCTTCAGGATTATCTACCTCACCCTCATGGCGAGCGCGGAATCCAGTTGCGTACGATTCAACCGCCGTTCGTACCAATGATTTTATTGCTTCATTTTTACCTAGTGTTTTATTCATATTTTTTTTAAATTTTACTCCATATTCATCACTAAAATGGCAACCTTTTAACTTTGATAATTATAAAGTCTTACTTGTGAATTCTAATTGCTGAGACACAGATATCCATGCAGTCAGTCTTCTGTGGATATCACCTCACTATAACATCCTTACACCTATTCTCTCACCGACCACACAAAACTCCAACATTTACAGAGTGTTCATATGGTTGCAAAGGATAGAATTCGGTCCTTACAGGACCAGTACGGGTTTCCCATTTCCTCGGAGCAAAGCTCCTCGAAAATATGGGAGAACCCTTTCGAATCCCCCATGCAGGTGCTCAAGCACCTGCTTCTTTCCTCGCTCACTCACTTTGTTCGTTCGCTGCGGAAAGAGAGGGATTCGAACCCTCGATACCCTTTCGGATATACAACCTTTCCAGGGTTGCCCATTCGACCGCTCTGGCATCTTTCCAATATATAATTTTAGACTGTCACAATCTGGATCGGACGGTTTAAATCTCCCTTTGAGATAACGTTCGAGGCGCTCAACAACTCAAGACCAACGATACGACCTTTCTTATCGACGTCAGCATGAAAACCCTCCGCAACTTCGACCGTACGCTCAATATCACCGCCACGGAAAGCGAGGTAGAGAGCGTCCGCTTGTTTGTCATATGTACACTTCATACGCAACAACAGTGTATATAATCTCCACCAATTTGCAAAGATACTTGAGATATCCCCTACCACCCCCCACTCGCTCCACCGCCTCCTGAACTACCGCCACCAAAACCTCCAAAACCGCCACCTGAGGAGCCACCGCGCCCACCACCAAACCACCAAGGGGCGACACCGTGAGCAGACATCGAGCGGTGATAGGAGCGAGAGAGGAGGAAATCGAACAGGAGGCCGAGGAGAGTCAGCGCCACAATAGACCCAACACCGATGAAGAAAAAGCCGTAGAAAAAGCCGATGACTACTCCGCCAATACCGCCAAGCACTCCTCCCAGCCACCACGAGCGAGAGGCCCCCAACACACTGCCGACGAAGCTGAAGAAAAAGAAGGCGATGACGAGGGTCGTATCGAAAGAAAGCTTCAGAGATGTCGGTGACTCATCGACAACAGGAGGCGCATCGCTACTCAGCGCGCCGGCGATTTGGCGGACCGCGGCACTGATACCACCGTAATAATCGCCGGCGCGAAACGCTGGCATAAGCGTATTACGAATAATCACCCCACTTTGCGCATCAGTAAGCAAAGCCTCCACTCCATAGCCAACTTCGATGCGCATCTTGCGATCCTCTATCGCCACCAGCAACAACACACCGTTATCTTTCCCCTTTTTGCCAATCCCCCACTCCTTGAAAAGCGTCGAGGCGTAACTCTCGATATCATCCCCACCAAGAGTCGGGATAGTCACCACCGAAATATCATTACCCTCACCTTGGAGTGAGTACTGTGCGAGCTCCTTGTTGAGCTCCAGCACCTGCTCGGCCGTGAGCACCTTGGCAAAGTCATTTACAAAACCCGTCGGCTGTCCAGGACTTTTGTACGCCAACACAAAAGACGGCAATGCAAAAAGCGGCAACAGGAGTATCGCCGCCACCATGCCGCCACGAATAGCGCGCATCTTTTGCATATTGCGTCTTAGAGATTAACCGCTGGCACTGTCGCTGCCGCTTTGTCGGCATGGAAGTATTCTTTTGCTGAAAAACCGTACAGTCGTGCAAACAATGAGCCTGGGAAACGTATCACCAGTGTGTTGTATCCTTGCACCATGTCGTTGTATCGGCCTCGCTCCGTGTTGATACGATTTTCGGTACCCTCAAGCTGTGTCATGAGTGTCTGCACCGCCTCAGAAGACTTCAAGGTCGGATAATTCTCCACAATAGCGATCAAGCGTCCGAGACCAGCCTCTACCTGAGCGCTTGCTGCGGCCTTGTCCGCCAAAGTGGTCGCGCCAGCATACTTGGTACGTGCATCGGCAATCGCAGTAAACACAGCCTGCTCCTGCTTCATAGCGCCCTTCACAGAATTGACGAGGTTTGGAATGAGATCAAAACGTCGCTGAAGTGAGGATTCTACAGTCGCCCACTGTGCATCCACCGCCTGACCCTGGGTGACCACACTATTGTAGACAGACACTCCGTAGAGCGCTCCAAGGATAACAACGACTGCGATTGCGATGAGGATTTTTTTCATAATAACGTCTTGATATTGAATTATTTCTTTACTGCGTGAGCGCTTTCATCGGTCTGGCTATTCTTCACCATGCCAGGGAAAGTCATGGCATTCAAGAGGAGCATCGTGTCGAAGTTGGTCGGCGCAGAGGTGCCAACGTAGGTACGAGCCACGAGGAGGGTGGTACTATCAGAAAGCGGCCAGAGGAAATAGTCGGTACCACTTCCCTTTACATCCTCGGTGTATTGATACACATCGGTGTCATTGATCGCTACCACCTTGAGCATTTCTGGCTGCTTCATACCCGCAAGCGCGGTTTCCAAGTCTGCCTTTATGATCCCAAAGAAGAGACCGTTCTCAAGATCAGCGTTGCAAGTAGTCTGCTTCTTTACATCTCCATAGGAGCATCCGCCCTTGCCGAGATCTGCGGCTCGAGTAGCATCTATAAGCTTCACACCAGCCACAGCAGTCTTGGCGCCGAGTGGCGACATGTTGGCTTGCACAAGAGCAAACTTGGCTTTTTCATAGCTAAACTGATAGCCGTATGCAGGGTTCTTGTAAAAAGCGATTGGTGAATCGTCGCTCACTTCTGCCACAACAGCCGTCTCGCCGATCGAGAACTTCTGCATAATGGCACTCTTGTAGTAGAAACCGAGTGCGAGAATAACGATAATAAACGCACCAATAATAGCCAACGAACGACGTGAAATGCTTTGTGTATTTTCCATAGCTGACAATTATACCTCAATGCCCCTCAATATCAAGTATCCAATCGAAGCAAAATAGCTACTTTTGACTCCCAACACCGTATCTGCTATACTACTTACCAATGGATACGCTAAAGACCCTCCTGCCATACATTCAGATTGTATTGTCAGTGCTTTTGATCGCGGCGATTCTGCTTCAGCAGACCGGTTCAGGTATTGGCGGCGCTTTCGGTGAAAGCAACAACTTCGGCACCACTTTCCACACTCGACGTGGTCTCGAGAAGTTTCTTTTCAATGGCACGATTGTCATAGCTATTCTCTTTGGTTTATCAGCACTTATTGCACTCAAGTAGCGCCCGCCTTTTTATAGCGTTCGGGCGTGAAGAGTTGCGTAAGCTTTCTCTTTCACTCTTTTGAAAACATCATTTCGGGTTCCATTTAGCAAACAAATGAACGAGGCTGTTTCCGCTTTTTCTCCTGTCGAAAAGGTGCTTTTTGGGCTATTTGCAGCCAGCTTTGCCTTAAGCGCCCTTGTACTCCTCTATAGAGCAAATGACCTCTTTATGATAGATGTTCCGACGTACGGAGGTGAGCTTACCGAGGGCGTGATTGGCACCCCGCATCTCGCAAACCCTCTCTTTGCCATCTCGGAAGCCGACAAAGATATTGTTTCCCTCGTCTATGCCGGCCTCATGAAAGTTGAGTCAGATGGCACTTTGGCACCTGAGTTGGCGAAGGACTACACTGTCTCAGAAGACGGCAAGACCTATACATTTACCTTGCGAGACAATGTCACCTTTCACGACGGCGAGCCGGTGACAGCCGATGACGTGGAGTTTACCATTCGCAAAGCGATCGACCCTGCTGTGAAAAGTCCGAAGCGTGCCAACTGGGAAGGCGTGGTTGTCTCAGTACTCAATCCGCAACAAATCACCTTCACTCTGAAGCAGCCGTATGCCGGCTTTCTAGAGAGCACTACCCTCGGGGTACTACCGAAGCATCTTTGGAAGGTCCTCGACCCTGAGCAGTTTGCTTTTAGCCAATACAACACACAACCCATCGGTGCCGGCCCTTACAAAGTGGACGCTCTTGTAAAAAACAACCTCGGCGTACCGACCAGCTATTCTTTTATCCCCTTTGACCAATACCCTCTCGGTGAAGCCCTCATCTCGAAGGTCACTTTTGTCTTTTATCCATCTGAGGAAGCAGCGATCGAAGGATACGGCATTGGTGAAATTGAAGCCCTCAACACCCTCACCCCGCAAAAAGCCGACAGCGTGAAGAAGCCAGATTCATTCATTATGCAAGCTGCTCTCCCTCGTATCTTCGGTGTCTTTTTCAACCAAAACCAAAACCCCCTCCTCACTCAAAAAGAAGTCCGCGCCGCTCTTGAGATGGCGGTAGATAGACAGGAGATTATCGATACTGTGCTCAACGGCTATGGCTCTCCACTAACGGGCCCAATACCGGCCGACTTCATGATTGGTACATCGACACCGACAGCAGCATCGACGACTCCTCGCATCGAAGAGGCGAAAAAAATCCTCTCGAAAAATGGCTGGAAGCTGGGGACGGACGGCGTCATGCAGAAAACCGTCAAGAAGACGACCACCTCACTCACCTTTTCACTCTCCACAGCCAATTCGGAAGACTTGGTGAAGACCGCTCAGCTTCTAAAAAAGCAGTGGGAGATGATCGGTGCCAAAGTTGACATAAAATCTCTCGAAGAAGGCGAATTTAAGCAGACAATTTTGCGATCAAGGAAATACGACAGTGTCCTTTTTGGAGAAGCACTTGGCCGCAACCTTGACCTCTATGCCTTTTGGCACTCCTCTCAACGCAATGACCCGGGAGTAAATATCGCCCTCTATACCAACGCCAAGGCTGACAAGCTCCTCGAACAGGCTCGTAGCGAAAGTGATACGTACAAACGAGCAAAGCTGATCACTCAATTCACCCAAGAGCTTGCCAAAGACCAGCCAGCCATCTTCCTCTACTCCCCATCATTCCTCTACCTCCTGCCAGACAAGGTGAAAAATGTACATCTCACCGAAACCAGCGACCCTTCGGAACGTTTTTCAGAGATCGAGCGATGGTATATCAATACGGAACGAGTCTGGAAAATAGGACTTTTTACAAAGAAAACAGAAATTATCAACAAAGAATAAACAGCTTAACCACAAGTAATACCCACCTTATCCACAGCTAACCCACACCACCATGAATGACCAAACACCGAAACCAGTAGCCCCGACAACACCAGCCCCAGCAACCGCACCAACAGAGAAGAAGTCCTACCACACTAGTAGCCACGTACCAGTAGTACGCGGTCATGGTGGCCACCGTGGACATCGAGGCGGCATGCGTGGCGCTCGTAACGGCCAATCCGGACAGTCAGCGGCCCCGCTCCCTATCCACCCTCCAGTAAAACGCAAGCCAAAAGCTTCTCTCCGCGACCGAAAATTCCGTGGCGAACCTCGAATCGCACCAAAGCGACCAGACGATATCATCCCACCAATTGGCGACAACATCCGTATCATCCCATTGGGCGGCGTAGAAGAAATCGGCAAGAACTGTACGATGATCGAATATGGCCGTGACATTGTGGTGATCGACATTGGTTTCCAATTCAAAGAAGAAAGCACTCCGGGTATCGACTACATCCTCCCGAATACGAAGTACCTCGAGGACCGCAAGGACAAAATCCGTGCCGTCATCATCACTCACGGCCACCTCGATCACATCGGAGGCGTACCTTTCGTGATGGATCGTATTGGCAATCCACCGATCTACACTCGAAACCTCACAGCGATCATGCTCAAGAAGCGCCACAGCGAGTTCCCTCACATGCCACCGCTCGATATCAAGATCATCGAGAAGGCTGACCGCATCAAGTTCAACGATATTGCTGTCCGCTTCTTTGCCGTGACCCACACTATTCCCGACTCTATGGGTATCATTATCGAAACTCCGTACGGCAACCTCGTGACCCCGGGCGACTACAAGCTCGACCACACCGACGGTCTGCCGACCGAAGCCGAAGAAAAAGAATATGCTCTTTTCGACAAAGAGAAGACTCTCTTCATGATGGCCGACTCCACCAACATCGAAAATCCAGGCTTCTCTACTCCAGAGCGTGTCGTGCACGAGAATCTCGACAAGATTATCAAGGAGATTCGCGGCCGCCTGATCATTGGTACCTTCTCCTCACAGCTTGAGCGCATGATCAAAATCATCCAGATCGCCGAGAAGTACAACAAGAAGATTATTGTCGAAGGACGCAGCATGAAGACCAACGTAGAGATCGCCACGCTGGCGGGCCTTTTAAACGTAAAGAAGGATACCATTATCGACTCTCAGTATGTCGATCAGTATCCGCCAGATCGCGTGATCATTCTTTCCACAGGTGCACAAGGCGAGGAATTTGCCGCATTGATGCGTATGGCCACTAAAGCACATAAAAATCTCAAACTCACCCCTCGAGACACGGTACTTCTTTCTTCATCGATCATCCCCGGCAACGAAAAGACAGTGCAGAAGCTCAAGGACAATCTTGCACGCCAGGGAGCAAAGATCATCCACTACCGAACCTCGGATGTATACATCCACTCAACCGGCCACGGCAATCGTGGTGAGATCGAGTGGCTCCACAAGAAGGTGAAGCCTCGTTTCTTCATGCCACAACATGGCCATCACTACATGCTCCGCCTCCATGCACAACTCGCTATTCAGCTTGGCATGCCTGAAAACAATGTTATTGTGCCTGACAACGGTACTATTCTCGAAATCCAGGATAAGGGCCAGACCTTTGTCCGACTCAAAGAAAAGGCACCTTCTGGTATGGTGATGGTGGACGGATTTGCCGTCGGCGATGTCCAAGAAGTAGTCATCCGCGACCGACAGATGCTCGCCGACGACGGTATGTTTGTGATTGTTGCGATTGTGGATGCCAACACTGGCAAGCTCAAAAAGTCTCCAGACCTCATCTCCCGAGGCTTCGTGTACCTTCGTGAATCTCAAGACCTACTCCGCGATGCACGCTTTATCGTGAAAGACACTATCGAGGATTCATGCCGAGGCCAAAACCCAATCAACTTCGATGTTGTGAAGGCCAATGTTACCGATGCCGTGAGCAAGCATTTGTTCCAAGAAACCGCCAAGAAGCCAATTGTCATTCCTGTGATTTTGGGAATCTAAGCAAGGGCACAATAAAACAACCTTCTCGTCGCACGGATATTTTCTTGCTAGAAAATTCCTCGAGCTCGCGCCGTCGCGCTCCCTAGGCGCTCAAAAACTTCATTTGCGGGATTTTTGTGTACACTCACAAACTCACAGAAAGACCGACGGATTGTTGATATAATGGAGGGACATGGAAAAAGATCGCTCGCATCATCGGTTTGTGTTGTACATTCTCGGGTTTCTTTTCACTTTCCAAGCGGTATTGCCAGCGTATATTTTTTCGACATTCCTAAGCAGGTTTGTAGGTGAGCAAAACGTTGGCCTGATCTATACCACCGCCGCAATCGTGACAATTGTGGTATTTGCCCTTATCCCCCGCATCATCGAAAGAGTCGGCAACTACCACACCACAGTGATCATGCTCACCTTGCAGCTGGGCGCATTTTTGACCATGGCCTACTCAACATCAACCTGGCTGATCCTCCTTGCTTTTGTTGCTAGTTTTACCGCCAACTCGATCACCAACTTCACCCTAGATGAGTTCCTCGAAAATTATTCAACCGGAAATATTATCGGCAAGGTGCGCGGCATATTTCTCACGAGCGCCAACACCGCCTGGATTGTTGCACCATTGGTAACTGGCTTCATCCTCAAAGACAGTCAATACTGGCAGGTCTTTGTGGCGGCCGCCTTCTTTGTTCTCCCCGTGATGATGATCCTAAACACCAACCTACGGCACTTCCGTGATCCAAAATATCGGGAAATGTCTCTCAAGCAAGCCGTGGGCGACGTCTGGCGTGACGAAAATATTTTTGGTAGCTTCATGGTGAACTTCATCATGCAACTATTCTTTTCGTGGATGGTCATCTACGCTCCACTCTACCTACACCAACACATTGGCTTTTCATGGGCAGAAATCGGCATCATGTTTAGCATCATGCTGCTGCCCTTTGTCCTCATCGAAGAACCCCTCGGCAAGCTGGCCGACACTCGCTGGGGAGAAAAAGAAATCCTCAGTATTGGCTTTATCATTATGGCCATTTCCACCAGCCTGATTGCTTTTATTGAAAAGAAAGAATTCTGGATATGGACAAGTATTCTGTTCGCCACACGAGTCGGCGCGGCGATGGTAGAGGTCGGGAGTGAAACCTACTTTTTCAAAAAGATCGACGGTTCAAGTGTGAATTTTATGAGTCTGTACCGCACCATGCGACCATGGTCGTACGTCATTGGACCGATCTTGGCAACTGGCACCATTGCCACGCTAACCCATTTCGGATTTGATTTCGGCTACGTCTTCCTCGTGCTCGGCATTCTTATGTTCTACGGCCTGCGCTGGAGCCTAGCACTGGAAGATACAAAATGATCGAGCACTAGAGCCCAAGATATGCGGCCACCTGTTCCTTGTCCGAGTCCGCTAGGATATGTCCGTCGATATCGAGCGTTGGCGCTTTCGTCTGCCCGCTTTTCTGTACCATTTCCTCCATCCACGCCTTGTTTATCGAAACATTTCGCTCTTCATATGTCACACCCTCTTGCTTGAGCAAATCCGTCACACCGATACACCACGGACAACCCGTCTTCACATATACAATGATGTGTTTCATAGGGAAAGTATAGCACCGATTGTCATACAGGCATCTCCGCGTGTTTTGGCAACACCAATCTTAGTGTGAGTAGCCGTGCGTGTGCCCACAGCCAGTCTTGGTGGCCAGCTCATCAAGCGCTTTTTCTTCCTTCGCCACCAGCTCAGCAGATACAGCGGCACAACCATTGCCTGACCCTGGGGTATCCTCATTTTTCCTGACCAAGATAAAAGTCGACAAAGCAGTGGTAATCGGCACCGTGAGGATCAAGCCGATACTACCGATCAGCGTACGCAAGATTTCCGTAGCAAACAACTCACGATTGAGAGTAATACCAACCGACTCAGTGACAGTGGTAGAAAAAAGTAATAGGAGCGGCAACGAAACACCTACATATGCAATAGCGAGCGTGTCCACCAGAGCACCAATGTGCTCTCGACCAATGCGCAAAGCTCGCTGATAGATCGAACGGCGGGACAAATGAGGTGCGACACGATGGAGCTCCTCTACCGACACAGCCTGGCCAATCGCGGCGTCATACAGCACGCCGAGCAGACCGATCAACATACCACCGAGCAAGAGGCCGACAAAATCAATGGAACCACTGGTTGAGATATTCAAATACACTGCTTCATCGGAAGAAAAACCGCTGAGCCGACCCCAATGCACCGCCACATATGCCAAACCGCTGGTAAGTGCCACTGTAGCGAGCATACCCGCCACAGCCACCGAGGTGGTGCGATTGAATCCGTGAGTGATATAGGAGCCGAGAATAATAATAAGGGCGGATACCGACACACTGAGCCACAACGCCGAGTGACCGCCAAGAATACCTGGCAACAACACATAGAGGATCAGAAAAAGACTGATCGCCAGACTAATAAGCCCTCTCAAGCCCTGCATACCACCAAAAACAACCGTACATAGGAGAAAAAGGATACCAAAAAACATCATGGCAGGGAGGCGGTTTGGATCCTTCACTGTATAGGAAACCGTACCGTTGAGAGCGCTGGTGTTGCGATTCACATAAAACACCTCATCTTTGCTAAGTTGCAAAAAATCATTCTCAATCACCACCACTTTTCCACGGTCGGAACCACTCAACATTTCTGCTTTAATCTTCTGATATACTGAACGTACTTCGGTACCTGGCACAAATCGCTCCTCTTGAGAAACCACTTCAACCACCCGCGCCTTCATCACAATATGCTCGTCCTGTACCAGACCCTGGGCATGTACGGTTGCTACAGAAAAATATCCGACAAGCCAAACAATGGCCAGCGTGGCACCAAAAAAATTTCGAACAGTCGATCTATCGAGCGCATGCATGGCAGGTTCCAAAAAATTCGAGCGAATGTCGGTCGATATGTGCAAAACGCTTTGAGACGCGGAGCACTTTGCGTTCGAGTGAGCCGATACATTCCTCAACTTCTTCCACCGCACCACACCCTTCGCAGACCAAGTGATGATGGTGATGCCGACCAGAGACAAGCTCGTAGTGCGCGTGATGATGAGCAATGTCGATCTTCGCCACCACACCGGCAGCCGTCAGATCTTTGAGTGCCCGATACACTGTCGCCCGATCGATCTTCTTCCCTTTCAATGCATGGAGTAGTTGCAGAATATTCAACGGTCGATGTACCCCCTTTAGAGCCGCAACCAGCGCGAGTCGAGAGGTGGTGGCCTTGCAGCCGGCGCCGCGCAGAAGGGCCTTCAATTCTTCATTCATAGAAAACATCATACCACGCATAGCACGGTTTTACAATTGCGACAAAGTCGCAATTACTTGCATTTGCAGGCAGGGTGGGGTACTATTCCTAAATGCGACAAAGTCGCATTTAATTGCAACCCCAAGACGACCCAAACTCAACATGATCATCGGCTTCCTCGGCAAAGGCGGATCGGGCAAAAGCACTTTGAGCAGCCACTTTGTGCGCTTTTGTCATAAGAATGGGAAACGTGTGCTTGCCATTGATGCTGACCACAACATGGACATGTCACACAACCTCCTCGGTATGTTTAATGTTGATCCAGAAACCACGCTCCCCTATTTCGGCAACAGCCTTGCCAAGCTCATGCGACAGCTTGACCCATCTAGCAAATGTACGCATTACAGTGAGATCTTCTTAGAAAAAGGGGTTGCGACGCCGATCACTCTCACACCGCCAAACCAGTATTTCAAAAACTTCTCACTTTCGCTCAACAACACCTTGAGCCTTATGGTGGCCGGACCGCACACTGAACAGATTCTTCGTGGCGAAACGTGTAGCCACAGCTTATTCACGCCACTAAAGATATTGTTACCACTCTTGTCTCTTGGCAACGACGAGGTGGTAATCGTCGACGAAAAAGCTGGGCGCGATGGAGCAGGCACTGGCGTGACGACTGGCGTTACTCTCGCAGTAGTCTGCGCAGAGCCAACACCACATAGCATCAAAGCTGCCAATCAAATTGCCGAGCTCCTTGAGTACTACAAGACTCCATACGTGTTCGTGATGAACAAAACCAAAGATGCCGCCTCAACCGAAATAGCGGCACATAGATTGAAAAAGATGCCGTTGGCCTCCGTGCCCATGACTGAGGATTTTTCTACGAAGGTGGTGTGTGAAGTATTTTTTGAAATCCTTTCCCACGCGAAAACACTCCTAGAAAAAAGCGGTGACCAGCGACTCGAAAACACTGTACAGAAATTTTCTAAAAAGCACGTGGCTTGATTTTTAACTTTCGTTGCCTTATTTCTATTACCACAATCGAGCTGTGGTACGAGAAACAAGGTCGCGATGTTCTTCCACAACGCCTCGCCCGTGCGACCTTGGGGCGAAGCAATCAAAGAAAGAAATACTATGTCAATGGGAACAAAATCCCCCGTGTATGCGCCCATATCCGAAGCCATGCTTCCTGATATCGCTGCAGCGCTCAATCTGGAATATCCATTCGTGCGGCGGTGTTACGACATCCTGACCGATGGACTGACGACCGAGACGCTCCTGTTCGTCGCGCTGATGAAACAGGTGCAACGTTTCCATGAGTGGCAACTTCAAAAAGAGAGCCGAGTGCTTTCGCCCACAGTGCAGACTCCGATCGAGCGTTTTGGGCCAACAATCAAGCTCTCAGCCATTCGTCGGTCCACCACCTCCGAGGGTCGAGTCCTACCGCCCGGCAAGATGCAGACAGACACGATGGTGCTCCTGCATGATGTCATGGTGGAACTGCAAATGGCACAGGGCAACTTCCAGGCACTGCAAAGCTTCCTACGCGAATATGGAATGATGTTTGTCCACTACCATAGCTGTGGTAATTCGGCGATTTGCGTAAAGGATGAGCACGCTTTCTATCAAGCCTGCAAAAAGGAGCAGCTCATACGAACCACGCTGGATTGGATGGGAGATCACGAGAAAGACGTTCCACTGAATCGTATCCTCGGAGAGGCGTATTACACCGAGGAAGATGCCCAGGTGGCCAACGAGTGCTTCACACTTGCGTTTCAGCTGGTGCAGAAGTTTCCCTGGCAACAAAGCGAGAGCATCGAACACGTTCGCGAAGCGACAGTATTGGTTCTTTGAAACCTGCCGCCCGGCGCGCTTGCGCGCCGGGCGGTTTTTTCTTCTTCCCTCTGCCCCCTACTTCTTCTCCTCCAAATCCAAACACACCGAATTCATACAATATCGCTTGCCAGTCGCCGTCGGACCATCATCAAACACATGACCAAGATGTGAACCACACTGCGCACAGACCGTCTCTACGCGTCGCATGCCATGAGTATCATCCGCCACCTCACGCACCGCGCCCGGCAATGCCTGATCAAAGCTTGGCCAGCCGGTGCCAGAGTCGAACTTTGCCTCAGATGAATACAGTGCATTGCCACAAGCCGCGCAACGATACACACCCTCTTTGTCAGAATGCAAAAGCTTGCCACTAAACGGCGCCTCGGTACCTTTTTCACGCAAGACTTTGTACTGCTCCGGCGTGAGCTTGGACTTCCACTCTGCCTCTGTCTTTTGTGCTTTTGGGATTATTGTCGACATTGTTTGATTGATATCTAATAACACTAATTCTTCATTTCTGCGCAAGGAGTTCGGCAAATTGTGCCGTCACTTTTTCGAGCTTTGGATTGATCACCAGCTCGCAGTACGGATTACCAGGATTGCGAGCAAAGTAGTCTTGATGATAGGTTTCAGCCACCCAAAATTGGGCCGGACTTGGTGCCGTGGCTAGAGGCTCAACGTCGGTGACAGTGGGAGCACCCTGCTTGCTTGAAGCATTGATCTCCGCAATAAAGGCGCAAGCTTCGAGCGCCTGCTCTGGCGTAGTCGCAAAAATCACCGAGCGGTACTGCGTGCCCACGTCGGCACCTTGGCGATTGCGTGTTGTCGGATCGTGGCTACCGAAAAAGATCGTGAGTAAAGAGCGGTATGATACTTGCGAGGCGTCGTATTCAATCTTTACACATTCAGCATGACCAGTATTACCGTCACAAACCTGCGAGTAGGTTGGATTGGCTACTGTTCCACCAGCATATCCTGGCAACACCGCACTCACACCGCGAAGCATTTTGAACACGGCTTCTGTACACCAAAAACAACCGCCACCAAACACCGCCACAGACGGCGTGCCTAGCGATGTACCTGTATCGGACGGCGTCACACTCATTTGAAATAATTGGTCAGCCATACCGCCGAGACGCTGGCGAGGCCAGTGAGGATTGCACCCCATGCCATATCGACAACTGTCACCACGAGCGGCCAGTCGCGCATTGTCGCCTGATTGGTGAGATCGTACGCAGCGTACACAGCTAGGCCAAGCAGTGCACCCGAGAACAGTACAGTGAGGAGGCTCGAGCCGCCCTTTACCGCCGGCAATACCACAAAATACACGACGGCGAGAGCATAGAGTGGATAAAACACCAAGATTGGTGGAAGATTGATATCCGTCGCAAACAAGTGTGCAAGCCAAGCTTTATATTGTCCTCCCATTGAGAACAGCCAAATACTGTCCAACACTGCGAGCGAAAGAAGCGTGTAGAGATAGGACACCATGAGATGTTTGGAAAAAACATTAACCAACCACTGGATAATAGATACCGAAGACAATACCGAAGAGCGCTGCAATCACAAATTGGTATCCCGCTTGAATGAGAAACTTTGACCACTTTGCGGAAGCAGTATCACCCGTCCACATTGTCGATCCGGCAATCGTCGGCATAATAAAAGCCGCCCAGACCCAGAGCGCCGTGGCTGCACTCGAAGTATCAAACGTATACTTTGCTGCCGTCACGACATAGACAAGCACGTAGAGCTGAAAAATCGCCAAGACAGATTGCACTGCGTACAAAGGTGCCATTTTCTTCTGCATCGCCTTCCCATCGTTGGCACAATTTTCCGTCATGCCCACAAGCGCCAACCACTGCTTGCCAAATAGCGGCCCATACCACAGCGCACCCACCACCATCGACAATACCGCACAGCCGATCACCACCCAATGATTGATATCCATATGAAAATAGTATGAAAAATGAATAAAATCCTCCTCGCCAATGACAGCGTTATTATACCACCCCGCGCCAACCCCTACACCTTTCTCGTATCATACGCCCAATGGAGTAGTGCTTGCCGCTGCCGAGGGCGACACAGTGCATCTCCCGGACGACAATTTGCCCGTATTTGCGCCAGATGCCTCGTCATAGCCTTCCAGCGACGGATCTGGCGTTCATCCTCGCCCGGCAGCCGACGGCCCATATAGTACCGACAATACCACTGAAACCAGCCTCGTGGATCATGCTTGCTATTGACCCAGCCCTTTGTCAACCACACCGAAAGCGGCTGGCTGGCATTCACACCGAAAAAATTGAGCGCTGGATCATGCTTGTCATGACTTAGCTTTGCGCCATCAAACCAATCAGCCGGAAACTCCTCCCGGCAATCCGTCATGTACTTGCCACCAAATACACCGAGTGCCAGCATCTCCTTCGGCGTCAGCTCCGGCTTGAAATCGGGATGAAAGTCCTTGCCCATTGGCGCCGTGCGCTCATACACGTACCGCTTCTGCATCAGGTCATGCACCGTAACAGTACCAAGTGTCGTTGTCATTTTGTGTTGTTGAGATACGTGCCACACACAGGAGACAAGTACCGGCGATACAGTCGAACACCGATCCAACCGACCAACATACCGAGTATTGCCCCACCAAAAATATCTGATGGGTAGTGTACGCCAGCCGCGACACGACCAAGACCAACAAGTACCGCCGCAACATACAACCACGCACCAAGGCGCCTATTTGACACAAATACACCAGCGGCCAGCGCAAAGAAAAAGATGGCGTGTCCGGAAGGAAACGAGTACGAAGTCTCGGTGAGTAGGTGTGGCACATCGAGTGCCGCAAAAGGTCGTGGGCGGTGATAGAAAAAACGTATCGCTTCAGCCACCGCATACCGAGCGACTAAGCCCGACAGGATGGCTACGCTGTATGTGCAACACTCTTTTATGCGACCAGCACGTGCCGATCGATATATCAAAAACACCACTCCAAGCAGAGTCACATATGGGAGGTAGTGACCCAAAAAGACAATCACCGCGTCTGCCCAAGGAGAGACGCCGGCCAAGCCGTGCAAGGCACCGAAGATAGCCATGTCTAACGAGTGCAGGAGATTATACATATGTCCCACTATTATGCCCCAAGACAAGCAAACAGGCCACCGAGCTACTTCTCCAAGTCCAATACCTCATCGATCCGCACTTGCTCGACAAATTCAGGCACGTGACTCACGAGGATCATGGCACCTTGGTAGTCGTGTAGTGCTTTCGCAATCACCGGAAGGTGTCGAAAGTTGATATGGTTCGTCGGCTCGTCGAGGATAAGGAGGCCCGGCTTCTGCAGCACGAGGCGAGCAAAGGCCACTAAACCCTTCTGCCCTTCGGAAAGACTGCCGATCTTGGTATGGATCATCTCTTCAGTGATCAAAAAGCCCGCCGCTGTGGCGCGGAGTGTTTCGACAATGTGCTTTTCCATCACGCTGGCGAGCGAGTCGTACACCGTGTCTTCAAAATTGAGCGTGGAAAAATCCTGTCGATAGTAGCCGACGCGCACACCGTCTTGGATTTTCGCACCTGCCGAGGTACCGCTCGCCAGCGACTCAAGCAAAGTGCTTTTGCCGATACCGTTTGGGCCCTTCAAAAGCAAATGTTGACTGCGTTTGAGCACCAGCTTCACTTTGCGCTCTACGGGCTTGTGCGTTTTTGGGCTAATGGTTTTGAAAGAGGTCACCGTGATAATCTCGCCCATAAGGTCGGGCTGCGACGGGATCGTAAAATTGCGGATTGTTTTATCTTCACGGCGTACATCCACCTTCTCCTCTTCGAGCGCCTCGGCTTTCAGACGCATGCGCTTCGCCACGAGGCGCATATTGCCGCCCTTGTTGGCAAACACATTGGCCTGATCTTTATTGGCTTGGATCTCTTTCGAGAGAAGCGCGTTCTTGCGGTTTTCCTTTTCGATTCGCGCCGAGATTTCTTCGAGCAGGTCGAGATAGTTGCCGACATATTGCTCGATTTTTCGGGTGAAGACGTCGAGGTAGAGCACGCCGTCGGTGAAGGAGTTGAGGAATTCCGCATCGTGGGAGATCACGAGGCAAGTCTTTTCATACTTTTTCAAAAAGTCGGTGAGATGCGCAATGCCGGCTTTGTCCAGATTATTCGTCGGCTCGTCGAGCAGAAGCACGTCGGGATTTTGGATGAGTGCCGAAGCCAAAAGCAAGCGCGCCTGCTGTCCACCCGAAAAGCTCTTCACAGTACGATCGTGGAGCTTTTCGTGGCCTTTCAAATTCACGATTTCGAGCACCTCGTCCATACGTGGGTCAATGTCATATATTTTCGTCGTAAAACGCTTCTGGAAAAATTCGCGGACCGTGAGGCCGAGCTCGTCGCGCGGGATCACCTGACGAGAAATGGCGATACTTGTGCCACGGCCAAGATGAATAATCCCCTCTTCCGGCTGCAAAGTACCCGTAATGAGCTGAAACAACGTGCTCTTGCCAGCCCCATTTTGGCCCATAATCGTCGTCTTCGTACCCTTGCGCAGCGAAAAACTCACCTCATCCAAAATGGGCTTGTTGTGGCCGTACTCAAACGACACCTCCTCAAATCGAATGACAGTTTCTTCGCGGGACATCGTCACACCTTAGCACCTTTCCAGCTTGATTCCAACTCTCTATACTGAGATACCGATACCTATTTCAACTTTTTTCTCCCCTCCCCGCCTTTCAAAAAATTCTTCTTTGTCATGACTGGTCGACCGAGTTGCTTCTCAAGCGCCTTCCTCGCCCCGCCCGCAATATCGCCGCCAGCCTTCGCGTCTCTTTTCAACTTTTCGACCCCCTTAGAATCTTCGTTTCGATGAATTTCGGTGGTGGCACGCTCGCCGAGCATATTAAAAATGAGTTCAAAATCATCCATGTGGTCCCGCAGATTTTCTTGCTCCAACCCCTTCAGTTTCTTGTATTCGCTTGGCGTGACACCAAAAGTCGCCTTGGAAATCTCCGCAGTGAGTATCTCGAAATCCTGCCGACCAGTGGCACCGCGCGTCTGCCACTCCTCGGTGAGCTCCTCACGAATGACAATCCCTCTCATACGCTTCTCGATCCAATCCTCACTATATCCCTTTGCTTTGTAGAGTACTCGGGTCCTTTTCGTTGCTAATTCTGGGTTCTCAATCTCTTTGAGACGCTCGAAGCCCACCCTGGCCAACCAGCGCTTAAACGGCTCCGCTTTTGGTGACGGAATCGACTGGATAATGCGGAACAATCCCTCGACGTCGGCACAGTCAGTTTCTCGCATCTTGCCATCTGGCGCCTCTAATTTCAACTGTCGACAAATTGTCGACAGTTGAAATCCATCATCCTCCTTGACTCGATCCTTCATCCGAAACCAGTAATCACGGGGATTGACACTCCCTGTAAGCGCCTCGATCACATCCACAACCGAAAACCACCACTCGCCATCGTGAAGCGTCTTCCTGATCCGATTGCCATGAAACAAGGCCACGCTTGTGGTTTCGGAGGTATTTTGGCTATTTTTTTCGTTCTCTGGAGTATCCATTCCCTCTATTTTATCACCCGCCGGAAAAAGACTAGATTGACTCACAAGAGAAACAATGTGCTAGGATATCTTTCATGGATACGCTGTCCACAAAACACGCCCAAAAAGCTGTAGGCGAGACCGCAGTGTGGGACCTCATCGTCATCGGTGGCGGGCCGGCGGGCATGATGGCGGCTGGGCGCGCCGCGGCACGCGGCGCGCGAGTCTTGCTCGTAGAGAAAAATGACTCGCTCGGCAAAAAGCTCCTCATCACCGGCGGCGGTCGTTGCAACGTAACCAACGCCGAGCTCGACACCCGCCGCCTCCTCGCCAAATTCAAAGACAGCGACAAATACCTCTTCTCCGCTTTCTCTCAATGGAGCGTGCAGGAAACGCTCGACTTCTTTCACCGTCGCAATATGCCGACCAAAGTCGAATCCCTTCAGCGTGTCTTCCCCACCAGCAACACGGCACAATCCGTCTGGGATGTCCTCGTCGAATATTTACGAGAAGGGAAAGTGACCGTACTTTCAAACACGCCCGTACTCGGCTTTGAAACGCAAAATGCTACGGATATCCAGAAAATCGGCGCAGTAAAAGTCGGCGGCGAGGGCGCACGAGTGTATGGATCCGTCATTCGCGCCAAAGAATATATCCTCGCTACCGGCGGTAAATCCCGTCCAGAGACTGGCTCTACTGGCGACGGCTTCGTCTGGCTCGCACAACTCGGCCACACTGTCATCGAGCCAAGCGCATCCCTGGTGCCCATCACCGTGAAAGATACTTCTGCTTGGGTCAAGCACCTTCAGGGTATCACGCTCCCAGAAGCCAAGATTTCACTCATGCAGAACGGCGTAAAGCAAAACACCGCCACTGGCCGCCTCCTCTTCACCCACTTTGGCCTGTCGGGTCCAACCATCCTCAACCTCAGCCGCGACGTGGGCGAGCTCCTCAAATACGGCGAAGTGACCATCTCCATCGACACCCTCCCACAGCTCGACTACGGCCAACTCAACACCAAGCTCCAAGAAATCCTCGACGCCAACGGGAAGAAAAAGCTCAAAAATACCCTCGACGAGCTCATCCCCGCCGCCCTCTCGCCGATCATTCTCGAGCTCACCAACATCGACATGGATATCTGGTGCAACAAAGTCTCACGCGAGCAGCGCCTTGCACTTGTCCAACTTCTCAAAGCCCTGCCCGTAGAAGTCGCCGGCTTGCTCGGAGTCGACAAAGCCATTGTGACCTCGGGTGGCGTCTCGCTCGACGAAGTAGACTTCAAAACCATGCGCTCACGCCTCATCCACAACCTCTACTTGGTTGGCGACATACTCAACATCGACCGCCCTTCCGGCGGCTACAGCTTACAGCTCTGTTGGACCACCGGCTTTGTGGCGGGCAATGCGACAAAGTCGCAATAAGACTACTTTTCCTTTCGGACAAACTCCATCGCCTCGGCATCAAACTTCAACCACAGCGTCTTGCCAATAGACGGTCGGACAGCAAAGCTTTCGCCAGGGGCACGATCGGCGTAGTTTACGGCAATCGGCGCGCCTTCCCCATTGGTGCCATCGACAGTGATATTTTGCGGCGCGATCCGGTCGCCCACAAAGAAGGCTTTTGAGCCAACATATCCCCCATCAGTCCGGACAGCCGCCACCACGTAGTAAAAGGTGCCGCTACCACCAGGAGCATCAGTGATGAGAAAGACCACGTCTTCGCGTCCATCAGCATTGAGATCTATTCGCTTTTCATTGCCAAAATACTGAGTCGTACCAGTAGGACTGTCAGCGCTGCCAACACTACTAGTATCGCCCAGTGTGACCTGTCGCCCCTCTATTCGATATGTGGCTTTTTGCGGTTCGACAGCCGCCGGTGTCCGGGATTTTGTTACGATAACCGAAATGAAAAAAATCAGCGCCGTCGTAGCAGCGAAGATTCCCACCGTACGGAGAAACAGCCTGATCGCCGCGGGACGCTCACCGTCGATGAGCATGAGTACCGGCTGGTAGAAGAACAGGTAGGCCATGATGGCCGCCGAAAGCACGAAGACCGAAAGCCCCGCAATCGGAAACAGCAGACTCTCCGCCTCGTTGCCCACTATTTTT
>Ga0172367_10003137_pt1 | contig 21906 bp, 16 predicted proteins | sample Lak10m_FD_114542 | JGI IMG/M metagenome (GOLD analysis project Ga0172367, IMG submission 114542) | Freshwater microbial communities from Kabuno Bay, South-Kivu, Congo - kab_022012_10m | ecosystem: Environmental > Aquatic > Freshwater > Lake | place: Democratic Republic of the Congo: South-Kivu... | reverse complement strand
GGCCCCTTGATGGCGAAGGAAAGCCGCCTCTGGGCCGCCCTGCTCTTCTACGCGGTCTATACCTGGGGCATTCTGCACTTCGTGGTGCCGGCGGGCAGCCGGCGTCGGACCCTGGGCGCGGTGCTTGGCCGTGGCGCGGCCTTCGGGTTGGTGGCCTACGCCACCTTTGAACTGACCGCCCTGGCGGTGCTGAAGGACTGGCCCCTGCTTCTGCCCTGGCTGGACATGGCCTGGGGTGTGGCGCTAACGGCACTGGCTGCGGCCGCCGGCCGCTGGGCCGACCGTGGCTGAGTCCCGCCTGCATCGCTGGGCGCGTCGCGCGCGGCAGGAGCTGCAGGTGTGGCGCCTGGTGGCGGGGCATCCCCGCACGCCGAAACTGGCCAAATGGCTGGTGCTGATGGCGCTGGCCTACGCCGTCAGTCCGGTGGATCTCATCCCGGACTTCCTGCCGGGGCTGGGGCATCTGGACGACCTGCTGGTGGTTCCGCTGATCCTGGCGCTGGCTGCGCGGCTGGTGCCCCGTGATGTGTGGTCGGAGTGTCGTGCGCGTGCCAGCCAGAACCCGGCGCGCAACGAACATGCGCAGGAACAGGAGAAGGAGCCCTCATGAGCACGCGACGCCGTCCGGTGCAGGAACGCCTGCCCGAGCACACCCGCCTTTTGGTGGAGAGCTACTTCGCCGAAGGTCCCCAGGCCCACCACCTGGACGACCAGCGCCGCCTGCCCACGCCGGACCGCATCGTCACGCTGATGGACCTGCTCTTCGCCCTGCTCTATCCCGGATGCTACGGCAACCGCCACCTCACCCGCGAAAATGTGGCCTTCCATGTAGGCGCCCTGCTGGACGATCTGGCGGCGGAGCTGCACGACCTGGTGCTGCACGCACTGGGCACGGAAGGGATGGAGAATCACACCTGCCAGGAGCGGGCCGACGAGGTGACGGAGGCTTTCATCGCCGCACTTCCCGAAACGCGTCGCCTGTTGGTGGAGGATTCCCAGGCCGCGCTGGACGGCGATCCCGCCGCCCGCACCCTGACGGAGATCCTGCTGGCCTATCCCGGTCTGGAAGCCATCACCGTGCACCGCCTGGCGCACCTTCTTCACACCCTGGATGTGCCGCTGCTGCCGCGCATGATGGCGGAGTGGGCCCACCGCCGCACCGGCGTGGACATCCACCCCGGCGCACGCATCGGACGCAGCTTCTTCATCGACCACGGCACGGGCGTCGTCATTGGCGAAACCACGGTCATCGGTGACAATGTGAAGCTGTACCAGGGCGTGACCCTGGGCGCGCTCTCCTTCCCCAAGGACGAGCGCGGCCAGCTCATCCGTGGCGTGAAGCGCCATCCCACGCTGGAGGACGGTGTGGTGATCTATGCCGGCGCCACCATCCTGGGTGGCGGCACGGTGATCGGCAAAGGCGCGGTGATCGGCGGCAACACCTGGGTCACCCACAGCATTCCCGCCGGCGGCCGGGTGATCAGCACTCCGCAGGAGCAGCGCATCGAGCTCTAGGCCATCCCTGAACCGCAAGCATTTTCAGCCAGGACTCGTCCTCTGACCCGAGCCTCGTCGCTCCTGCGCCACAGGAAGTCAAGCCGTCGCCGGTTCACGCATCTCGCGCATCACGCGCCACAAACCCACGCCGCTGCTCAGGGTGACCAGCGTGTCCGACAGGAGACCCGGCAAGGATCCCACCAACAGGTTGTGCGCCACCCAGAAGGGGATGGTGACCATGAGGATGGTGCGAAAGCGCAGCACGCGCAGCTGGTAGCGTCCCACGCTGATGCCCGCCATGCCCAGCGCCGCCATCACGCTGGGCCAACCTGTCCAGCTGAGGGCCAGACCCAGGGCAATGGCCGGCAGGGTGAGCAGGTAGATGACGCGGAAGCCCGGGCGCGTGCCCAGTGGAATGGCCGCCAGGGCCTGCAGGGTGGCCAGCAGGTTCATGATGCTGCCGGTGGTGGCTCCAATCAGCGCGTAGTGGGAAAGAAAGCAGAGGCCCGAAACGGCCTGGACCACCAGCATGGCGCCACGCCCCTTCATCTGGGGCCACAACACATTCAGCGCCACACCGCTCAGGCCTAGGGCCAGAGCCAGGGGCGATTGTTCTTGTCCCAGGAATACCACGCGACCACCTGTTGCTGAATCCGGCAACGCGGCGGCCGGGAGGGCAATGTCGTCATCCCCCGCGAGCCGCGAAAACGGGCTGGCGCGGGAGCAGGGCGAATGTTGTTTTTCACCGTCCGCCAGCGGGGCCGCACACCCGAGGGTCCCAGGGATCACGAGCAAGCAGCAACGGAGCGCCCATGACGAACCAGTTCTTCGCCACCAAATCCCTCGCGCACCTGCTGGAGGAGATGAAGGGGGACAACCGCCTGAAGCGCGTGCTGGGGCCGGTGACCCTGACCAGCCTGGGCGTGGGCGCCGTCATAGGCGCAGGCATCTTCGTGGCCACGGGCGAGGCCGCCGCGCACACGGCCGGTCCGGCCCTCATGCTCTCGTATGTGCTGGCGGGCATCGCCTGCATCTTCGCCGCCTTGTGCTACGCCGAGTTCGCCAGCATGGCGCCGGTGGCGGGAAGTGCCTACACCTACGCCTACACCACCATGGGCGAACTTTTCGCCTGGATCATCGGCTGGGACCTGGTGCTGGAGTATGTGGTGGGCAGCGCCGCGGTGGCCAACGGCTGGTCGGGCTACTTCCAGGTGGTGCTGGACGGCATCGGCGTGCATTTCCCCGAGGCCCTGCGGGGAGCGGCCCTTTCCTACGATGCGGGCAGCGGCGCCTTCCACGCCACGGGCATGCTGTTCAATCTGCCCGCCGTGCTGGTGACACTGGTGGTGAGCGCCGTGCTGGTGAAGGGAATCCAGGAGAGCGCGGGCTTCAACACCCTCATGGTGGGCATCAAAGTGGCCGCCGTGCTCTTTGTCATCCTGGTGGGCGCCTTCTATGTGAACCCCGCCAACTGGACGGACAACTTCGCGCCCTTCGGCTGGACGGGACTCAGCTTTTTCGGCTACCCGGTGGCGGGCCAGACAACCGCCAATGGCGAGCCTTTGGGCATGATCGCCGGCGCGGCCATCATTTTCTTCGCGTACATCGGCTTCGACAGCGTCTCCACCCACGCCGAGGAAGCGAAGAACCCCCAGCGCGATGTACCCATCGGCATCATCGCCTCGCTCCTGATCTGCACCGTGCTCTATGTGGCGGTGGTGGCCGTGCTGACGGGCATGGTGCCCTACCACCAGATCGATCCCAACGCCGGCGTGGCCAAGGCCTTCGAGGCCCGCGGCCTGCACGCGGCGAAATTCATCATCAGTGCCGCCGGCGTGGCGGGCATCACCAGCGTGCTTCTGGTGATGATGCTCAGCGCCCCACGCGTGCTTCTGGCCATGGCCCGGGACGGACTGGTGCCGCGCGGTTTCTTCGGCGAGGTGCACCCGCGCTTCCGCACGCCGTGGAAGAGCACGCTGGCCGTGGGCGCCTTTGTCATCCTGCTGGCGGGCTTCCTGCCCATCAACGCCCTGCTCCACCTGACCAACATCGGCACGCTTTTCGCCTTCGTCATCGTGTGCGCCGCCGTGCTCATCATGCGCCGCACGAATCCCCAGGCGGCGCGGCCCTTCCGCTGCCCCTGGGTGCCGGTGGTGCCCGTCCTGGGCATCCTCACCTGCCTCATGCTCATGTTCAGCCTGCCCGTGGCCAACTGGTGGCGCCTCATCGTCTGGTTGCTGCTGGGCCTGGTGATCTACCTTCTCTACGGTCGCCGCCACAGCCTGTTGGGCTGCGAGCTGCGCCAGGCCGCCCGTGGCGGCAAGTGATGTTCAAACAAGGAAGCACCTCCATGATGCGCGCATTGATTCTCACCCTGCTGACCGTCGGCACAACGCACGCCGGGCAATGGCTGGGCCTGGGCGTGATGGTGGGCGAGCCCACCGGCCTTAGCGCCAAGAGCTGGCTGAGCAAGTCCACGGCGGTGGACGCCGGGCTGGCGTGGAGCCTGAGTGGCGACAAGGACTTGCAGGCCCACGGCGATTATCTCATCCACAACGCCACGCTGCTGAAGGATCTGGGCCTGCCCGGCAACACGCTCTTCTACTATGGGCTTGGCGGCCGTCTGCAGCTGCGTGAAGGCTCCGGCGACGAGGGCAAGGACAAGCTGGGCCTGCGCATTCCCCTGGGCGCCAGTTGGTCGCCGGCCGCCGTGTCGGTGGATGTCTTCCTGGAGGTGGTGCCCGTGGTGGACCTGGTGCCGGACACGGAGGCCGACATCAATGGCGCGCTGGGCGTGCGCTTCTGGCTGAAGTAGAAGGGACAATCGCGCCCGGCCGCCCGGTGCAGCCTGGCCCTCCCCGAGGCCCATCATGGGGCGCTCACGCGGCACGCCACATCGAACATGTGGCGGGTGGTTCATCTCGTGCGCCCAAAGGCATGGTTGGGCAAGGATGACCAGCCTCCTGACAGGGCCCAAGCCGCGACCGGCATGCCGCGCGTGAGTTTTCCAGCACGGCATCCACCACCCAGGCCTACAAACAAAGCCTCCTCCCCGCTTTGAATCCTACATTCCGCCATCCAGTGTGGAGTGCCTGTGGACTTCATCAGCATCAACCCTGCCACCGGCCGCCAGGCAAGCGTGCGGGCTCCCCATCGACCCGAGGAGGCGGAGCGCCTGCTGGCTCGCGCCGCCCGTGTTCAAGTGGATTGGGCGCGGCGCACGCTGTTTGATCGCCTGGAGGTGCTGGCGCAAGTGGCGCGCCTTCTGCGGGAGTGGGCGCCCTCTTTGGCAGAACTGATGGCGGTGGAGATGGGCAAGCCCCTGGCCCAGGGCCGTGCCGAGGCCGAGAAGTGCGCCTGGGTGTGCGAGGACCTGCTGGAACGCGCTCCCCGTGTAATGGCGGACCAGATTGTTCCCACGGAGGCCGCCCGCTCATTCGTCAGCCGCCACCCGCTGGGCCTGGTGCTGGCGATCATGCCCTGGAACTTTCCCCTGTGGCAGGTGATACGCGCCGCCGCCCCGGCCCTGGCGGCGGGAAACGGCGTGCTGCTCAAGCACGCGCCCACCACCCAGGGCTGCGCGGAAGCCCTGTGCGACCTGCTGCGCGAAGCCGGATTGCCGGATGGCCTGGTGCCCAATCTGCGTCTGCTTCCGCCCGCCATTGGGGAGCTCATCGGCGATCCCCGGGTGGCGGCGGTGACCCTGACGGGTTCCACGGCGGCGGGACGCGCCGTGGCGGCCTGCGCCGGCCAGCATTTGAAGAAGTGCGTGCTGGAGCTTGGGGGCAGCGATCCGGCGGTGCTTCTGGCCGATGCCGACCTGGAGCTGGCTGCCCGCATCATGGTCACCAGCCGCATGATCAACAACGGCCAGAGCTGCATCGCCAGCAAGCGCTTCATCGCGCTGGAGGATCAGCGCCTCGAGTTGGAGGAGCGGGTGAAGTCCCTGATGGCCGACTTCGCCATGCAGGACCCTCGGGAGGACGGTTGCCGCCTGGGGCCGCTGGCGCGGCTGGATCTGCGCGAAAATCTGGCCGACCAGGTGCGGCGCAGCCGGGAGCGTGGCGCGCGCCTGCTTTTGGGCGGGACGAACCCGGAGCGCGACGGCTGGTGGTACCCGGCCACGGTGCTCAGCCAGGTGCGACCGGGCATGCCCGCCTTCGACGAGGAGCTCTTCGGCCCGGTGGCGGCCCTGTGCTGGGCGAAGAGCGAGGAGGAGGCGCTGGACTTGGCGGCGCACACCACCTACGGGCTGGGCGCCAGCCTCTTCACCCAGGATCGGCAGCGCGGCGAGGAGCTGGCCCGGCGCCGTCTGCACGCCGGTTGCGTGTGTGTGAACGCGCTGGTGAAGTCCGATCCCCGCCTGCCCTTCGGCGGCGTCATGGATTCGGGCTTCGGGCGCGAGTTGGGCGATGCGGGACTGGTGGAATTCGTGAACACAAAGTCCATCTGGATTGACTGATTCAGCGGGAGTAGGACATGTACAAACTGGTGCTGCTGCGCCACGGACAGAGTGGCTGGAACCTGGAAAACCGTTTCACGGGCTGGACGGATGTGGACCTCTCCGAGCAGGGCCTGAGCGAAGCCAACGCGGCCGGGGCCTTGCTGCGCGATGAGGGATTCCACTTCGATGTGGCCTACACCTCGGTGCTCAAGCGCGCCATTCGCACCCTGTGGATCACACTGGACCAAATGGACCTGATGTGGATTCCCGTGGTGCGCTCCTGGCGCCTGAACGAGCGCCACTACGGCGCCTTGCAGGGTTTGAACAAGCGCGAGACGGTGGAGCGCCACGGCAAGGAGCAGGTGCAGGTGTGGCGCCGCAGTTTCGATACGCCGCCACCGCCACTGTCGGACGATGATCCGCGCCACCCGCGTTTCGACGCGCGCTACACCGGCGTGCCGGTTGCGGACCTGCCCGCCACGGAGTCCCTGAAAGAGACCATCGACCGCTTCCTTCCCTTGTGGAACCAGGAGATCGCCCCGGCCATCCTGGCTGGCCGCCGCGTCATCATCGCCGCCCATGGCAACAGCCTGCGTGCGCTGGTGAAGCATCTGGACGGCATCAGCGACGAAGAGATCATTGGCCTGAACATTCCCACGGGAATTCCTCTTCTCTATGAACTGGACGAGAAGCTGAAGCCGCTGGGTCACCGCTACCTGGGCGATGCAGACGCCGCCCGCAAGGCCGCCGAGGCGGTTGCCCAGCAGACCGGATGAGTTCCCCGCCCCGCTTGCCAGGCCGCCACGCGCTGCTCAAGCATGTGCGGAACTTGACCGACGACCCGCTGGTGCACATGATCGCGCTGACGGGGGCCGCCGGCATGGGCAAGAGCGCGGTGGTGGAGGCATTGGAGGCCTTGCTGGAGCCGGACCATCTGGTACTGGGCCACGCCTGTCGCGGTGGCCTGCCCGGCGCCGGAGGCGCGCTGGAAGGCCTGCTGTCACGCCTGCACCGCGTGCTCGGCCCGCAGGAACTGGCCCGCCTGGCGGAGGAGCCCGGGCTGCGGCCGCTGTTGGCGAGGGTGCCGACGCTGAATGCCCAGACGGGAGACCTTGCGGCAGGGGCCGTCCGCTACATGCCTCTGCTGGAGAGCATCGTCGCCCTGCTGGACCGCTTGTGTCGCCTGCGCCCGGTGGTTCTTCTCGTGGATGATGTGCAGCACATGGACGAGGCCAGTCGCAGCCTTGTGGAAGGCTTGCTGGCGCACCCTGCCCTGGATGAGCTGCGCGTGACGCTGGTGGTGGCCTGCCGCGAGCTCTCGCATCTTCCCTTCATCGCCGACTGGCAGCGCCTGCTTGGCCCCATGCCCGGCCTGCAGGTGGTGGATGTTCCCCCGCTGAACGAGGAGGCGGTGGCCGAGCTGGTGGCGCGTGAGCTTGACGAAAGTGCTGCCCGCCTGCCCGATCTGGTGGCCCGCTTGACGGCCCTCAGCAACGGCCATCCTTTCCTGGCCCTGCACTTGCTGCGCGCCGCCCGGCGGCAGGGCGTGGTGCGCGCCTCCTTCAAGGGATGGACGACGGGTTCCCTGGAGGAGTTGGCGCTCACGGCCTCCCGCAGCCTGGTTGAACTGGCCGCCGCACCGGTGCTGGAACGAGGCCCCAAGGCGCGCTTCCTGCTCTCCTGGCTGGAGGTGGCCGGGCGGCCCGTGTCGCTGGCGCCGCTGGCGGAGGCCTCTGACCGACACGAAGAGGACTGGGTCGAGCTGGCCAGGGAGCTGCAGGCCCTGGGCGTGCTGCACTCCATCGCAACGGAGGATGGTGAACGCCACTGGGCCTTCACGCACGCCTTGTGGGCGGAGGCTTCGCGTGGCCTGCTGGAGAGCGCCGAGCGCAAGGAGACTCTGACGGCATTGGCGGCGGCACTGGAGGCTCGCGGGGCCTCCGAGGACCTGTTGCGCGCAGAGATTCTGTGCCGCGCCTGGAGCGAGGAACAGGACACCACTCAGCGGCTGGAGTGCTCGCGCAAGGCATCGGACCTGCTCGCCCACATGCTGCGCACCAACGAAGCCCACGCCGCCACGCTGGATCTGCGCCTGCGTCTGGCGGAGCGTCTGGTTCAGGTGGCCAGCGACAACGCATCCTACAGCCTTGCCCTGCACGCCCTGCTCAGCGACCACCAGTTGATGGGCAGCGCCAATGGCCTGGCCCAGTGGCTCAAGCGCGCCGATGTGGAACGCCTGGAGGGCGAGACCCGGCTGCTGTGGCTCACCCTCATGCCACGCGCCTTCACCATCGGCGGGCGATCATCCGACCTGGACGCCTGGCTGCAATCCATGGAACAGGCGCCATGGCTGACAGAAGTGGAGCAGGCGGCCCTGCATCTGGCGCGCCTGCAGTGGCGCTATGCCGCGTCGGAATGGGAGGGCGCCGCAGATGAGTTTCTTCGTCTGCAGCAGATGAATGCCACGCCTGTTCAGCGTGCCTGGGGGCGCTGCCTTCACCACATGATGCCCCTGCCGGTGAAGGATGATGCCGCCTTGCGCTTCAAGCTGCTTGAACAGCTCCTCCTTGAGGTGGAGTCCCTGCTGGATGACAACCAGCGCATGGCCGTCCTTTTCGAACTGCAGAACCTGGCCCACATGAGCGGCCAGCGCCCGCTGATGAAGCCCCACCATCCGCACATGGTGGAGTTGGCCCGCAACGCTGGCGCTTCCAGCATGCGCATCCACCGGGAACGACTGGCCCGCGCCCTCAGGGCTGCCGGCCAGCTGGAGGAGGCTGAAGGTCTCCTGCGGGAAAACCTGGACCACGCCCTGCGTCACGGAGAACGCCTGATTGCGGCGGAGATGACCCTTACGCTGGTGAATCTGCTTCGCCAGCAGCGTCGTCTGGAAGACGCACTGGCCGTGGCGGATCTGCTGGGCGAGGATCTGGATCAGGCGGGCGGGAGCTACGCCCAGGTGGCCCTGCTACTCACCGTGCTGTCCACCTGCTGGCGGCTGCACCGCTTGGAGCGCGCCGTGCCGCTGCTCGAGGCGGCGGAGCGCCTGATGGAGACCTCCCCCGTGCCCGAGCTGCGTCTATCCTTTCTTTACAGCCGCGTTATGGTGCGCCTGCAGCAGGCGGAGGCGGGTGGCTCCTGGAGCGATGTGGCGCGGGCGGCCACGGACATGATGGACTTCTACAGCGATCTGGGCCGCACGGACACCGAGGCCCTGCTCTTCGCCCTTGTGCGTGACCGCGCCCTGGTCCATTTGCACGGCACGGATCCCAGTCGCCGTGCGGCGGACTATCTGCCGGCGGTGGCCACAGCGGTGGAGCGCAGGGAATACGATCTCGTGCGCTTTCTGGCGCACATGGGAGAGCTGGCCCTGCTCACTGGAGAGTGCGAGGTGCTCCACGCGGTGGATGAGCACTTGCGCGTCGCCGGACGGGACGAGGAGCTGGTGGCGGCCTTTCGCCTGTCGCGGGCCTGCGGCGAAGGTCGGCTGCGGGAATCCGCCCACGCCATGGTGGAGCTGTGCTGCCACGCCGCCACACGCGGCCAACAGGGTTTGGTGAGCCACGCCCGTCTGCGTTTTCCCAGGGTGGTGGCCTGGCCCCTGCCGGGGGATCTGCCGGCGCGGGAGCTCTGCCACTTCGCATGGACCGTGGCGGAGACCCTGGGGACGGCGCGCTTTCCCGACCTGCCCGGGCTGATCCCCGACACGCCCTATGTGGCGCAGGTGCAGGAAACAGTGGAGGTGCTGAAGGCCCGGCGTGTCCGGCTACCAGTGGATGAGCGTCGCCGCCTGGATGTGGAGCTGGATCGCTTGTCCTCGTGGCTGGAAGGTCGTCCTCGGGCGCAGGCGATCCGGCTGGAGCTGCTCGGCGGCCCACGCCTTCTGGTGGGCGGGGAGCAGCTGGATCCTTCCCAGATGAAAACCCGCGTGGGAATTGAATTGATGGCGCTGCTGGCGGTGCGATCCTGGCAGGGACAGGCCAGCCTCTCCCGGGAGAAGATCCTGGAGGCCTTGAGCCTGAACGGCCGCGCCCTGCTCAGCGAGGGCAGCCTGCGCGTGGTGGTCAGCCGCCTGCGCAAGGGGCTGCAGGGCTTTCATTCCGACTCCATCAGTGGACAGGACCGCCAGGGCTACAGCCTGGCTCTGCCTGTCGCGCTGGATGTGGCGGACTTCGAGAACGCCTGGACAAAGGCCCAGGATGCAAGGCGGAACAAGCGGCCAGGCGAGGCCGCGCACCATTTTGACGCCTGCATTTCCCTTTATCAAGGAGTCTTCCTGCCGGGTGGCGCGGGCTGGACGGAGCCTCTGCGTGCCCACTTCGAGCGGCGTGTGATGGACGCCGTGTCCCAGCGCCTTGCACTGATGGAGGACGAGAAGGAGCGGTCCGCCTGGCTGGACCGCCTGCGCGCTCGCCTGCCGGAACTGGCGGAGTATCTTCCGGCCTGACCGCTGCGTGGCGACGACGCCACAAGGCCACACCAAAAGGAGCGGGCCCATGGCCCTGGAGATCAAGCAGGCGGACTTCCTCATCAGCGTGGCGGATCCCACCCGCCTGCCGGAGACGGAACTCCCGGAGGTGGTCTTCGCCGGCCGCTCCAATGTGGGCAAGAGCAGCATCATCAACATGTTGCTGGGGCGGCGCGCCCTGGCCAAGGTGTCGGCCACGCCCGGCAAGACGCGGCTGGTGAACTACTTCCTTGTGAACGAGAACCTCTACTTCGTGGATCTGCCGGGTTACGGCTACGCCAAGACAAGCCAGCAGCTGCGCCAGGAGTGGGGCGGGCTCATCGAGGGCTACCTGCGCACGCCGCGCAGCCGCATCGTGGTGCAGCTGGTGGACATCCGGCACAAGCCGACCCAGCAGGACATGGACAGCATCCACTGGTTGTGTCACAACATGGTGCCGGTGGTGGTGGTGATGACCAAGGGCGACAAGCTGGGGCGGGGCGCCCAGCAGAAGGCCTTGATGGAGATGAAAGCGCGGCTGGGCACCCTGCCGGTTTTGCAGGTGTTGACCAGCTCCGCGCGTGCGCGCAGCGGCCGCGACGAGCTGCTGGGCTTTCTGGGGGCGTGGTTGAAGAAAGGAAACGCGCGGTGAGGGATTTCAGCGGTGGAATGGATGCCGTCCGGGCCTTGCAGGAGGCGCAGGAGCAGCTGCAACAGGAGATCCGGCACAGCATCATCGGCCAGTCGGCCATCATCGAGCAATTGCTCATCACCCTGCTCTGCCGAGGCCACGGGCTGCTGGTGGGCGTTCCGGGCCTGGCGAAGACCCTGCTCATCTCCACTCTGGCCCAGGTGCTGGAGCTGAAGTTCAGTCGCATCCAGTTCACACCGGACCTCATGCCCGGCGACATCACCGGCACGGAGGTGATCGAGGAGGATCAGGCCTCCCGCGCCAAGCGCTTCCGCTTCTTCCACGGGCCCGTCTTCGCCAACATCGTCCTGGCCGACGAGATCAACCGCACGCCGCCCAAGACCCAGGCCGCCCTCTTGCAGGCCATGCAGGAACACGAGGTGACGGTGAGCGGTACCACCTACCCGCTGGAGAGCCCCTTTTTCGTCCTGGCCACCCAAAATCCCATCGAGCAGGAGGGCACCTATCCTCTGCCCGAGGCGCAATTGGACCGCTTCATGTTCATGCTCAAGGTGGGCTATCCTTCCTACGAGGAGGAGGTGGAGATCGTCAAGTCCACCACCGGAACCCAGGGCCAGCGTCCGCGGCCCGTGCTGGGCGCCCAGCAGATCCTCCAGCTGCAGGAGCTGGTGCGCCGCACGCCGGTGTCGGACCATGTGGTGGAACAGGCTGTGCGCCTGGTGGCGCGCACCCGCCCGGGCGACGCCGCCGCACCGGCCTATGTGCGCGAGCAGGTGAGTTGGGGCGCCGGCCCCCGCGCCAGCCAGTACCTGGTGCTGGGAGCCAAGTGCCGGGGCATTCTGCACGGACGCCCCACACCGGATGTGCAGGACCTGAAAGCCGTGGCGCTGCCCGTGCTGCGCCACCGCGTGCTCACCAACTTCGCCGCCGAGGCGGAGGGCGTGGACAGCGACGCCATTGTCACGCGCCTGCTGGAGGAGCTGGCCTGAGATGGCCACCCTGCTGACACCGGAGCGCATCGGACGCCTGCGCGGTCTGGACCTCATCGCCCGCCATGTGGTGGAGGGTTTCATCACGGGCCTGCACCGCTCACCCTACCACGGTTTCAGCGTGGAGTTCAGCCAACACCGCCCCTATCAGCGCGGCGACGAGATCCGCCACATCGACTGGCGCCTCTTCGCGCGCAGCGAGCGCTTCCAGGTGAAGCAGTACGAGGAGGAAACCAACCTGCGCTGCCACATCCTGCTGGATGGCAGCGCCTCCATGGGCTTCGGCAGCGCGGGGGTGACCAAGTACACCTGGTCCAGCATCCTCGCCGCCTCCCTCATGTATCTCATGGTGCGCCAACAGGACGCCGTGGGGTTGGCCCTCTTCGACGAAGACCTGCGCCGCCTGGTGCCGCCGCGCAGCACGCGCGGCCACCTGCGACTGCTGCTGCACGAGCTGGAGAGCTGGCGCCCATCCGGCGGCACCCGCACGGAGGCCACCCTGCACCGCATGGCGGAATCTCTCAAGCGGCGGGGCCTGGTCATCCTCATCAGCGATCTCTTCGACGAGGAGAGTGCCGTGATGCGCGGTTTGCGGCACTTCCGCCATCAGGGCCACGAGGTGCTGGTCTTTCAGCCGCTGGATCCCGCCGAGCTGGATTTCGGCCGCTTCGACGGCGGCCGCTTCCGCGATGTGGAGACCGGGCAGGAACTGTCGGCGGATCCCCGCCTGGTGGCCGGCGAGGTGAATGAACGCGTGGCGGCCTTCATTCGCGGACTGCGCGTGGGCTGTCTGGGCGAGGGCATCGATTTTGCCACTTTGAGCACCGGTCGCGAAGTGGACCACGCGCTGCTGGAATACCTCATCAAGCGGCGGCGGGTGGCGGGATGACGAAGCTTCATAGCATGGCGAGGTCTGCCGGGATGACACCTCGATGAGTCTCCTCAACCAGCCGGAGTTCCGCCGCCTGTTGCGCGATGGCGCCTGGGTGCTGGGCCTTGTGGTCCTTTTGTGGAGTCCCCTGCCGGAGCTGGTGCTGGGCCACTGGCTGCAGATCAGCAACGATGCCCGACCGGAAACGGGCCGGGCCCACGACCGCCTGGACTTGTTGCAGGAGAGCGACAGCCAGGCGGTGGGACGCAGCGCCGTGGTGGAAAAGGAGAGGATCGAGACGGCCAGCATCCTCTCGCTGGCCCACCTGCGCCGCGGTCTGGCGAACCGAGGCGAGGTGGATCTTCCCCTGGGCAACTTCCGCCAGATCATGGCCGGGCTCAGCTCGTGGCAGCGCAACGAAATCATTTCCGATGACGATCTGCGGCAGCTTGACCAGCGTGGCCTGGCCAGCGTGCAGGTGACCGGCCAGGGATCGCGGGCCCGCATCGCCTTCCTTGATGTGAGCCACAACCGCCTCAGTGGCGTGGAGGTGGACCTCCTGCGGCTGGAAATCCTGCCGCTGGAATTGAGCGAGCTCGCCTCCGGCGACACCGTCCAGGTGACGGGGGACGACGCCGTGTACGAATTGGCCGACCAGGGCGCAGAAGTGGTGCTGGATCAGGCCAACCGCGATCTGCTCAAGCGCCTGCGCGCCATCACCGGGCTGCAGGTGCGCCGGGTGTGGCAGAGCCAGGGGCGCATCCAGCTGGTTGAGATCAGGGCCGCCGGCCAGCGTCAGTGGCTGCGTCCGCCCACCTCCTTGTCCCGTGGCGACACCACCGCTCCGCTGGAGGTGGAACCATGAACCGCACCCTGCTGCGCGCCTTGCGTCTGGCCCTCTACGGCACGATGACCGGGCTGGGGGTCGTCCTGGTGGCCCTGCTCGTGTACACGGCGCTGGTGCAGCACCAGCTGCCCTACCTGCCCGAGAAGCTGGCGGACCTTGAGCCGCCTCGCCGCACCACCATCCTGGACCGCAACGGCCTGGTGCTGAGCCGCATCGGGTCCTCGCTGCCGGTGCCTCTGGAGCAGGTTTCGCCCCACTTCGTCAACGCGCTGCTGGCCACGGAGGACGACGCCTTCATGAGCCACCACGGCGTGGACAAAACGGCCCTGCTGCGCGCCGCGCTCAGCCAGGTGCTGCCGGGCAGGCGCAGCGGCGGCTCCACCATCACTCAACAGCTGGCCAAGAACATGTTCTTCACCTTCGAGAAGAAGGTGGACCGCAAAGTGCGCGAGATGCTGCTGGCCATGACCATGGAGGCCCGCTACGAGAAGCGGGACATCCTGGAAGCCTACTGCAACACGGTGGACTTCGGCGCGGGAAGCATGGGCGTGGAGGCCGCGGCCCAGGAGTACTTCGACAAGGCCGGCATGGAGATGAGCGTGGTGGAGGCCGCCACGCTGGTGGCCATTCTCAATGCGCCCACCCGCTACAATCCCCGCGCCAATCCGGCGGCCTGCCGGGAGCGGCGCAACTGGGTCATCGAGCGCATGGGCCGCATGGGTCACATCCCGCGGGACTCCGTGGCCGTGTACAAGGCCAGCCCGGTGGGGGTGAAGGCCGGGCGCCGCAACAACGCCGGCCACCTGCGCGACTGGATCCTGGCGGACCTGGAGGACGAGTACCGCGAGATGGGCCTGGAGCCCGAGACCATTCCCTACGCCGGTCTGGAAATCCACACCAGCGTGGATGCCCGCCTGCAGGATCTGGCCCAGCAGGCGGTCACGAGTTTCTGCGGCAACCTGGAAGAGCGGCTGGGCGAGAACGCCACCCAGCTGGACGGCGCCGTGGTGGCCATGGATCCGCGCAACGGCGAGATCCTGGCCATGGTGGGCGGCCGGGACTACATCACCAGTTCCTACAACTGCGCCACCAGTCCCAACCGCCAGCCGGGCAGCGCCTTCAAGCCCATTTTCTACTACACCACGCTGCGGGCGGGATGGTCGCCGCTGGACATGGTGATGGACAGCGTGCAGAGCTACCAGCTGAACGACATGCTGTGGACGCCGCGCAACTGGGACTACAGCCAGAGCGGCTCGCAGACCTATGTCTACAGCCTGATGAAGAGCCTGAATGTGGTGGTGGCCAATGTGGCCATGAAGAGCGACATGCGCGAGACGGTGCGCACGGCCAAGGCCATGGGCATCACGGCGCCGCTTGAGGCCAAGCCCTCCCTCACGCTGGGGGCCTACCCCGTCAGTCCGCTGGAGATGGCCCAGGCCTACGGCACCTTTGTCAACCGTGGCATCCGCTCCAACGCCTTTGTGGTGCGCAGCGTCACCGACCGCTTCGGCCGCGAGGTGCTGAAGCGCAAACCCCGCCAGCGCCAGGCCCTGGACGCGGTGGAGAGTTACCTGGTGCTGGACATGCTCAAGGGCGCCGTCCGCCACGGCACGGGAGGCGACCTGCTCAGCGTGCGCATCTCCAGCGATCTGGGAGGGAAGACCGGCACCACTGACGACTACCGCGACAGCTGGTTCTGCGCCGTGATGCCGCGACTGGTGTGCGTGAGTTGGGTGGGCAACCGGGACAATCACCCCATGCGCTTCTCCCGCTCCAGCGGCGTGACGGGCGCAGCGGGTGGCCTGAAGATCTTCAAGGCCATGCTGCCCCGGGTGGAGGGCATCGTGGGCCGCATGGGCCGCTTCCCCGTTCCACCGGGAGTGGAGTTTCGGGAAGTCAGCCTGTGGAGCGGACGGGAGGTGCCGGGGGGCGTGCCCCTGGCTTTGCGGATGATCGACTACTGATGGGCGCCGCCACGCGCAGCGCCCGCTCACTGGGCACGATGAGGCTCTCATGAGGGGACGCACCGATCACTTGCTGGAGGTGGCGCGCCTGGGAGGCAAGCTGCTGCTCTCCTACTCGGTGGCAGCCTGGCTCGCTTACCTGGGCATCGGCGCTGTCATGGCCAGCCAGCTCGCCAGCGGCAGCGTCCTGCCCCTTGTCCTGGGTTTGGTGATGGCCTTGCCCGCTCCCCTGCTGCTCTCCCGCCGCAGTTCCCGGCGCAGTCCCGCATTGCTGGCGGAAGCCTCCCACCAACTCGCTTCGGGTGACGGCGCCCAGTTGGTGGACATCCATCAGCGGTTGCAGCACCAGACGGGGCTAAGCTCCGAAGCCCGCGGCGCCTGGGAGGATCAGCTCCTGGAGGCCTGGAACAATCTGTCCGGCCCCACGGACCACCAGCAGGCGCTCAGCCTGCGGGACCTGCTCCACGCGCGCCAGCCCTTTGCACGGCGCGAACTGGATCTGCTGCGCAAATTGGGGCCCCTGGGCCTGCCCCCCCTGGATCTCCTGCTCTTGTGGCGCCGCGCCTCCGATGCATCGCTGCCGCTGGACCACGAGCTGTTGGGCGATGTGCTGCACCGTCTGCCCGAGGGAAAGCCGCTCCGGGGCCTGCGCAAGGTGCGGCCTCTGCTCTTCCGCCTGGCGCGGGAAGGCCACCCGGCCGCCGCCGAACTGCTCAAGGGCGCTCTTTCCAGCCATCGCCTGCGCCTGGGTCAGATTCCCGAGGACCTGCGTGGCCGACTGGGCGTGCTGGCCGATGCGGGCGCACGGGCGGCATCGCGCGTGGCCCGGGGCGCGGGAGATGCTTCGCGATCGGTGGCCCGCCACGGGCGCGGTCTGCGCCTGAATCCCCGCCACCTGTGGCTGGGTGCGGGTGCGGTCTTTGTCGCCCTCGCGCTGGTGATGGTCCTGAACCGTGAGAAGCCCGCGCCGCCGCCCACGCCGCCCATTCTGCCCATGGACTACGCGCCCCCTGGCAATGTGCAGGCGGGATTCACCCTGCAGATCATGTCCAGCCGCGACAGCACGGCCACGGCGGCATTCGTGGCAGGCCTGCACGCGGACAGCATCTACGCCTACACGCTGCCGCCCCGCAAGAACAGCACCTGGTACCGTGTGCGCCTGGGCTGGTTCGCCCAGCGGGAGGCGGCGGACTCCGTGGCTGCGTTGCTGAAGAAGGACCGCGTCATCGACGAGTGGTATGTGGCCAACTTCGACCTGGAGGGCCGCTTGCACGAAACCCTGTCCGTGCCCGCCGACACGGCCCAGGCCGGAAGGGACGCCACGCCATGACAAGAAGGCTGACGGCCGCGCTCTGCCTGTGGGCATTGGCCCTGGTGGCCAGCGCCCGCACCACGCCGGAACTGGTGCGGGACTTGTGTTCGCCCGCCTGCCAGGGCCGTCGCGCCGGCGAACCCGGCGCCGCCCTGGCCGCCCAGATGCTGGAGCAGGAGCTCATTGCCCTGGACCTTGCTCCGCTCGATGGCTTCCCCACCCATTGCAGCTTCTTCACTTTCACACCGAGCGTCACCGTGGGAGCGGCCTCGCTGGGTCGCGTGGCGGAAAGTGGCCAGGTTCAGGCCTTTCCGCGGGAAGGCTGGCAAGTGCTGGACGCCTCCTCCGCCGGTTTGGTGCACGCTCCCGTGCTCTTCTGCGGCTACGGCATTGTGGCACCGGAAGTGGGCTGGGACGACCTGCGCGAGGTCACGCTCACCGGCAAGGCCGTGCTGCTGGTGCGTCAGGTGCCCGAGGGTCTGGGTGACGCCTCACCGGCCTGGCGCGCGGCCTGTGGGCTTGAGCAGCGCATTGCCGCCGCCCGGGAGCGTGGCGCCGCCGCCGTGCTGGTGGCGGACAGTCCCTTCGCCGAACGCCCGGAGGCCGAGCGCCCGCTGGGCCCGGAGGCCCTTTTCAAGGATGTCGGACTGCTCCTGGCGAGCCTTTCCGCCACCGTGGCGGACTCCATCCTCGCGGGCCAGGGTGGAGGCCTCAAGACCCTGGTCACCCACATCACCCGCACGCGCAAGTCCCAGCCAGCCCTGGCCCTGCCCGGGCGCCTGGAGATCGGTGCCCGGCTTACGCGGCCACAGAAGATCACGCGCAATCTGGGCGTGGCCCTTCCCGGAAAAGGCGCGGCGGCCCGGCGCTGGATTGTGCTGGGTGCCCACTTCGACCACCTGGGCCGTGGAGCTGACGGCCTTGGTCCCGTGCATCCCGGTGCCGATGACAACGCCAGCGGAGCCGCCTTGCTGATGGAAGTGGCGGCCCAGTTGAAGGACAAGCTGTCCACCGCAACGGGCGAGCGCCGTAGTCTGGCGCTCCTGTGGTTCAGCGGCGAGGAGCAGGGGCGCCTGGGATCGCGCACCTTGTTCCAGCGTCACCCCGCCTGGCTGGACAGCGTGGACCTGATGGTGAACCTCGACATGGTGGGGCGCCTGCGCAAGGGCGAGCTCTTCGTGCTGGGCGCGTCGGATCATCCGGAGCTGGAGCCGGTTCTGCGGCACGCGGCCGGGGCCGGGGGCCTCGCTTTTGTGCCGGCCGGAGAGTCCCCCGGCGGCGACCACGAGAGCTTTTTGGCGGCGGGACTGCCCGCCATCATGTGCTTCACCGGCCCCCACCCGGATTACCACCGTCCCACGGACACGCCTGAGCGCCTGAACTTCGCCGGCATGGACAGCATCCGCACCGCGCTGGTGGATCTGGTGCCAGCCCTGCTGAACCCCGGCCTGGCCATTGCACGACCAAAGCATGGCGGACAGGAGTCAAGCCCCGGCGCCGCGCCGGTGCGCGTGGCCATCGGCATTGTGCCCGGCTACGAGAGCACGGGCCAGGGCATGCCCGTGCAGGATGTGAAGGTGGGCAGCGCGGCGGAGCTGGCCGGCATCCGCAAGGGAGACCTGCTGCTCTCCCTGGGCGCCTTTCCCGTGGCCAACATCCACGACTACACCTTCGCCCTGCGCCACTTCAGCGCCGGCGAGGAGGTGTCCGTCACTCTCCTGCGCGATGGCCTGCGCGTGCAAACCCGCGTGACCCTGGCGGAGCGCAGCAAGTGAGCCGCGTCATTCCCCTGGGCGCCGCCTGGCTGGACATCGCCACCCTGGCGGAAGTGGCCCGTGGCGAGGGGCGTTGCGAGCTGACCGGCGAGAGCCTGGCGGCCGTGAAGGCGAGCCGTGCATTCGTGGACGCCGCCGTGGCCAAGGGCGACATCATCTATGGCATCACCACGGGCTTCGGCGCCCTGCAGCGCGTGCACATCGCGGCGGAAGACCTGGGCAGCCTTCAGCACAACCTGCTGGTGAGCCACGCCGTTTCCACCGGTGATCCATTGCCCCGGGAAGTGGTGCGCGCCATGATGCTGCTGCGCGCCCACAGCCTGGCCCAGGGCCACAGCGGCGTGCGGCCCCTGCTCATCCAGCGCCTGCTTGACATGCTGCACCGCGACCTGGTGCCCCACATCCCCGCGCTGGGTTCCGTTGGCGCTTCCGGCGATCTTTCACCCCTGTCCCACATGGCCCTGCCCATCATCGGCGAGGGCCAGCTGCTCCACCACGGCGCGTGGAGACCCTCGGCCTGGGTGCTGGAGCATGAAGGTCTGGAGCCACTGGTGCTGGAGGCCAAGGAGGGGCTGGCCCTCAACAATGGCACGCAATTCATGACTGCCAGTGCCGCCCTGCTGTTGGAGCGTGCGGACACATTGGCGCGCTCGGCGGATGTGGTGCTGGCCCTGACGCTGGAAGCACTGCAGGGCAAAAGCGCGGCCTTCGACGCCCGTGTGCACGCCCTGCGACCTCATCCCGGCCAGGGCGCCTCGGCGGAGAATGTGCGCAAGGTGGTGGCGGGCTCCCGGCGCGTGGACGCCGTGGACAAGGCCCACCATCGTGTGCAGGACTCCTACAGTGTGCGCTGCGCGCCCCAGGTGCACGGCGCCTGTCGCGACACCTTCAGCCGCCTGCGCGCCACGGTGGAATGCGAGATGAACGCCGTCACCGACAACCCTCTCGTCTTTGCCGAGGAGGGCGAGGTGCTCAGTGGCGGCAACTTCCACGGCGAGCCCGTGGCGCTGGCGCTGGACTTTCTCAAGGTGGCGCTGGCGGAGCTTGGCAGCATCTCGGAGCGCCGCACGGCCAAGCTCCTGGACGCCTCCCAGAGCCACGGATTGCCGCCCTTCCTCGTCACGCGCAGCGGATTGAACAGCGGCATGATGATCTGCCAGTACACGGCCGCCGCCCTGGTGAGCAAGAACAAGACCCTGTGTCACCCCGACAGCGTGGACAGCATTCCCACCAGCGCCAACCAGGAAGACCATGTGAGCATGGGCGCAAATGCCGCCCTGCACGCGCTGGAGATCGCCAACCACCTGGGCACGGTGCTCGCCATTGAACTCCTCGCGGCGCACTACGGCAACGGCTTCCGCACAGGGGACCCTGGACGCGGGAGCGCCGCCGCCCTTCTGTCCGTGGCCGCCTGCCTGGATCAGGAGGCCGCCCGTGGCGACGAGGTGGTGGACCACGACTTCCGCAGCGAATACCACGCGCTGAAGCAGCTCATCGAGAGCGGCGCCCTGCTCAAGGCCGTTGAAGCCGAAGTGGGCGGGCTGCGTTAAGGGAGGGGCCGTGAGCGCCTACAACCTCTACCTCCTGGATGACACGCGCGATCCCAAAGTGATCACTCGCCTCTCCCGTGTCACGGGACTGGCCGAGAGCCTCGTGCGCCGGGAGGTGCGGCGACCGCCTTTTCTTGTGCTGAAGGAGTACGGCCTCTCCCAGGCCGTGGCGGTGCGCCGGGAGTTTGAGCAAATGGGCCTCACACTGCGTCTCGAGCTGGTGGAGCATCCCACCGGCGACCGCAGTCATCCCCTGGCGGGGGAACAGGCTCCACCGGACGGCGTGGAGATCGTGCTGGAGGAAGGCAAGGGTTTCGTGGATGTGGACCGCCCGGCGGCCACTGCCCAGGCGCAGGATGTGCTGGAAGGGAAGCGCCGCCCCAAGGCGTCGCCTTTGCCGTGGAGGATGATCTCCCTGGGCGCGCTGGCCCTGATGGCTCTCCTGGCGGCGTGGTGGCTGGGGCGCGACGCGGGTTCCTCTGGTGGCGCCTTGGCCGACGCGCGCGCCCTGGTGGAGAGGGAAGTCCCCCAGCTCCTGGAGGAACTGGACCTTGTCCTGCGCCAGCCCGCCGCCACAGGTGGCGTGGAGGATTTGCTGCGGCGGGCGGAACGGTTGGAAGCGCGTCTGCGCCCGGTGTGGCAGGACTTGCCCCGCGGAGACCAGGTGGCCGTGGAGGAGGTGCTGGCCCGTCGCCAGACGCTGTTGCTGCGTCAGGACGCAACGGCGGGAAAGGGAGCCTCCGCCGTGTGGACACCGGAGGATCTGCTCACCCCCGTGTGGAGTGGCGCGGGGGCCGAGGCGTTCTGGAGGAAGGCCGAAGAGGAGTGGAACCGCCGCTCCCTGCCCATGAGTCTGGGCGCCCAGCTCTCCCTTGAGCGCATGGAAGAGGAGCTGCGCGCCATCTCGCGCAGCCGGGATTCGGCCGCGCGCGCGCGGCTGGCCGCCCTGGAGGCGCAGGATCCCGGCGGCCGGGATCGACTGGGGGCCCTGCGCCTGGCGGGGAGCATCCAACAGAAGGGCGTGGTGTGGACGGGAGAAGGCGCCGCGCGGCAGGGCTGGGCCGACCTCCCGGACTCCACCGTGCTGGAAGTGGAGTCCGCCGGCGTGGTGGTGGATCGGGCCGTGGTGGAGAATGGACGCCTTGTCTTCCCGGCCGGTGCCCCCGTCGTGACCGACATGTCCCTGCGGCTGGCGGCGCTGGAGCGGCAACCGGGTCCCGTGCGCCGCTTGCTCGAGGCCGGTCTGCGGCTGATGGAGCCGGAGATTTACTTCGGCACCCTGCCGGGAAGTCGACGGGCGCGTCTGGATCCCGGCGCGGCGGCGGCCCAGTGGCGGCAGGAGGGCGATCCGGCGCTGAAAGCCGAATTGCGCCGCCTGGGTCTGGTGGGCGACGACACGCGCTTGCCCGTGTTGGCCATGGCGGGAGATGGTCCGGGCCGCGCCCCCCATGTGGGCGATTGGCTGCGCGCCGCCGCCGAGCCCTACCGCAAGGCCCGGCGCTGGCCCCAACGGCTGGAGCTGCGCACTCCGGCGGGCCGTTTCCACATCAGTGGCTGC
>Ga0172367_10003136_pt1 | contig 21908 bp, 15 predicted proteins | sample Lak10m_FD_114542 | JGI IMG/M metagenome (GOLD analysis project Ga0172367, IMG submission 114542) | Freshwater microbial communities from Kabuno Bay, South-Kivu, Congo - kab_022012_10m | ecosystem: Environmental > Aquatic > Freshwater > Lake | place: Democratic Republic of the Congo: South-Kivu... | reverse complement strand
TCTACGGGGCTTTGAAGTGTTGGCGGATGTCGTGGATCAATGCGATTGCTATCGATTTTCCTACAGCAATCTTGAAGAGGCAGCGGAGTTATTCGCTCATCTTGCCGATGATTGATCAACATATGTCTGCAGTCGATTACGTTAGCGTTGTGCTAAAAAATCCTGCACGAGTGCGCGAACTGACATTGTCGCAATGGGATTTATTGATCCGGCAGGCGCGTAGTGCCGACTTGCTCGGGCGGATCGCAGAACAGCTCAATGATGCGGGGCTGCTAGATGACGTGCCTCCAGCCCCCAGAATGCATCTGGATTCTGTACGTATCCTCTTGGCTGCCCAGTCGCGCGCGGTCCGCCGCGAAGTCGCCAGTATTGTTGACGCATTGTCAGCGCTGGATACTGACGTGATTCTGCTCAAGGGTGCCGCCTACCTTCTGGCCGGACTGCCGGCTGCCAAAGGCAGGCTATTTACCGACGTAGACATTCTTGTACCGCATGACCGCCTGCCCGAGGCCGAAAGCGAACTGATGTTGCATGGCTGGGTGATGACGCACCGGCATCCCTACGACCAGCGTTACTATCGCAAATGGATGCACGAGTTGCCGCCGATGCAACACATCGAACGCCAGACGGTGATCGATGTCCACCATGCCATCGTCCCGATCACGGCACGTCTCAAGTCAGATGGTGCCGCTATTATTGCTACCGCAGTTCCCGTGGAAGGGCAGACGGGCTTGCGCGTGTTGGCCCCGACCGACATGGTTTTACATAGTGCGACCCATCTTTTCTACAACGAAGAGTTCAGCCACGGCATGCGCGACTTGTCGGACATGGACTTGTTGCTGCGTCATTTTGGCCAGGAGCCACAATTCTGGCCATTGCTGGTTGCCCGGGCGAGTCAGCTCGATCTGAGTCGTCCGCTTTACTACTGCCTCCGTCATGTGGTCAGGGTGTTCGATACGCCGGTTCCTGATTCGGTGATGCAGGAAGTCATGCCGTCCCGGCCTTCGCGTTTGACTGAAATCCTGATGGACAAGTTATGGGGTGTCGCCTTGCGTCCTCCCCATCCTTCGCTGTCTCGGCCTTTCGATTCACTCGCGGGGAGCTTGCTGTATCTTCGCTCTCATTGGCAGAGGATGCCGTCATATTTATTGGCTTATCACCTTGCTCACAAAGCGTTGCGGCGAGAGCCGAAAGAGCAGGAAGCGTCCCCTACGGTCTGATCGTTGTCAGTAAAACGACAAGATACCTCGCCGGAATCGCATAACTGATCCCCGACGGTTTCTCCAGCACCGATTCCTTCGTCGATTTGACGAACACCATGTTGATGATGCCGAGTACTTCGCCGCTGTCCGGGGCGAAAAGCGGCCCGCCGCTGTTGCCGGGATAGGCGGTGCCGTCGAGTTGGAAGATCGGGAAGGCGCCGCTACGTAGGCGGCGGATCGACTGGTCCTTGAGTTGCTGCGCGTTGCCGATCGGGATGGCGATCGGGGTGATCGACGAAATGATGCCCCGGTGCGTCACGGGCGAAAAGCCGAGTGCGCCGCCGATCGGGAAGCCGCTGAAGGCGATGGCCTGCCCTTCGCGGACGGTGTCCGATGCGCCAAGCGTCAGTGCCGGGAGGGGAGGGCCGGCAATGCGCAGCAACGCCAGGTCATGTTCCGTGTCGCGCGTGACGAGTTGCGCCGGGTAGGGACGGGTTTCATTTCCCTGCCGGGCGAGGATCATCAGGCTGTCCTGTTCGGTGGCTTCCGGAATGACGTGGGCGTTGGTGGCGACGAGTCGGCCGTCACCGACGACGAAGCCCGTACCGCGCATGGCGAAAGACGGACTTTTCAGTTTGTTGAAGGTGCCGACGACGACCAGCGAGGGTTTGATGCGGGCGATGGTGTCGGCCAGATCGGCCAGGGCAGAACCAGACAGCAGCAGGGCGGCGATCAGGCCGAGAAAGAAACTCAGCCTGCGTCGCAGCGGGTTCATGACTTGACCCGGGTCTTGCGCTGCTGGATTCTGGGCAGGTCCGGCGAGGGATCGGTGACTGCCGCGTCGTAGGGGTGTTCTTGGCGGCGGAAGACTTCGAGGATGCGCTGGACGTAGCCGCGCGTTTCCGCGTAGGGAGGGATGCCGAGGTAGCGATTGACCGCGCCTTCGCCGGCGTTGTAGGCGGCAGCTGTCAGTGCCACATCGCCACGAAAATAGGCCAGCAGCCAGCGCAGGTAGGAGAGTCCGCCGCGCACGTTCTGCTCGGGATCGAAGGGTTTCTTGACGTTGAAGCGCACGGCGGTTTCCGGAATCAACTGCATCAGGCCCTGCGCATTCTTGGGGGAAACGGCATTCGAATTGAGGTTGGATTCGGTGCGGGCGACGGCAAGCGCGAGGCGCGGTTCGATGCCGTATTCGGGTGCGAGTCGGCGCACCAGTTCGGCGAGCTGGCGCTGCTTTTCGTTGCCGTAGTTGAAGTCGTCGAGGTCATCGGTGGCGATGACTTTCTCGCGCATGCATTCGGGAATGTCGGCAGCGGGGGTGCCGACGAAACGCAGCATGTTGCGCGCGGCGTCATGCCCCTGCTCGGCGGCGAGGTTGAAGAAATAGGCCGCTACGGCATCGTCGCGCGCGATGCCGCGGCCATTGGCGTACATCCAGCCGATGCTGTAGCGGGCTTCGGGATCGCCCGCCTTCGCGCCATCGCAATAGAGCGCGATGGCTTTGGCGGGGTCCTTCGGCACGCCTTCGCCATGTTCGTAGGCGCGTGCTTCCTCGCGCAGGAGGCGCAATTGCTCCGGCCCCAATTCCACCGATGCAAAAGTCGGCGCTGGCAGGACGGCACATCCGGCCAGGGTCAGGAGGAAAGCATGCGTGCGCAGGGTCATAAGCGCTTTATAGACCTTTCAGCAGCTCGGTGACTTCGGCCTGCGCTGGGAACTTATCGCCGAACTTGGCGAGGGTTGCCAGTTCCTGCTTGGCTTCGGCCTTCTTGCCGGCCTTGAGCAGGGCGCGGGCGTAGTTCAGGCGCACCGCATGGGCCTCGGGCACCTGTTGCAGCGCCTTGCTCAGCAGATCAAGGCCGCGTTCGGCGCTGCCCTGTTCGACGAGCAGCATGCCCAACGTGTCCATGATGGCGGGCTGGTTGGGGGCGAGCTTGTTGGCCTGCTCGGCATAGCCCAAGGCCTTGGGATCCTTCATCTGGCCGAGCGACCAGGCAAGGTTGTTGAGCACCGCCGGATTGTTCGGCTGCACGGCGAGCAGATTGCGATACTGCGCCGCGGCCGCCGCGAAATCCTTGCGCTTGTTCGCCGATTCCGCGAGGAAGAGCCGGAAGGCGTTGTCCTTGGGATGTGACTTGATCCAGGAGTCGGCGAATGCATTCGCCTCGCCAGCCTTGTTGTCGAGCAGCAAGACGGTGTACAAGCGTTCCGCCAGGTCGGTGGCCGGCGCGGCCTTCAGTCCCGCGCGATAAGCCGTGGCGGCCTGCCCCCAGGCCTTGTTGATGACATGGATGTCGCCTTCGAGTACATAGCCGGCGTTGAGCTTGGGCTGCTTCTTCTGGATGTCGCGCGCCTTCGCCAGCGCCGCATCGAATTTCTTGTCATCGACATCCAGCATGATGAGCGCACGCTGCATCGGCAGCGAGTCGGGTTGCAGCGCTAGGCCCTTGTTCAGGCTGTTGCGCGCGCCGTCCTTGTTCTTGGCGGCGACCTGGACTTCGGCCATGCGCAGGTAGGGATGGGCGGCGGTGGGCAGCAGGTTGGCCAGCTTGCCATAAGTGGCCAGCGCCTGGTTGGTGTCGCCGTTCAATTGGTAAACCTGGCCTGCGACGTCGAGGAGTTCCGGTCGATTCGGGATCGCCGCGAGCGCTTCCTGGACCGCGGTGAGTGCCTTCTTGCTGTCCTTGTTGCGGACGTGCAGGCCGATCAGGGCAAGGCGCGGCGCCGGTTCGTTGGGCGCGGCGGTGACGGCCTTGCCGATCTGGGCGGCGATTTCGTCGGGCTTGGCGCCGGAACGCGCCTGCAATTCGGCGAGCGCCAGCAGGGCCTGCACGTTCTTCGGCTCTTTCGTCAGTACCGACTCATAGCGTTTGCGGGCATCGTCGGGCTTCTTGGCGATGAGGTCCATCTGCGCCAGCGCGGTGGCGGCGGGCAGGTAGGCCGGGTTGATCGACAGCGCTTTTTCGAAGCTCTTGCGCGCACCTTCGCTGTCGCCCTTGCCGAGCAGGGCGCCGCCGCGCAGATTGTGCACGACCGGATTGTCGGGTTGCTTCTTCTCGAAATTGGCGATGGCCTTGAGCGCCTTGTCGAACTGCTTCTGGCGGATGTGGGTGGCGATCAGGGCCATGTCGGCGGAGATGCCCTTGTCCTCGGCGGCGAGCTGCTCGAGATCGGCAAAGGCTTCCTCGGTATGGCCCGTGCGCATGCGCGCCAGGGCCAGCGCGGTCTGGGTCTGCTTGTTTTCCGGATCGGCCTTGGCAGCACGCTGGAAATACTCTTCGGCCGTCTTTACGTCGCCGCTTTGCAGGTAGGCATTGCCGGCCAGGGACAGCCAGGCCGTGCGGGTTTCCGTGCCATGCAGCACCGGTTGCAGGGCTTCCACGGCCTTGGTCGGCTGGCCGCTGCGCAGGTAGGACAGCACCAGCGTGCGACGGCCGAAGTCGAGACCGGGCACTTTCTGCAGGGCCTTGCGCAGGTATTCCTGCGCTTGCACGTCGGAGCGGTTTTCGTAGGCGATCAGGCCGGCGAGCTGCAGGCCCTGGGCATTTTCGGGTTGCACCTTCAGAAGATTCTCGACGGCGCCGCGGGCCGCGGGAATGTCCTTGCGGCCATAGGCCGTCAGGCCTTGCATGTAGAAGGTGAGCGGATGATTGGCTGCGGCCTTCTGCATTGCCTCGAGCTGCTTTGTGGCGAGTTCCGGCTTGCGGTCGCGCAGGTGGATCATGATCAGAGCGGCGTGCGCAGTGAGGGCGCGCGGATTGATCTCGATCCCTTTTTCGTAGGCAGCGACGGCGTCGGCGTTCTTGCCTTCCGCGCGCAGCAGGTCGGCCTTGAACAGCCAGGCGTTGGCATTCTTGGCATCCTTGGCGAGGATGTCGTCGATCATTGCCCGGGCGCCGGGCAGGTCGTTGCCAGCCACCTTCAGACGAGCCAGTCCGAGCAGCGCCGGGGCATGGTCGCCCTTGGCGGCGACTGCCTCTTCGAATGTCGTGCGGGCGGCATCGATCTTGCCCTGCATGGCCAGGCTTTGGGCAATGGTCGTCTTGAGGTCGGCCAAGCCCTCGGGCGATGCGATGGTCGTCTTGGCAAGTTCATCCAGCTTCTTGATCTGCCCTTGGGCGAGCAAGGCGCGCGCGAGCACGGGCGTGACCTGCTCGGCCGGAAATTTGAGCTCGATGGCCTTGCGCAACTCGACTTCGGCGGCGGCTGCATCTCCGCTTTCGAGCAGTGCCCGACCAAGCAGGAAACGCGCTTCGCCGGAGTTCGGGTTCTTGCTCAGCGCATTCTTGAGCTGGATGGTGGCGGCGGCATGGTCGTTCTTGGCCAGGTAATCCCTGGCCGAGGCGAGCATCGCGTCGGGAGAGTCGCCACAGCCGGCGGCAAATGCCATGCTTAGCAAAAGGGCGGCCGTGCGCAAACTTGATTGGAATGTTGGGGTCATGACGGGTGCCTATGATTTAAGTCCGAATTTATGCATCAGATCATACAGAGTCGGCCGGCTGACACCAAGCAGTTCGGCGGCCCGCACCACGTTGCCGTTGCTGCGGCTCAGGGCGGCCAGAATCGCCTTGCGCTCAGCCTCTTCGCGAATCGCCCGCAGGTCGAGCGATATCGGCTCGCCACCGCTCGTTTCGAGGCCGATATCCGCCGCCGTCAGGGTATTCCCGTCCGCCATGATGACGGCACGCTTGATGCAGTTTTCGAGTTCGCGCACATTGCCCGGCCACCCATAGGCCGAGACGCTGGCGATGGCGTCCTCGCCGAGCGTCACCGTGCGCTTCTGCTCCTCGGCGAATTTCCTCACGAAAGCATGGGCGAGCAGGGCGACATCGCCGATGCGGCTGCGCAGCGGCGGTATGGTGATGACGATTTCCGCCAGGCGGTAGTAAAGGTCTTCGCGGAAGCGGCCGTCGCGAATCTGGGCTTTCAGATCCTGGTGCGTCGCGCAGACGATGCGGACATCGACAGGGATTTCCTGCCGTCCGCCGACACGCTCGATCACGCGTTCCTGCAGGAAACGCAGAAGTTTCGCCTGCAGTGACAGCGGCAGGTCGCCGATTTCGTCGAGCATCAGCGTGCCGCGGTGGGCGGTTTCGATTTTCCCGGGAGTGGTTTTCGCGGCACCCGAAAATGCACCTTTCTCATAGCCGAACAGTTCGCTTTCGAGCAGGTTCTCGGGAATGGCGGCGCAATTGATCGCGACGAAACGCTCGTCGCTGCGCGGGGAAGCGGCATGCAGGCCGCGCGCCAGCAGTTCCTTGCCCGTGCCGCTTTCGCCGAGCAGCAGGATCGTGGCATTGGTCGGCGCGACTTTTTCGATGGTGCGGCAGAGCTTCAGCATTTCCGGATCGCGCGTGATCAGTCCGCCCAACGCATCCGGCTGGCGCATGGCTTGCAGACGGTGGTTTTCCTGCTGCAGCTCGTGGAGACGAAATGCCCGGTCGATGGTCAGCCCCAGAATCTCCGGCTCGAAGGGCTTGGCGAAGAAATCGTATGCCCCCATCGCGATGGCGCGCAGGGCGTTGGCCTGGTCGTTCTGACCCGTCAGCACGATGACCTTGGTATCTGGCGCAATCGCCAGCAGTTGTTCGAGCAGGCGAAAGCCTTCGGAAACCGAGTCGGCATCCGGCGGCAACCCTAGATCCATGGTCACGACGGCCGGTGCATGACGGCGAATCTGGTTCAGTGCGCTTTCCCTGTCATCGGCGACCAGCGTTTCATACTGGTCGAACGACCAGCGAATCTGCTTCTGCAGGGCGGGATCGTCTTCGACAATCAGCAGGGTGCGCGGTTTTCCCGAAGTCGTCATGGGTTCTCCGTTTGTTTCAGGTCGGACGCTTTGGAAACTTCGATCAGCGGGAGCTTGACGAAAAAGCGAGTGCCGGCATTTTCGTTGCTTTCCACGCGAATGTCACCACCGAGTTCCTGGATGTACTGGCGGCTTTCATAAGCGCCAATGCCCATGCCGGCCTGCTTGGTGGTGTTGAACGGCTTGAACAGGCGTTCGCGCACGAATTCGGCCGACATGCCGTGGCCGGTGTCGCCTACCTGCAGGGTCGCCATGCTGCCTTCCCGGCCGATCTCGATCCAGATCCTGCCTGCGGGAGGCGTGGCGTCCAGGGCGTTTTGCACCAGATGACCGATCACGCGTTCGACGCGCTCGCTCTGGCCGCGTGCGACGACCGCAGCGCGCACCTGAACCTCGACATGCGGCAATTGCGGCGCCTTCGCCTTCGCGATCCTGTGGGCGACTGCTTCGAGATCGACGCCGACGCTGCCATCGCCGGGGTTCTTGCCTTCCCGCAGTTGCAGCATCAACTGCTTCATGCGCTCCACCGAATGGCTCACCGTTTCGAGCATGTCGCGCTGGAATTCCGGATTGTCGGCATGGCGTTCGGCGTTCTTTACCATGAGGGAAAGTTGCGTGACGATGTTCTTCAGGTCGTGGACGACGAAGGCCGACATCTTGTTGAAGGCTTCGAACTTGCGCGCGTCGAGCAGGGCTTCCGTGGCCTGTATCTGCGCCAGGAACGTGGCTGCCTGCCGGCCGGCGGTACGCAGGAGGTCATTGACCTCCCAGTTGATGTCGAGCGGGGCACGCGACGTCGCCAGCACGACGAAGCCAACGATTCCGGACGACAGGCTGAGGGGGACGACCAGCCAGGCATTGGCGGTATCGATGAGCCAGTCGGGCAACGTGAGATTCTGGTAGCGTCCGGGCCGGTGCCGGTATTCCTCGAGGTCGACGACCCAGCCGCTCGCTGCCAGGAAAGTCAGCAGCGAGCCATCGGCGCTTTCCTTGATTTCGCAGGATGGCATGTTCCAGCGCGCGATCTGGCTGTAGCCGCTGCCTTCCGCGTCACGTAGCCAGAGGGTGCCCGCCGGACTTTCCACCATGTCGGCGAGGCCGCGGATGACCTGTTGGCCAACCTGCTGGGCATTTTCCCCGGAGGAAAGTGTGCGCGTGAATTTGAGCCATTCCTCGCGGTAGTCGTAGCGGTAGCGGAAGAAATGCTTGCCGACGAGTACCTTGAGCCGGGCGCGCGTGGTACCCGAGAACATGAAAACCATCAGCAGGAGCAAGGCGGCGAACAGCACGGCGACCTGCAGGGCGCCACCCCAGCTGCCGCCCAGATAGCGCACGTAATAGCCGGCGGCCGAGGCGATCAGCAGGTAGGTGCCCGCGAAGGCCAGTGAGGTCGTCTGGAAGGCGGCGGACTGCGATACGGCGACGCGCAGCTTGCGTGCCCTGGTCCGGTAGATGGTCAGGATGACGAGCGGCAGGACGAGCGCATTGGCGATGCCGCGCACGGCAAAGGTGTCGATATCGACCTGGTTGAAAAGCAGCGCGATCGAATGGAAATAGAGGTCGAAACCGAACACGGCAGCCAGGCCGATGCCGATCGGCTTGATGTTCCAGCGCGAATCGGCGGAGGTATTGCGGAACAGTTGTTCGAGCAATACCAGGCCAAAGATGCTCTGCGCCAAACCGATATATTGGCTGCCGCGAGCAAGCACCGGTACTGCCCCGATTCCCGCCGCGAGCAGAATCTGGAGGCAGATGCCGCTGCCGACGATGCTCGCTCCGAGCGCAAGCGGCCATTGCGCCTTGACCGGATGGGCCGGTCCATTTGTCGTCGCTGCCGTACGGAGCAGGAGAATGGCGAAGGCATACCAGGCGCCGTAACGCATGCTGTCGAAAATGGCATGGGCGATCGCGAACAGGGGAATCGGCTTGAATGCGAGCAGCAGGCCTTCGGCGGCCCAAAGCGCAGTCGCCGCCGTGGCGATCAGCAGCGTGATGTCCACCGGGTCCCGCAAGTTGCCATGGCGCCAGCGCAGCAAGTGCAATGCGAATGCCAGATAGCTGGCTGCTGCGATGCCGTAGCTCCACAGGGGGGCGGTCGAAAGGGTCTGATCCATCGTCAGGCCGCCTTGCCGAGTCGCCAGTGGTGCATGAAGCTGGCCCGGTTCCGGTATTGCGGAAAATTCGTGAGCCACTCCCCGATGCGGGGCAGGGCATGACGATATCCTGCTGAGGCGATCTCGCGCATTTTGCCCCAGTCGAGGAAGTCGAACTGGTTTAGCGGGGGGGCCAAATAAAGGTCGGCCAGCTTGCGCGCGCTGTGCACTTCCTTGCGGCTGGCCATGGTCGTGACCTGCAGGATGACACGCGACAGCGTGGGAGCCTCTTCCGCTTTCCTGCCGGGAATCAGGCGGTCCCTGAGATATTCGAGGCTGCCCGGCACGCGCGTGTGTTCCGTGCCGCGGAGGGCGTCCACTACCAGGTCGACGGCGATGATGGGACCTTGCATGCGTGCGCGCATGACATCGATGGGCAGGTTGTTCAGTACACCGCCATCGACCAGCAAATGACCGTTATCGACGGTTGGCGGCAGGATCGCAGGCAGCGAGACGCTGGCGCGGATTGCCTGTGACAAGGGGCCATGGTCATGCACCCGGAGTTGATTGCTGGAAAGGTCGCTGGAGACCGCGAAAAAGGGAAGCCAGAGGTCTTCGATATCCATCGGCAGGTGTCGCCGCAATACCTGATCGAGGTGCTCGCCGCGTACCAGCGACATGATTGGCAGGGTGTAGTCGCCCAGCGGATCCTCGCAAGTGAACGCGACTCGATATTCGGCAAGGCTCTCTGCGTCGCTCATGCCACGGGCAAGACCGGTCGCGGACAGCGCGCCGAAACTGGCACCGCCGACCGCATCGATGGCGACGCCACACTCGTGCAGGGCGCGTATGACACCGAGGTGGGCGAAACCGCGCGCACCGCCGCCGGCGAGGACAAGCCCGACGGCATTACCCGAGAGGAAGCGCGCGACGCGCGCCATGTCCAGCGCATGGCCAAGGCGGATGTGATGATGCCGATCGACGTTACGGACGGCGCGCCAGCGGCTGGTCTGTTTCGGTACGGCACCTTCCGGATGCACGAGTACCAGTTCAACCCGGGCGTGATGATTTTTGCTTTCGTTCGCGGCGAACAGCCAGTGCTCGATCTCGGTAACGGCCGGCCCCATGGACGCATCAGCGAGCAGCACGATCTTGTCCGCATAGCCCTGGCAGATGCGGTTCCAGGCGCTGGGCGTGGGGTCGGCTTCCAGTTGCAGGTAATCGTAATCATGCTCGCAGGCATCGAGCGCACGACCGTAATTCTCCGCGCGGGGTTCGCCGAACCGGCCGCGGGCCGATGGGGAATCGAGATGCAGCACGGAACCGAAACGCAACAGCTCCCGACACAGCGACTGGCAAAAGCCGCGGGCTTGCACGGTTCGATGCAGCGGCACGATCATGAGGGTCCGCGCCCCGGTACGGCGGGCGATGTGGCCGCTGGCGCCGGTCAGGCGGGCGATGATCATGCGCGCGATGTTCGAGAACACTTGCGGCTCTTGCGCGATCAGGGCGTCGATATCCTTGCGCGCGATCGCGGCCAGCGTGGCATCGCGAATCGCGATGATCGTTGCTGCCCGGCCGGTGCCGGAAAGAAGGGCGATTTCTCCGACGACGTCGCCTGGTTGCGGATAGGCGACGATGCGTTCCGAGCCTTCCCGGTTCGCGACCCGCACTTGCAGTCGTCCGGTGAGGACCACATGCAGGCAGTTACCTGCTTCACCCTGGCGATACAGGGTATCGCCAACATTGATGCGCACCATTGCGGTACGGGCCAGCAGCATGGCCATGGATGGTTCGTCCAGGTTTCCGCACAGCCGGGTGAGCGCTTCCCTCACCATGTCCCTGTGGCTGGCGGGAATGCCGTTCCGCGCATCCGCTGTGGTATTCATGAACGCGGATTCGTCGCCAGCAGGTAACTGGTCGACTCCGGCTGGTCCGGGTGGAGAGCAACCAAACCAGCTCTTTGTGTCAGGCGCTGGTAAGCGGCAGCGGACACGAGCAGCCCCGGTTCGCTCGGCTCGACTGATTCCTGCATGAGTCTACCCAGTTCCTGCAGGCCATTTCCGAATAGATCGAGATTCAGCCGTTCCGGGTGAACGAGACCTGCAGTCACGCTGCCAACGTGGAGGGCTGCGCGAACGGAAAGGCTGGCGCTGCCAGGTACTGGTTGGCTGCCAAGGTTCCTGAAATGTTTGTCGATTTCGCGAAATGCCTTGCATGCGTCGTCCGGCCCGCTCTCCTTGCGGCTGAGTGCGATGGCCTGCCGGCCGAATGTCTTGAGCAGTTCGACCCCATGACGTTCGAGGATGGCGTCACAAAGGGGTAGCGCCTCTGTTATATCGTCCAGCGTTGGGGAGGTGGCATTTGCGGCCGTTATTTCCAGCAGCAGCAACGTGGCCGCCGGGAGGTGTTCGACTGGAAGGTCGCCGGTGTCGGCCATTTTTTGCGCTGCACTGGGTGGCAGGACAGCCAGCAGCGCTTGTTCGGCCATCGCTTGGGCGGTGCTGGCGGAGTCGGAGCGTGCCTGGAACTCGACCTGCTGCAGGCGCAATTCACCGATCAGGCGGTGAATGATGCCTGCGACGATCAGGAAGTAGCCGATCGCGATGAAAACGGCCAAGCCGTTACTTGCAAGGCAGGTACCGCCGGCTAACAGATGAGAAGCGTCCAGACTCGCCCCTGAGGTCAGCATTCCCGCGAGCATGAGGATGCCGCCAAGCAAAACGAGGACAGGGCCGCCGACGACCATCCAGTTGAACAGGCTGATGACGACGAGCACGAGGCTGGGCATCATGGCGAATTCGAGCGCGCCGGCGACAGCGCCGACGAACAAACCGTCTGCCATGAACAGCAGATGCCCGCGCCGGCGACTGACGTCGAGACGACCGAACAGCAAGTGTCCGAGATGCGGATAGGCCAATCCGATCGCCAACAACCATGGGTGATCGCCTGGTTGCCCGCGGCACAGCGCGTCGTTGATCGCAAGAAGCGCCAGCGTCGTCAGGCAGAAGAGGATTCTGACGATGTATATCTTTGTTTGCAAAGACATACCTTGACGAACCATTGCGTTCGAAATCTTGAAGGGATCGGTGGGGTAATCTCTTGCTTCAGGCATTGGTTGCTCTACGCTACTTCCCCTTAAAAAGTGCCGACGTCATTTTGCCAGAAACAACACGTGACCACGTCATGCCGACAGGGGCCAAGCGGCTGAATAGGCCGTCGGAATTCAAATGATTATGTTATGCTTTTAAAGTATATTCAGATTTGTCCGTTAGTGAACAATTGAGTGGAAGCAGCTCGGGTAAATTTTGATTTCCTGTCAAGGATTTGAGGAGAATGGCGATGATCGAAAATAGTCAAACTGTCTGGCGGTCCTGGTCGGCCATGTTGCGCCTGCTGCTCATCACCATCATGGGTGCGGCGGTGGTGGGGTGTGCTTCGAGCGGCTACCCGCCCGCACCGGCATCCGCGGCTTCGGACGATTACAACTATCACATCGGACCGGGCGATACCGTCAATATCGTCGTTTGGCGCAACCCGGAACTGTCCATGTCCGTCCCGGTGCGTCCCGACGGCAAGCTGGCATCGCCGCTGATCGAGGATCTGCCGGCTCTGGGCAAGAACCCGACCGAACTGGCGCGGGATATCGAGAAGGCACTGTCCAAGTTCATTCGCGACCCGGTGGTTACCGTTATCGTCACCGGTTTCGTCGGGCCTTACAGCGAGCAGATTCGCGTGGTGGGCGAGGCCGCCAAGCCGCAGGTGCTGCCCTACAAGCAGAAGATGACGCTGCTCGACGTGATGATCGCCGTCGGCGGCATGACCGATTTCGCCGATGGCAACGGAGCCTCCATCCTGCGTCCGGCCGATGGCAGCAAGCAGTATGGCGTGCGCATCAAGGATCTCGTCAAGCGTGGCGACGTCTCGGCCAACGTCGAGATGAAGCCGGGTGACGTTCTGATCATTCCGCGCAGCTGGTTCTAGGTCGGCAAATAGGCAAGCGGTAACTTATCGATGGAAGAACTGCTACGACAAGCCCGGCTGGTGTTGCGCGGCATGTGGCTGCATCACTGGCTGGGCTTGCTGCTTGCTTGGGGCATCGGACTGGCCGCGGGGATTGCGGTTTTCGTCATGCCTGACAGGTACGAGGCATCCGCGCGTGTCTTCGTCGATACGGATTCGGTCCTCAAGCCGCTTATGGCGGGACTGACCATCCAGGCGAACACCGAGCAGCAGATCGCCATGCTGAGCCGCACCCTCATCAGTCGTCCCAATGTCGAAAAGCTCATCCGCATGGCCGATCTCGACTTGGGCGTGAGTTCGTCCAACCAGAAAGAGGCCTTGATCGACAAGGTCACGAAGGCGCTCAGCATCAAGAGCGTCGGCCGCGACAATCTCTATACGCTGGGTTTTCTGGATACCGACCCCGAGCGTGCGCGCAAGGTCGTGCAATCCCTGACGACGATCTTCGTCGAATCGAGCCTCGGCGACAAGCGCAGCGATACCGATTCGGCGCGCAAGTTCATCGACGAGCAAATTGCCGTCTATCAGAAAAAGCTCGAAGAAGCCGAAAACCGCCTGAAGCAGTTCAAGCTGCAGAACATCGAAATGGGACTCGACAAGGATGGCGGCGCCGGCGGCCGCCTGACCGATCTGAGCACCCAGCTTGCCCAGGCGCGGCTCGAGTTGCGCGAGGCGGAAAACAGCCGCGATGCCATCAAGCGCCAGCTGGTGGGTGAAGAGCCGGTTTTGCTGCCCGATATGCCCGGGACCGAATCGAGTGTTTCCATCCCCGATATCGACGGTCGCATCGATGCGCAGAAGCGCAATCTCGATTCGATGCTGCAGCGCTATACCGAGCAGCATCCGGATGTGCTCAATGCGCGCCGTGTCATCAAGGATCTCGAGGAGCAGAAGCGTCAGGAAATTGCCGCGCGCAAGAAGGCGGCGGCAGCGAACCCGGTCGTCGCCTCGATCAATGCCAATCCGGCGTATCAGCAGATGAAGGTTTCCCTGACCGAAGCCGAGGCGACCGTCGCAGCCTTGCGCGTACGCGTGGCCGAGTATGAGTCGCGTTATGCGCGAGCGGTGGGCAAGATCAAGTTGTTGCCCGAGGTGGAGGCGGAATACGCCCAGCTCAACCGGGACTACGATGTCCACAAGAAAAATTACGATAGCCTGATCCAGCGGCGTGAATCGGCCTCGATTTCCGAAGGCATGACGGATGTCTCAAGCGTGGCGGATTTCCGTCTCATCGACCCGCCGCGTGCATCGCGCACCCCCGTCGGTCCGAATCGCATCGTGCTGCTTTCCTTGGCGTTGCTGGCCTCGCTGGCGATCGGGCTGGCCGGCAGTTTCGCCGCCAGTCAGCTGCGCCCGACCTTCTTCGATGCGCATACCTTGCGCGAAGTAACGGGGCTGCCGCTCCTCGGCACGGTGTCGCGCATCGTGACGCCGGTTGACAGGCAGAAGCACCGCAAGGATCTGCTGCGATTTTCCGCGGGTCTGGGTGGCTTTCTCGGACTGTATGCGCTGGCCATCGCCGTGGCGGCTATCATCATCTTCCGGGCGGTTTGAGGCAGAAATATGGACATCATCGAACAAGCCGCCAAGCGCCTCGAAGAGCTCCGCAACGCCGGAATCGAGATACCCGCTCCTGACGCAAAAATCGGCGCTGACAAGACGGCGGATCCTCTGGTCACGGCACACCTGGCGGCAACTCCTCAAGCTGCCACCCCGGTTTCGCGGCAACTCAATCTCGATTTGTCGGTACTGACAGACCATGGCATCGTGACGCCCGACAGCGATCGCTCCCAGCTCGCGGATGAGTTACGGGTGCTCAAGCGCCCGCTGATTCAGAATGCCAGCGGCAAGAGCGCCGCGCCGATCAAGGATGCCAACCTGATCATGATCACGAGTGCGATGCCGGGGGAGGGCAAGACTTATCTGGCCACGAACCTGGCCATGAGCATCGCCATGGAACTCGACCACAGAGTGTTGCTGGTCGATGCCGATGTCGCGCGACCTTCGGTACCCAGGGTGCTCGGCTTTGGTCAGGAAAAAGGACTGCTTGATGTCTTGATGGACAGTTCGCTCGACCTGAGCCAGGTGCTGTTGCGCACGAACATCGAAAAGCTGACCCTGTTGCCTGCCGGTACCCAACATCCGCGGGCGACGGAACTGCTTGCCAGCGATGCCATGAATCACCTGCTGGCCGAAATGGCCAAGCGCTATCCCGACCGGATCATCATCTTCGACTCGCCCCCGCTTCTGGTTACCACCGAAGCGCGTGCCCTGGCTAGCCACATGGGGCAGGTCGTGCTGGTGGTCAAGGCAGAAAGCACCTCGCACGCCGAGGTGAAGAATGCCGTTGCCGCCATCGAGGGCTGTCCGGTGAAGATGGTCGCCCTGAACCGGGCCACGGGCCATCTGGATGGTCATGGCTATGGTTACGGTTATGGCTATGGCTATGGCTATGGCAGGAAATCAGCCAAGGAAGAGGGCAAGAAGTGAGTACGCTATCCCGAATCTTCTGCATTCCTCGCAAGCAACGCTTGCAGCTGGGCGCACTCGCCGGTGCGAGTCTGCTCGCTTCTGTCGTGCATGGCCAGGAAGCCGGCGCGGCGGGTTCCGGCAAGCCAGCCTGGCTGATTACCCCGAGCGTTTCCGGCACGCTGACCATGACGGACAATGCGCATCCCGGGCAGGGGCAGAAGCAAAGCGATGTCATCACCAGCGTGACGCCGGCCATCCGCATCGATGGCAAGGGAGGTCGGGTCAGCGGCAACCTCAACTTCAGCTGGCAGCAGAATTTCTACGCCAACGAAAGCCGCTACGACAACGATCAGATGTCGCTGGCGGCAACCGGCAAGGCAGAACTGGTCGAACAATGGCTGTTCATGGATGCGAGCGCCAATATCGCTCAGACCCCGAATTCGGTATTCGCCACACAGACTGTCGGTAACGAACTGGCCAACAACAACCGTGGATCGACGACGTCCTATCAGTGGTCGCCCTACATTCAGGGCTATCTGGGGGGCAGCATCGGTTATGAACTACGTTATCGAAATTCACAAACCTCAGGTGATACCGGGGTTTATTCCACTGGGTCTGGTGTCGACTCGCAAGCCTGGAGTGGACGTCTGTCGGGGGGCACGCCGCTTGCTCTGCTTGGTTGGTCCCTGAGCGCCGATGACCAACGTACCAAGTTTGCTGCGCGAGACACTAGGTCGAGTCGGGTACTTGGAACGCTTGAATATCGCATTGATCCTCAGTTCAAGGTTAATGTCAGCGCTGGTCAGGAGTCGGATAACTACAGCAACTTCGACATGCAGAACCGTAGTGTCAGCGGCTATGGCTTCGACTGGGCGCCCACCGAGCGCACCAAGCTGACGGTGAAAAAGGATAAACGGAGTTTCGGTAACGGCCACCTGTTTTCCTTTGAACATCGCACCGCACTTACCGCCTGGAGGTTGCTTGATAGCCAGAACGCAGTCGTTCCTGCGCAGCAGTTCACCAGTGCTCCTCTCGCTACGGCCTACGACCTGTTTTATGCCATGTTGGGCAATGATCCGACGCTGCGTAATGACCCGGTCGCGCGGGCCCTTGCAACCAGCCAGCTATTGTTCGGATTGGGCATCCCCGCCAACAGCCTGATCTACGGCAACATCGCGACTTCGCAGCCGTTCATCCAGCGGCAGCGGCAAGCATCGGTTTCTCTGATCGGGGCAAACAACACCGTGACATTCACTGCGCAGCGCAGCAGCAACACCCGGATTGGTTCTGGCACTGGCCTCGCTGACGATTTCCTGAATTCGCAGAACATCCGCCAGGCAGGTTTCAGCGGTAGTTGGGCGCATAAGCTCACACCTCACAGTTCCCTCACGCTGAATGCCCTCACATCGCGCAGTCAGGGCGATCTTGCCACACAGGACACGCGCCTGCGTTCGCTGTCGCTGCTCTATTCGACGAAACTCGGCGCTCGCACGACGGCATCATTGGGCCTGCGTCAGAACAATTTCGATGGCGCCACCGGCGGAACCGCCGATTACACCGAGCACGCCATCACAGGCACGCTGTCCGCTTCCTTCTGAGTCGTTTCCCATGTACGAAGCCTTCTACGGCTTGAAGGTCAAGCCCTTCCAGCTGAACCCCGATCCTGCGTTCTACTTCGACAGCAAGCAGCATCGGCGCGCCAAGGCCTACCTCGAATATGGCCTGCACCAGAACGAAGGCTTCATCGTCGTCACCGGCGAGATCGGTGCCGGCAAGACGACCATCGTGCGCGGACTGCTGGACAGCCTCGACAAGGACAAGGTGGTCGCCGCCCAAATCGTCAGCACCCAGCTCGACGCGGACGACATCCTGCGCATGGTCGCCGCGGCGTTCGGCGTGCGCTTCAAGGACATGCCGAAGGCCGATCTGGTCTTGACGATCGAAGCCTTTCTCGTCGAGGTCGTGCGACGCGGCAAGCGCTGTCTGCTGGTCGTCGACGAAGCGCAGAACCTGACGCCGCGCGCCGTCGAGGAACTGCGCATGCTCTCCAACTTCCAGTTCGAGTCGCACGCCCTGATCCAGACTTTCCTGGTGGGCCAGCCGGAGTTCCGCTCGATCATGCTCAGTCCGCAGATGGAGCAACTGCGCCAGCGCGTCATTGCCGCTTGCCATATCGGCCCACTGAGCCCTGCGGAGTCGCGGGACTACATTCATCATCGCCTGCGGTGTGCCGGTTCGACGGGCGAACCGAAATTCGACGATGCCGCCCAACTTGCCATTTATGAAGGTAGCGGCGGCATTCCGCGGCGCATCAACGCGCTTTGCGATCGCCTGTTGCTGTCGGGTTTTCTCGGTGACAAGAAGTTGTTCGGCAAAGCCGACGTCGAAGAGGTCGTCAAGGAAATGGGCGCTCAGGTGGGAGTGGGCGCGGTGGGTGGGAGCGCCTCCCTGCATTCGCCCCAGGCGCTGGGCGATGACTTTCGCGGAGGTACCGTCAGTCCCCTGAGTATCGATGGCGCAACGGCGGACAGATCGGAAGCGCTCATCGACAATATTCGCAGCCGACGCGTCGTCGATCGCCTGACGCGCCTCGAGCGCAGCCTGGTACGACTCGAGCAGACCAATACGCTGATGCTGAATGTGTTGCAGCAACTCGTCGACGCGGCGCGGACGAACCGGGGCGAGCGCAAGCCGGACAAGGCAACCGCCAAAAACGAAAAGTCATGACGACCAACGCGCTGACGATCGATGTCGAAGACTACTTTCAGGTTTCGGCGTTTGCGCCCTACATCGATCGCAGCGACTGGGATAGCCGCGAATGCCGGGTCGAGCGCAACATCGGCCGCATCCTCGAACTGCTGGAGCGGCACGATGTCAAGGCGACCTTTTTCACGCTGGGCTGGATCGCCGAACGCTATCCTGCGGTTGTGCGCGACATCGTTGCCGGCGGCCACGAACTGGCGAGCCATGGCTACGGCCATCAGCGTGCGAACCAGCTGACGCCGGCATCGTTTTCCGACGATATCCGGCGCGCCAAGCAGATTCTCGAAGCCCTGGCCGGACAGGAGGTCCGGGGTTACCGGGCGCCCAGTTTTTCGATCGACGCAAAGAACCGGGATTGGGCCTTCGATGCGCTGGCGCGAGCGGGGTATCGTTACAGTTCCAGCGTTTACCCCGTGCGGCATGACCACTACGGCATGCCGGAAGCGCCGCGCTTTCCCCACCGGCCGCATCCGGATGTGCTCGAAGTGCCGCCGACGACCGTGCGCATATTCAGCCGCAACTGGCCGGCGAGCGGCGGCGGCTATTTCCGCCTGATGCCCTATGCTGTGTCGCGGCGGCTCATCGAGCACGTCAATCGGCACGATGGCGAATCAGCCGTTTTCTATTTCCACCCGTGGGAAATCGATGTCGATCAGCCGCGCATTCCGGGCATCAATGCGAAGACGCGTTTCCGGCATTACGTCAACATCCACCGCATGGAGCAGCGGATTGCCTGCCTGCTCCGGGATTTCCGCTGGGGACGGATGGATCGCATCTTCCTCGAAAAATGAGCGCGCAGGACCTGAAGGTACACCGCCTCGATGGCGACGATGCCGCTGCCGTTGCCCGCTGGGAAGCTTTCGTCACCGCGACGCCGGCAGCGACCTTCTTCCATCGGGCAGGCTGGCTGCGCATCATGCAGGAAGTGTTTCGTCACCCGGCATTTTTCCTCTATGCCGAACGCGGCGACCGCATGGAAGGTATCCTGCCGCTGGCGCAGGTAAACAGTCGCCTGTTCGGCAATGCGCTCGTCGCCCTGCCGTTTGCCGTCTATGGAGGCGTCGTGGCGACGACTCCGGCAGCGGCGGCCGCACTGGAGGCCGAGGCGGAGCGACTGGCCCGTGCGCTCGACGTCGACCATCTCGAATACCGCAATATTTCGCCCCGGCACGCCGACTGGCCGAGCCAGGATCTCTACGTTACCTTCCGCAAGGAAATCCTGCCCGACGAAGAGGCGAACATGCTCGCCATTCCGCGCAAGCAGCGGGCGATGGTGCGCAAGAGCATGAAGCACGGCCTGCGCTCGGAAATCGATGCCGATACCACGCGCTTCTTCGCGCTTTTCGCCGATAACGTCCGCCGCCATGGCACGCCGGCGCTGCCGCAGCGATATTTCGATACCTTGCTGCGCGAGTTCGGCAAGGATTGCGAAGTGATGACGGTGGTCGATGCGGAGGGAACGCCCGTCAGCAGCGTGCTGAGTTTCTTCTTTCGCGACGAGATTCTTCCGTACTACGCGGGCGATGCCGTGCGGGCGCGGGAACTGGCCGCGAACGACTTCAAGTACTGGGAACTGATGCGGCGCGCCTGCGCGCGTGGCATCAAGGTATTCGACTACGGGCGCAGCAAGGTCGGTTCGGGTTCGTGGTCGTTCAAGAAAAACTGGGGTTTTGAGCCGACGCCGCTGCATTACGAATATCGGCTCTACAAGCGCGCTGCGATTCCCCAGAACAACCCGAACAACCCCAAGTACAAGCTGATGATCGCCGCGTGGCGCAGATTGCCCTTGTGGGTGGCAAATCGGCTCGGTCCGCTGATCGTGCGCAACCTGGGTTGATTCGTGGCGAAGCTGCTGTATCTCGTCCATCGCTTGCCCTATCCGCCCAACAAGGGCGACAAGGTGCGCTCATTCCACCTCCTGAAGCATCTGGCGCAACGGCACGCGGTTTATCTCGGCACCTTCATCGACGATCCGGCCGACGAGGCGTATGTCGATACGGTGCGCAGCTACTGTGCCGATATGCATATCGCCCGGCTATCACCCCGCCTGGCCAGATTGCGCAGCCTGCAGGGTCTGCTCAGCGGCGAAGCGCTGTCCTTGCCCTATTACCGCGATGCCGGACTGCGCGCGTGGGTCGCATCCGTTCAAGGGCTCGATGCGGCCGTCGTGTTCTCCTCGGTCATGGCGGACTACGTTCCCGACATGAAGCGCCTGCCCGCGCTCGTCGATTTCGTCGACATGGATTCAACCAAATGGACCCAGTATGCCGGCACGCATCGCTGGCCGCTGTCCTGGCTCTATCGCCGCGAAGGCGAGCGCCTGTTCGCGTTCGAGCGCGCCGTAGCGCTGCAGGCAAAGCATTCCTTCTTCGTGACCGCTGCCGAGCGCGACCTGTTCCTGCGGGCCGCGCCCGAATGCACGGGCCGGGTCGACGCGATGGGCAACGGCGTCGACGCCGGGTTCTTCTCGCCGGAGCATGATTTCGCCTCGCCTTACCCGGCGGAAGAAATTCCGCTGGTGTTCACCGGGGCGATGGATTACTGGCCGAACGTCGATGCCGCCGTCTGGTTCCATGGCGCCGTGCTGCCGATCTTGCGCCAGCGCCATCCCGCGCTGCGCTTCTACGTGGTCGGGCGCAGCCCCGATCCGGCCGTGCAGGCATTGGCGGGGGAGGGCACGGTTGTCACCGGTACCGTGGCTGACGTGCGGCCGTATCTTGCCCATGCGGCGGTGGTCGTCGCGCCGCTGCGCATCGCGCGCGGCATCCAGAACAAGGTGCTCGAAGCGATGGCGATGGCCCGCCCCGTCGTCGCCTCGACCGCCTGCGCGGGACCGATCGCGGCCGAGATAGGCAAGGAACTGCTCGCCGCGGGCAGTGCGGCAGACTACAGCGATCGCATCGACGCGTTGCTTGTGGACCGGGCGCATGCTGATAACATCGGCAATGCCGCCCGTCGCCGCGTGCTCGGGCATTACAGCTGGGATGCCCACCTCGCCCTGATCGATCGTTACCTGGAAAAACAATCCGCATGAGTGCCGTCCCGCCAGCGCCGACTTTCGGATGGAAGCAAGCCCTGCTTGCCCTCGTATGCGTCGAGCTCGTCCTCATTGCCCTCTACTTCGACACGGCGTGTGCCATGGTCGAGATCTGGGGGCGTTCGGAAACCTTCAACCATGCCTTCCTCGTGCCGCCCATCGCGCTCTGGCTGATCTGGGAGAAGCGGGCAGCATTGTTGCGCGAACAGCCCAGGCCCAGCCTGTGGCTCATGCTGCCTTTCGCGATCGTGGCTTTCGGCTGGCTGCTCGGCGACCTGGCCGCCGTTAATGCCGTCACCCAGTTCGCTTTCGTCGCCCTGCTGGTGCTCGCCGTGCCGTTGGTAATTGGCGTGGCGGCTGCCCGGCGCATCGCCTTCCCGTTGTTGTTCCTGTTCTTCGCGGTGCCCTTCGGCGAGTTCGTCATGCCCAAGCTGATGGAATGGACGGCGATGTTCACCGTCATGGGCCTGCGTGCCTCGGGCATCCCGGTTTATCAGGAAGGCCTGCAC
>Ga0172367_10003135_pt1 | contig 21909 bp, 26 predicted proteins | sample Lak10m_FD_114542 | JGI IMG/M metagenome (GOLD analysis project Ga0172367, IMG submission 114542) | Freshwater microbial communities from Kabuno Bay, South-Kivu, Congo - kab_022012_10m | ecosystem: Environmental > Aquatic > Freshwater > Lake | place: Democratic Republic of the Congo: South-Kivu... | reverse complement strand
CCTCGACCTGCTCAACGTCGCCCACATCGACCTCATCATGGGGCCGCGTGGTTCCGCTGCGGAAGACGCCTTCTGCCGTACCCTGACCGACCAGAAACAGGGCGTCAACGGCCTGCTGGCTGTGGTTGCTCCCAACCTCATGGCCAAGCCTGCCACCGTCATGTTCAACAAGGTCACCATCAAGAACGGCCGTCAGGCAGTACAAATGTTCGGCCCGGCCCAGCGCGGCGTCTCCATGGCCGTGATGGACTGTGTCGCCGACGGTACCATCCCGCTGGAAGAAGCCGACGACATCTTCATCTGCGTCGGCGTCTTTATCGACCACAAGGCCGACATTGACGAACGCATCCAGGACTGGAACTACCAGGCCACCAAGCAAGCCATCAAGAGTGCGGTTGCTGGTGAACCCAAGGCGGCTGATGTGGTCAAGGCTTATAAGGAGTCCGCGCATCCTTTTGCAGCTAAATAAGTTCAGTTAGTTAGTGAGGCGCTGATTTATTCGATACCGTCATTCCCGCGAAGGCGGGAATCTAGCCAAGTTAAACGAGCTGGATCCCCGCTTTCGCGGGGATGACGAATTAATCAGTACTTCCTTAGTATTTGTAATTTGTACCTCCGGGAGTCTCATGCAAGAAACCAGATCCACCTGCTGCTACTGTGGCGTCGGCTGCGGCGTCATCATCCAGAGCGAAGGAGAGCGCATTACTGGGGTGCGGGGCGACCCGGAGCATCCCGCCAATTTCGGGCGCTTGTGCACCAAGGGTTCCACCCTGCATCTGTCGGCGAGTGGGGAAGGGCGTGCATTGTTCCCGGAACTGCGCCACGACCGCCACCAGCCGCGGCAGCGCGCCAGTTGGGACGAGGCGCTGGATTACACCGCCGAACGTTTCGCCGGCATCATCCGCGAGCATGGGCCGGATGCCGTGGCTTTCTACATCTCCGGCCAATTATTGACCGAGGATTATTACGTCTTCAACAAGCTGGCCAAGGGCCTGATCGGCACCAACAACGTCGATACCAATTCGCGGCTGTGCATGTCCAGCGCCGTGGCGGGTTACAAGCTGACGCTGGGGGCCGATGCGCCGCCGGCCTGCTATGAAGACATCGACCATACGCAATGTCTGTTCATTGCCGGTTCCAACACCGCGTTTGCGCATCCCATCGTCTTCCGGCGCATCGAGGATGCCCGCGCCAAAAATCCCGATCTCAAGATCATCGTAGTCGATCCGCGCCGCACCGATACCGCGCAGATGGCCGACCTGCATCTCGCCATCCAGCCCGGTACCGATGTCGCATTGTTCAACGGCATGCTGCACATTATGTTGTGGGAAGAGTTGGCGGCCCTGGACTACATCCGCGATTACACCGAAGGTTTCGACGCCCTCAAACAAACCGTGCGCGAATATACGCCCAAGATGGTGGCGGATATTTGCGGCATCAGCGAAGCCGACCTCGTGACGGCAGCCCAGTGGTTCGGCCGCGGCCCTAGCCTTTCCCTGTATTGCCAAGGCCTCAACCAGTCGTCCAGCGGCACCGACAAGAATGCTGCGCTCATCAATTTGCATCTTGCCACCGGTCAGATCGGCAAGCCGGGCGCAGGGCCGCTCTCGCTCACCGGACAGCCCAATGCCATGGGCGGGCGCGAAGTCGGCGGCATGGCCAACCTGCTGTCTGCCCACCGCGATCTGGCCAACCCCGGGCACAGGGCCGAAATGGCCCGCCTGTGGGGGCTGGATAGCGTGCCGGAAAAGCCGGGCAAGACCGCGGTGGAATTGTTCGACGGCTTGAAATCCGGCGAGGTCAAGGCGGTGTGGATCGCCTGTACCAACCCCGCGCAATCCATGCCCGACCTCAACAGCGTGCAGGATGCGCTGAAGAACGCGCAGTTTGTCGTGGTGCAGGATGCCTTTCGCGACATCGATACCGTGCAGTACGCCGACGTGCTGCTGCCCGCCACTACCTGGGGCGAAAAGGAAGGCACCGTCACCAACTCCGAGCGCCGCATTACCCATGTTCAACCAGCCGTAGCGGCGCCGGGAGAAGCCCGTAGCGACTGGGATATCGCCGTCGATTTCGCCCATCGCCTAGGCCGGTGCCTGACCAACGGCCGCGATGCGCAGGCGTTGTTCCCCTATCGAAACACGGAACAGATTTTTAACGAGCATAGAGAAACCACCCGCGGCCGCGATCTCGATATCACCGGGCTGAGCTATGCCGTGCTGGACACGCTGGGCCCGCAGCAATGGCCCATGCCGGAAGGCGCAACGACGGGACAGGCGCGGTTGTATGCCGATGGCGTTTTCCAGCGGCAGGGCGGCCGCGCGCTTTTTGCCAATACCCGCTACCGGCCGACGACGGAACAAACCGATGCGCGCTATCCCTTGCACCTCAATACCGGGCGCCTGCGCGACCAATGGCACGGCATGAGCCGCACCGGCCACGTGCCGCAGCTTTTCAACCATGTCGAAGAGCCTTTGCTGTCGATGAATGCCGGCGACATGGTACGGCGCAACATCGAAAGCGGCGATCTGGTCAAGGCCAGCAGTCGCCGTGGCAGCCTGGTTCTGCGCGTACAGTCGTCAGAAGAAATGCTGCCGGCGCAGACCTTCATCCCCATGCACTGGGGCAGCCAGTTCATGCAAGGGCAGGGCTGCAACAGCCTGACCATCGGGGCAGTCGATCCGGTTTCCAGGCAGCCCGAACTCAAGCACGCCGCTATCAAGGTCGAGAAGCTCAGCCTGCCCTGGCAGATGGTCGCCATGCGGCGCTGCGACCAGCCCGGGCGTCTCGAACGCATGCGCGAGTTGCTTCAGTCTTTCGACTATGCCAGTTGCGGCCTTTATGGCCGTAGCCCCGGCATTGTCGTACTGCGCGCTGCGCATTCCCACGCGCCGGAGCCATCCCTGATCGCACACATGGACACCCTGCTGGATATGGCGGATGACAGCCAGACCATCAGCTACCAGGACGCCAAACGTGGTATTTCCAAGCGCATCGTGGTCGAGAACGGCGAGGTGATCGGCCTGCGTTTGCTGGGCGAGACGCTGGCCGCTGGCTGGCTGAAAGAAGTCATGCTGCAGGGCAGGCTCACCGACGAATTGCGGCGCTGGGCGCTGGCTCCGCTGAGCGCCCCGCCGAGCGGCGGCAAGAGCCGGGGCCGCATCGTCTGCAACTGCCTGGATGTATCCGAACTGGAGATTCAGGCCGAGCTTGCCACAGGGGCCGATTTGTCGATGTTGCAGGAAAAACTCAAGTGCGGCACGGAGTGCGGCTCATGCGTGCCCGAACTAAAACGCATCGTCGCTATCGGGTGTGATCTGTCGCAGAAGAAGTGAAAATGGAACCTCCTCTGATGCGTGCAACGACGCCTGTACCGCAATCGATCAATTCCAGCACCCAGCTCTCCGGCGAGGTGTTTGGTGCGCTGATCAACCTGGCTGGCCGCCAGCGCATGTTGTCGCAGCGTATTGTGCTGAATGCCGTGCTTGCCGAGCAGGGGCAGGAAAAGGCGTTGGAAACCGCCCGGGAAGCGCTTGCCCTGTTCCGCGATAGCCATGACGCTCTGGTTCATGGCAAGGGCGAACTCCCCGGCGTGTTCTGCGATGCGTTGCGGTCAGAATATTTCGGGCCGGCGACGCAAGGCGATAAACAGATCAGGGAATTCATCGATCTGGCAGAACGCGTCCTCGATCTCGGTGCGGCAGATTACCGGGCAGCACCCGCCCTGCTACGTGAACTGGGGCTGAGAGCCACTCCGATGGTCGGGCTGCTCAACCGCATCACAGTGGTCTATGAGGACGAAGCCAGGCGCCATGCCCTGATCCAGAAAAAACAGCATCATGAGATGATGAACAATATTCAGGAGATTGCAAAACAGGCGCGGATAGTCTCGTTCAACGCGCAAATCGTGGCTGCCCGCTCAGGCAACGCCGGGCGCGAATTTGCTGTCATTGCGGGCGTGCTCACCGATATTACAGGCGAGATCGATGATCTGGTACGCGTGGCGCTGAATAATGCGCTGGCCTGAGATTTGCCGGCGACTCCTGGATCCCCGCCACCACATCCCCGCTGCCGGGTCAGGGCACATCAACGCCTAGGCTCAGGGGCGCGGAGCGTCAGGCACCGGCTGACTTTGCCCCGACCTTGGCATCAAATTTCTCCTTGTTGATGACAAAGCGTTCGTGACGACCTTTTGAGATCAGGTCTATCCCGTCATGCGCCTCAACGGCAAAGATGAGTTTCTTTCCGTCAACGGCAATCAATTCGACGGATGCTGTAACCTCGAACCCGGGTGGCGTGGCAGCCTCGTGGCTTACGTCTATGTGGGTTCCAACGGTTTGTTCTTCAGGCCAGTCGAGGTGTGGGTTGATTGCCTTGATGCACGCCCACTCAAGAAAACCGACCAGAAAACCCGTGGCAAAGACTTCGGGCATCGCGACGAACTCGTCGGCTTCGGGATAAAGCGCCGGCACCGTTTTGGACGGAGGGACTCTGAACTTGTGCTCGTACCTGATTCCGGGCTTGAGAGATTCCTTCATTGTTTACATGACCCACATAGATTTACTGCTTGACTGCGTTGTCAGGCATGAGAACGCAAAGGGAAGTCGTTGGGGTTACGTATAGATTCGACCGATAAATCAACGTCGAGCAGCGGCCAATAGAGATGATCCGGTGTCGGCCATTCGATACTGGAAAGCTCTTCGATGGTGGCTTTTTTGAACCAGGGGAACTCGGCGTAAGGAACAAAAAGCTCCTCGTCGCCCAATAGCAACCAGAATCCCTTGCTCGAAGCCATAGAGACTTCAACTTCCGAAATGGATGTGCCAAGCATTGCAAATCTCCTCATCATGGCGTTGAACCAAGGATAATGCCTCGCCGATTTGCTTTGGCGAGAGTCCTTGATTCATGGCAAGTTCAATCTGTGGCTCCAGCCAGAAATTTGCTTCTCCATCGGTATGCGATACATGGATGTGCATATGCGGCTCTTCGCGAGAGAAGAAAAAGAAGCGAAAAGCACCTTCGCGAAATACGGTTGGAGCCAAGGGCAAATCATAGCAGTTCTGGTTGATCGGTGGCGATGAGGGACTTCCCCAACTCTGAACGGCATCGAAGTGCCAGGAGGTAAGATCAAGCGTCTGGAGAACCTGGCTAACCTGATGGCCGGCGGTGCGCGGCTAATATCATGGCCCGCGCAACAACGACGATCCGCATAAGACCGACTGGAGAGATGCAGTCTGATCCTTGAGGTTATCGGGTCATTGCAGGGAATAGCCGTACCAATGGAAAATCGAGGCGCATCCGCACCCGGCTTCACCGGGTGTCAGGATCATTTTGCTTGACGGACAGGGGAAGTCCCTGGAGATGGGGTGGGCCGCTGTTCACTCATAGTGAGTCCACATACGTAGGACACGAACCGTTTTCTCTTTGGCAAAGACTTCGTACACTATACGGTGCTGAATATTGATGCGACGAGAGTAAGCGCCAGCAAGATCACCGACCAACTTTTCGAAGGGTGGTGGATTTTGATATGGGTCGTAGGCAAGAACCGCAAGCAGTTCTTGTGCCTTTTGTTTAAGGCCACTCGTAGCAAGCTTGTTTGCATCCTTTATTGCTTGCTTGGCATAAACAACCTGCCAATTCACCATTTAAGCTCTTTCGAACTGTTTTCGAGAGGTTCGGCCATCCCGGCCTTGATCGACTCGCGCATTCCAGGTACGGCTAGCAGGTACAAGGTTTCTTGAATTGCGCTCCAGTCTTCTGCGGAGAGAAGAACGGCATCGCTGCGTTTTCCGGAAATAATGATAGGCTCGTGAGACTCGGCCGTTTGATCAATGAGCCGGTACAGGTTTGCTCGTGCTTCGCTGGCGGTAAGGGTGCTCATTTCGTGCTCCTTCAAAGGAGCTTGATGGTACGCTATAACGTACGCTTGTCAAGTGGTTGTGCGGGCACGGCAAGAGGTTCAACGTGGAATTAACCGGCTCCGCGCTTTTGCGTAGTCCGGGTTGAAAGTCGGGTTGGGTAACTTGGTCAATTGTGTCCGGCTTCGGCGTGCAACTTCAGCCCAAGCGCACCGATAACTTTAAGGATGGTGTCGAAGCCAGGGCTGCGTTCACCGGAAAGCGCCTTGTAAAGGCTTTCGCGGGACAGTCCTGCATCTCGCGCGACCTGCGACATACCTTTGGCGCGAGCAATGTCACCGAGTGCTTTGGCAATGAATGCCGCATCCCCTTCAGCTTCTTCAAGGCATGCCTCAAGATAAGCAGCCATTTCCTCCGGGGTTCTAAGGTGTTCGGCAACGTCATAGCGAGTGGTAATGGTCTTGGTCATGGCAGCTACTCCGAAAGATTACGTGCGAGGCGTAAGGCGGCCTTGATGTCCTTGGCTTGGGTGCTCTTGTTACCGCCGGCCAGCAGAATGATCAGCTCTCGCCCTCGCTTCTTGAAATACACCCGGTAACCGGGGCCATAGTTGATTCGCAACTCCGAGACACCTTCACCAACGGGCTCAACATCTCCGGGGTTTCCAGCGGCAAGCCGCTCAATCCTTGTTTGGACGCGCGCTCTCGCATGCAGGTCATGCAAGCCGTCGAGCCACTAAGCGAAGACGGCGGTTTTGCGAATTTCAATCATGCGACAACTGTAGTCGTGCGGATACATATTGTCAACATCCATGCGGAAGTTCTGAGGTGCCCAGCGTTTGACATAAGGGGCGCGCTTTAGCGCGTCCCGCTTGACAGGGTTAGGCATATTTGAACTCAATCTTATGGATCTTTTTCAGATCCACAGATTGTTTGGCTTTCCATAAGTCGTAATTGTCTTGCATCGTCAACCAACTTTCCGGGGTGCGGCCCAATGCCTTGGAAAGACGAAGCGCCATTTCAGGACTCACACCGCTGGTCTCGTTCAATACGCGACTAAGAGTCGATGCGGCAACACCCAATTTAAGGGCGAGCTCCCTGCAACTCATTTCGTTCGGCGCAAGGTAAACCTCTTGAATAAATGCGCCGGGGTGAGGTGGATTGTGCATAGCCATTAGTGATAATCCTCGTAATCTAAAACAAATGCGTTGCCGTTCTCAAACTCGAACGTGACGCGCCAGTTGCCATTTACCCATATTGACCAACGTCCGCGCTCATTTCCCTTCAGTGGGTGAAGCCGAAAGCCGGGAATATCCAAGTCCTCGATTACATGGGCGGTATCAAGCGCCGCTAGCTGCATTTTGAGACGATTCGCATGAGCGGGCTGAATGCACGCCAAGCTGCCGGTTTCAAAATATTTTCGCAGGCCTTTGTGGCGAAACGACGTAATCATGCGTGAATGATAGCGCGTTGCGTGGTGCGCAACAAGGGGCGACTGTTTGACGAATGACTAAGGGGCGCGCTTTAGCGCGTCCCGCTTGATGGATGGGTTAGAGCGACTTTTTCCAGGCGTTCGGCGAGCCACACCTTAATGATGGATTGCCTCGTTACACCAAGCTTTCCAGCTTCCCGGTCAAGAGACTCGATCATCCACGTTGGAAAATCGACATTGACGCGCTTTTGCTCTTGCAGTACGCGTTTTGCCTTCGATAAATCCAGCGAAGCGGTGATATCAACATCCTCATCAAACTGCTGTTCAAAGTCTTTAGCTTTCATACAGTGTCACCTCCTCGGTGCGTGAGCGACGGACAGAAATGAGCCGGATATTTGAATCTCTGTAAGTGATAACAGCAGACCAGTGTTTACCGTTAATCAGCCCGATCATGAGGTATCGAGGCTCATCGTCTGTTTTTGCAGGAATTTCCAATAACCTTGGGTCATCCCATAATGCCTGGGCGTCAACAAAGTTGATGCCATGTTTCAGAAGATTGGCCTGGCTTTTTGCCTCGTCAAACTCGAAAGTTATCATGGTATAAAAAATATACCTTTATTGCTCGGAAATCAAGTACAAGGATGATGACCTCTAACAAATTAAGGGGCGCGCGTTAGCGCGTCCCGCTTGAATGATGGGTTAGCCTTAATTTGTGCTCCTGTGGCAACACAGTTAGAGGCAACCAAAACAAACTGTGTGAAATCACGATTACTTATACGTACCTGTCGGCCCTGCCCCATATGGGTGGCAATATAGGCAATGCCGTCCTTAGTTGGAAGCCGAGCGCCAACCTTGCGGTTGATACTGATGAGCAACTCATCGGCAGTGATGTATTTCCCAATAACTTCCGAAAGGGCCGTTGTTGCAGTGCCGTCACTTGCTTGAACGTTTACCCAGCTTTGTTGCGCAGCCTCAAACGTAGGGAAATGCTCGTTCATTAATGTATTAATTCTCCAAGCGTTCATAGACGGGCTAACGAATGACATAAGGGGCGGTGCGCGTCAGCGCAGCGTCCCGCTTGATGGATGGGTTAGGCAATTTATGTGGCTTACGAAATTGAAATTTCAGGGCTTTTGCCGCAAGAGTTGCATGTGGCGGATGTAATGTTTGGGCCACTTAATTCGTTTGTGTTTTCCCAAGTTACAGCGAACTTGGACATGGGTTTTCCTGATTGCCACGAACCACCATATGCAGAGCCATGCTGCAAAATTGTTTGTGACTCGGATGCACCGCAGCCGCACGTGAGTGTAAAAGTTGACTGGTCAATGATGCCCAAGATTTTCTCCTTATGGCCTAACGAATGAAAGCGAAGAATAAATGGGGTCAGAGACGATTTTCAGAAAAATGCATGGCCCCATTGGTTGCGCGAGGTTTGTGCTCGCTACTCCCTAATCTCCACCACGACATTCCCGCCGCCCTCGAATACCGCCTGGCACGCCAGGCGCGACCACTGGGCACGGTCCGGCACGCTTTTGAGTATGCGGTCTTCTTCATCGTTCATGCCGTTGACGTAGGCGCTGCCTTCCATCACGTAAACGTGGCAGGTGGTGCAGGCGCATTGCAACTGGCATGAGTGGCTGAGGTTGATGTCGTGATCTATCAATGCTTCGGCGATGGATTTGCCGGGCAGCGCCGGAGCGACATCGCCGGCAGGGCAGACGGATGGGTGCGGCAGGACGATAATGGTGTTGGCTGGCTTTTTCTTGAAAAAAAACATGGCTAACCCTGATGCTTGTGGCCGTGGGTATGGTCCAGCAGGCTGTAATAGTTGGACGGAGTGAGCACGGTCGGCACGGCATCCGGCAGCATTTCTGGGTAATCACGGCTGTAGTGCAGGCCGCGGCTTTCGTGGCGCACCATGGCGCTTTTGACGATGAGTTCGGCCACCTGCAACAAATTACGCAATTCGATCAGGTCGGCGTTGACGCGGAAATTGCTGTAGAACTCGTGCACTTCGTCGCGTAGCAGGTCGATGCGGTGCAGCGCGCGGGTCAGGCGCTTGGTGGTGCGCACGATGCCGACGTAATTCCACATGAAGCGCCGCAGTTCGCTCCAGTTGTGGGTGATGACGACTTCCTCGTCCACGTCGGTCACGCGGCTTTCGTCCCAGTCCGGCAGGTCGGGCAGTTCTGCATTCCGGCGGGCAAGGATATTGTGTGCGGCCGCCTGCGCAAACACCAGGCATTCCAGCAGCGAATTCGAGGCCAGCCGGTTGGCGCCGTGCAGGCCGGTGCAGGCGGTTTCGCCGATCGCGTACAGATGCGGCAGATCGGTGCGGCCATCCATGTCCGTCATCAGCCCGCCGCAACTGAAATGGACCGCGGGCACTACCGGAATCGGCTGTCGGGTGATGTCGATGCCCAGTTCGAAGCAGCGGCGGTAGATGGTCGGAAAATGCGACAGGATGAAATCGGCCGGTTTGTGCGAGATGTCGAGATAAACGCACTCGATGCCGCGCTTTTTCATTTCAAAGTCGATGGCGCGGGCTACCACGTCGCGCGGCGCAAGTTCGCCGCGCGGGTCGTGATCCTGCATGAATCTTGAGCCGTCCGGCAGTTTGAGCAGGCCGCCCTCGCCGCGCACGGCTTCGGTAATCAGGAAAGACTTGGCCAGCGGGTGATACAGGCAGGTGGGGTGGAATTGCATGAATTCCATATTCGCCACCCGGCAGCCGGCACGCCAGCCCATGGCCACGCCATCGCCGGTGGCGACGTCGGGGTTGGTGGTGTAGAGATAGACCTTGCCTGCGCCGCCCGTGGCGAGCACGGTATTCTGTGCGCCTATGGTGACGACTTTGCCATGCTGTTTGTCAAGGATGTAGGCACCCAGGCAGCGGTTGCTGCGGCGCCCGATCTTCTTGCCGGTGATGAGGTCGACCGCGATGTGGTTTTCCAGCACGGTGATCTTGGGGTGGTTGCGTACCTTGTCGGCCAGCGTTTCCTGCACTGCATGGCCGGTAGCGTCGGCGGCGTGGATGATGCGGCGCTTGCTGTGGCCGCCTTCGCGCGTGAGGTGGAAACCGCTGTCGTCATCTTCGCGGGTAAATGGCACGCCTTGCCCGATCAGCCATTCGACGGTTTCACGGCTGTGCTCGACGACAAAGCGCGTGACCTCCGGGTCGCACAGCCCGGCTCCGGCGGTCAGGGTGTCGTGGATATGCGCCTCTATCGTGTCGTCATCGGCCAGCACGGCAGCGATGCCACCCTGCGCCCAACTGCTGGCGCTGTCGTTGAGTGCGCGCTTGGTGACCAGACACACGCTGCGGCTGGGCGCCAGCTGCAGTGCCAGGGACAGGCCTGCAAGTCCGCTGCCGATGATGAGTACGTCGAATTTCCGCACAATGTTTCAGGGTTTAGGATTGAACCAATTCTAGTTTAGCGTTGTCTTCTGGCTGCGTATAGCGATGTTTGCACGTTATACTTCGCCGTATCCATAACAAGCAACAACAGGGAGAGCGCTCTTGATGAGCGATCGTGAAATCGATCAGCAACTGGTCGAGCGCATACAACGGGGAGACAAGCAGGCTTACGGGCTGCTGGTGGAAAAATACCAGCGCAAGCTCGGGCGTTTGCTGTCGCGTTTTATCCGCGACCAGGCAGAAGTTGAAGACGTGGTGCAGGAGGCCTTTATCAAGGCTTATCGGGCATTGCCGAACTTCCGCGGCGAAAGTGCGTTTTATACGTGGCTGTACCGGATTGGCATCAATACGGCCAAGAATTATCTGGTGGCGATGGGCCGGCGGCCGCAGACGCATAACGAAATCGAGGTGGAAGACGCCGAGAATTTCGAGGATGGCGATGAGTTGCGCACGATGGAGACGCCGGAAAGTGAACTCATGACCAAGGAAATTGCCCAAACTGTGCAGTCGGCAATTGATTTGTTGCCTGAGGATTTGAGAACGGCCATCGTGCTGCGCGAAATCGAAGGGCTCAGTTACGAAGAAATCGCCAGCATGATGGAATGCCCGATCGGCACGGTGCGGTCGAGGATATTCCGGGCGCGCGAGGCGATTGCCGAGAAATTGCGGCCGTTGCTCGATACGCCGCAGGATAAAAGATGGTAATTGAACCAAAGTAGTTAGGAGTCATCATGAAAGAGCAAATTTCGGCATTGATGGATAGCGAGCTTGATCTGGAGCGCAATCCGCACTTGTACGCAGCGTTGCGTAAAGGTGGCGAGGCCACCCGGGACTGGGCGACCTGGCATCTGATCGGGGATGTCATGCGCGGCGATGCGGTGGTGCAATCCGGCTTGCGAGCACGCGTGATGCAGCAGATCGAGGCCGAGCCGGCCATACTCGCGCCGCGTCGCCGCTTGCGCGATATGTTCCATTCGACCTATTCCGTGCCGATGGCAGCCAGTGCGGCCGCAGTCGCATTTGTCGGATGGATGGTGTGGCAGTCGCAGGGCGGCATCGCTTTGCAGCCCGAAATGGCGCAACCTGCCATCGCGCAGAACATGCCGCCGGAGGCCCTCAGCGGCTATATGCTGGCCCACCATGAATATGCGCCCAGCAACGGCATGCAGCACACTTACGACATTCGTCCTGTTACCTATTCGGAATCACGCAATTGATTCGCAAGACGCTTTTTCTTTCGCTGTTTTTGCCATTTTCGCTGCTGGCGGCAGATATCAACGATCCCTGGCTGATGATCGAAAAGGCCGGGCAGGCCGCACACCGGATGAACTTCAAGGGCATATTCGTCTATCAGTCCGGTAGCACGGTCAGCTCGATGCAGATCATGCACATGAATTACGGTCCTGCCGGCGAATTTTCCAGGGTCGTGCAGCTCGACGGCTTGCCGCGCGAGATGCTGCGCCAGGGCAACGATGTCGTCATCTATCAGCCCAAGAGCGAAAAGGTGATGATAGACCGGCGCCGGCTGCAGAATGGCTTTCCGTCGGTGCTGCCCAGGGTTTCGGAAGATATCCGCGCCAATTATCAGGCGCGGGTGGCGGGCGTCGAACGTATCGGCGGTCGGGATGGTCAACTAGTGATTCTGGAGCCGCGCGACAAATACCGCTATCGCTGCAAGATGTGGATGGACCGTGATTCCGGCCTGCTGCTGAAAATGGCATTCGTCAACGACAAGGACGAAATCATCGAGCAGGTGGCGTTCAACCAGCTTCTGCTTCTGGAAGGCACCAACATGGACTGGTTCCATCCGGAGGTGCAGCCTGGCAAGAATTACGTCATCACCCCCGAGGAGACAGTCACACCGGCCACGGCCCAGGATAGCGACTGGATCGTCGGCCAGTTGCCGCCGGGTTTTCGCAAGACCGACCAGGTGCAGCGTAGCGTTCCCGGCAAATCTTATCCTGTCAGCCAGCTGGTGTTTTGGGATGGCCTGGCGTCGGTCTCGCTGTTCATCGAGCCGCTCAGGCAAGGGTACGTTCCGCGTGTCGGCAGTTTCAGCCAGGGGGCGACCAACGTACTGATCAGTGTCAGCAACGGCTACCAGATGGTGGTGCTGGGTGAAGTGCCTGCCGTTACCCTGACGCAAATTTCCAATGCTGTCGATTTTCGCAAATGATTGAAGAGCAAGCCATCGTCGTGCGGGTCGAAAACGACCGTGCATATCTTGAGGTAGAGCGCAACAAGCCGTGCGGCCTGTGCGGTGCTACCCAGGGTTGCGGCGTGTCGTTGTGGGGCCGGCTGTTCAGCCACCGCCGTGGCGGCATGTCCCTGCCCAACTCTCTGCAGCTCGGCGTCGGCGACCGCGTCGTGATCGCAGTGGAGGAGGGCGCACTGTTCTCCGGCGCGATGGTTGCCTATCTGATCCCGCTGTTGCTGGTATGTGCGGGAGGCTTCACCGGTGCCGCGCTTGGTGTTTCACGCTCCGGCAGCGATTTTTACGGTGTGCTCGGGGCGGTTGCCGGGTTGCTGCTGGGATTGGCGATTGTGCGCAAAGTCGGGCCGTCGATCGGTCAGCAGCCGACCATGCTGCGTCCTGCCGAATCCATGATTGTTCGTCAATGTTCCAAGGTGATTACATGATTAAAAAAGTTGTCGCTTTATGCGCGTTGTTCCTCGTTTTCATCAACCCGGTCCTGGCCAAAGAGCTGCCTGATTTCACCGAACTGGTCGAAAAACAGGGGGCGGCCGTGGTCAATATCAGCACGGTGCAGACCGTGCATGGGGGAGGCCCGGGCTTCATGATGCCGATGCCGCCCGGGATGTCGGAAGACGACCCGTTTTATGAATTCTTCCGCCGCTTTCAGCCGCCCGGCGGCCAGGGTGGCGGACAGGATTACAAGACCCAGTCGCTGGGTTCCGGCTTCATTATCAGCGCCGATGGATATGTGCTGACCAACGCCCACGTGGTCAACGATGCTGATGAGGTCATCGTCAAGCTCACCGATAAAAGGGAATTCAAGGCCAAGATCATTGGCGCGGACCGCCGGGCTGACGTGGCCTTGATCAAGATCGAGGCGGCCAATTTGCCCAAGGTGACGGTGGGCGATCCCAATCAGCTCAAGGTCGGCGAATGGGTGCTGGCCATCGGCTCGCCATTCGGTCTGGAAAACACGGTCACCGCGGGCATCGTCAGCGCCAAGGGGCGCGCACTGCCGCAGGAAAATTACGTACCGTTCATCCAGACCGACGTGGCCATCAATCCCGGCAACTCCGGCGGCCCGCTGTTCAACATGAAGGGCGAGGTGGTCGGCATCAATTCGCAGATTTTCAGCCGTTCCGGCGGCTACATGGGCCTGTCGTTCGCAATTCCGATCGATGTCGCGCTGGATGTGCAGAACCAGCTCAAGTCCGGCGGCAAAGTGTCGCGCGGCTGGCTGGGCATCCAGATCCAGGAAATCACCAAGGAGCTGGCCGAGTCCTTTGGCATGAAAAACACCAACGGCGCACTGGTGGCGGGGGTGGAAAAATCCAGCCCGGCCGACAAGGGCGGCCTGGAAGCCGGCGATGTCATCCTCAAGTTCGATGGCAAGGCGATTGCGACATCTTCAGACCTGCCGCGCGTGGTGGGAGCAACCAAGCCCGGCAAGGAGGTGACGGTCGAGATCCTGCGCAAGAACGCGATGCGTAATCTATCGGTCAAGGTGGGTGAAATGCCGGACGACAAGGAAGAAGCCGTCAAGCCGCGCGGTCCGGCCAAGGCCGAGCCCAATCGTCTGGGTCTGATGTTGCGCGAACTTAACCCGCAGCAGAAGAAAAAGCTCAATGGCAAGGATGGCGTGCTGGTGGTCGATGCCCAGGGCAATGCTGCCCAGGCGGGTATCCGCCGCGGCGATGTGGTGCTGGCGGTGAACAATACCGAGGTGAAAAATATCGACCAGTTCAACAAGCTGGTGGATGCGGTTGCCTCGGGCAAGACCGTTGCCTTGCTGGTGCAGCGCGGGGAAAACACGCTGTATGTGCCGGTGAAGGTGAACGGCGCGAAGTAACCGGTAACCCTGCCCGGATAGAAAAAATGGGCGCTGGTGGCGCCCTTTTTTCCGGGATGATTTGTTGCAAGCATCCAGGCTGGAACGGCCTATTTGTTCTTCAGGTTCCGATGCGTTTTAAGGGCGTCGGGCGGGACGCCGGTCTGGTCGGGTTTATTGCTTCCTTCCAGCGCCAGCGATACCAGGGAGTTGGTGGTGCGGATGCGGCTGGCCATCTGGCTGGCGAGGTTGAAATAAATCTTGGCGGCTGTTTCCGGAATATAGATCAGGCTGTTGCGCTCGAACATGAGCAGCAGGCCCTTGCTTTCGGCGATGACCGATGCCGCTCGCGGCCGGCCATCGAGAAAGGACATTTCGCCGAAGGTGTCTCCCGGGTGCAGTTGGGCGATGACTTTTGCCTTGCCGGACGGCAGCTTTTTGACGACAGAAAACTCGCCGGCCATAACGATATAAAACTCGCGTCCGCTATCCTGTTCGGTAACAACGGGCGTGCCGGGCAATACATCCACGCGGGTAGCATGAGCCAGCAGATCCTTGGCATTGTCCGGGGTAAATCCGGCAAATGCCTGGACTTCGGATAGCAGTCGCTGGATAAGGGCGTCGTTGTTCAGCATAGGCTGGTGTTGATGCACATGGAGAGAGGTCACTCTATCATTTTGCAAAATACTAGTCATCTTGCGCTGCGTCGAAATGAACGCTGAAAATTCTTTTTATGAAGCTGTTTAGAAAAATGTCGCGAGGAAGGTCAGATGCAAGGCGCCCGGAGCGCAGAAACCGGAATGTACAGGTAGTACATGAGGACTTCGACAACGCAGTCGCGGCACAGGCTAACTCGCGTAGCGATGTTAAGCCACATAGTGGCGGCCGTAGCCAACACCGCGTAACGCCGCAGATGACCTACCCAGTAATTTTTTAAACAGCTTCTAAGGCTGGAGCTGCCCCCGATACCATGACCGTGATACATACACCCGCGCCGCAACCCTCCGCTCAACCGGACTGGCACACCGAGACGCTGCAATCGGTCGCATCCCGTCTCAACGTGTCGGTTGCGACGGGCTTGAGTCCCGCTGAGGCCGCTTTGCGTTTACAGCAATACGGCGAGAATCGCCTGATCGAAAAAGCTCCGCGTCCAGTCTGGCGCAAGTTTCTCGATCAGTTCAGCAGCCTGCTGATCGTGATACTGATAGGTGCAGCAATCCTGGCCGGAGCAGTGGGGGAATTCAAGGATGCGGTGGTGATCGGCATCGTGGTGGTTATCAATGCGGTGCTGGGGTTCATGCAGGAGCATCGTGCCGAGGCCGCGCTGGCCGCGCTGAAAAATATGCTGGCACCGGTGGCACGGGTCCGGCGCGATGGTCGGGCGGTCATGGTGGAGGCCACCGCGCTGGTGCCGGGAGATGTCCTGCTGCTCGAAGCCGGCGACCGGGTGCCGGCCGATGCCCGGGTGCTGGCGGCATATGGCGCCGAGGCGGCCGAGGCGGCGCTGACGGGAGAATCCCAGCCGGTGGCGAAGACGGCCGGACCGGTTCCTGCCGAAGCCGTGCTGGCTGAGCGCAGCTGCATGCTCTACATGAATACGGTGGTGAGTCGGGGCCGGCTGGAAGCTGTCGTTACCGCGACCGGTATGGCCACCGAAATGGGGCGTCTGGCCGGCATGCTGGCCGATACGGCAGAGTCCGCAACGCCGCTGCAAATCCAGTTGGACCAACTGGGCAAGCGCCTTGCCGCCATCGCCGGTGTCGTTGTCGGCTTGTATTTTTTCATGGGGCTGATGCGGGGCGAAGGCTTGGTCGCTACGGCGATGACGGCGATTGCCCTGGCCGTGGCTGCCATTCCCGAGGGCCTGCCTGCGGTGGTGACCGTGACGCTGGCCCTGGGCATGCATCGCATGGCCGGGCGCAATGCCATCGTCAAGAAACTGGCGGCGGTAGAGACGCTGGGGTGTACCACGGTGATCTGCTCGGACAAGACCGGCACGCTGACCCTCAACCAGATGACGGCGCGTCGCCTGTATTTTGCCGGGCAACGCTTTACCGTGAGCGGCGAAGGCTATGCCGGTACCGGAGAAGTGCAGGCCGGGGGCGGCGGCCAGCCGGATCCGCAAAAATTAATGGCAATGGCGCTTCCTGCTGTGCTGTGTGCCGATGCCAGCATCCGCGACGGGCAATTGATTGGCGACCCTACCGAAGGCGCATTGCTGGCCCTGGCAGCCAAGATGGGGGCCGGGATTGACGATCTTGCCCGGCAGCATCCGCGGATCGCCGAGATTCCATTCGATTCTGCCCATAAATTCATGGCGACCTTCCATCGCGACGGCGACTTGGTGCAGATGTGGGTCAAGGGGGCGCCGGATGTATTGCTGGCGCGTGCCGCATGCTGGCAAGGCGTAATGGGGCCGGCCGCGCTGGATGCTGCCGCACGCGGGCAGTTCGAGACGGAAAATGCCGCCATGGCGGAAGATGCGCTACGGGTGCTGGCCGTCGCCGGGCGCAGCATTCCTGCCGGGGAATTCGACCCGGCCGGCGACTTGCTGCAATGGGCGGCCGATCTGACGCTGATCGGGCTGGTCGGCATTATCGATCCACCGCGCCCGGAAGCGAAGGTGGCCATCGCGGTCTGTCAGGCGGCGGGGATCGCCGTCAAAATGATTACAGGCGACCATGGTACGACGGCCGCCGCCATCGCCCGCGATCTGGGGTTGGCCGGCGAAGTGCACGAAGGACGCGAACTCGATGGCCTCGCGCCGGCCGAGCTTGCGGCATTGGTAGGGCGTAGTGCGGTCCTGGCCCGGGTAGCGCCCGAGCACAAGATGCGCATTGTCGAGGCTTTGCAGAGCCAAGGGCATGTCGTGGCCATGACGGGGGACGGAGTGAACGACGCGCCGGCTCTCAAAGCTGCGGATATCGGCGTGGCGATGGGCATTACCGGCACCGAGGTCAGCAAGGAAGCCGCCGCGCTGGTGCTGACGGACGACAATTTCGCCAGCATCGTTGGCGCGGTAAAGGAAGGGCGCACCATCTACGACAACATCGTCAAATTTGTGCGCTTTCAGCTTTCGACCAATATCGGTGCCATGCTGACCCTGCTGGCGGCGCCGCTTTTCGGACTTGCCACGCCTTTTACCGCGATCCAGATTCTCTGGATCAATATCATCATGGATGGCCCGCCGGCCATGTCGCTGGGCGTTGAGCCGGCGCGCCCGGATAGCATGCAATCGCCGCCGCGTGCCAGGGATGACGCGATTCTCACTAACGGGCGGATATGGGTACTGGTCATGTTCGGCGTGCTGATGGCGGCCGGCACGCTCACGGCATATGCCTGGGGCTTGAGTCACGGCGACCACGACTATGCCGTCACGCTGGCTTTTACCACTTTTGTGCTGTTCCAGTTCTTCAATATTTTCAATGCGCGCGCCGAGCGGGGCAGTGTATTCAATCGCCAGCTCCTGAGTAACGGCAAGCTATGGCTTGCCCTGGCTGCTGTCGTGCTGTTGCAGATCGTCGCGGTGCACTGGGGGCCGGCCCAGCCGGTTTTCGATACGGTCGATTTGAGTTTGAGCGACTGGGGCTGGTCGATAGCGATTGCCTCCAGCGTGTTGTGCGTGGAAGAGGCGAGGAAGTTTCTGTTTAAACGTTAAAAATTACTGCGGTTCACGATCTGTGCTGAAATAAAAAAGGCGCCTCGGTGGAGGCGCCTTAAAAACTAGCCGGCGACGATATTACTTCTCTTCGCCAACCTGATAAATTTCTTCCTCGGGATCTTCCGCCAGTTTGCCTGTGATGGCGTCTACTTCAACTTCCATTTCCTTGCCGTCGGCGGTCTTGATGTCGAACTCGTAGGAAATGCTGCCGTCGGATTCGATGGCAAACTCGGAGTCGATGACTTCACCGGCATATTTTGCCAGTGCGATCTTCCTGGCTTCGTCCTGGGTGATCTTGGCCTTGCCCTTGAAAGCGGGGTCATCGGCATTGGCGACTTCCTGTTCTTCTTCGATCACCTTACCCGATTTGGCATCGACTTCGACTTCCCATTCCTTGCCGTCCTTGCCCTTGATGTCGAATTCGTACTGTGCCTTGCCTTTGCTGATTTCGGCTTCAACGGTGAGCACTTCGCCCGGATGCTTTGCCAGTGCAGCCTTCATGGCGGTTTCGAACTTGCCGCTGAACTTGTCCGCTGCAAATGCAGCCGGTGCCAGGAAGAGAGATGCAATCAGTGTAGCGAGCAGATGGTTTTTCATTTTTGGCCCTTTCATAAAACTATTGAGAAATCTCCATCCGGCTAATACAGGATGAAAATGTCCGCATAATACAGTAGGATGGGCAGAATGTCAATAACACATTGATTACTAAAAGATATTGGCTGAATTCAGCCAATTGGTTGCGTATAGCCAGAATATGGAATTTGGACAATTCAGGCATTTCATAAAAATCATGCAGTTAACTTTGGCATGTTTCATGCCATATCTTTCAACTCACTCAATAATACTGACGTACGGCATTTAGACTGACTCGTGAATCATTCCCGATTTTTTCAGGGATTTACTCACATTGGTCGGGGATGCTTGCGGAACCGATTCCCCATGAGTCTCAAGTTGCGCTTGAACCTGATGATTACCGCTCTACTGGCCATGCTGATGATGGTCGGGACACTCATGCTGATTCACAATGCGCGCGGTCAGGTGCTGGCAGAAGTGGACTCAACGGCAGCGTTGGCAACGCATTTGCTTGATGCGGAAACCATTTATTTTTCCGGGATCACAAAGGGCGAGGCGTACCACAAGCCATTCCGGCTTCAGGGGCTGGAGCACCTGCGACACTTGCGGATCGAGTTTCGCGACACCTCGGGGCGTTTGCTGGACAGCAATCAGAGCGGCCTCGACCGAACAGTCCAATACACCGCCAGACTGGTTTATCCAGGCGATGACGGTAGCAATACCTCAGCCTCTTGCCGTCAAACGGCCACTGAACATCAATGGACGCAGCATGGGCGAACTGGTTGTCGTTCCGGATCCGTCCTATGAGGTTGCGGAAATCTGGCGTGATACCGTCGATCTGTTTGTCCTGGTCATGGTGTTCTTTGTATTGGTCAACCTGATGGTGTATTGGGCGGTTGGACGTGCCTTGCGCCCTGTGGATAGGATCCTGATCGCGCTAAACGAACTGGAACGCGGCAATCTTGACGCGCGACTGCCGTCTTTTCATTTGCCGGAACTTGCCCGCATCAGTGAAAAATTCAACGGCATGGCGCAAACCCTGCAACAGACCATAGGCCGCAACCACAAGTTGTCGCAGCAACTTATCCACTTGCAGGAAGAAGAGCGCAGGAGCCTTGCGCGCGACTTGCACGACGAACTTGGGCAATACCTGACGGCCATTCGGGCTGATGCAGCCACTCTGCTGGAAATGAGCAAGACTGGCTTTCCTGCCGCGCGGGAATGCGCTCAGGCGATTGTCGATGTGACGTTGCAGGTAATGCACATCATCGGGGCCATGCTGCAACGATTACGGCCGGAAGTGCTGGACGAACTTGGCCTGCATGCTGCGTTGATGGAGTTGATTTCCACCTGGAGGCATCGCAACCGCGAAATTGCCTGCATCGTCAGACTTTCCGACAAATTGGGCCAACTGGATGACGCCGTAAACATTACGGCCTATCGCGTAGTGCAGGAGTGCATGACCAATGTGGCGCGACACGCTCGTGCCCGGCGCGTTGAAATTGACATCAAAGTGGTCAGGCACCCGCCGAGAGAGGGAACGATGGAGATGGGCGAAGCCATAGAGATCATGATCAGCGACGACGGAATAGGATTCGATCCAAAACTTTCGGAAGGCTTTGGTCTTGGTGGTATGCGAGAGCGTGCCGAAGGTTTGGGTGGCCGCTTGCTGGTGAACAGTAGCGCAACAAAAGGCACCGTGATCTCGGCCCGCTTGCCTTTGCAATCAAGGGGAACTGTATGAGCAACATTCGTATCATGCTGGCGGATGATCATGCTGTCGTTCGCTCGGGTTTGCGTCGAATGCTGGAACAGAGTCCAGGTATGGAGGTTGTCGTAGAGGCAGATAGTGGTGAGCAGGCCTATCAATTGTTCGGTGATTATCTCCCTGACGTTGCAGTTCTCGATCTTTCCATGCCGGGCATGGGTGGGCTGGAGGCAATCAGGCGAATTTTGTCCAGGCATTCCACCGCCAGACTCTTGGTGTTTTCCATGCATGAAAACGCCTCATTTGCCTCGCAGGCGCTCAAGGCTGGCGCGCGCGGATATGTCTCCAAGACAGGCGCTCCGGACGAATTGGTGATTGCCGTACAGGAAGTCATGCGCGGCAAGACCTATCTCAGCCCATCCGTCGCGCAGAAAATCGCATTGCAGACCTTGGTTGGGGAGGATGGCCCGGTTCACCAGCTATCTTCCAGGGAGTTCGAGGTGTTTCGCTTGTTGGCCGAAGGCAAAAGTACCGAGGAAATCGGCGAGGTGTTGAAAATAAGCCAGAAAACGGCGGCCAACTACTACACGCTCATCAAGCAGAAGCTGGGGATTTCCACTTCGGTAGAGTTGATCCGCATGGCGATGCGCCACGGTATCATCGCAGAATAAGGCCCTGGCGATCGAATGATCGTCAGGGCAATTGCGAGCAGAGAATCAGGGTCTATCCAGACTGCCCATCGCCTTGGGATAGGTGACCACACCCCAAGGCATGGGCAGATTGCCGATGCGCCTGGTCACTTCCAGCTTGTTGGCGTCGATCACCACCACTTCGTTGGACTTGCCACAGGCCAGCAGCACCTGCTGGTCGTCGGGGGTGAAGCTGAAGTGCCAGCAGCGGTCACCCGTGGGGATATCCTTGATCTTGGCGTAGGTCTTCGCATCGAACACCTGCAAGGCTTTCTCCTTGTTGGCCGCGACGAAGATGCGCTCGCCCTTGCGGTCGAAAGAAACACCGTAAGGCGTCTTGCCTGTAGCGACTTCCTTGACGACTTCGAACTTGTCGTTGAGTACCAGCATCTTGTCGGCATATTCCAGCGTGGCGACATAGGTCTTGCCGTCCGGCGAGGTCTTGATGCCGCGCGGACGCTCGCCGTACTGGCCGACCGCAATGCTCTTGAGCAGTTTGCCCGACTTCATGTCGTGTACGGTAATGGAGTTGTCGGACTCGTTGGT
>Ga0172367_10003134_pt1 | contig 21914 bp, 19 predicted proteins | sample Lak10m_FD_114542 | JGI IMG/M metagenome (GOLD analysis project Ga0172367, IMG submission 114542) | Freshwater microbial communities from Kabuno Bay, South-Kivu, Congo - kab_022012_10m | ecosystem: Environmental > Aquatic > Freshwater > Lake | place: Democratic Republic of the Congo: South-Kivu... | reverse complement strand
TCCTCACTTGAGTTGTACTCAGTTGTTAGTATTATTCCGCACATTCTTAACTATTCTTATTAAATCGTTTACTGATTGTTGATCAAATTTGTTTTTAAATCTGGTGATGCTTATATCCGGGTATTTAGATTCTATTTCCATCATAGCAATTTCATAGGAAACTCTCTCGCTTCCAGTTTTTTCTATTGGATCCCAAACGTCTTTTTTTCTGTCTGATTTGTCAGGGTTGTCACCTTCAACATAGATAACATGGACGTCCCTTGTTAATCCTTTATCCGAAAGAAGTTTTATCTGGCTTTTTATGTTCGATAAATCGGTTCTCTTCTCGACTAGTCCCCAAGCAAAAACAGTTAGGAATCCGCGGTCTATTATGAGATCCTCTTGTATGAATCCATCCCTATTGAGTTGCATAAGCATCAGATCCTTACCGACGGCAAAAAAATGGGCGGACTTGCTTCCTCTGCTACCTATGCTAAGGGATGAAAGATAATCTGTAAAATCAAACTGGAATCTCTCTATGGAAAGAGCCTCTGATACTTTCTTGCTTAAAAAAGTCTTTCCAGAATTCCTACAACCTTCAAATATAATAATCATATCAGATTATACTAAAAGATATGATTTTGTTCTCTGGTTGGGAGGTAAATTAAATGCTCTTTACGTTATAGCATCTACTTCTATCCTCCTGTGGCATCTGAGAAAAATTAGTTGCATTCATTCTCTTGACGTGGATTTTAACACTAGGATAAACTCTAGAACCTATAAAATAGATGTTATTTCCAAAAGCACTCTTAATTGGGGAGGTACTCGTCTTAGCCATTTTGGAAAGTGATCTCCATCCTTCTAATGCATCGTCCATATCCTTGTATTGATCCAAGGTCTCCTCCTTGTTAATAATCTCAGAAGTGGATTTTACTTTCATGCTAGATCCATCAAATTCTAGCATATATCCGTTTTTTTCAGATTCGGATTTATCGCTAACTATACTATCGCCAGAGATTCTTATAGCGACATTTGCAGTAAGCACATTCTCATATACCCACTTAGCACAGCTTATAAATCTCTCGCCATCGAAACTAACAGCATTTGCAAGCATGCAAATTAAATTATTCAATACAACCATATCGGAAGCTCCTAAATCGGGATCATTTTCACCTATCTGTGACATATCCTTAATTGCTTTAGAAAACTTTTTAGATAGAAGATCAAATGATATGAAAGGTATTTCAGAATCCTTAAGAACTGGAGCAACCGCCTCGTAAATGCCAGGAAAATCCAGATCTAAATCTGCATTTTTCTTGTACAATGATTTTATAGCTGATGATCTAAAATTAGGTCTGGTCATACCAAAGGTACTCCAGTTATCCATGTAATTAGAAACAAAGTCCAAAGAATCATCGTCTGACATATTTTTAAGCTGTCTAATATTAGACCAAGCCTTCCAATTCGAAGGTGTTTTCAAACTAGTTTTCTCTGAATCTATAGCATAAGCTCCTTCCTCCCAGAAGAAATACTGATAGTCCTGATTCTCCCCGACCTCAGTTACAGCTTGATTCCAAGCGGAAATAAAGGGTCCGGAATACGAGGATCTAAAATTACCGTCCTCTCTTTTAAAATCATCCGATTCAACTTTTATTCCATAGTTCTTTCTCAGCTTTTTAGCTAAGTCATCAGAATCAAAAGCATCTTTCTCTTTCTGGGATTTATTTAGTCCGTGTGGTTTTTCTTTCTCGTCTTTTAAATAGGCTTCAAGATCCTTTGCAAAAGTCTCTTTGTCTATAACTATTTTTTCTTCAAATATGGCATCACTGTAAGTGAAAGAAGAATCAGATTCTCTAAGTGGTTTCTTTAAAGCTCTAAGATCATCTATTATCTGCTTCTTGTTCTTTTTGGAAATAAAATCTGAAACCATTATGGAATCCAAAAGAGCTTTGTCTATCTTTCCGTCTATGTTCTTATTACCCATGTTTTTCTGAATCGCTTTAATAACAGATTCAGTTTTTGGACCAAAGTTTCCTTTCTCACCTGCGCTATTCAAGGCAGAAGCTGCACTAGGAATACCCTCCGCCAAAGCAGATTGTATATGTGAGATGATTCCGGTTCCTGCAAATCTTTTATTATCGTCAGAATCACCGATCTTGATAGGAAAAACAAATTTAACAACCTCTGCCTCATTTTCTGCTATCTCCTCTCTTAGAGATTTCATCGTCTCTAGATATTGGGTCTTTGCTCTAGTCATTAGATCAAGAGCATCTGAGCACATTTCAGTTGCATCCGAGTAATATTTAGAAAGATCCGGATCGTTTTCTATCTCCGAGGAAATCCTATTCGTTGACTGAACAATAGAGGAGTAATACTCCTTCATGAATTTTTCTATGTTCTTTTCAAGATCTTCTAGATACTTTCTGTCTCTTTCACTAATACCATTACGATTGGTTTCCAAAACATCAAGCTTTTGATCCAGATCAATGAATATTCTTCTCCAGTCTTTGCCGTAACCAACCTTCTGATTGTGACTTTCTGACCCCGAGATTAAATTATAAAGAATCTTTTTTAGATTGTCTATTCTATCGCCATATCCCATGTAAATGCTCTCGTTGAGCATTTTTTTGGTCTCCTCTATCTTTTTAAGTTTAACTTTAGCAAGATTGTCTATCGATCTCTGTAGGGAATAGCAATTCTTTGAGAATTCCTGTAGGGCATCCTTGCCTTTATCCTTAGATATTTCATCTATCCTGGATAGCACATCACAGAATCTGTTTAGACATTCAAGGTACAGTGCCTTACTATCAGACAAGAGCCTGCTAGAAATGCTGCTCTCGTCAGCATAATCCTTGAGTTTAGAAGTTACTTCAGATAGAGATTTGGAATTAGCTATATCAGATAATTTTTCTCTAACGGAGTCAGGGTTTCTATCGTTGCTAGAAGCCATGTCAAAAATAATTGACTTAAAAACATCCATAGTGCTATCAACCACTCTGGATATGAAATCCAGTACCAATTTCTTACCATTGCTGGTCTTGTTAGCTGCAAGATTGGCCTCAGCTTCAAATAATTGTCTAGCTATCGGATTGTATTTATAGTATTCTTTCATTTCGCATGTTTTTTTAAGAGTATCTCTTAGCCAAAGTTATTTTAGATCTATATTCTCTTATTTTTTCAAGATATTTCTCCTTGATCTTCTTTATTCTTCTTTCGCCCTCGATTTCAAAATCCCTATCGTTCTTGCTCTTCATCTCCTCCTCTATTTTAGCTATCTCCAAATCCATGTCAACATAGAGCTTGTTTCTCTCTTCGGTACAGATCTTAAAAAGCTCTTTAGCGTCTTTTGGATCCATTCCTTTCACGTCTGAGTTGAAATCCCCCAGAGGTTTTTTAGCAATGACCTTTAGTCTATCGTCCCCGGTTTCTTTAGCATCTGATTTAAAATCTCCCTCCGCAAATTTCTTACCGTATTTTTTGGACAAAGAACTCTGCAACTTCGTTGATTTATCCTGGAATTTCTTGTATCTGTTATAGAGATCGCTAGTCATGGTATCATCACCTAAGGATTTAGCTATATCATACATTCTTTTCGCTATATCAACATCGGCCTGTGCTTTCTCTTTTTCCCAGTATTCTCTAAGTCTCTTATTGGATTTTATTATAGAATCTGCCTTCTTAAGAGCATTCTCTATCTCCACTGCTTTCTTATTCTTTATAGTGCTCAGAAGCTGTTTCTTTCTCTCTATCATTCGATTAGTAGCTTTCTCTGTAGCTGCATCTATATCACTTTGCAATTTTATTTCAAGTTGATCGATTTCAGAAACAATATCCTCCCACTCCTGAATATACCCAGTTTCAGATTTTTTCATCTGCGCTATGAGGCTGTCGATTTTTTCAACAGATCCTCCGAAGTTGCCACTGAGCCAGTTCTTAATAGAATCTAGAACGCTAGCTTCATTTAAGTTTTCCCATTGTTTAAAATTTAAAACCATAATATTATAAATTAGTAGCTGTTTCTATTTCGCTGGTAGCTTTGTCTATTTTTTCAACAGTAGCCTTGCCTGAAAATGCATTCTGTATTGATTTTCTTACAAGCGAAATTGAACTTGAGCCCGCGGTTGAAGCGGTGTTTATTTTTTTACTAAGGTCTTTCATCCTAGATTTATTTGCTAGATTCTTCTCTATTTCATCAGCAGATTTTCCCATTTCACGGTAAGCCTTAAGTAGAGATATCTTAGAATCCAACACAACAGAAATTTCTAGTGCTTCCCTGTATAATTTATCCAAGCTTTTCGAAGAGGCAGTTCCCTTTGTTATAGTCCTTTTAGCTTTTTCCAATATTCTCTCAAGATCCGCTTTAGCTCCAGCTATATCGACACCTAGTTCTTTTTTTCTATCTATGATATCCTTAGGTTTTTTATTAACTAGGCTATCCTTTCCAGAATCTGATTTGTCTGCTCCCTCTTTTGATTTGCCCTTGCCCTCTGCATCCATATTGTCTCTCTTAAACTTCTCCGCAGCTTTTTCTGCCTCTGCTTTTGCCCTTTCCATAGCAACTCTTTGCTTGGCTAATCTTTCAGAACTAGCAGATCTATTCTTAAGAACCTCGTATTTAGCCTGAGCTAATTTGTATTCGTCCTCGGCTCTACCTGTTTCCCAATATTCTCTTAATCTAGCACTCTTAGAAATTAATTTATCAAGAAGTTCATAAACTCTCTTAACATTGTTTTTATGTGATCCCTCTAGAGCACTCATCTCTGCATTTTTAGATTCCATTTGTCTAGACAATGCTGAAACTATCGATTCATTTCCCTCTTTCTTAGCCGCACCAAGCTCATCCTCTATCTTATCAAATTCATCATTAAGATCGAATTTCTGGTCTAGATACTTAATTTCAATATCTAATAGCTTCTTTCTTAGATCATCAACCATACCTGCTTTTGACAAGGACCCAAATAGAAACTTAGAAACACCCGTCTGTAGGTCAGACAATAATCCTTCTTCAACAGGAAATCCTCCCATTTGATTGATTAAATCAGTTACCTCTAATCTTTCAGAAATTTCTGCCCTTTCCAGAAGAGATTTAGATTTCTTAAATTCATTAAACTTAGCGAATCTTCCCATTTTATTAATTTAGTTCTGCTCTATATATCACCGCCCGACAATAAACTCCTAGAAGGGGGAAAAAGAAAGACCCTAAGTTTCCTTAGGGTCTTTCCTATGTTTATTCTAGATTAGACTAGGATTAAACGATTCCGCCAGCAGGCAAGTTCACGAAGAACGTGAAATACAAAGTCTCTGGTAAGAAACCAGCCTCAACTAGAGCGTATCTAGACTTAACTGCGATCTTAGGAGACATTGTACCTTCAGAGATAGTCTGAATAGATTCAGCCATCATGTAAGGCATAAATTTCAATCCTGGCTCGTCGTCACCACCTTTTCTACCAACACAAACTCTAGTGTCGCTGTAGCTCATGTTCTGATCTACGTAAACGGTCATACCAGCTAGAGAACCAACTGGGTAAAGAGTACCGTTGTTTTGAGTTAGAGTGTTTGTGAATGGAGCGAAAGTGAATTGGCTGATATCCTGCAATGCAGAAGCGATAGCAGCGTTAGTCACGATGAAGTTAGCAGGACCTCTTCTACCTTGGTTAGCAACCACGTTAGCAGCAGCTAAAATTCTAGAGTACAGTCTTCTTTGTAAAGTTGACAAGTTCTCGTAGCTTGAAGTAGATGGACCTCCAGGTACTGTCATAGCAACAACCTGATCTTGCTTGTTGATGTAATAAGCACCAGTGCTTGCGCTACCAGTAAAGGAAGAACCTCCAAGAACCAAGTTCAAGTTCAAGTTTTGATTTTGTACGTTGTTGAATTGTACGTGGTTAGACCAACCTAGTGCAAAAGCTCTAGAAAGGATGTGCTTGTTAATAGCTTGAGAAACCTCGTTAACAAGTGCATTCTCGATCATAGAGATAACGTCAATACCAAATTGCTTGTTCAAATCTTGGATTTGCTCGGTGGTTACAGAAGCAGCTACTTGGAAAGTTTCAGCTTCTACGAACTTGGTGAAGGTGCTTAGACCCATTGAGTTGTAGTAAGCAGATTCAGCTACTCCTCTCAACATTGGGTTGTAAGTCTTAGTACCATCAACATAAGGTCCTTGCCAGTTTTGGTCGTTGTTGAAACCAGCACCGGAGAAACCTTGGATGTGATCTTCAAGAGCTTTTACAAGTTGAGCTGTGTAGTTAACTGTAGTAGCACCAGTATAGAAGCTACTAGTTACTATGTTAATAGGTGTACCGTTAATGATAGATGCAACGTTGTATCCGTTTGAAATTCCCTCAATTTCGAAGATTGGGAAACCATCGATTCTTGAAAGACCAACGAATTTCAAAGTTAAAACTCCACCGTTAGTGATTGTGTAAGTTGTACCCACTGTGAATGTACCAGCAGTAGCACCCGTAGTACCTGTACCAGCTGTTGACTCATATACTGGGAATTTGATCATAGACGGTGCAGCAGAAAGTGCATCAGCAGCGCTAGCAAAGTTACCAGTAGCAGCGTTGGTTTTACCACCAGCGTATACGTAGTCTAGGTAAGACAAGATACCAGTAGGACCGGACATTGGAATAACAGGAACGATGTCAAAACCAACTGTCTTAGCAGCCACTTGGATAGCCAATGGAAGCAAAGATGGGAATTTGTCACCAGATCCTTGGTTAGCAGCGTTGTAGAAACCGAAGTTTGCTTGTGTTGTTGAACCTCCGCCGCCAACGAAGCTGCTCATACCTGGGAATGCTGGAGGTGCAACTGTACCCATACCGTTTACTACGTTAAGGGTGTTATAAGCACCAGCAGACTCGTTTAATGAATGGTAATGACAATATTTAGTCAACCATGCTTTTTTAGAAGAATCTGTAATACCGGCTTTGCTCTCAATCATGGGCGACCAGGTATCGTAGATCTCTTGTTCGTTAATTAGTTTCATAATTAAAAATTGTTTTTTTATCTGTTTGTTTGAAATCTTGACTCTAGAGATCTAGCTATCATATCCATGTAAGCATTGCTGTAACCTGGATTTTGAGCTTGATTTCCATTGTCTGATGTGTTTTCACTCTCATCTAGCTTTTGAAGTCCAATTGGAGAAACTCCTAATTGACGGGTAGACCAGAAATTTCTGATCTGATATGGTGTATCTAGCTTATAGAAGTTAGACTGAGCAACAATAGATTGCTTATGTCCTTCGTTAAGTGATTCCCATACCTGAACATATTCTGCTGGCATTTCGTCAATGAATTTCATACCTGTGTTGAACACTTTATCGTCATTCAAAGATTCGGTAAGTAGTGTTGTCGCCTTTTGTGTTTCGGCATTATATGCAGTTTTAGCTGCTTCGTTGATCTCAGTTTTTTGGGTTTGAACCTTAGCGATCAAATTGTCAATTTTGGATTCTAAATCGTCATAATTTCCAGCAAAGCCAGAAGTTTCTGAACTTAGTCTTCCGCTGTACTCGATAGACTCTTTTAGAGCTTGTGCTTGGTCTTTATTACCAAACTCGTCATTTAGTGATTCTGCGATGTATTCGGTGTAGCTAATATTTCTACTAACTTTCTCGTTTAGCTTCTCGGTAGAATCGATGTTTTTGTTTAAGCTTTCAGCTAAATACTCTGAATAAGATATTGATTTACTCAAATTCTCAGCAACATATTCGGTGTAAGAAATTCCTCTTTCTAGGTTTTCGCCCACGTACTCAGCATAAGAAATACCCTTATCTAAATTCTCTGCTATGTACTCTGAATATTGAATTCCATCATCGATATTTTCAGCTAAATATTCTGAATAGTTTATGTTCTTTTCAACGCTTTCAGCTAAGTATTCTGAATACTGAACGCTTTGATCCAATTTTTCAGCTAAATACTTAGAATACTCGATCGAGTTATCAACATTCTCAGCAACATACTCAGTGTAAGAAATACCCTTGTCTACATTTTCAGCTAAATACTTAGAATAAGAAATTGACTTATCCAAATTTTCAGCTAAATACTTGGAGTAAGAAATGGAATTATCCAGATTCTCAGCAAGATATTCACCATATTTAACTGAATTTTCTAAATTTTCCGCAAGATAATCAGAATATTTCTCTAGCTTTTGAATTCTTTCTTCAAGAATTCTGCAATATCCAGAAACATCTTCTTTAACTTCAGACTCGTCTAAAGAAACTTTTTGTTCTTTTACCGTCTCAATAGCAGATTTCATAGTATCCATTTCTTTTTTCAAGAAAATAGAATACTGATTAAGCTCATCTGCTGTTACAAATTCGTTATTCTTCTCCATAAGGGTTTTTTTGTTTTTTTCTGTGTTGTTGATCAATTTGTCGAATTCATCGTTATTTTCAACCTTATATATCTTCGTGCTAGAATTATTTTCTAATCCTAGACTTTCATTTATGCATATTAGGTCTGAAATTACCGAATCCTTACCGGTTATTTTTCTAATGTCAGTCTCTGTGAAACCAGCACCCTCATAAACTCTTTCAAGCTGAGCATTTTGAAATCCAGGATCAGCTACAAGATCATAAGTGAAAATTTTCTTTATTTCTACTCTTTTATCTGGCCCAACATTTCCTGCTGCTCTAGATGAAATAGAAATAGGAACTCCAGCATCGACTAATTTTTTAGCTATTTGTCCAGCTGGTGTATCTAATAGTCTAACCTTAATTCTGATTGTGTTGTTATTCTTATCGTAATTAAGATCCTCTATTATGTGTGAAATATTTTTTAAAGAGACGTCAAATTTCTCAGGATGATCTAGTTCACCAAGCAATCTTTTTTGCTTGATCTTATCCTTAAGATAATTAAGGTGAGGAAGATAATCCTCAGCCATATAGATTCTATTGTTATTGTTCTCCTTCTGAAAAACTGCCGCAATTCCCTCTAGAACGTAATCGTCGCTTCCAGATTTCTTAGACTCAAGAATAAAATCTTGCTTATCTAAGATAAAGACCAGATTTTCATTTATTGTTTTAGAGTATTCCATTCTTTAATTATTTCTTTCCCTATTTTGTATATATCAACTCCGTTTTAAAAAATTGCATTATTTCTTAACTTCTAGGTTACTTTGAGCGCTACCTACCAATTTTTTCGCTACATCGAATGATTCCCCATCCTCTTTAGTGTACTCTCTGGATCTATCCATAAAGTCTGCGTTTTTATTTCTTAGTATAATTTTAATTGGTAGATCTGGATTATTCTTGTCGTATTTAACCTTGACCATCGTTATGCTATCCCAATTATTAATACCCAAAATCTCCTTGTCGTCATCGGATACGAATTCATCCATCATATTAACACCACCGTCTTTATCCTTATCCTTAATGATAGTTGTGTTTCTTCTCTCCTTTCTGACTATATCGGGAGCTTGTATTTTTTCACCGCCTGCTTGTACTTTTTCAGCTCCTTCCTCACCTCCACCTTCTACTTTTGTAGGATCTTCCGTATCTATAGGATTTCTTTCAACGGTCTCGCCCTCCTTCTGTTCGACGTATCCCGCTCTAGGATCTTCTATCTGCTCAGTGCTGTTTGTTGAAACCTCTATAGGATCACCAGGCTTAGCATTATAATCATCCGGATTTATAGCAAAATTAGTAAACAATGGAAGTTTCTTCTTTTTGCCAATCTCTTTGCTTGCATAAGCTTTATTCTGTGGCTTGTCACAGACATAAATAGCTAGCATAGCTGGCTGCGTATATGCGTCCAAAACACTATCGATATTTTCTCCTCCCCCTTCAGCAGGATTTTCCTCATTCAAAATCCCAACAGAAAAACTATCAAAAGAAACCACTTTAGATTTTTCACTAACGGTTTCTTCCGTTTCTTCAGGCTCCCCTGTTTCTTCGTCATCTTTTATCTTAGCATTACCGTCACTATCTACGTCTATACCGCCATAAAATATCCTTTGAATATCATCGCTAGTAAGATTGGCAAGATCACTGTCTGTTACCAGGGTGCCAACAACGTTTATCTTGTCGCCGTCCATGTCTTCGAAATTAAATTCATAAGTTTCCGGAGCATTCGGATCAGCTTTGAATAAAACACCCTCTGATTCCTCTACCGCTTTTACTAGGGTCTCCCAATTACAGGCTCCCTGGAAATCAAATGGGACCTCAATGCTATTTCCCTCCGCATCGACATCCTGTCTAGAAACGGAACAGATTCTTCCTGAAAAATCTGGGTTGTCTATAATACCCTGCTCTAGATTGGATGAGTTAGATATAGCTATCAGTGTAAGAAGATTGTTCTTCAATTGTTCATTTAGGGATTCCGAATTTGCAGAAAGCAATATGAAAAGTGAATAACCATTCACATCGTCCATTATTTTCACCATTTCCATTACTGTTCTCGTCTCTCCCATATTCGAGACAACAAAGGATAATGCTGCTCCCCAAGCTGAATTATCAGGTTGGGACCAGCACAAAACTATAGATTCTCCGACTTTAACCATCGTTGGAGAAAATGTTAGTTTAGCATCGAAAGCCTCTAGTGCCTCATCTGGAGTAGGAGCTTGATTGTCGCTGTACCAGTTTATCATAGAGCCCACAGCATCAACGGCTAGAAGAACCCAACCAACTACAGGTATAGCTCTCGTTGCAGAAGCACCTACACCCCTCAGGAAAGCTTTACCGGCATTAAGCACTCTACCAGCAGTCTTTATTTTTGAGCTCATCTTCCAAGCCTGACTAGCGTATTTAAAACCTTTAACAGTACCTAGTCCTTCTTTAAATACAAAAGTTCCGATCTTTCCAAGTCTACCAAAAACTCCTGCTCCCTTCCTAGCATTTTTAGCTGCCTTCCCACCTCTTAGAAGATCCGCTATACTTTTAGCTGCGTTTGACCCTCCGGACTTACCTATTGCTGAAACAGCTGAGGAAAATTGCCAGGCGTTTAGAACTCTATAAAATAAAAATGGAGCTGCAACGGAGGCTGCAACTGTAAATATCCCCCAACTGGAAATTAAACCCGCTGCCCATATACTTATGGATGTTAGATCCTGTTGAAACTTAGTTACTAGATAATTAGATGAGGCCTCTTGCGGGATCTCATATGGTCCAGGGTACATTTCTTTGGCTGAAGCTAGCTTCCCTGCTCCTCCGGTTTCAGACGATTTCGATATAAATTTTACACCCTTAAGATTAAGAGCCTCTTCGTTATCGTCTTTTAAATGCAGGGTCAAGAAAAATGCTTTCTCGTCGCCACTGTTAAAATCGGAGTTTGTATCAAATGTCGTCTGTATTGCTCCTTGTTTTAGAAGCTTATTGTAGGCAAATAAAAATTTAATTTGTTGCTCTTGCGTTATCCCGGTTCCTTCAGATACGTTACTTCCGTCAGCCTCTCCCTCCTCAAATATGCTTTTTAGATCCTTATCGTACTTGAAACTGAGAGATTCTTTAATAAATTCTGCAAATGACATTACAGGATTACCGTCCTTTATTTTTTCGGTTTTCCATTTTTCGACTAATGCCTCTATTTCCTTAGAGTGTTCCGATTCGGAAGCTTTCCAAGATCTTCCGGATGTCTTAAGCCAATCATTAAAGGATTTACTATAAGCCCACCATTGATAGTCCTCTAGTTCAAAGTCAGTATAATCAGTCCCAGTTACGTCGGTTGGTACGTCTATCATAGGAAAGGGATCACCCTTCTTTAAAGTTCCATTTGGGATTATTGTAAGCATATTTTCTTAATTTTTATTTTATACTATATATTTTATCGTATGACTTCGTGATGAGGTCTATCAATTTACCTATATATCCCTCAGCTCTGAGCTTTTTGAAGACCAGATTACCAACCGAAAATTCACCTCCCTCTGCAAGAGACTCTTTTCTCATCTTTATTATTCTGGATTTTAATTTAGAAGCCATTTTATACAGAGGCTTTGGGTTATTGGGGAAAATATTAGAAATTACAAGTTTATTCTCCAGCTTGTTTATATCATAAGCTAGAGTATTGAATTTCTTATTGACCATAAATTCATCTATCTTCGGAGGTGAATATTTGGGCTTTTTTATCCACTTTTTCTTGCTAAGTGAATAAACGGTGGAAATGTAGCTTTCAGATCCTTCGTCTTGAACCGCTATCTCAACATCATGTCCTCTCATGATTATATCATGCTTGGTATTCCATGAAAATTTCAGTCCATACATTGCATAATCTATCATCTTTTCGTCGTCACCCATATCCTTGAAGTTAACTATAATATGGAGATCGAGGTCAGAGTACTGGGTCCAGTTATATCCTGTTAGTGATCCAACTAATTGAATGTCTATCACGTCCTTCTTTTTGAGAACGTCGGAACTCTCGTCTATAAAGTCGTTTGCTATATCCAGAAGCTTTTTTCCTACAAGGGGATCCAGCTTCCATTCTGGATTTTTTTCATCGCCTTCCCTTTCCCAGAATAAAGGGCAGAGTTCTTTTTTATAAAAAGGCGAATCTGTAGATTCCGATTCTTTTATGAAATTAAAATAGCTAACAACCACAGAATTTTTTTTCCTTTATATATCGGAAAAAAATAGCTAATTATAAAAAAGGCTAAACAGAGATTTTTCCCATTATTTCCATAACAGTCTCTACATCCCTTTCGCAATACTCCTTTATCTTATCAAAATCGCGATCGGCCCAAAAAACTCTAGAAACATCAGATCCCTTTATGTCCTCCTTAGGTGATTTTATACCAAGAGAACAGGCTAGCAGATCTAGACCTAAATATTTTTGTTGAATCCAATTACCAAAGGAGAAAATCTCTGCAGTGTCTATGAAAGGTATCTCCCATGGTTTCTTATCCCAGATCTGTATATTCTGAGAAGGTATTATTCCATTATAGATCATCCTTTTGCCAAGACACGAGATGTCAAATCCCTTTATATTGTGACCGCAAAGTTTCCATCCTTTGCTGTATGCGTTATTCAGTACCTTATTAGTTTTATTTAGAATATCAATCTCATCTTCGCCATAGAAAGACATAGTTCTGATAGTGCCATCTTCGTTGAAAGAACCAAAAGAAACACAAACTATTCTTGAAAATTCAGGCTCTAGTGCTGACTTCTCCTGAAATATCTTAGCATCGTCACATTCAGAGAGATCCGAATACGAGTTTCTATAGAAACTTGCCCTTTTTTCCCAAAGATCCGCTAGTCTCGGGTTGTCTTCTCTTAATTTATCTAGGCTCTGTGAGCAAGAAGCTGTTTCAACATCTAGGTAGAGAGCTTTTTCTTTTACTTCTTTAGTTATCATTTTTTCTTTTATTAAATACGAATGGTGGTAAAGATTTGAATTCTTTTAGATAATTGACGCAACAATTCTCTTTTTCAGGAGAATCTAATATAACATCAACAGAGAGTCCAAACGTTGGTATTCTCTTAGTTAATCTATTAGATGGTTTGGAATTAACAGGAAATCCATCAGGATCTTCGCTTTCTGATTCTGCGTGTATCATAACGGGATTACTTCCAAACTTCCAGGTGGAACAGCTCAAAAAAAGAGCTTCCCTTACGGTCAGATTACCATCATTAAACAGGTGATTTAGGAATCTGAAGCAAACGGGTATTTCCGATTTATAGTAACATCCAGTTATCAGATCTGTTACGGAAAACAAGCTCGGCTTATCGTCATTAACAACAGAGATCCTTTTCTGTATGTTCCTCGGGAGAAGATTGAAATTGTCAATAAATCTCGCTAGAGTTTCTTTCCTGTTACCATATGCGCTTCCTATCCTAATAAATATAGATCTTCCTCTTTGTCCCAATACATCCAATATCTTGGAGATGCCATCTAGGAGTAACGATGATTTTTCAGGTACTCCGTCTAACTGGCTGGCCAAAAAATATTCTTTCGGAACTATGAAGCAAAATCTGAACTTTGTTTTATTAGAAAGCTCGTGTATATCCGAGAGTATTCTAGAGATTCGGGGATTTTCCTCATCAAAGGCGAGAGAAGAAAAATTCTCCGGATTATCAAACTCGGTGACATCCAGGCATAAAATATTTATACCAAGTGAAGCATTATAAAGGGAAGCATCATGGACAAGATTCAAAAAGTCCAAAGACGTCTTGATCTTAACTTGAGAATTTTCCTTAATTTTTTTCGGAAGACCTATATAGCCTAAATTTGATCTATCTAAAGAAATCATCTCTTTTTTAGTATTATACAAAAGAAATGACTTAAGTTCCGTTACCCGCCTATAGTAGCAAGTCCTAGATCTGAATCGTTGTACACCGTAGGTGAATTGAAAGCTTTACCAGGAAGCTGTGCCAACTTGTATTTAGAAAGAAGATCCTGATGACCCTTGTCACCCTGATCTATAAATTCAATAGCATTTGGCTTCACCTCAATGACTTTCTCTGTTAGCTTTCCTATATTAAAGACCTGAATGAAATATCTAAATCCCTTAAAATCGGGATTTTTCTGAGCTCTTACTATTATACCAATCTTTTTGTCCTTCTTGCTCTTGGAGTTGATAGGCTGAGCTATCACCATGTCACCAATCTGGAATTCAGATCCTTTGATAGATCTGGGTACATTTGGATCAGGTCCAACCTCTATGGAGAGATCCGAGAAAGGTTTGTAGTTTATCTTTAGAATACCATTAGCTCCACCATATCCATAGGTGTCACCGAATGCTCCAGCGTCGAACTCGTTTATTGATTTAATGTGCTTCACCTAGTATGTATCTAAACTTTGATCTTTATTCTGGTATTTTAGGATATCCCTGAATTTAGAAGCAAGCTCATAATCTTCGTTCTTTATTGCCTTTTGCATTAATGACTCTATCAAGTAGACGTCACCGGCATCCTCCTCCACTGTTTCATCCTTTAGAGAGTTTATAATCAAGGCTATTCTTTGAGGTGCGTACATAACCTCCAATCTAGAGTTAACTATATTAGCTTCCTCCGGATCTGGTATGGTTCCGTCTGAATTAACCTCTTCACCGTCCTCGTTTTCAAATATCCAATCGCCATTGTCCCATTTTATAACCCAGGGACCGTAGATAATATCCGCGACGTCGCCTTCTATAACTTGTTTTAGAAGAACTTTTAGTTCACCTTTTATGTCATTTTTGGTGAGCGAGTCGCTAAAAGGCTTTCTTTTTATACCCGGAATTACAGTGCTGCCCTCACCTACTCCCATTTTAAATGCCTTGTATACTTCGAAGATAGAGTCCCAATCTAGACTTGCGACTATCTTATCTATAAGTTTTGAGTGTTCTTTTCTCATAGCAATAAATCTTAAACTATATATTTAACTACCCTCTAACACCCAACTGCGATGAAATAGAAGCCATCCAAGAATTATATCTCTCGGGATAGAATTTTTTAATTTGTTCTAGATCTTTTTTAGAAACCCCAAATTTTTCCCTAACAAAAGATTCAGATTCCTCCAAGTTTAGATTCTTATTAGAGGTGTCTTTCTTCACCTCTTTTTCTTTCTTTTTAGTTTTGGTGTAAACCCATTTAGGGGATCCTGTAAATCTAGGGCTAAGGTTGTCATGCCACCAGTCTATTACTCTATGAGGTGTTATCTTAGTTTTATTGAATTGATTGGCCTGCACAGGAAATTGGATAGACATGATCCTATTAATCATAAAAAAATTCCTGGTTTTGTCCATCTTCGATACGGCTAACCAGGAAGACTCCTTTTTGTCAAATATTTTTTTTACTACATCAAATAATTCCATATCTATAGATTAGCAAAGGGGTCAAAATTAGATGGACTGTAATTTGGGGCTATCCAATTTGTACCTTCTAGTATCTTTATTCTGTCTAGAGTTATAGATCTCTTCTCTAGAGAAATTCCTCTCTCTATTTCAGATCTAATATCCACACACAAGTCCTGTGGCAAAACAGATTCATCAAGCCACATCAGCCTATAATTCCTCTTTATGTTGCTTGTGACCTTTTCACGATTTTCTTTAGAATCGACATCCTTCATCATCCTCAATATAAATCCAGATGCCCAATTTAAAAATTCACTATTCTCTAATAGCTCCTTTCCTTTTAAAGATCTCCAGTCCTCAGAGGATCTCATAGCCTCTATCAACGATTCGCTCTTCTTCGCAGTGAATCCCATTACTTTAGATTGGTTTCTGATTTCCCAAACAGAGGGAACTGCATCACCCTTATCTCCAACGAACATCTTATTGAGTACAAAAAATTCGCTATCAACCTCGTTTATCTCGCATTTGGACATTAGATTTTTTAGCTTATCTTTATCGGGAGATAGGATAGATCCCATATCAAAAACACTAGCCTCTTCCTCCTTCTCTAACCAATTTGATCTCCAACCTATAGGGGATGTTAATATGTTTTTCTTGTTATTGCTGTTCCAAACTATTGTCCAATTTGGTCCGTGAAATCTGGCTAACTGGTGCAAGTCCTTGTCACCCGATACGATTATGCAATCCTCCTTGTTGTCATTAAAATGTTTAGACCAGGCATATAGCATATCATCACCCTCTGCTCCCTGAACCTTGGAATATATGAATCCCATCTTCTCCAGCTGTCTGCCGAAAGAATCAAGCAATTCAAAAAATATACTCCAGTCCACATTTTCATCCTTTACTCTATTCGATTTATATCCTCCGTTTTCGATCTCAACATCTCTTCTCCAACTTTTAGTATCGGAAGTAAATATGAGATTTCCACCCGATGGTAAATTGTTTAAAGAAGAGCATAGATCAGTAGCAACCTTTCTTATAAACATCGCCTGATCTGACTTTTTAGAGAAAACTTTCCCGGGATCTACGTTTCCATAACCAGCAAAAATTCCAAAAGTCTTATGGAAAATGTAATTTCCGTCTACACAAATATTAATCATTCTGTTCTACTTTTTTTATTCCTAATACTTCTTCAGGGATCATTCTAAAATTATGATCATCTATTCTTAGATCGTAATCAGAGAAACCCATAAAATCTATTTCGTCCGCTTTTATTCTTCTTTCAACGTGATCAGCATCTCTTCTTCCTAGCATTCTCTCCCTTCTAATTTGCTCGGGTACGTCTATATAGACAATCGTGGATTCTTCTCTGTCCCTCTTGTTAAGTTGCGATATTCCAGAGGGAGTCATTATGAATAGATCGGACTTGTGAAATTCCTCTTTACTAGTTCCATAAATCCAAGTATTGAAGGATGTGTGTTCTAGAAAAAGATCCTCCAATATCATACGATAAGCTTCAACCTCATCTATGAAATAATAATCTATTCCATCCTCCTCATCTGATCTTTTTGGCCTAGTGGTATGTGAAACGCAATAATTAAATCCAGACTCGACCATCATTTTTCTAAGATGATCTTTACCTGAAGCTCCCATGCCAACCAATATAACTCTCTTTTTATTCATCTTCACCCTCCTCTTCATCTTGTCCGCTTTCTATCTTATCGAATTTGTCAAGAGCTCTTTGATAATCCAAATACGTCCAAGCCCATTTTCCAAAGTCCTCGTCACTTGGAAATTTTTCCTTCTCCGGTAGTTCAACGCCAAATACTATTTTAGCCTTACCTATCTTTATCTTGAAAACCTCAAAAGCTTTGAAATTTCCATTCTCCTCGTCTATAAGGGTTTGTGTGTACATAGCAGCTTTGTCTCCCCTTTTTAATTGCTTATAAACAAAGCCATTTCTATTAATTACTTCTGCTAATTCTTTCATGCGTGTATTAATTTTTGGATTTGGAAAAATAATGAAAGCAAAGAAACCATCGGGTCTATCACTTGTAGCCTTTGAGCCTGGTGATCTGCAACCAAAACTATAACACTAGGTATTATTTTGGAGTGGGACTTCTTATTCTTGATGATCCATTGAATAAATTCATCTCCAAGAGCACTCATTATGTCATCGGTCTTTCCGTTATACTCACCCACCAATATCTGATAATTGCTTACGGGATCTTGTGATTCGAAAATTAAATTGTAAAGCGATTCGTAACTCCACCCGATCTCTTTTACCTTGGATATATCAACTTTCTTAGTTCCCTCAAGCATCCATGTTTGAATCTTATTGAGCGAGGATCTAAGATCAGGATAAAAATTTCTCTCGAATTCAAGAAGTGAATCCTCATCTATTTCAATCGAAGCCCTGCTCAAGATGAGATGTATTCTCTTTCTCCATTCCTGTTTAACCTCTGCCTCCTCGTCGGAAGAAACAGGATCAAAATCGATAACTTCGAATCTGCTCTGAATAGCATCAGGAACCTTATTGATCCAATTGCAAGTAGCTATAAATCTGGTATTACCTGCAAACTTCTCGATCGTTCCCCTTAATGCCTTATAGAACTGATCCGATGCACCGTCAAACTCATCCAAAACAACTACTTTCTTAGAGGAGATACCGTCCATAATGGATAGCGTCGAACAAAAGTCATTTATCTTGGTACGTATGGTTTCAACAGAGCTTTCGTCAGAAACATTAATAAAAAGGTGCGGATGAGGAGCAGACAATATTTTGGCTAGAGTTGTCTTACCGCTTCCTGGACTTCCTGAAAGAAGAACGTTGTGGTTTAATCCCTTCTCATCGAATATTTTTCTTATTCTTTGAGGGAGTATCATGTGTCTTAGTTCTTTGGGTCTAAGTTTCTCTGTTAAAAGCTCTTGTATCATAGATATTCTATCGAAAAAAATGGAACTGTTTCTTAAAATTTAGAGGATAAATCATCTGCTTCTAACTTATCGTGTCTAACCTCTACGAATCTAGGTAAAAACAATGATCTATTATGGAATTTATCTGTTATCGTAACGTTGTATTGGATAGCGCAGATTTTACCGGTTAGAGAATCAGGATTAACGCTAAGCTCCTTTAAATCGGAATCAGTAAACCCAGACCCTATCTTTACGTGTAGAGTTTTGGAAAGATCCGTGCATATTAGACCTCCGATAAATCCTTCACGCTTACCCTCTCCTGGATACCATCCGGTGATAACAAGATCACATTCATTTACCTCCTTAAACTTAATCCAATTTTTGGATCTTTTACATTCGTAGAGATGATCATTCTTACAAATTACTCCCTCCCCTCCCGCATCAACTATCTTTTTGTAGATTGAAGCGATCTGAGAAGGATCGTCCAGCTCCCACATCGTGGCTAATTTCACAGGCTCGTCATCAGAGACATCCGCTAGAACACCACATAAAGTATCTCTTCTGACTGTATATGGTAAAACACCAATGCCGTTTTCGAGTGTACTGTACTCGTCTAGGTCAAATACGTTAAAAATTATATTGTCGCCGATGTTATCAGGTGCAGTGCCTTTTAAGATCTGTGTAACCTTCCCGCTAACTGATTTTCTATCCAGGTCAGTCAATTCACCATCGAAAAACCAAGATCCTTTTAATCCGGAAGAATTCATTATTTTTTTCAAAGAAAATGTTATCTTATGTAATTTATCAGAATCTAGCTCGTTGAAGGCTCTTGTAAAATATGAGAACTCCCCATTTTTATAGATTGCTATAACCCTCACGCCGTCATATTTTTCTTCACAGTATATTTTTCCCCATCCTTCTAGTGAGGCCTGGTCATCCGTTGCTAACATGACTGATGGATCCGGTACTACTTCCTTACCTAGAGCTTTATTTATAAGTTTTGCACCGATGCCAACGTTCATTCTTTTAGTAAGGACCTTCATTAAGATCCTACGAAGTTCAAGATCATCTTGATCATTGGTGATCCTGGTATTAATCATTTGATTAGCATCTAATCTCAAAGAATTATTAGCGGCAGGAGCAATCTTTAATTTCTCTACAAGTTCCTTAAAATTGTCAGGTCCAAAGGAATCTGTGGGATCGTCGGCTATATTTAGCTTATGCAACTTTGTGGTTACAAAAGGATTGAAGCAAACATCAAAAACATAAGCTAAATCGTCATTCCAATTCTCTTTAATTATCTCCTGCTTTCTTTTCTGCGATCCCTCTCCTGTGAGTTCCTCCAGCTGTTTTAGTATTCTAAGTTCGTTTATCATATTTTTTATTTTTATATTCTGCAATAATAATAAATAACCCCGCAGAAAAAAAGACATTTCTTATGAAATGTCTTTGTAAAATTTAGATTCTTTTTATAATGTTACTTGTTCCGCTTCTTCACCGCCTCCCTCTTCTCCTCCTCCTTCGGCTGGTGCTGCTTCTCCTTCAGCTGCCCCTTCGGTTCCGCCCTCGCCTTTCTTCTTTTCCGCTTCTTTAGCCTCTTTCTCTTTATAGGACTGATTTGTCTCTATCTGGTCTGGGGTTAGCCTTAAAAATCTCTGTATCAGAAAGTCCTTATCGAAATATGGCTGCTCTTCTTCACCTACCTTGACCTTCATTTCTGCAAGCGCTTTTACAAAATCCCCCCTTTTAACAAGATTAGCTAATTCTACAAGATCATTAAATTCGCTTTCTCTTACAAATTTAAGTCCCAGATTTGTTTTAAAGCTTCTATCTTTTATGAGGTCTGGATAATCTAGACACATCTGGATATAAAGAGGCTTAACTAATATCTCCTGGTATATCGATCTTAATCTAGCTAAGAATTTTTCAAATCTAATCTCGTCTCTCTCTAGAGCATCGATGCTTACCTGGTTGTTTGCAGGGGTACCCCCTCTATAAACAAATCTTGCGTATGGTATCTTAGAATCTTGCTTTAACTTGTTAAAGAAATAAAGAACATTGTCCATTATATTAAAATCAGGACCCGCTGCATTAAGGGTCTCGATAGTTGGAGAAACCCCATCTTTTTCAGGAAACAGATAATTCTTATAGAACTGTATTTTCGGTCTACCGTTTATAGTCAATTCTCCGGAATTATCGTTGATAGCTATTTCCTCCTTATGGTAAGACATGATCTGCCCTAGTGTTTGCATGGCTTTCTGCGGAGATTGCGTACCGATTGGAATTATGAATTTCAATCTATACGAAGCATTCATAACGTTCCATATAATCCTGCTATTCTCCATGATCTTCAGAATATTATAGGACCTAACTAATCTTTCAACGTAGCTAACTCTAGATATAGTATTCCCCTTAGCGTAGGAGATATAGATGACCTGTTCATTCTTAAGTTTTCTGGTCATCTGAGGATTCTTAGGATACTGAACCCACACTTGCTGAAAATCACCTTCTCCGACTTTTTCGACCATTGGCTGGAGTGATGTAGCATCTAATTCCTTAAATCCTATAATCTCCTTACCTCTACTATCATATATTATTTCGTAAGCTAAAAAGCCATCTATTAACAGTTGTCTAAAGATTTGCCAAGCCAATATACTCTCCTGAAAATTAAAAAGGTGATATATCCTATAGAAATTTTCCATAAGCTTATCCTTGACTTTGTCAGATATGTCTAGGTTTTTTATCTCCGGATAAGCAAAATAATTCTTATCGTCGTAAACAACAGACTCGTCAGTTACGGTATCTAGAATAAATTCAATTTCACCATTAAGTGAGAATTTCCTTAGGAAATTTCTTTTATCTACATAATCTCTATCAAAATAAGCTATATACTTTCTAACCTTAGTATCTGCGTGTGAGACAGTCCAGTAAAAAGCATCATCCTCTGTAAATCCAGTTCCTTCCTGATTCCAGAACTGGGATTCAGTTTTTCCAATGGCTTGAGAGTTTCTCACAACCATATCCTCATACTTCATCCCAAATCTACTAAGCTGTGAAAGACTTCTTAGTATTGTACCGAAAGCACTGTTAGGTTGTATTGGATCTATAAATCCCGCCATTTCTTAATCTTTTATAATGTAATTTCTGGTTCTTTCTCCTCCTTGCCTCCACCTTCTTTCTCAGCTTTCTCTTTTTCTTTCTGCTTCCTTTCCTTTGCTACTTTATTAGCTTTAATATCACTAGGGGTTAATCCTAGAAAATTTTCTATTAAATAAACTGGAGAAAAGTAGGGTTTATCCTCGTCACCAACTATA
>Ga0172367_10003133_pt1 | contig 21915 bp, 15 predicted proteins | sample Lak10m_FD_114542 | JGI IMG/M metagenome (GOLD analysis project Ga0172367, IMG submission 114542) | Freshwater microbial communities from Kabuno Bay, South-Kivu, Congo - kab_022012_10m | ecosystem: Environmental > Aquatic > Freshwater > Lake | place: Democratic Republic of the Congo: South-Kivu... | reverse complement strand
GATTCCTTCCATGAGCCCCCATCTCTCCGAATTCATAAGTGAAATCAGAGTTCTAGAAGACACATTTAGGGGACATTATCGCCAGGAAATAACTAGGGGACAAAATCGCTGGGAAAAAACAAATAAACAGAAATAACTAAATTTTATTAATAGTTCTGTCGATAGAACTTCATCCTGTATGCAAATATATAAAATTTTTTGGCACAAAAAACAACAGTTCTCAAATCAGTACCTCCTTGCATGTGTAGGTGCAATGTGGGTTATCTTTTCTTCTTCCGCTTGCTCTAAAGCTACAGACAATCTCTCTTTAATTATAGATCCTACACCGAGCCCTACCATCATTTCTAAACTTGCCATTACTCCATCGAGCAAGGCGATTAGCGTACTTCAATCAGCCGTCCTGTCTGCTTCGGGTGGAAAACCCCCTTATCAATTTAGCATCTCTCAGGGGGGTGGAAGCCTCACACCAGCAAACAATGCTAGTCTAGCAAATTACTCGGCACCTAGCTCAGAATCCCATACCGTGATTCGCGTAACTGATTCTGATGGAATGGCTGCTTATTCCGTTTTAGAAATCACCAGCGCAGTTGCCATTTCTCCCTCTTCAAAAACGCTTGTAGCTGGAAATCAGTTTTTGTTCGGGTTGAGTGGTGGCAAACCTCCCTACTCATTCTCTGTTCTTTCAGGAATGGGATCAATCAATGCAACAACAGGAGAATTTAGCACTCCTGTTACGAATGGCACTTCGATAATTCAAATTACCGATTCAACAGGCACCTCCTCCAACTCAACATTAATTACTGAATCATCTCTAACATTAACGCCTCCATCGAATTCAATAGAACCAAATGGCAGTTTTCAAGTCGCGACATCTGGGGGAATTCCTCCCTACCAATATTCTATTCTCGCTGGAAATGGCACAATCGATGCTTCAACAGGAAATTACGTAGCCCCAGATTCACCAGGGAACGAAATTATTCAAACGACAGACTCTGCTGGGAATTCAGCAATTGCACGAATCATAATTCGCGAGTTATTCAGCGCTAATCCCAAGAAAGCCTTCGTCAAAAAAAACACTCAATTTACCATTGGAGCAATTGGAGGGCTACCTCCTTATTCCTTCTCACTTTCTGAAGGAGGCATTGGAACAGTAGGTCAGGAAACTGGAATCTATTCAGCGCCCAATTCGACTGGGAATACTTCATTAATTGTCAGCGATGCGAGAGGCGAAACTGATACTGTCGAAATCACCGTGACAGATCAGCTTACGTATAGCATTGCCACAATGTCCGTAGGTACCAATAGCACTGTAAATCTTACTGAAAAAGTAAGTGGTGGAATTTCTCCTTACATATTTTCGGCTTTAGAGGGCCAAGGACTTTTTAATGGTTCTATTTATCATGCACCCAATATATCTGGAATAATTCGATTTAATGTTTTCGACTCTCAGTCTCCTATCATTAATTCTATTGAGGGTTCCTTAATTATAAATCCGGCGTTAAAAATTTTGCCTAATTTAAAAGTAATTGGAGCATCAACTCAGCAACTCTTTACTTCAACAGGGGGTGCGCAACCTTATACGTTTTCGATCCGATCAGGCGGAGGATCCATCACATCTTCTGGAAACTATTCGGCACCTAGCACAGCTCAAACAGTCATTATCGATGTAACAGACTCATTGGGGTCCAAAGCTACAAGTACGATCACTGTTACAGAGGCTTTATCCATCACTCCAAAAACTAAGAATCTCACTAGAAGATCTAATTTTACTTTTTCTGCCAGCGGTGGAATTTCTCCCTATACTTACCGTTTAGTGTCGGGTGGAGGAAGTATTCAACCCACTTCTGGAGTCTATGTAGCGCCATCTGCCACAGGTATCGCTGTTATAGAAGCGCGGGATGCATCAGGTCATTTAGCTGAAGCGTCGATTCAGATTTCTAATGATTTTGAGATTCTACCTTCACATATCTCTCTTTTAAAAAACAGTACAATTACATTCAATGCTCGAGGAGGAAAGCCCCCTTACTCCTATTCTATTCAGTCTGGAAACGGATCTATTCATCCTACATCAGGTGCCTACATTGCTCCGTCAATTACAGGCGCAGCCATAATTAAAGTTACAGACTCTGATGGAAATGCCACCACCTCATCTATTGATATCTACGAAACCTTACTAATCAGCCCACTCACCCAACTTGTGACTATAAATCAAAGTTTAACGTTCTCTGCACAAGGCGGAGAACCCCCTTATAATTATTCGATTTTATCTGGAGAAGGTTCCGTTGGGAAAAATGATGGAATATTCAGTTCATCCAGTGCGGGCACGGCTATAGTTCAAGTGACAGATTCAAAACACAATTCTAGCACTGCTGTTGTCACCATTCATCCGACATTTTCGGTGAATCCAAATCAAATTAAAACGAGCACAGGAGGGCGTGTAACCATTACCCCTTCAGGAGGAATCCCCCCATATACATTCACGCTAACTTCTGGAGAGGGAACTATTTCTGAGAAGCTGGGTGACTACATCGCACCTGCTACAAGCGGAGTTGCAACCATTCAAGTCAGTGACTCGATTGGATCTACTGCAATTACTTCTGTTACAATTCAAGAATCACTTAAAATCACACCATCCACTAGCGTAATCAATCCAGGGGGCACAGAAAAGTTTTCAGCTACAGGAGGGATCTCCCCATATAATTATTCGATCATTTCTGGAGGAGGTCTTTTAGATGGTAATACTTATTCTGCTACTGCTATCAGTGATGGCGAAATAGTAAGAGTACGAGTAACTGATTCCAATGGGGATCATACTGATGCAACGATTCAAATTTCTAAAATAAGTGTTAGCATTGACGTTCCAAACACCTCTGACTTTATAAAAACCTCAAACCAAATTGAGTTTTCGGTTTTAGGAAATTGCTCAGAAAATGGATCTTATGTCATACTTGAAATAAGCGATGGGATCTCAACTGTCAACGGATCAACCATTTGCACAGGCTCTTCATGGTGGATGACAGTCAATTTGAGCTCACTCATGGAAGGCCCAATTACATTCACTGCAAAACATTCTAATAGTAACTTTATTAATACGACTCCTTATGTAACTGTCACCACCAAGGACATCACAAAACCTACCGTAGCAATTACCTCACCGGAGACTCTTGGAAAAGTTGCATCTCTAGCAAAAATAAGAGGGACATGCTCAGAGGCCGGTCTTCCTGTTTATATCTCGAGCGGAGTAAATCAAAACGCCGTCACAACATGCACCTCAGATCATAAGTTCTCCGCAACTTTGAACATAACTTCAAAAGTAGACGGACAATTGAACATTTGTGCAGACCACTCAGACGCTGCAGGTAATTCAGCCAATCAATCGACGATTATCGCCACCAAGGATTCTATTTCACCTGAGACTCCTATTCTTACGATTAATAGTGGAAGCACTTACACAACTAGCACTTCCGTTACAGTCAATATTTCTGGCTCTGAAGCCCTTGATCAGATGTACGTAACCAATATAGCGGGGTGCAATTCAGGTGGAACTTGGGAGACCTATTCAGCTTCTAAAAGCTGGATTTTAAGCCAAACTAATATCTCAACAAAAGTTTACGCAAAAGTCATGGATTTAGCAGGAAATGAGTCCCCTTGTGCAAGTGCATCCATTATTCACGATAACATTCCCAGTGCTCCTCCAGCTAACTTAAGTCTAGTCAGCCCAAGCTCAAGCCTAAGCAATCAAACAAATCCAATGATCCGAATATTTGGAGTTACTTCTGCAGATACGATTTCGCTTCATACCGACAGCACTTGCTCAAGCCTTTCGGTCAAGGCATCTGGAGTATCCACCGGAGCGACTATCGACTTACAGAGCTCTACACTAACTATAGATGGTACTTATTCTTTTCATGCAAAATCTACTGATCCTGCTGGAAACTCTAGCTGCTCAAATGCCATAGTAAATTACACTTTAGATGTCCAGCCACCTGAACAGCCTTTGCTCACCATTAATGGTGGCTCAGTTATCACCGGCACAACTTCAGTCATTCTCCAACTTTCCGCCTCTGAATCCCCACTTTTTATGTATGTCACAAATAATCCAACATGTAGTTCGGAAGGAACTTGGGAACCTTTTTCAAATTCAAAAAACTGGACACTTGGACAAATTAATTCATTAACTACGGTCTATGCTAAAGTCCGTGATTTAGCAGGAAATGAATCTTCGTGTTCTTTGGCCACAATCACTCACGATAATCAATATAGTCCAGCTCCCAGCAGCATTAGCTTGATGAGTCCGGCCTCCTCACCTAGTACAAAAACAACCCCTACAATTCGAGTAGGAGGAATACAATTAGGCGATACGATTTCTCTTCACACAGAAAAGACTTGCTCAGACGCAACACTGAAGGCATCCGAGATAGCCAGCGGATCAACCATCGACCTCACTACGACAGTACTTTCAGAAAACTCTTATCAATTCTATGCGCGGGCAAAAAACATCAGAGGATTTTCGATTTGCTCTTTTGTTTATGTCGATTACATGGTGGATTTAACCCCACCGACCGTTTCAATTCTAACTCCTGCCTCCACGACAACTATTAATAAATATAATTATCAATTTTATAATATCAATGGCACTTGTTCTGAAAACGGACGCAATGTCGTCCTCACCATTACCGGACAAGCAAACAAAAACATCCTTTGTTCAAATCGAACTTGGAGCAGCTCTCTTGATATGAGCGCCTCTCCTGAGGGCATTGCAGCAGTATCTATCAAAGCAACACATACCGATGCTGCAGGGAATATCCCTGCTGAACAATCGGTGATCGTGACAAAGGACACTATTGCTCCATCTTCTGAATCGATCACAATTGCGGGAGGAGCTACTTACACACAGAGCTCAGCAGTTACTCTAAGCCTTTTTGCTACTGATAATCCAACTGAAATGTTCATCACTAATGGACCTAATTGTGATTTTTTTGGTTCATGGGAAAATTACTCTGCGGTTAAATATTGGCCATTGGCTATATTTAATTCAACTGCCGACATTTCTGTAAAATTCCGCGACGCTGCAGAAAATGAATCAAATTGCGTATCGGGTTCGATCATTCATGATTCAAATCCGCCTAGCATACCCGTAAATTTTATTGATGGCTCATCAGGTACAGTCACATCATCTCCCACAATGCATTGGACTGAAAGTACGGATGGCGAATCGGGCATATCAAGTTATGAAATTACCATCAGGAATCCTGTAGATGACTCGGTTATTAAAAACTGGACAGATGTGGGAAATGTCAAATCTACTATCATCACAGGCCTTTCACTAACTCATGGCTCAACATATTACAGCGCAATACGAGCTCGTGATCTTGCTGGAAATATCTCAGAGGTAGCAGTAGGAGATAGTTGGGTTGCCCGAGATCCTAACTACTGCCCTCCAAATTATATTAGGATTTATCCACTATCGCCTTATACAGATTCTCCATTTTGCGTTGCTAAATATGAGTCAAAGAAAAACCTAACAGCTGCCGCTTCTACAGCTACAGGGACTCCATGGATCAGCATTACACAAGCCTCTGCAATCGACGCCTGCAAAGTAAATGGTCCTGAATACGATTTGATCAGTAATGCAGAATGGCAGTCAATTGCGAGAAATATTGAGTATGTTGCCAAGAACTGGTCTAGCGGAATTCGAGGCAATGGTTCGATGAATCGAGGACACAGCGATTCAACTCCAAACTCGGCCTTACCAGCAAGTGTGGACAGCGATCCTTGCTATTTGACAGGCCAGATCTGTAGCCCTAGTCAGTGGAACAGTCAGCGAAGAACTCATACTTTATCCACTGGTGATGTCATTTGGGATATGTCTGGAAATGTTTGGGAATGGGTCAAATATAACTATGAAACAAATTTTGGCACTTCGCGTGTCATCATTCAAGTTACTGACACTTCTAATCCAGCTGTCGGCACCATCGGCCAAGTCACTGGCACAGCAAAAACGCACTTTGGTACTCAAGGAGATTATAGCAGTACATATAATTCAGACGCTCTTGGAGTTGGACAAGGAATATTTAATCCCATAATTGATTCACAAGGGAATATTTATGGCGGAATCATACGAGGAGCTTATCATTCTACTGCTGTTACTAGTGCAAATTACGCTGGAGTATTTTCGGTCCGTTTAGATGTCATTCCAAATTATGCTGGAAATACATTAGGATTTCGCTGCGTTTATCATCCTTAACAAGGAGACACACCTATGCAATCAACTCCATCAGAGTTTATAGAAAACATTCTTGGCTTGATCGTCGAAAATCCTAAAATCTCAGCCAATGTTGTGAATGAATATTTAAACAACTCCGTCGAAGTAAAAAATCTTGCGATCGTATTCGCAATGATCGGCTTTGATTGCTCAAAGCGTCTGTTTAAATGGATTGCGCATCGTCATTGGATCCAATTTGAAAACTATGCCTCTCAAGTGAGACTTCAACTATCTGCTTCCGATGTAACCCGCATTCTAACAGGGTTTCATAGTGCACTTGTTAAAAATGTTGCAGTCAAACAACAGCAACATCTGCCACCCCCTCCTCCCCTTAAAAAGGGGGATGAAGGAAAATATGACAGATTCGCCGAAGTCGAGTTTAAAATTCTCGATTTTCTTCGAAAAGAATCACCAGAAATTTATCTCAACTTAGTCCAAAAAAATCTCGTTGACCCTCGGCTATTGCCGAACTCAGGAAGTCGAAATTAAAGAATACAAAGACGGCCGACGATCACGAAAAAAACCAAATGATGCGCGATTGCGGCGAACCTCTTCGAGATCAAAACTGGCAATGATTACCCCTGAATCAGTCCGTCCCATTTCTGAGACTTTGTTTCCGCGATGATCAGAAATAAAAGAGTGACCGTAAAAAATCTGTCCGCCTTCGTTTCCAATTCGGTTCGCGGCTATAATAGGAACCACATTCGAAACCGCATGACCAATCATTGCTCTCTGCCAAAGATCTTTTGTATCAAGATCAGGATTCTCAGGCTCTGAACCAATAGCCGTTGGATAAAACAGAATATCAGCTCCCTGAAGCATCATCGCGCGGGCACATTCGGGATACCATTGATCCCAACAGATACCGACCCCGAGCACACCAAATCGAGTTTTCCAGACTTTGAAACCGGTGTTACCGGGACGGAAATAAAATTTTTCTTCGTAGCCTGGGCCGTCCGGTATGTGGCTTTTGCGATAAATACCTAAAACTTCGCCATCAGCATCCACCATAGCAAGGCTATTGTAATAGCACTGATTATCCTTCTCAAAGAATGAAACAGGAATCACCACGCCCAATTCGCGCGCTAACTTCTGAAAATGCTGAATGGTGGGATGACCTTCTGCTGGCTTAGCCCATTCAAAAAAATCGTCTTTTTCCTCACGGCAAAAATAAGGTCCTTCAAAAAGCTCCGGCAGTAAAATCACTTGAGCGCCTCGCGAAGCAGCTTCTTTCACGTATTCCGTCATGCGAGCCACATTTTGCTCAACGCCCAAAACGATTGAACTTTGAACTGCTGCAACTTTGATTGTTTGACTCGCACTAATGCTTTTTATATTTTTCATGATTCTCTTGCCCCAGCAAAATGGATTCAAATCTTAAACAGGTACTTGTTGGGTAATGCAATGAAATGCACCACCCCCTTCGAGTATGGCCTTTGCCGATCGTCCCACCGTTCGCTTGCTTGGGAAACACTTTGCAATGATCGCAACGGCATCAGCATCATAAGGTGATCCATAAGTCGGAACAATGACCGACTTATTGCTGATATAAAAATTGAGATAACTTGCGGGCATAATCCGGCCATCTTCATCTGTGATTTTTCCAGGAGAAGGCACTCGAACTACAGTGAGTTTCCGACCTTGAGCATCCACCGCTGCTTCGAGGTCTTTTGCGATTTCGAGCATGACTTGACGATTTGGATCATCTGCTTCGTTAGCTTCCATACACAAGGCCAACCCAGGAGCAGCAAATCGAGCAATCGTGTCAATATGCCCGTCAGTGTGGTCATTCAGAAGCCCATCGTTGAGCCAAATCACTTTCTGCACACCATAAGTTTCTTGCAAACCTTTTTCAATCTCAGCCTCTCCCATATGAGGATTGCGATTGGGATTGAGCAGGCACTGACGAGAAGTCAAGCAAGTCCCCTCACCATCAACTTCGATTGAGCCCCCTTCAAGTATCCATGGAATCGAAACAGAAGGACACCCTGAAGCTTGCGCCACTTGAGCAGAAACTTCTGAGTCATGAGGTAATTCATACTTTCCACCCCAGCCATTGAACCCAAAGCAGAAAGCGGTCACCTTTCCCTGGGAATCTTTCATAAAAACAGGGGCTGTATCGCGAATCCAAATATCGCCAAAAGGAATCAAGTGAAAATGAACAGAAAGTCCTACAAGCGCTTTTTGAGCAATTTTGAGTTGTTTTGCATCTGGAACCAAGATTTCTAGATGTTCCCCACGACTGAATCCTGTAGCAGGATCAGGATCCGCAATTGCAGTACAGAGCGCAACAAACTCACGCTGAACTTCGTCTAGAATTTCGCCCCAGAGGTCCTCGTGACTCGGCCAAGCAAGCCAACAGGATTTGTGCGGTTCCCACTCAGCGGGTTGAGAGAACTGATACAAAGCCATAATCACCTCCAGCGGTCTAAAATACTCAAGATTTTGAACAAGCGCCCCTATTAGCACAGCAAAATGCCTGTCGCAACCATCCTCACCACTCGATCAACTGAGTTTTGACGCCCCCCTTAAAATGGAGTACAAATTTTATAAGTTTTTGAAAAATTTTTGGGAGCTTTAGCTTTTAATGGAAACCAATACATCATTACCCACCCGCTCTACGCCTTTTCAAGGCAAAGTAAAATCATTGATCCTCAGGTCTCCTTTAACAGGTCATCTACTTCCTATTGAAGAAGTCCCTGATCCAGTATTTGCGCAAAAAATGGTCGGAGACGGCCTGTCGGTTGATCCATTAAACCAAGTCTTAGTGGCCCCAGTAGATGGGAAGATTACCCAACTTCATTCGGCTAATCACGCAGTAACCATCGCCACAGAAGAAGGCGTCGAAATCTTAATGCATATCGGGATTGATACCGTAAAGCTCAGAGGCGTAGGTTTTCAGGCAAAAGTCAAAGTAGGTGATCACGTTCGCACAGGCGAAGTGCTGATTGAATTCGATGCCGATTACGTAGCAACTCATGCTAAAAGTCTTCTCACTCAAATTGTCATCACTAATGGCGAAAAAAAGACTCTGATCAAATCACCGAGCGGTAAAGTTTCTGCGGGTCAAGATGTGATCCTCGAAATTTTAGACGACACATCTTCAGAAACAACTCAAAAATCAATTAAAAACTCATCTCAGTCCGTCTCTGAAACTATTTCGATTATCAATTCTTCTGGATTACATGCGCGCCCAGCGGCTATTTTGGCTGGAATAGCTAAAAAATACAAATCTGAGATCCGACTCCAACGAAACCAAGATCAGGCAAATGCCAAAAGCCTCGTTGCCATCCTCGGGCTTGAAATCGCTCATGCAGATCAAGTCGTTGTGGTCGCCGATGGGCCCGATGCTTCAGACGCCGTAAAAGAATTAATCAGCAGCCTCAAAGGTGGATTAGGAGAAAAAGCTGAAGAGGCCCCAGAGTGTCATGAAGTAACTCCATCCCAAAAAATCACACATTCTCAGGATCCCAATCTTTTAATTGGAGTTCCAGCATCGCAAGGGCTTGCTGTGGGTAATGTCTTTCAGATTCGGCATCAAGAAATTGAAGTCCGAGAAACTGCTGAAAACGTCCACGAAGAACGCCAACAACTGACTCAAGCTTTGGGCCAAGCCAAAACGCAACTCGAAGATCTTCGAAATCAACTTGAAAACCAGTCAAAATCACAAAAAGGCGCTATTTTTGCGGCTCATCAAGAACTTCTTGAAGATCCTGATCTTCTGGAAATCACTTTCGGTGAAATCCAAAAAGGAAAAACAGCCGCGTTTGCGTGGAAAAAAGCCTATAGTCTCCATGCAGATCGTTTAGCAGCACTGACCAATGAGCTGCTCGCTGCACGCGCTAATGACTTGAGAGACGTGGGTCGTCGAGTTCTTTTGATCCTCACAAATGGGACCAGCTCAACGGATTCTAAATCGGGTCAATCGGATCTCAAGAATGTGAAGATTCCTGCTCACGCCATCCTTGTAGCCGAGAATCTCACTCCTTCAGACACCGCAAGCCTCGATCGTTCAAAAGTTCTTGGCTTTTGTACGACTACAGGCGGATCTTCTTCGCATGTTGCGATTTTAGCGCGTTCTCTAGGAATTCCTGCGATTGCAGGGATTGATCCAGCAGCACTCCTGGTCCCATCAGGAGCACCCGTGATTCTCGACGGAAACAAGGGAACACTCCGTCTGAATCCTGGCACTGAAGAGATCGCTAAAATTCAAAAAATCCAAGAAGAGATGGAGATTAAACGCAAACAAGACCTTTCTCAGGCACAACAACTCTCGAGTACCCTAGATGGACACCGCGTTGAAGTCTGCGCCAATATCGGCGGTCTCGCGGATGCCGAGCAAGCAATGACTCTGGGTGGAGAAGGTGTTGGGCTGTTGCGTTCCGAATTTCTCTTTTTAAAGCGCACAGTCGCTCCCACTGAGAACGAACAATACAGCGTTTATGACAGTATCGCGCGAGCTCTTGGACCTAAACATCCACTCACGATTCGAACTTTAGATATTGGCGGGGATAAACCGCTTACTTATCTCCCTATTCCAAAAGAAGAGAATCCCTTCTTAGGTGAGCGCGGAATTCGAGTTTCGCTAAACCACCCTGAAATTTTTCGTATTCAACTCAAAGCAATCCTCCGCGCAGCCGAAGGAGGCCAAGTACGAATCATGTTCCCGATGGTGGCTACGTTCGAAGAATGGCGCCAAGCCAAAGCCATCCTTGACGAAGAGCGCAAAAAATTTGGAAAAATTGAAATCTCTACAGGCATCATGATTGAGGTGCCTGCAGCAGCAATCCTTGCTGAAACATTCGCCAAAGAAGTCGACTTTTTCTCAATTGGGACCAACGACCTCACACAATACACTCTGGCTATGGATCGTGGGCATCCCAAACTAGCACCCCACACCGATGGGTTGCATCCTAGCGTTCTCCATTTAATTGCTCATACCGTCAAAGCTGCTCACCGACACAATAAATGGGTAGGTATTTGCGGCGGAATTGCGAGCGATCTGCAGGCCGTCCCTATCTTAATTGGACTTGGCGTCGATGAGCTGAGCGTCAGTGTACCTACTATCCCCGGTATCAAGGCACGAATCAGAAAGCTGCGCTTGTCAGACTGTCAGCAATTAGCTGCCCAAGCTCTAGAGAAAAGCTCTGCAGCTGAAGTCCGAGCACTAGTCCCCAACACTCTTGAATAAAATCGAGGCATTTTTATGGTTCAACAGAGCACTTGGAAAAAATCTTTCGCCCAACTCCAGAAAATAGGCAAATCGCTCATGCTCCCCGTTTCTGTCATGCCGATCGCAGGAATTCTGCTCGGCATCGGAAGCGCACATTTTGGAGTTTTACCTGAGTCGGTATCTACCATCATGGCTGAATCAGGAGGGGCGATTTTTTCGGTTCTTCCTCTTCTCTGCGCCATCGGAGTAGCTCTCGGCCTCACAGAAAATGACGGAGTATCAGCACTCGCCAGTTTGATCGCTTACATGGTGTTAATTGCAACCATGGGCGTCATGGCAGGCATATTAGGCACCGATACTCGGATGATTCTCGGAAGCAAGTCGATCGAAACAGGCGTATTTGGCGGCATCCTGATAGGTGCAATCGTAGCGTCTCTATTTAATCGTTACTACAAAATCCAACTCCCTTCTTATCTTGGGTTTTTTGCGGGTAAACGCTTTGTCCCCATTATTTCAGCCTTTGCTGCCATCATTGCAGGGATTGTTTTAAGCTTTGTTTGGCCTCCTATCGGAAGTGGAATTAATGCTTTTTCAGAATGGACTGCACACGAAAATCCAAAATTTGCATTTGCCCTCTACGGCTTCATTGAACGTGCACTCATCCCCTTTGGCTTGCATCACATCTGGAATGCGCCCTTCTTTTTTCAGACAGGCTCTTATGTAGATCCAGTGACTGCAAAAACGCTTACAGGCGAAATTGCCCGTTTTGTTGCGGGCGATCCTACGGCAGGCAATATGGCAGGTGGTTATCTCTTTAAAATGTGGGGACTACCAGCAGCCGCACTTGCCATCTGGCACACAGCCAAGCCTGAAAACCGCGTTAAAATCGGTGGCATGATGGTTTCAGCAGCTCTCACCTCTTTTATTACAGGAATCACTGAGCCGATCGAGTTTTCTTTCCTTTTTGTAGCGCCTGTCCTTTATGGAATTCATGCCGTTCTCTCAGGTTTTGCTTATTTCATCTGCATTGCCCTAGGGATCAAACACGGAATGACCTTTTCACATGGATTGATCGATTACATCGTTCTTTTCCAAAAATCCTCAAACGCACTCAGCTTGCTCATCCTTGGACCTATTTGGGCAGCCGCTTATTATGGAGCATTTCGATTCGTCATTACACAATTTAATCTCAAAACTCCGGGTCGCGAAGACGAAGAAAAAATGGCCTCTTCAAGTTCTTCTGTCAGCTCCAACGACCCTATGGCCAAAAAACTAGTACTCGCTTTTGGCGGACGCGAAAATATTCGAAGCTTAGACGCATGCATTACTCGTCTTCGCATCGATCTCAAAGATTCTTCAAAAGCCTCTGCTGAACAGCTCAAAGTACTTGGCGCAACGGGCGTAGTGGTTGTTGGTACCGGCGTTCAAGCGATTTTTGGTACACGCTCCGAAAATCTAAAAACAGAGATGGAAGAATACCTAAAAGGTTATCATGAAGCCGGTGCGACAAATGCGATGACCGCATTGATTGCAGCACTCGGAGGAATACAAAATTTCAAGCAACCGGTTGAGGCCTGCGCCCAAACTCGTCTCCGTGTTGTGGTCCACAATGAAAACTTGATTGACCCTTCAGCTCTCTCTGCAGCAGGCACTCACGGGACAATGAAGTTCAATCATGGAATTATCCATGTTTTAGTCGGATTAAAAGCTGATCAATACGCAATCCAACTCAATCAAGTCTTAAAATCTCAAGGGCAATCTATAGGGACTGCTGAGGAGCTCATCTCTCCTCTCTCTCATTAAAAGCGGTACGAATTTTGCTGAGCTCTTCACGCTTCATTGAAGCAGGAGGGTTTAGCAAATGAAAATAAAAAGCGCGATCCTCATTGGACTATTCTGCTCTTTCCAAGCAAAAGCAGATTCAGCAATCCAATGTTTTCTCGAGACTTCTAATCTTCGTTTAACAGCCGAACAAAAGGTCAACCTCTGTTCGAGCGCAATTTCAGATGCCACTCTACGTTGCGCTGAACTTGCATCTCGCACAGGACTCTCGACGGACCAAATTATCTCTCTCTGCCAAGCGGCTCCTTCAGACGCACCTGTACGTTGTATTGATAACACTCGGGGTAGGCCATTAAGTTCTGATCAAGCCCTTAAGCTCTGCAGCTCCGCTACCACCGACCACCCCAATCAATGCTTTGACCAATCAGTTGCGTTTCCGCTGACCATTGATCAACGAATTATTCTTTGCGCACAGTCAACCACAGATCGCCCCTTACGATGCTATCAAGACAGCATTGCTTTAGGGCTTACACCCGATCTGCAAATCCGACTCTGCACGCAACTTTCTGCAGTATATTGGCCTACTTTCGAAACTCGTTAATCACCCAACACGATTCATGTTAAAATTGAAGGACATTCGTATTCTTTTTTTTGTTTTCACCCTCAACAAAACAGCTCATGCAGATTTTGCGCTCATCTGCTTTGACCACGTGCTCCGACTAACAATCGAGCAAAAACTCAAGCTCTGCGTAGGAGCGACTTCGGACGCACCCATTCGTTGTTTTGGATCCTCAGATGATTTCGGTCTCTCCACTCTCCAACGGGTTGAGCTTTGCCAAGGTGCACACACAGATGCCCCCGTACAATGCTTAGCCTATGCACAATCAAGCAGGCTCAACGCTAGTCAAAAAACTAAGCTCTGCGCATTAACAAATACTTCGGCCCCTCATCAGTGTTTTGAAGACTCTGAAAACCTATCTCTCACCTTAGATGAGAGAATTCTCCTTTGCGCCGGTGCAGACTCTGACCGACCTTTGCGCTGTTACAAAAACTCTGAAGGTCGTCGTCTGAGCCATGAACAACGTCTTAAACTATGTACGAGCACTGCTTCAAACTGGGAAAAAGAAAACATTACAATCAACACTTTGCATTCGACGAAAGCAAATGAAGACTAAAAAAATGAAATTCATCCGTCCAAACCGCGTCTACTGTCCATCCCGCCTCATCGACTATTTTGTGAAAACCGTCGATTGAATATTTATACGAATTCTCAGTATGAATTGTTTCCCCTTCTGCGAACCCTACAGGAAACTCGCTCACCTGCACTACTTGAGGCTTTTTACTCACGATATGCATCTCAATTCGATTCAATCTAGGATTAAAAAGCGATCTATGCTCAAAAAATTCTGGATTAAAATCGGCATTCAACTCGCGATTCATACGACTGAGCAAATTCAAATTAAATTGAGAAGTAACTCCCAGAGAGTCTTGGTAAGCATTTTCAAGTACTCTGCTTTCCTTGATTAAATCTACTCCAACAAGAACTCCTCCTTCAGGACCTACTGTCAATGCAATGTTTTTTAAAAACTCCACCGCCATAGGTGGTTCCAAATTTCCAATAGTAGAACCCAAAACAAAGGCCACTTTACGTAACCCGGTGTCAACCGGGACATACCGTAAATCAATCCATCGAACAAAATCAACACAGACAGGATAGATCTCCATCTCTGGATAGTTAGTCATAAAAATTTCTGCAGTCTCTAATAACTGTGTTTTAGAAATATCGATGGGAATAAATGCGTGTGGACTCTCTAAAGCTTGAAAAACAAGTTCAAATTTTTCCCCGCTTCCAGAACCATAATCAAGAAGCACTGCACGAGGACCGATCAATCGCGAAATCTCATTACGATGTTCGAGAATAATTTTTCGCTCAATCCGCGTCAAATAATATTCCCCTAATTGAGTGATTCTTTCAAATAGCAATGACCCCAGGGTGTCATAAAGCAGCTTAAATGGAAGGGCCTTTTGCTCAAGAAAAAGACCCTTTAAAACTTCGCATCGAAAGTCATTAGTTGTTGGAGAAAAATCTTGAAACACGATTTCATTTCTAGCAACCATTCATAAATTGAATGCAAAGCCAAGCCCATCCAACAAAGATAATCTATCTATTCAATCGGTTGAACACATCCTAATTCTGATATATGGAATTTAAACATGAGAAAACACTCAAAACTTCCTCAGGTTTTGCAGGCTATCCGTGATGTCCAGCATTTTGGAGAGGAAGGAGGTGTTGTTCCTGTCATCGACGTAGCTGCAACGTCGACGTTTCTACATCCTGAAGATATGACTAAAGCATTTCACGGAGAACTGACTGGCTGCTATCTTTACAGCCGACACTCCAATCCTTCGGTGAATATGTTCAGTGCAAAAATTGCTGCAATGGAGGGAATGGAAGCCGCTCTCGGTGTCTCCAGCGGAATGGCAGCAATCGCTTGTACAATCGAACAGCTCATGCCTCAAGGTGGACATATCGTTTGTTCGCGAACGATCTACGGAGGCACTTATGCGCTTTTTAAGAACCTACTTCCACGCAGGGGCATTCAAGTTACTTTTGTAAATCCTGAAGACATATCCACCTTTGAACGAGCCATCACTCCCGAGACTCGTCTGATTTACACCGAAACAATAAGCAATCCTCTTTTGACGATCAGCGATTTAAAAAGATTGAGTGAACTTTGCCGCTCTAAAGACCTTCGCCTGGTAGTTGACAATACTTTTACCCCTCTGATCGTAGCCCCTAGCGAATTTGGAGCAGATGTCGTCATTCATTCATGCACAAAATATATTTCTGGCGGGAGTGATTTAATCGCTGGAGTCATCGTATCAAGTCGTGCATTCATCAATCAATTGATTGATCTCAATACAGGCAGTGTGATGCTCACAGGCCCTGTAATGGACCCTCGCATTGCCCATGAATTGTATCTTCGCCTAGATCATCTGCATCTCAGAATGGAAGCCCACTCACGCTCGGCTCTTTATTTAGCTCGCAAAATGCAAGAAGCTCAAATTCCTGTGATTTATCCGGGCCTGCCTCACCATCCCCAGCACAACCTCATAAAAGAAATGATGCGATCTGAAATGGGCTATGGCGGAATACTGACTGTTGATTGCCATACGACCGAAAATGCGATGAAACTCGCAAGTCAACTGCAAGATGAAAAGTTTGGCCTGTATGCAGTATCACTTGGATTCTCACGTACCCTCATGAGCTGTTCATCAGTAAGTACTTCGAGTGAAATTCCAGAGAATGAACAGAAGCAGATGAATCTATCGCCAGGCTTGCTTCGACTCAGCATTGGATATACGGGCGATAATGAAACCATGAGCAATCGTTTTCTTTCTTGTTACCAACAAGTCATCTCAGGGAAGCGTTTGCAAAAGTAGTCCCCTAAGATAGAATGAATGTCTATGACTCAACATTCATTCAAGAAAGCAATTGTTTCGACTCTTTTTTTAGCTCTGAGCCTCTCTCTTCTTTCAGGATGTGCAACCCCTGGAAAGAAAACTGCCATCGGCGCAGGCTCTGGTGCTGCTGCCGGTGCTGCAATCGGCGGTTTAGCTAAAGGATGGAAAGGTGCCTTAATAGGCGCTGCTGCCGGTGCCCTTGCCGGAGGAGCTGTCGGCAACTATCTCGACAAACAGGCTGATGAGCTCGCTCAGGTTGCTGAGACTCAACGCACCCGCGACGGCATCTTGGTTAAATTAAAAAATGATCTTCTTTTTGATACAGGCAGCGCAGTTTTAAAATCTGGGGCGGTTACTGAGATTTCTAAACTTGCTGATATTTTAGTCAAATACCCAGAAGATCGGATTCGCGTCGAAGGACACACCGACAGCATCGGTAACAAATCAAAAAATGAGGTCCTATCTTCACGACGCGCAGAAGCAGTTAAGAATGTTCTGATTGGTCGCGGCGTAAAGGATAATCAAATTATGGTTCTCGGAATGGGACAAACTCAGCCCATCGCCGATAATAAAACTTCTCACGGCAGAACGTTGAATCGTCGCGTGGAGCTTCACATCGACATCCCTCAAGAAGAACAAGGTTAATTGGATATGATCCTAGTTCCATTGGATAGGAACTCAGTTGAAGATCGTCAGAAGCTGGTGAAGTTTGCCAATGACCATTATTTGAGTGAAATCCCATTAGAAGAATCTACGATCACAAGCGGTAAGATTCATTTTTTTTGGGCTAAAATGAAACACACGAATGAGGTCATTGGCATCACCGGCTATATGGCAAAAACTCGATTTTTAGCGGAGACTGTTAAAACAGTGGTTGATCCAAAGTATCGAGGCAAAGGGCTTGGAGAAAAACTCTCACAAGCAATCGAAGACGAAGTACGTCAACGTGGTTTTACAAAAGTCATGACCACAATTTACATCGATAACCTGCCTATGATCTTTATCAAGCTCAAGCAAGGATACCGCTTTGAAGGCTTCCATCCCAATCATGAAAAACCAGGACTTCATGAGTACTCTTTTGGAAAGGTACTCTCCTAAACTCCTGCATTAAACGAACTGCGGATGAAGGCGCATCTTGCTTTCTACCTCTGGGCGATCTTGATCAGATAAACCAGGCGGAAAGCGAGATCCACTTCTCTCCCACTTCAACAGCCATTCCCGATCCAGCAATCTTTCAGAAAGTCCATGTGGCCCGCTCGACGCAATTGTTGTTTCTTCCTTAGGTCCAGTGCCTACTCCTCTTCCCACATAAAAACCTGCAACCAAAAGAGCGGATCTCACTGACGTCGATGCAGAGTAGGTATACAACTCGACATTACGGCCGATGCACTGGTTAAAAAGAGCCTTAAAAGCCTCAAGACTCCAAAGAGAAGAATCTGTTTTGTAGGAGAAGGGATCATAGAAAATAAGATCAGGACAGCACAGTTCAGACCCTGTCACATCACTGAGCTTACTAAGAAAATCCCCCTCAATTAATTTCCATTCTAACGGGAGATCTCGCGATTTCCACTTCCCGTTTTTAAGTAAGGTCGAAGGCCCTCCGTGATGCAAATGTGGAAATCGCCCAACATGAAGAAGCGCCAACCGGAGAGAGTCTAAATCATTCTCAAAACTCAAAATACGAACAGGTCGCATTTTTTTTATTGAATTTGCATCAATTGAAGCTGCTCTCTCAATCGCGCGAATAGCCGTCATTGTATTAGTAGCAGCTCCCAACCCTACATCCCAAATGACGTAAGGTTGTGAAGAATCTTTATTGTCAGCATCCCAGATTCGCTCAAGCAAACGAGGCTGATCTACATAAATTCTTCGTGCTTCCTCCACGGGATCATTAACCGAATGCATAATCTCTCCCGAGGATTTTTGACGAATACTAAAATGCCCCTGCGGAGACGAATGCACTTCATAATTCCCTAATTCGAGCCGCACTATTTTGCGACGCCTCACTCTTTGTTTCTCGACGGGATTATCCATATCCTCTACTGAGAGACGCGTCCGCATTTCATTGTAAAAAGGTAAAAAAGTATCTGCCAGGATGTGCTTGCGAATCTGCTTCATCAATCCTGAATAGAAATAGAGATTATGACACCCGATCAAGTGCCAACCTAAAACTTCTTGGCACTTCACTAAGAAATGCAGATAACTTCTGGAATAACGCTTACAAGTAGGACATTCGCAGTTAGGATCTAAAGGATCGTCTGAAAATTGATAAACGCTCCGACGTAAACTTAAATGCCCCCGCGAGGTAAAAGCCTCTCCCTGCTGAGCAAGAGCAGTAGGAATAATACAGTCAAAAAGATCAACTCCCCGATGAACTGCCTCTAAAAGATCGATAGGCATCCCGACACCCATCAAATAACGAGGTCGATCCGAAGGTAACAGCTCGGCAGCAAACTCAGTAGTATCTTCGCGTTCCTGCTTACTCTCGCCCACTGCTAAACCACCCAAGGCAAACCCATCAAATGGAATCTGCGTGAGAAAATCAGCACTGCTTTTTCGAAGATCAGGAAAACATGCCCCTTGAACAATTCCAAAAAGGGCCTGCTCAGAATCACCTCTTGCCTTAAAACTTCGGACAGCCCATCGATGAGTTAGCTCCATCGCATCTTCACAAACTGATCGCTCACTATTCGAGGGCACGCATTGGTCAAGCACCATCATGATGTCGCTCCCAATAGCTTTTTGCATTTCAATACTTGCCTCTGGAGTCAGCAATATCTTTCGCTGATCGATGTAACTTCTAAATTCAGCACCCTCTTCATTCATCTTGCGAGCATGATGAAGAGAAAAAATCTGAAATCCGCCCGAATCAGTGAGCACAGATTTTTTCCAATGCATGAATCGATGAATGCCTCCCGCCTTGCGAAAGACTTCGGCTCCTGGTCGAAGCAATAAATGATATGTATTTGCTAAAAGAATCTGAGCGTCAGCACCTTCGAGAGTCTCCAACGTTTGCGCTCGTACGGTCGCACGAGTCCCCACAGGCATAAAAAGCGGGGTCTGCACTTCATTATGGAGAGTTCGAAATGTGGTTGCCCGAGCTCGCGAGCCCGATGCTACTTTTTCTAAACGAAAATTCAAACGACTCACTTTCCTCGATCTCCCTGTCTCGCGGCACCTTTACGAGTCAAGGCAAAGATCAAAACCTCTTGTTTATTGCTCCAAAGCTGCTTAGCACGGATTCGAACCATTCCCATCGCCCTAAGATGATCAAACATCGATGGGATTTCACGAGCAATTCTCCATTCATTTAGCTTGATTGTAAGAATAACACCTAAGAGAGAATCTTTGAGGCGAGTTGCCAAACGATCGATCTGAAAAAGAGTCACATACGGCGTGACATTCATATCCAGAAGGAGCCAGTGAACCACATTTGGAAGATCTTCTCTTAAAACTGAAGCCACAGGCTTTTGAATATGAATAAAGTTTTTTGACTTCAATACGCGAGGATCCATTTCGGCAGGGTCGATACCCACAACCGAAACTCCTCTTTTTAACAAAGCATAACTTGCCCCACCAGGAGCACTCCCAATTTCTACCGCTACATCTCCTTTATGTAGAGGCGCACTTGACCAAAGGACTCCTTCTTCTAACTTAAGGAAAGCTCGAGACGGAGCCTCTTCTGGAAGTTCTAATTTGGGAATCCCTCCAGCATAAGAAGCATGATCAGCGGTCTGCTCATGCAGGCCTATCCACCATTCATGCTCTTCTACACACACAACATCAATTACGATCTCGCCGAGCAAAGCCGCCTCTTCTGCATGGAAAAGCTTTAATCTTCGAGAAGCCTCTTCGTTCAAAATGGCTTTCCGCGCTTCTTCAGCCCATCGTCCAGAAACAAATCCACGCGGCTCCTCGCCCGGAGACCACTGATCTCGCTCCCAAACGTGAAGCCTAAAAGGAAGTTTTTGATTTTTTGATGGGATTGTCAGAATAAATTCTAACGCAGCTGCAGCGCGTGATTGAATATCCGTCCCACCACTCTTTTTGTCGATCTTTTTAATAGACAAACTATAAGCTCGGGCAAAAATGGAACCTAACTCAAAATCCGAGCCGATCTGCTCTCCGCCTACTTTCTTGAAAGTGACAAATCCTGGTCGAGAGTATGAGGCATGAAGATCCGGATGGATCCGACTCATTTCTTCTTTTAATGTGATCTCAGCGCCGACCTGACAGGTCGTCAAAATAAAACCCGAATAAATAAAACTCATGAAGGGGGTCTTTTATTGCCTTTAGCTTTACGTTACTTCATTTGGCATCGTGACTTTTCTATAGAAACGTCACGATGCCGTACACCTATATTTCAGGACTACCTTTACTTCTTGCCGTATCGATACTCAAGGACCTTTGTTTCTGGAGTTGCAGTTGAACTTGCTTTAAAAGTACAAGTATACTTAAATGTACGATCAAAGTTCAGATCTACTTTAATCGCACTCTTAAGTTCTTCAGCCATTTTCAGAGAAAGCCTTCCTTTAACATGAGCATTGCAGACTTGTTCACAAGCAGGCATGTCTTTTTTTGGCTTAAGATTCTCTTTATAACCGTCTTCTGCAGAAATTTGGCATGTATTTTTTCCAGCAACAGAGAATTCTTTAAACTCTTCCTTAGTCTTATCCTTGAAAACTTCTGCTCTGACATAAGCAGGACCTGCTTGCTGACTTGCATAATTTTTAGCAAAAATAACGCAATCTTTAATGAATTTTGCAGGTCCATTGCCATCTTTATCGGTATCTTCAAAATAAATAAGCTGCTTTGGGAGATCCGTAGTGATCTCTTTCTCAGATCCAATAGCACTACCCGCGCTAACGACACATGTTCTTACCGTAGCTTTTTTCCAGCTCAAGCCATATTTACAGGACGAGCTAGAATCATTGCCTGCTGTAGCCTGCGCAGCACAGGCCTTAAAACATTGCTTTTCTGTAGTCCCCAAGCTACCTGTTGCATCAAAATGCGTCTCATCCTTTGGATCATTCGTAAGCATAATATTGCCCGAATTACCAAAACTACAAAAATTGTCGCCTGCAAAGGCCGACAATGTAAAAGTCAGTCCACTCCTGTCCGGTTCGCGACCCTACCAAGGGAAAGAGAGTTGAGGAGTTGGCGGATATCGTGTGACTCGAGGAAGCTTCCCTAATAGCCTAGAAATAGGCTCTTTTAAAAGTAAGAGCGT
>Ga0172367_10003130_pt1 | contig 21928 bp, 16 predicted proteins | sample Lak10m_FD_114542 | JGI IMG/M metagenome (GOLD analysis project Ga0172367, IMG submission 114542) | Freshwater microbial communities from Kabuno Bay, South-Kivu, Congo - kab_022012_10m | ecosystem: Environmental > Aquatic > Freshwater > Lake | place: Democratic Republic of the Congo: South-Kivu... | reverse complement strand
GCAGATCGATTTACAGAAATGGGTATGCATCAAGGTTTACAGGATGCTGAAAAGCTCGCCAAAAAAGTAACTCAACTTGGCAAAACCATGCACGCTATGGCTCGCCAGTTGGGCACAAGTATGGAGGAAGCTGGCGCTATCTTCAAAGATATGAAGGGATCGGGCTTCTACTCTGCGCAAGATGTAATGGGTAACACTGCAAATATGACGCTCATGCGCGGATTTGGCATGACGTCCGACCAGTTTGCTGGAATGCAGCGTGCCGGTGCAGGCATGACCCGAAGTGCGATGATGTCCGGAAAGTCCGGAGCGGGAGTAGTTACGGCTAAAGCTGCCGAATTTATGTCTGCAATTCGATCTGGAGCCATGGATGCCAACCAGATGATGGATATTACCGGCGCATCTACACCGCTTGAAGCCGCGCAAATGTTGGCTCAGCAAACGTTATCCGGAACAATGCAGGGCCTTTCTGGCGGGCTGGGAACGGCCATGATGCTCGCTGCAGGCCAGACTGACAAGAGCGGTAGATTTACGGGAGAAATTGATGCTGGGGTCCTTCAGAAGATGGCCTCTGGCACAATGACTCGTGACGAGATGATGAGATTAGGTGGGAAGAAACGTGATTCTCGCGAAGGACAGGCATCATTCGTTGCAAGAAAGCAAGACATTACTGAGTCTATGCTTGAAAGCGATATGGGCCAAGAAGCGCTCTTTGGAATGATTCGATCTCTTACAGAGCAACAGTTTGGCGCGGGTAAGGGAGACGACCAAGACCTGTTCCAGTTGGTCGCAGAAACCCAGTTCAATATGGATCGCAGAACTGTACGAAACTTGCAGAAGCTGAAAGATACGAGAGCGGAGAGACTGCGCAGTTTAGCAACCGAGCTAAAAACAAATGAGAGGGCCGCAGAGTTAAAAGAGAACAGAACCTTGGGAGGGTTGTATCAGAAAATTAGTGGAACTTTTAATGATGCGTACGAAACTGCCACAATGCCATTTTCTGAGTATTATCGAGATGTGACTGGAGGTCTCCAAGATTTCGAACGAAAGATGTTGGGTGGAAGTACGCTTAGTGTTGGAGTAAGCGAAAGTGGCTTTCGCGAGCAGATGCTTGCAACTAGTGCGGCAAGCGCACGCGGAGAAGTTGTAGGTACCTCTAAGGGGCTGACAATTGGTGATGCAGCTCGACTCTCAGCCGCTCGCGGAGATCTTGGCATTATGCGGGCAGCTATGCCTACAGTTTCTGAGCAAACGTCTGCCGCCTTTTCAAAATCTGGAGTTGACCTCAACAAAGAGATGAATCTTTTGAGAGAGCGTGGTGGCTCGTTAAGTAAAAAAGAGCTGGATAGACTAGCAGTACGTATGGGTCTTGCGCAGGAAGTAGCATCAATAAAGGAAGGGGGCTCCTCTAGAGTCACTGGGTACGACAAAGATCAGCTTTATGCCCTCATTGCGGCGAAGGGTGGAGACGCTGGCGCAAGATTAGTTGCAGAGGCAAACGTTGGCCGGAGAGAGCAGGCCGACTCAGTGAGCAGCATAGAGGCTGCACAGGCTGAGATGGCGTCTGCATTAGGCGCTGATTCGCTTATTACAAATGCAGATGGGGCGATGGGGAATATAACTAAGTCGTTTATCGCCTTTGCTCCGGTCGGAATTCCATTAAAATTAATGGGAGCGGCTATTTTAGCGATTGACACCGACGAAGAAGAAGCAATTGACGCACTTAAAGGTGGCGGTGAGGGTACCAGGCTACTACAAGAGTACGGAAAAAACCCGCAGGTGCTAGATACGATTCTTGCGGGTCGTAATAGCGATGATGAATATGAGGCGGCCGCAAAAGAAGTTAACTCCAGATACGGATTGAATATTACCGCAGCTGAGCTTAAAACTGTAAATACTGCTCTTACGAATAAGTTTGGAACTGCAACGCAAAGACAGGGTGACCCCAATATTAAAGCGAAAGCAGAAAAAATTGGAAAATCTGCGGAAGCTATCGAGCGCGGACATGCAGGTAAAAAAATGCAATCGGCGCTAGAAGAAATTAGAAAAGCTGGTGTAATCGCCGGAGCTAAAACTGACGATATTACAGATAACGAAGCTGCAATTGCCGAAAGCATCAAGCAACTCGCTGATCAAGGGTTTACCGCAAGTTTCAAAGATCCAGCTTCAGCGCAACTACTGGGATTTGGCGTAGAAGCCTACAAGGGACTTCAAGGTGCGGCAAAGGATGGGTTAACCGTAGCTGAAATCTCTAGTGCAATAAAAATGGGAGAGAAAGACATCAGCAACTTCATTACAGAAACGGGGGGAGTGGTCTCTGCTAATGGAACTGTAACTGCACAAGATCAGCAGAAGTTGATTCAACAGTTGGCTACATACGCCACAAAGAACTTGTCTGTGTCGGCTAAGCAAGAGCAGTTCTTAAACTCCGGAATGAGTGAGACCGAGCGTCAATCTCTGTCTATCTACAAAACCGCGGAGATGGTGGACGGACTTTGGTCTAAGCTAAAGACAGAAGGGGTAGTTAAGGTTGCTGATCCTGAAGGCGGAACATCAGGCGGAGTGTCAGGCGGAGCAGCCCCCTCTGCAGCGCCAGGGCCGATGTCGGGTGGAAAGATTGGAGCATGGTGATGCAAATTTTAGATTCCATCACTGATATCCGACACACCGAGTCGTTCACATTAACGGACGCATCTGGTGTTTTGCGCGATGTTGAGATCCATGAATATGCAACCGCTGACGATTTTATGCGTCATGGTGTCCGCGCTATGATCTCAGAAAAAGTTCGCGGAGAACAATATTCATCAATTATGAACTATGATGCGATCACATCGCTGATCCAAACCCGAGTTCCTATGGTGCGTCGATGACTGTTGTTTTTCAGAGCGCCGCAGATTTCGATTACAGTAGTAGAAAGGTAGGCGTAGATACAGATTTATCCAACTCTATTGGAAGTGCAGGTGGCCTCTCATCGGAGTTTATTCGCCGCCCAATGCGCGGAATTGTTGTTCCTCGGGATACGCACGCATCTCTTACGGTAGAAGGCTCAGGAACCTTAGTTAATTCAAGCACAGTCCCTAATTATAAGGCAACTACAACGCACAACTTTTTGCTTCAAAACGTTACTGAGACTCGAAACGAAAAGTCTCAGTTTATTACGACATTTGGCGCAACGTACGCGTTCTTCTTTGGAGAGCAACCTCGGCTAATTTCCTGCACCGCATTGCTTCCAAATACTGCGGATTTTGAATGGAGCAAAGAGTGGTGGTCTAACTATAGCGGTACCCTACGCGGGACAAGTCTTGCGTCATCAAACAGCGTTGCAGTTCTTAAGTATGGTGAGGGTAACGATACTACAATAATTCGTGGCTATATTACAAACTGTACGTCAATGGTCTCAGCTCAAGACCCATACACTGTGCAGATTAGTTTTTCCATATTTGTAGAAAGTCTGACTCGGGGCCATGTTTCGTACAAAGCGCCAAGACGTGAGTCAAGCATTGGAGATTACTTAGGCGTCGGTGCGTTAGACAGCGCGGATAAAGAACTCCGCTTAGACGAGAGTTCTACTGCCGCTGTGCGCCGGCTCAATATTAAGTTGTCCCCATTTAAATCGGAGCCTGGCGTTTTAGGAAAGATCTCTTCTGCGCTCAATGCGGTGGATGCAGCATTAGACAATACGGTTCGGCAGGCGCGCAACTTTTTGTATGGCCGCAATATGGTCATTCCCATGAACTACGTGGCCTCCGGTCCTACACGTGAGCCTATTTTTGCGGAAGGATCAGGTGCAGAGTCGCTGGAAGGGCTCACATTAACTAACTTTTTCGGCGCAAAGATTCTTGCGTTCTCAAACAGGCCAGGTGCAGTCAAGACAGTTGTACTGCGGACAAAGACCGACGGTGATCTTTTTGGCATTAAAAAATTAACAACTCAACAAGTTACCTCAAAGTACTACTTCCAGAATTCTGATGAATATGTAAACGTCCCTCCGACTCCCCCTAAAGATTTAAGTCAAGAAATTGAGACACGAATTCTAATAGCAGGCGCATTAACAGCAGGAGAGCGGGCACTTTACGCTCCGCAATCTGTTGCGGCGTTTGCGGCGTTTGGTATTAAGGTCACTCCGTTTCCCGGGCCATTAGATCGAAATGATCGCGGGGCGCTTGAGAAACAAGCCAACGCATACTACTGGGCAGATTATGCTGCACAGAAGCAAGCCGAAACACTCAGAATTGTTGGTCGTATCGCGTTTGGGGTTGCGACATTTGCAATTGGAGATTCGGTTGTAAATCATCGCAGACGCCTGCAAGAAAGCATTACAAACCCGAACTCTGGAAACCTTAGCGCCGCGCAAGAAAACCGACTGCGCGGAGATATTGCATCTGCGCAACAATCTTCAGAGCAGCGCAGATTGGTCGCGGATCGTAAGGCCGCACGTCTTCGGGGAGAAACCGGCGTGATTTACCCAGGGACGTTAGGTGCCGTTCTTTCGGTGATCCTATGACGCAGTCCGCCCCCGGGTTTCTTCTTCATCTCCGGCTCTTCTTAGAGGGGATTGAGGTTCCCGTTATTAGTGCGGGTGTGACAGCCACAATTGGATCGGGAGCAACAGCAACCATAGACGTCATCCCAGATGACACTCTTGATCAGATCCTGCCAAGAACAGCTGTTCATTTGTTTTATTTAGACTCGTTTGCATTTAAAGCATCAGGCGAGGCTTCCCCGAGCAATAAGTACTATAAACTTCTTTTTGCTGGCGAAGTATTTAGTGTTTCTTCCAGCAAAGCTGGAATGGGCTCAAGAACTGTTAGCCTTAACTGCTTAGATTTTTCTAATGTATTAGATACAAACTACATTTATCAGTTTCAACCAACACAAGTGGACAGTCCAGAGAACCCCATAATTCGAAATACATCAAGATTCTTGACTACACTTGATTCTCAGTTCGATTCAATTATCAACTCTCCATCAGAGGTGATTCGGCAGCTTTCATCTGCCAGTCCCTCGTGGGAAGGAAGTACGGTCCAGACGTCGCTACTTGGCGGGTTGTTTTCAATTATTGAGCGATTGTTGGGAGTTCAAGGACTGTACTATGGCACCAATGGTTGGATCACCATTCAGGAGCGGAGAACCCGCTTTTTAGAATCTATTATTTCGGACACTGGAGAAACTGCTGCTAAGGTCTACAACGCATCTCAGTTTAGTGGATGGCTAACGGGTAGACTTGCCCAGGAGGGCCAGGTAATTTCATTTCGTAGGCTTGTAGACATTATTTGTGAATTTATCTTTTATAGTATGGCTCCAAATCCTGTTGCAAAATATGTTAAAGGAGAAAGTTCAAAATTTCCTGGCTTACCAAACAGAGATATTCCTGCCCGCCCACCACCTGCACTCACAGGTTCTGGAGACGCCGCCGGATTTGCTAAGTTTGCTGGAAACACTGGGGGGAGCCATATTACAGGTCTTCGAGCAGAGTTTAGGGATGCAGTTCTACCATTGCTAGATAATGTGCATACCCAGCTACAGGCAGGCCGTCTTTTTAGCAAGCGTAAAGCTAAAGTCCGGATTAATCGGGGATTTGTTGAGAGTAATGCTCAAAATCCGAGAAGTCGGCATTTGCTGGGTTTAGCTATTGATGTCCGGTTTGAGTATGACGATGAGAAGGGCGGGGTTGACCCATCCCTCGGAGGTAGATTTCCAAATCTAGACGCAAAAATAGGTCAACCTAAACTAACTAGTAGAGCTTCCTGGTATGGACGGCTATTTAATGCTGTAGTTAACTTACGAACGCCGATTTCCGATTTGCCGACCTTAGAAGCTGCCATCAAGGCCAAGCCAAATGTATACAATAATGGAAAGTTAGACCTTCTCGATCAAGATATCGAGGTAGCAAAAGACTGGCTTGCATTTGGCAGTTTTCTGAGGACGGCAGCAATAGGCAGCGGTCTGTTAGTTTTACCAAAGTTTTCTAAACTTGTGACCGATCCTATTTTTGAAACTATCCTAAAAATGGGAGATGATCCAGTTCATATTCAGTTTGACGACACTCCGGCCGTTGAGACCGCCACAGCGGATCAGGGAGAACTCATTGAGCCGGCATCGGAAAACACTCCGAGAGAGCGGTTGCACTCGTTTGTGTTTCGGCCCGATGTGTGGTTTGTGGTGCCACCCAAATCCAACATAATTTTCCCCGATATGCTTCAGTCATTCAACACGCAACGCGAGATGATGCGCGAGACCACGCGGCTGCAGTTAGATGTTGGACTTGATCTTGCGGCAGATTCCGGTATCAATCAGACAACTTTCTTTGCACCTCAAATAAAGGGGCAGGAGTCCCTTGACGCACTGAGAATAAATGACGCATCAAAGTTGTTGATTTATGATCATGAAAAATATAGTGGTGTTATTCCAAAATTTGAACGGATGTTAGATACGGTTTTTTTTATCGAAAAAGCACCGGCAACTCCTCCAGGAACCGAGACTGGTCAGGTTCCGTATTTATCCGAATTTGCGCCAAAAGTCGCACACTTCCATCTCTTATCTGAACGATACCGCGCTCGTAGCGCATCAGTTGCGCTGACGTTTAGCCCCCACATAATCTGTGGTTTCCCTGCTGCGGTCTTAGACGCAATCATTACCGCAGACGAGCTTGCAAGTAAGGATATTAGCCTCTCGCGATCATTTAAGCTTGGATTGGTGGAGTCGGTCAGTCACAGCATTTCGCAGGGCGGCGCACAAACTCAGGTCCGACTTACGCACGTCCGTTCCCATCGGAGCGGAGACAAGACAGACGACCTATTTGCAAATACCGTAACAAATATAGGGTCTGTCGAATTGACCGTTCAAGATCCGACCCTTAGCGGGTTGGCATCTGAGATCGATGGAACTTTTGGATGTGAAGCGGAAAAGACCTTAAATCAACTTGCCGAAAGTGAATATGGATTTAAAGCAATTGCAGCCTTGTTCAAGTTCTCTTCAATAGAAGAGTTAATTCAAGGGGCAATCAGCGAGCCGGACCCGTCGGGTGTTATTAATTTGCTCGAGGACTACCCCTTTGAAGGAGACGGTTTTAATGCAGATGCATCCTTAGTCTCCCGAGTTGTCACATTTTCTGCAACTTCATATAAATCAAGAACAATTAAAACAGGTCAATGGCAGGGAAATCCTACATTGGTGTTTTTGTTTATTACTACATCGCAACCTGGTGCTGACGGTAGCGCGCCTTCTACGAATGTGAGAGTAAGTACTGTGGGACCAGATGTGCCTTTTAGGTTTGAACCCCCCATTGCAGACATAACATTAAATTCGTCGTTTAAGCTCATGGCGTTTTCTGTTTCAGATCGCATAGAAATCATTCCATTACTTTTACCTGGGTCAAAATTTGTTGCAGACCTCGGAAATGGAGTTTCAGAAACAGGAAAGGTCAATCCGGTCGAAGAATCAATTCGTCCAATTTGGATTTCAAACGACTATTCAGTTCAGAATATTACTGAAAAGATCTATGAACCATTTTTTGGAACTTCCGCAATCACAAATGATATCCAGGCAAAGAAGTTTTTACTACCCAGCGTCGAAGAGGCTGTAGACCATCTTGCAAAGCTCTACGCAAGAGAGGTTGTCCAGGTAGATAATCGTCAAGCCGGCGCAGATTTTCCAGCACCGCTACATTGGATTTATGAGTACTCATATAGACCAGTAGCGACATACGCCGACATTCTCGGAAGTAAGACGTATGATCCTCGAGAAGAAAGAGATGTTGGACCAGTTAAAATTAACGATGAAAAGTTTAAATATTTTGGAGGGTTTCATTCGAACGCCGTCACATCTGGCCTAAAAGAATATGGAAAAGAACTGGCTTTTTTAGATATTAAGGGAGCCGGTCTTCAGCATCAGGGTGCCAGCGCTGGAAACCCAAACCCATTCACATTAGAAGGCGCAGATGGAGATCGATTAGATCCACGTGCAGATCGGGCACAAAGGGTGCTAAGCTACAAGAGCGCGATTAAAGGGGCAAGTGCGCTAAGATCCGGCCCAACATCCCAAAACGGCATTGCAAAGCGAGGGTAAAATGATCCATAGACGTACAATTTCTGCGTTTGCATATGAGCTATCTAAACTTGCAGGCATGACCGGCGGCGAGAAATTACTATTGGGTACCGGAATTACGGGTGGAGCCCTTGCCGGCGCATACGGCCAGTCGGTGTATAAGGACTCATTAGAAGGAAAAGCTCTTCGCAAAGGCCGTGAGTTCAGTCAAAAGCAGCAGCTTAAGATGTACGATAGGGGGGTAGATAATGAATAGCTTTTTTCAGAGAAAGCCCGAAGCGCAGCTCTCGTCTGCGGCGGAAACGCTAAACCTGCGCGATACAAATCTGCTGCTGGACCAATTGTTTGGTTCTCGAGACGTCTTAGCTGAGCGCGCGTTTCGTCAGCTCTCGTCGTTGTTTACGAACCGAGAGCACTACGGACGTAACGTTCGCTTGGGCATGTCCGCGCAAGAGGCATCTCGTCTCCTCAAAGCCGCGGTAGAGAATCGATGAGTCTTCGCGCGCGGCTCCAAAAGATTGCGATGCAAGATCCCCACCAGTTTCCTGAAAACTGGGGACAAAAGGATCAGGCAGGACAAGTCGTGCCTTATACGGGCCGCGCGGCAGATGAAATCGATCTTTGGCGAAAGTGGAAGTCGTCGGGAGAAGATCCTGACAAGCTTCAGCCACTTCTAAACTCGTTAAATCCAGTCATTACTTCGCAAGTAAATCGGCATGCGCCGCCAAGAATGTACCGCCCAGCCATTGAGGCAGAGGCCCGCGCGCTCACTGTAAAGGCGCTAAAGAAGTACGACCCGGCACGGGGCGCGCAGATCACTACGCACGTCACTACGAATTTGCGCGGATTGAACCGTTTCGTGAAGAAGCATCAGAACTTCACGCGAATCGTAGAGGCGCAGGCGCACAAGATTGGTGAGTACCAGCGCACCCAAGATTCCTTGAATGAGGAGTTGGGGCGGCCGCCAACTTCGATTGAGCTCGCAGAGCGCATGAAGATGAGCGTGAAGAAGGTAGAGCGGCTCAAGCTTGAGATGCGCCCAGATATTTTTGTCATCCCAACTGGTGGTGACGAAGGTGGCGGGATGGATCTCAACCCGTTCACGGAAATGTCACCCGTGCATCGCGAGATTATCGAGATGCTCCCGTATGATCTGACCACCGAAGAGCTTCTGGTGTTCAACCATCTCTTCGGTCTGCAGGGGAAAAAGAAGACTGCGTCGACGGGGGAAATCGCGCGAGCTTTGGGTTGGAGTGACTCCAAGGTTTCGCAGGTCAAGAATAAAATCTCGGCAAAATATAAGACATACGAGGAAAGTTTTTGATGGAGACTCCCGACATTGCAGAAATGCAGTCAGGGTTGACTACTTTAAGTGCCGAATTAAATACTCTCCTACGGGTAGAGGAAATTCGACTTCTTAGGGAAAAAGAACTACTACTTGTAGTGTACGAGGGCCGGAACGGGGATAGACTACTGCGGAGCAAGGCTGTAGGATTGGCGGTACTGCACACCGAGGATTTTATCTCGGCGTCCATTCCATCATTCTCAGCGGCGTTCTAATGTTCGAAACTCAAGACATGGCATTTGCGTCCTTCCTCGTGTCCCGAGGAAACCCTATCTCGTCAGTTCGCCGCGAGGGTCGCCGCGTCCTGTGGTCTTTTACCATCGCAGAAGAAGAACTAGACAAGGCCGAGTCTGCTTGGCCATCCACTACCGAATGCAGGTTCTTCAATACGTACCAGACGTTGAAGAACCAGATCCGCAAACCGTAATAAGAGCGCCGTAAATATCGGCTGCCTCCGTTGAACCACTCAAACGTGAGGTTTCTCATGGCTACCATGTTGTTTGACCGCATTGTTCCTTCGGGCAACAACGCGTACTTCCCCTTCCAGATGTCGGCTGCTTCGCTCAGCCCGACCGCCACTGTCTACGAAGCCAACGACGCTGTTGGTGCGGATACCGCCCTGGCGGGCGGCGTTAGCGTGGACGACATGGGCGGCGGTCTGTACGCCCTGAAGGTTCTCGCCGCAAACATGACAGCTGACAAGCTGTACTACGGCGTGGTCACTTCCGGAACCGAGAGTGTTCGGATTCCGATGTGGGCCTTTGCCCCCACCAAGCACATTGCAGAAGTGCTGGCGGATCTGGCCGTTGTTGATGGCGTCGTTGACGACATCAAGACTGAGATCGGCGATGTGAGCGCGCAGTCGTTCACTGGTATCTCCGCTCCGGCAACTGTTGCTGCTGGCCTGGCTGAGATCTTCAACAAGGTCAACGGTGTTCAGTCGGACCTCGACAACGCCACCGATGGTCTGGGTGCCCTCAAGACCCTGATCGAGACCGAGACCAGCGCAATTGACTCGGCTCTGACCACGATCGACAACGAGATCGCCGCTCTTCAGGGCGACGTGACCTCGATCCTCGCCGACACCAACGAGCTGCAGGGTGACTGGGCAAACGGCGGTCGTCTTGACCTGCTGCTCGACCGCACTGTGACTGCTTCCGAGGCCGCTGAGGACCTGATTGGTCTGGCTGCGGACAACTCGGCTGCTGCTACCGTGTTCGGCAAGATCGCGGCGCTCAGCAGCGATGTGGCGACCGTTGATGGCAACGTGGACAGCATCAGGTCGGCGATTGAGAATGAAACCTCCGGACTCGCGGCCCTGAAGGGTCACATTGACGACGTGGACACTGCCCTGTCGGCTCTCGACGGCAAGGTGACCACCGTTGACACTGTGGTCGATGGCATCGCCTCCGAGCTTGCCAACGGCACCTACGGCCTCAGCGCCCTGAAGTCCGAGATCGACGCCAACGAGGCCAAGATCGACATCCTCGACACGAACGTGGATTCGGTAAAGGCTTCGGTCGAGCACGCGACCTACGGTCTGAGCGCCATCGAGGCCAAGGTCATGACGGTTGATACCGTTGTGGACGGCATCGCTTCCGCCCTTGCGGACGGGACGAACGGTCTCGCGGCCCTCAAGTCGGAGATCGACGCGAACGAGGCGAAGCTCGACACCATCGACGGTGTTGTGGACGGTATCGCTTCCGAAATTGGCGACGTGAGCGTTGCGTTCGGCGGCGGTTCGCCTCCGGCGACTGTGGCCGCTGCCTTGAAGGCGATCTTCGACGCTCAGCAGAGCGCCGCAGACGTTTGGGACGACGCCATCGATGGTACTGATCCCGCTGGTTCGGCAGGCAAGCGCCTGTACGACCTGAGCCAGGACTGGGCCAACGGCGGTCGCCTCGACCTCATCCTCGACGAGCTGACCACCCAGGGCGACACGAACGAGGGCAAGCTTGACAGCGTGCTCGAAGACACCGTGGACATCCAGGGCAAGTTGGGCGCACCGACCGGCGCAAGCCTCTCGGCCGACATCGCGGCGATCAAAGCCGTGGTCGACACCCTGCAGGTCACCACCAACGCCCGCCTGACTCCTTCGGTGCCCTCCGAGGTTTACTCCACCTCGGCGGCTTTCCGTATCAAGCTGGGCCTCATGGTTCACGATGGCACCACTGGTGCTCTCGACGACCCCGACACCGTTGGTGGCGGCAAGGCGATGATCGCCGTCAAGGCGGTTGGTACCGACACCAACCTGAGCGTGTTCAATGCTCAGTCTGGCGGCTCGGCGCTCGCCTCCAACAGCACCTACGCCTCGTTCCTGAACATGGCTCAGGTGACGAAGGAGGGTGTTGCACAAACCGGCATGTTTGAAGCTTTCGTCGAGCTCCCGGCGTACTTCAACTTTGCGGTCGAAGTGCAGTTCTTCTGCCTCGACAGCGATCCTCAGGCGCAGCAGTCGTTCTCGACTTCTCGCTACATGGTCGTGCGTTCGCCGATCCAGGCCAGCTTCGGCGGCGGTGCCTTCTAATCTGCAATAGGTTAGAAGGGGAGGCCCCGGCAGATTTGCCGGGGCCTCTTTGTTGGGGGAATTATGTTTGCATACGTTGGTGGTAAGAAGCGTCCCAAGAAAACTCTTGAGGCTGCAGTACGAGCACTCTCAGAGGGCTATTCTGGAGAGACGCTGATTTACGATACCGAAACTGGAGAAATTTTTTCATTGTCTGGAGAGCCCGCAGTCGTCCTGACTCCGAGCCAGTACCAGTTAATCAAGACTCTGCTTGGTATCTGCTCCCTATGCGCGACAACGGACTTTACATTTCCAAAGCAGACTGTAACAGATATAATCCCCAAACTCGGCGCGCAGCTTGCTAAAGATGCAGTTCTGACGGCCCGCGATATTTATATCAAGCTCTGGAGAAAGCATGGCAATCGCCAACCTGGAGGGGCTCAGTCACCCGGATGATATTGCATTAGCGTGGTCTCGATTTCTCGTAGAAGACCTCGTAGAACGGCGGGAGCAAAAAACTCTACCGCTTTTTCACGGGGTTTACCTTTTTGAGATGGAAGATGGGGTTCCGTTGGTCCCTACAGTTCCCGAGGTGTTCAGCCCAGATGATTTTGATGCGCCGGTTAAACTAGTAAAAGATCGGCCCAACGCGTTCGCGTACTTAGCAGTAATGACTGGAGCTCCGGTCCCTCTTGCAAAGTGGACAGGAGAAACAGGACTTCCTGCAAAAAAGCAGTTGCTCGGAATTCCATCTGAGATTATTGAGCCAGGTAACTTTATCTGGTATTTTATGGCTGTGTTTTACAGTCGCACCAAAGAAATGGTATTCTGTGGTGGGTTTGATGGAGAAAAATTTTCGCAAGTAAAATGCATGTACGGATCGTATGGTGGCATCCTTGCAGACTTGTTTAGGAGAGACGCATGACCACCACACCCGTAAATAGCGCGTACACGATTGCATTTTATTCGCAGTTGTCTGGGCTGACCGTCAGCGCAAAAGTCCTTCGCATTGAGACTGGGACTGAATGGAATGTGTCGCTGACTGAAAGTGCTCCGTTGAGCACCGAAGTTACGCGAGTTTATTTGGGCTCATTCACGCCAACCGCTCCTGGATGGTTCATCATTCATTACACTGCGGTGAGTGGCGTAACGCTAATCAAAGCGGACATTTTGCGGATCGAGGCCGTGGTAGAGTCAATTACGACGACCAACCCGCCCGTGACAACTACTCCTCTTCCAGATGGAACTCAGCTTGCTGCGCCAGCGGTTCTTGGAGATCAAGCGGGAACCCTGACGTTTAGCGTTCGGAGTTAGTCATGAGCTTTAAGGCCGTTGGTGTTGCAACCTCATCAATCCTTACAATTCAGTTTACGTCAACTTCAGGATCGACCTTCCGAGTCAACGCAGACGCGACGCCGGTTCTTGTCATCAGCAAGGACGGCGCAGTTGTTACGACAATTACGACGGCAACCAATACCGACGTTGGCATTTACTCGGCGCCTTGGACTCCTGCAGTTGCAGGACAATACGATCTAACTTGGACTTTTGATGTTTCCGGTGTGGAGTACAGCGCAACGGACATTGTCTTTGCGTTCGAGCACGCATCGTCAGTCGATGTTCCTGATGCGCCCGATGTCGGTACCGCGCACACTTGCCTAATTACCGGACGATTTATAAACGCCGCAGGTGATTACCTTCCTGGAGTGTATGTCCGGTTTACACCCAGTCTGGAAGCAGCGAGAAAACTGGGCATTGGCTTTATTGCCGCAGACGTAGATGCCGTGTCAAATCAGTCTGGGCTCGTGTCCTTCAACGCAATTCGCGGGATTGAGGGACTTCTTGCGATTTCTGGTACATCATTAGTTCGCACAGTCACGATTCCAAACCAAGAAACGATTGACTTGTTCGAGCTTGCAGCAACGGGTGCAGATCTTCTTGAGGTGCAAGAACTCGAGCTTGTGCCCCTTCCGCGGAGATCCTGATGGCGTCGGTAACATTTTATACCTACGATACGATTGATATTACTAAGGCAACTGCACTTGCAGATGTCACGGTATTCATCTTTACCGCAGACGGTTCAGCGTTCCTGGACAGCGGTACAACAGATTCTGATGGAGAAGTTGTATTTGAACTGCCAGATTCGACATACTGGGTTCGGTTCTTCAAGGCTGGGTTTAGCTTCGATAAGCGACTTAGCGTGGAAGTTACAGAAGATGGTACGTACGACGTGGGCGGGGACAACCTCGATGAGCAGCCGCCTGCTACGCAAGCAAACCTGTGCAGAGTCAGCGGGTTTGTTGTAGGCGCCGCAGGACAGTATCTTCCGGATGTAACGGTAGAGTTCATGCTTACGGACTACGCTCGAATTACGGCGGGGATGGCAACTGGAAACGCCAAAATCATCGCGGTATCGGACGAGGCCGGGTACTACGAGTTCGACCTCATTCGTGGCGCACGCTATGAAGTTGTGGTCGAATCCTACGGTGAGCAGGTGTTTGTCATCGCTGTTCCCGATGCCCCGGCAACTGGATTTACGCGGCTAATCTGGCCGTATGTCGCACGAGTCGATCTTGATACAGAGTCGCTGTCGCTAGTTGTTGGCGATATTGAGGAGGTCGGATTCACGACCGTCCTTTCGAGCGGCTGGGTAGGAAAATACCCAATCGGTGATCCGGAAACCTCCACACCTACCCACGTGATCTACGCAAAAAGCTCGGACACATCCGTAGCAACGGTAGACCTGCAAGATACCGTGTTGAAGATTACGGCGGTTGGCGCGGGTTCTTGCGAGATTGTCTTCACGCCTAAATTAACCGCTGGCCGTAGAACCCCTGAAGCGCTGCCTACATTGACGCCTCTTCAGGTGGTGGTGAATGAGTAAGAAGGTTGTTCTATCAGACGAAAACTTCGTCTCTCGGATGGAAGTTCTTCGTCAGCCATCAACACCTCGCGTGGGGTACGGAGAGCGCCAGTATCGGTGGAAACGCCTGCGCTCTACTTGCGCGCAGACGATTGTTGCCAACCCATCCACGCTACTCTACCTAAAGTGCAGAAACTCTCGTTTAGTTGCGCGTAAGACAGCGGAGCTTCACGCGATTCTTTGTCGAATCATCGACGCACTACAAGAACTAATCGATGTAGTCCCACAATCTGCCGTTGTTGTGGAGAATAAATCTCGTGCGATCATTGAAGGCGTTCTTCTCGACAACAATGAACTGAATCTTGTGAATCTACGAAAGGTGGTCGGCGCAGAGCTTTCAGCCGAAGTAGCGAATCAGGTTCGAGCAAAGCGCGCAACAACGGACATGACCCAGGAAAAGCTGGGAGCGTTGATCACAGAAGCGCAGACCCGCTTACAAACGCTACGACAAAGGGCAATCAACCTTCTTCTTTCAACGACGGTTACTCGCGGGGTCAACATTCTTGCGCAAGAGCCTGCGTTGCAAAAGCTCCATGCAACTTTGGCGGAACCCGCATCTACAAGTAGGACTCTTGATGTAGCTAAGTCTATGGGCGTCCTTGCTACATTTGATCGCGCAGTCAGCCTGACGCTTCTTGTCTCGCAAGAGGACAGTCTCCCCGTCTCATTCACATCATCGGTCCAGGGGACGACGTTAACTACGTCCGTTCCGATACAGCTTCTTGGAATCGCAGTAGGCAGCGTCGTAGTTGCTAAAGGACAAGAAGCCACGGTTCTATCGGTCACTAAAGGACAAGCGCAGTTGTCTGCCGCTCTTCCGGCAGGTCCTATCATCGTTCGCAATGCTGAATATGCAAACTTTAAGTTGTTTGAACCATGCCTGACGAAGATCTCTAATCTTCGCGAAACGGCGCTGTCTGCTCCGCTCAACCTCGGAAACCGCCCATCAGCGGTAGAGTACTGCAAGAGAATCGTTAACCTTGCCTTACAAATTTCACCTCTAACAAAAGATGCGCTCGCAGCGGCATCTCAGCTGTCAATTGATGTGGGGTCTGGGGCAACTCTTTTAAATGATCTATATCAACTGCAATTTACATTCAAGGAAGAAACTCGTAGAGATGCAGAAGGTATGCTACGTCTTTTGCGGCAAGAAGGATTTCTAAACGCAGAAGAAGAGTTGTCGCAAGGCGTATATTCTACACTCTTTACTGACGATTCTCGGGAAGCAGCATCTCGGGTTGCGGTTTCTGACGCAATTCTGCTGTCACTAAAGAACGAGGGGTCGTTGTAATGACCATAGAACGCGTTGATGCGACCCTTCGAAACGTAATCGGCTTATCCGTCTCGGTATTTACGGAGACAACGACCAGCACTACTGTAAACTTTATACAAGGCCATTCAATCTCAACCAGCATCGAGGATGCAATCCTTGATATTGATTCAACTGCCGACCAAGCAGTCGACGGGACGGGCGTTCTCCCTACTGCTACCGATGAAAGTGAGTTTTCTGTAGGCACGCTGCCTACTCGGTACAAGGAAGGCCGCCTACAGCGAGTTCGTGCGCTACGCTCTCGGTTGCTTGCTTCAAACGGCGCAATCTCCGAGTTGCAGAAAATCTTAGCATCCGGGGCCTTCTAATGGATTTCCCTATCTTGGCGTTTCAGAGCGTCGCCAACGTCAGAGACATCGCGCTTTTTGGCGGGGGCGGCTCTCTGGATATTCAGGGGTCCGACTTTACGGGAGCGGCGGCAATCCTAATTAACGGGTACCGGGCGCCTACATTTGTAGTCCTAAGCGACACGCGCTTGCTCGCGGATCTTCCAGCTACGCAAATTGGCGTGCCCATTCGATCCGTTAGCGTCATTCGCAGAACGACACAGAATAGTGAAAGCACCATTATTTCGTTTGAGGCAATGGTCCCATCTCCAGCAATCACCGAGGCCACGTATCTTGTTCAGCGGGTCCTAAAGAATCTCCTGACTACTCCGGGCTCCGACATCTTCTCACCGCGCTCAGGTGGCGGCCTTCTGTCTTTGCTGGGTCCGATCCCTGTCGATACGGGGGCAATTTTTGCCTTGGTTTCTCTTCGAGTCAAAAGCACCGTGGAAGAACTGGTCGAACAACAGGCTCGCGATCTAAGCACGCCGCCTGAGCAACGTTTATCGGGCATTGAGATCCTGGAGGCTGAGTACAGCGCGAAGGACACCGCGTTAGATGTTAGGCTTAGGATTATCTCCTCAAGCGGAGCCAGCATCGTAGCTGGCGTAGTCCTGTAGGATTTTCAATGGCAAACACGTCTTCCCAGGCTACGCAAATCCGAGACCTCCTGCTTGAACGGCTGGAGGCTTACGACCCAACGCTCGATCTTGCAGTTGGCGGAACTGCCTATGAGCAGATTGTTGGGCCAGTTTTTAGCGCACTATCAATTGATCCATTCGACACCGACATTGAGGAATTCCTAAAGACGCGGTTACGGCAGGAGTTCCCAACGCTTTCCGTGCAAAACGGAGATGCCGTTGTAGACATTGTTATCCGCCCTCTTCAGCTTTTGTTGGAAAGCTTTAAGCGCGAAATTCAGATTATTCGTACCGGACAGTCGGTTCGAAACGCAAATCAGATGCGGCTTCAAGACGCGGAAGATTTGGCGGCTAACTTTTTTGTCACGCGCAAAAGTGGATCTCGGGCATCCGGAACGGTTCGGGTGTTCTTTGCAGTTCCTACTTTCGTCTCCATCCTCGTCTCTACGCAGTTCAGCGCAGGCGGACTTCGGTTCTTTCCCACGGTTCCTCAGTTTTTCCGTCCGGAAGTTATTGCCGCACAGCGCAGCGGCAATCTTTATTATGTAGACATTCCTGTAATTGCAGAGGCAGCGGGAGAAGCCTACAACATCGCTGCAAACGCAATCTCAAGCGTAGTTGGACTCGAGTCAGCTGTGCGGGTCACCAACCTCATCCCGTTCTTAAATGGAACGGACGAGGAAACAGGGCCGGAACTACTGACACGCACTCGGGCGTCTCTGACGGAAAGGAGCCTGAATACGCGCAGAGGCATCCGCGCGCGGATCTTTAGCGATTTCCCATCTGTGCGGAATCTGGAAGTTGTTGGATTTGGCGATCCAGAAATGCAGAGAGACAAGATTACTGGCGCCGGTGGCGGCGATGTCATCTGCTCGGGCATGAGTCTGGTCCTCGGTCGGTACATGTTCTTGCTCTCGATGTTCGAAAACCGCGGGCGTGACGGAGCTCGTAGGATTCAGGACGGTGGGACAATCGACCTGAATTTCTGGAACTTCCTGTACGGTACGCAGAGCGTAGTTCCGAATCAAAGATTTTTGGTAGAAAAGGTTCTCTACGAAAGCTCGTCCGACCTGGAAGGCGTTCCTACCGTCTACTTGCTTCGTCTGAACCAGAGTCCGGAGGTCGACTCTCCTCCAGGCTCAATGATCCCTGGCCTCCTGCCTGGAATCTTTGCGGTTGCTTATGACCGTGCGGAGATCCGCATTTCGGGTATTCCGGGCGGAATTACCAACCCAGATGATGCAGACGAAATTGTAATCCGAGATGACCAAGTACATATTGGTGGGCACTACGATGTTTATGTTCGGCCAACAAAATCAAACCAAACATCAACTTCATTCAGATCCGCGGCTGGAGAAGTTGCCGTCCTTGAGGGTAGTACTCTCTGCACTTCTTCCGATGCAGAAATTCCCGTCATCCTAAGAACATACGGAGCGGTGCCCAACAAAGTAAACGCAAGGCTGCGTCTAAACTTGGTATCGATTTCTGGCACCTTTGTGGAGGGGGAAGCTGTCCACCTCTTAGATGGTGCAGCAGTTCAATACGACACGGGCGGCCTGGCTATCAATGTATCGATTCCTGCCTCCGCAACTGGGGAGCCGAAGTACATTGAGTTGACAAGCTTAACTCGCGATAATGTTTGGCAGGCCGAGTATTCGATTGTTGGCTACACCTCGGGCGCCACCGCCGTAATTGAAAGCGTTGAGCAGACCATTTGGGAGGATGCTGGCGTTACGCGCGGAATGACACTCACTGTAATTAATAGCCCAGATAACGGTAACTATAAGATTTTGGATGTACGAGGGCCAGAGCTTGTCCTCAACGCCGCGATGACGGTTCTTGGTAGAGACTTTAGATTCCGCGTTGTTGACGAGGTAGTTGTCGATGCTTTTGAACCTCGTGCTCCTATTTTTCCTTTTGCTGGACAATCTGCCACTGATCTCCGAACTGTTATTGGAGTGGCAACCGTCCGTATCAGCGCGGATCTCATCAGTTTTGGCGTGCAAGTTGGCGACGTATTGGAGATTCTTAACGGCTCCAATATTGGACAGTATCGGATTACAGGGTTCGATCCTGTTCTTCGTGGTCGGGCGCCAATTTTAGAATCTGCAATGAGTGCAACAGACTCAAATGTAACGTATCAGGTTTTTTCTGCTGGATCGGGACTTTCCAGGCCGCTGATTCGTATCTCTCCCCGTGGGATGACTTTACAGACGGCAAACGGGCAGTCATCCGGCTACAGCGTTCCTCCTGCGCTTCCAGTGGGTGCTCGTGCAGTAGAAGGGTTCTCTGGAGCACGCGAGGTATTTCGGGGCATCAATGGATTTGTGTTCCCAGACGCCGGAGTAGACTGGGCACCTACCGCCAATACCAGTCTAAAAGCGTACGACGTTGGAGCTGCCGGAGCGACAAGCCCAACAACTACTGCGCGATCTCCTGCCGGAACCATCCTGAAAAACGACTTAATTACGATTACTAATTACTCAGGTGGGCCGGGCACTTGCTATTCATCCGAGTGCCTTCCTACCGACGATGACTTTATTGCAGTAATTACGCTGGCATCTGATCCTACGGCGCCATCCGGACATGTTGTTCAAAATCACCTAAGCATCGCCCTCCCCGCAGAAGTTAAAACGTTTCTGGGAACAATCCGTACGTGGTTGTCGGACCTGACGGGTAGTTTTGATCTGGGCGATGATTTTCGTGCGTTTTTTGATCTCTTTGCGCCGTTTAGTTTGGATCCGGTCCCCGCGTCATACCAAATTATTGCGCAGTACGAAGTATTAATACCACGCGCTATGTTTGATGGGTGCAACAACATATTTTTTGCCATGCCAGAATTTGATTGGAAAGCAGCCTTTACCGAGGGAACAACATTCTCGGACGCAATGGATCTTTACAATAATGGAGAGATCCGACACTCCCCCGCAGCGTTGTCACGCGCAAAGAGTGGAGATGTTCTAACTATTGATAGCGGCGCAAATGCCGGCTCGTACGTCATCGATAAAGTCTATACTTACAAGATTTACCATGGCGGCAGCATCCTAACCTCGGGCTCAACTGAAGTTCTGGATGATCGTGCGGCATATACTTTTGCAATCGTAAAGATTAAAAACGAGTTTCCGGTCAACCCCTTCCAAGGGCTGTCGTCCTTTACCCCCAGCGCAACCCCGGCACTCAGCCTGTCTGGTCCATCACTCAATGTGACTTCAATCGTGGCGTCAGGTCCAAGCGCCGGAGATGCCGTAAGTCCTTGGTTGATCGTTCAAGAATCGTTTACCTGGCTATTTCAGCTTCTATCGTCTGCTGGATACGATCTTCCAGATCAGCTTGTGGTAAACCCCGCATCAGTTTTACAAAAGTTGGTTGCAGGCTTCTTCGATTCCTACGTAGTTGGGCATCCGACCGCAGAACAGACGATTCGGTTGTATTTTACAGAACCTACGTCCGTTACTGCGTACGGTCCTACGTCCTGTGCAGAGTACGTGTGGAACGAGCTTGATATCGCTTTGGCAGGATCTGCCGGGATCTCGTTCCCAGTTGATACTGCGCTTCCGGCAGTAGAAGGTACGACGCTCGCGGTCACCGTTCAACTGATTGATGGAACTGTAACAACGCTCTCTGCTGAAGTTCCGGAAGAAGCGGATGACGTTGCTTTGACTAAAGAAGGGCGTGATGCATTTGTTGGTATTTTACAAGCAGAGTTAGATCCATCTGCAGAAACCGTTATCATTGGACATATATGGGATGAGTTTGAGGAAGAGTCTCAGTTCTATGTAGCTGCCGCTAAGCCAGATCAGGGCGTTCGCTTGACTATCCAAGCAGCAACTACCACTGACACCCTGTTCTTGCTTGGGTTCACAGATATTGAGGCAGAATCAGTCGCATCCTTGGGTGAAGAGCAGACCACGTCGGTTCATCCCCACGCGCCAACAATCTTTTCTGTTCCAGTAGGAGCTGAGCAGCTTCTATTTGTTGCAGCGGGGACAGAACTCCCGTATCAAGTAGTTCCCGGATCATCCCGTGGTACTCGCGTTACGACTCCAACTCTTCCACGCGACATCATTGTTTACCCGCACTATGATCATGCAACCGCGTTTAAGGTCATAGGAACAGATTTACTCCTGCCTGCTTTTATGAACGCAGGGGTACAGGCTGGAACTGATCAATTACATATTTATGAACAAAAAGTTCTATTAGAGGTGACAGGAGAGACAGCAGGTAAAGAAGACCGCGTGGCGGTAGTTACGACGCAAGCTGGTTCTTCGATCCTGAGACTTCCGCGTTTGACCTCGGGAACCTCTGAGTTCACGATGCTTGCCCCGAGTTCAGGCGCCATTGCCGATACCCTTCGCGTAGGTGATTACGTCTTCATCGAAGAGGGCGACGGGAAGGGCGGATATCAGATTACGGAAGTTGGCGCAGATTACGTCGCTGTCGACGCGGTAATGCCAGCAACAACTGCGCATATTTACCGAAGTGGAAATGATGGGTCAATTAGTGCGGGAGGAGCAACACTAACGGACTCTAACGCTCCGTTCTCTTCCGAGGATGTAGGTAGATATCTTACAGTTTATTTATCCAACTATGCAGGAGTAGATGGCAGTTATCAAATTCTTTCGGTTTCTGCGGACAAGCGAACCGTCACGCTTGATTTGGAAGGCTTTGAGTTTACCGAAACCGGCCTTTATTGGAGCGTTGTGCGCGCCCCGATTGATGAGCTTTTAGAATCTACAATCTCTGGAGCTACTGAACTTATCGGCGTCCGACCCGTGCGCTTCTACAGTGGCGTACCCTCTGCGTGGAGAATCGTG
>Ga0172367_10003129_pt1 | contig 21931 bp, 24 predicted proteins | sample Lak10m_FD_114542 | JGI IMG/M metagenome (GOLD analysis project Ga0172367, IMG submission 114542) | Freshwater microbial communities from Kabuno Bay, South-Kivu, Congo - kab_022012_10m | ecosystem: Environmental > Aquatic > Freshwater > Lake | place: Democratic Republic of the Congo: South-Kivu... | reverse complement strand
GAAACGTTTAGGAAAAATCCACCAACCGATGTATCGCGTTGTGGTGGCAGATTCTCGTACTGCTCGCAATGGTCGAGCCATTGAAGAAATTGGAATTTATCAACCAAAAGAAGAACCATCAGTCATAAGAATTGATGCAGATCGCGTTGCTTATTGGCTAAGTGTTGGAGCCCAAGCTACAGAACCAGTTGTAGCACTTTTAAAACTAACTGGAGACTGGCAAAAATTTAAGGGCGAAAAAGATACTGCAAGCAAAGTAAAAGTTGCACCTAAAAAAGCAAATCATCATGCAATCTATGAAAAAGCTTTGAAAGAAAACGTTGCCGCAAGAGAAGAAGAAGCAAAGAATCCAAAGCCAAAGGTTGAAAAAGTAGAAACACCTAAAGAAGAACCAAAAGTAGAAGAAGTCAAAGCAGAAGAAGCACCAGTTGAGGCAGTTGTTGAAGAAGTAAAAGCTGAAGAACCAGTTGCAGAAACTGTTGTCGAAGAATTTAAAACTGAAGAGGCACAGGCATAAATGATTGAAGATGCTTTAGAACATTTAGTTAAAGGAATTGTGGATCATCCAGATGATGTATCAGTTTCAAATAAAACGACTAAACGTGGAAACACTTTAGAAGTCACAGTAAACGGTGAAGATCTAGGACGAGTCATTGGTCGAAATGGTCGAACCGCTACTGCAATAAGAACAGTAATCAATGCATTACAAGGTGGAAAACCTACACGCATTGATTTTGTTGACGTTGACGCTTAAATCTTAATTACAAAAATGGATTTAGTTGTTGGTCGACTTGGTCGACCACATGGAGTCCATGGAGAAATAAGTGTTGAAGTAAGAACTGATGAACCAGAATTAAGATTTGCTAAAGGTTCTAAGCTTTCTGTAAAAGAAAGCAATAATCAATTAACAGTTTTATCTTCAAGGTGGCATCAAGAAAAAATGCTTGTCAAATTTGAAGAAATCACTGATCGAGATCTTGCTAATGAAATTAAGGGTAAAACTTTAACAATAAAAATTGATCCAAATAGTATTGAAACTAAAAAAGATCAATACTACGAATTTCAATTAGTAGATTTAAAAGTTATTGATAAAAATAACAAAACACTTGGTCAAATAAAAGAAGTTATAACTAATCTTGCACAAGATCTATTAGTGGTTGAAACAGTTGATAAAAGGGAAGTTTTAGTTCCATTTGTTAAACAAATTGTCACAAATGTTGATTTGAATAAAAAACTAGTAATAATGGATCCACCCACAGGACTTTTTGATGAGGAAAACGCCATAGATGCAAATTGATTTAATAACTATTTTTCCTGAATATTTTAAAAGCTTAAATTTATCCCTTTTAGGTAAAGCTCAAGAATCTGGCATTTTAAAAATAAATGTTCATGATTTAAGAGACTTCACCCAAGATAAACATAAAACTGTTGACGATGCCCCATATGGTGGTGGACCTGGCATGGTGATGAAAGCAGACGTGTGGGGTTTAGCAATTGATTCCATATTGGAAAAAGCTCAAACAAAAGTGGTTTTGATGGTGCCAACACCATCTGGAAAAGTATTTAATCAACAAATTGCTCAAGAATTATCAAATAATGACCACCTAGTTTTTATTAATGGTAGATATGAAGGAATTGACTCAAGAGTTGTTGAGTATTACAAAACAGATAGCAGAATCAAAGAAGTAAGAGAAATTAGTACTGGTGATTATGTTTTAGCAGGTGGTGAAGTTGCCTCAATTGTGATGCTCGAAGCTATTTCAAGACTTATTCCTGGAGTTTTAGGTAACGAAGATTCTGTGAAAGATGATTCATTTGCCCAAGGATCAATGGAAAAACTCATAGAGGGACCTGTTTTTACCCGTCCAGAAAATTGGAGGGGGCTAGAGGTTCCGGAGGTCCTTTTAAGCGGGGATCATCAAAAAATCGCTCAATATCGCCTGGAGGAGGCTAAAAAGCGTACGAGGCAAAATCGACCCGACTTAGGCGTGTAACTTAAGTTTTTGGCACAATAGAGTCTCTAACCGGATTGGTTTGTATAAGTATTTCGCCACAGGGAAATATTTAGAGAATTTAAGTTTTAGAAATCCGGCCCCAAACTAGCAAGACTGAACGACCTGTGAGCGTTGCAGATGAAAGAAGAAAAATCATGAATAAATTAGATGCTTTAAATAAAAAATCTCTTAAAAAATCAGTCCCAGATTTTAGAACTGGTGACAGTGTAAAAGTTCACGTGAAAGTTATTGAAGGTAATCGTTCTCGTATCCAGATATTTCAAGGAGTAGTAATTTCTCGTTCCGGTCACGGAGTTTCTGAATCTTTCACAGTTAGAAAAGTTTCATTTGGCACAGGTGTTGAAAGAACTTTTCCGGTGAATGCTCCAACAATTGAAAAAGTTGAAATTGTTTCTCGCGGTGATGTTCGTCGTGGCAAACTTTATTTCTTACGCGAATTAAGAGGTAAAGCATCCAAGATTAAAGAACGCCGTGGAGATTTAGCAGCAGCAATCGTTACTGAAGAAGATATTGAAGTTGCAGTTGAAGAAACAGCTAACGAAGAAGTAGTAGCAGAAAAAGTCGAAGCAAAAGTTGAAACTCCTGCAGCAAAAGAGGAAGTTGCTGCAAGTGAAACTCCAGCAGAAGCAGCACCTGTTGCAACTGAAACTGCTGAAGCAAGTCCTGAAGCAGACAAACAATAACCTTGCGCACCCTTTGGGCAGCAGTTAGAGAACTGCTGATCACTGTTGGAATAGCTTTAATTCTTTCTTCTTTAGTTAGAATTTTTCTATTCCAAGTATTTTATGTGCCTTCTGCCTCAATGGAAGATACTTTACTTTTACAAGATCGAATAGTTGCAACAAAAATAACTAAACCATTTACAGATATTAAACGTGGTGAAATTGTAGTTTTTAAAGATCCAGGAGATTGGCTTCCAGAATATGAATCAAATAGAAATTTCTTTCTTCACTTCTTAAGTGTGGTCGGATTATTACCTTCAGATGCAGGCGATGATTTAGTTAAAAGGGTAATTGGGATAGCTGGAGATAACGTTAAATGTTGTTCAGAAAATGGTCGAATACTAATAAACGGTGTTGAATTAGAAGATCAAACATTTATCAAACCAGAAGTAGAAACAAATCAAGTTGAATTTGATATCACTGTTCCTGAAAAAAGAGTTTTTGTCATGGGAGATAACAGACCAGATAGTAGAGATTCAAGATTTCATTTAGAAACTGCTTATGGCACAGTACCTGAGAAAAATATTGTAGGAGCGGTTAATTTAAGAATCTGGCCTTTTTCTAGATTTTCAACTTTAAAAATTCCTGAAAGTTTTAATGTAATTCCTGATGCCAAAAACTAAAAAGAATAAAACAAATCTTGATTTAGAAAAAAATCTTTTTTCTAAAGGCGCAAAACTTGTTGCAGGTATGGATGAGGTTGGCAGAGGTTGTCTTGCTGGACCTGTTTATGTAGGAATTACAGTTTTAAATAAAGATTTAGCACTAGATGAACTATTACCTGAAGGATTAACTGATTCAAAAGAATTAACAAAATCAGAAAGGGAAGACTTATTACCCAAAGTTAAATCTTGGGTTCTAGAACACAGTGTGGGACATGCCAGCAATAGCGAAATAGACGAAATTGGGCTTACTAGAGCCTTACGACGAGCTGGTCGAAGAGCATTAAATGCTCTAGAAAATAAACCAGATTATTTGATTCTTGATGGCAAACACAATTGGTTAATGCCTGAAAAAGAAACTTTAGACATTTTTGATGAAGTTGTTGATGATGGACCGATATCTGCCAGTATGAAAATAATTAATCTAATCAAGGCTGATTTGATTTGCTCCAGTGTTGCTGCTGCCTCAATTGTTGCGAAAGTGGAAAGAGATCAAGTGATGAAAGAACTAAGTGAAGAATTTCCTGAATATTTATGGCATGAAAATAAGGGCTATGCAGCCCCTGAGCATCTTTTAGCAATAAAAAAGTATGGCCCCACCAAATATCATCGAATTAGCTGGAAAACTTTCCAAAATTAACAATTAAGACAACATTAAGGTTGATTAAGAACTCTCTCAGGCGTCTCTGATTTAATAAAAATATGGAAAATATATTCGATTTAATCTTAGGCTTACCGCTTCATCCACTAATAGATCACGTGGTGGTCATTTTCTTGCCTACATTTTCATTAGCGCTCATTGCTTTATACATTTTTGAGGGTTTACGCGAAAAATACTCATTAATTGTTCAAATAGGACTTGGAATTGCTGCTGTTTCAGCATTCATAGCTAAAGAATCAGGAGAAGCTTTATCTTTAAGAGTCGGCACTCCCATTAAACACGCTAGTTTAGGGGAAAAACTAGTTCCTTTAGCTTTTGTTTTGTTTATTGCTAGTTTGATTTGGTTTTATTTATTAAGAAATCCCAAAAAAGTTAATATAAATGTTGTAAAAATAGTTGGTCTTGTTTCAGTTCTACTTGCCACAGCAGCTCTTGTCATGACCTATTTAGTTGGTCATTCAGGTGCAGAAGCAACTTGGAAAGAACGTATTGCTCCTAAAGAGGTTGTGCAAGAAACAACTAATGATCAATCAATGCCTGAAACTGGGGCAGCAATTGTTTTGAATGCAACTGAAGTTTCTAAACACAGTAATCAAAATGATTGTTGGACGATTATCAACAATGAAGTTTATGATTTAACTTCTTACATAAATTCTCACCCAGGTGGGGCACCAAATATTTTAAATCTTTGCGGGATAGATGGATCAAGTGCATTTAGCGCTCAACATGGAAGTGAAAGAAAACCAGCACAAGAATTAAGTAGCTTTGTTATAGGTGCAGTTGGAGATTCTTTGAGTACCACAACTTCAAGTCAAAGTAATTCTCAATCAACACCCACAAAAAGTGCCACCCCAACACCAAGTGCAACCTTGACTGGCCCAATTACATTAACTGCAGCTGAAGTTGCCTTACATAATTCAAGTAGTGATTGTTGGTCAATTGTTAATAATCAAGTTTACAACTTAACTAGTTATGTAAATTCTCACCCTGGTGGTGCTGCAAATATTAAAAATATGTGTGGCAAAGATGCATCTTCAGCTTTTTCTAATCAACACGCAAACCAAGGAAAACCAAATAATGTCTTGAGCGGATTTGTTTTAGGAGTAGTAGGACAAACAATTTCTTCAATTCCAACAACAGTTTCACCAACTGTTACTAACAATCAAGAGTATGAGCAAGAAAATGAAGAGGAAGAAAATGAAGAGGATGAAAATGAAGGCGATGACGACTAGTTTTAACTAGCCTCTAAATCCCAAATTCTTGCTCCACCATAAATTCCTGCTTTATTACTAACACGGGTAACTTTTGGTCCTAATTCAATTCCTTTTAAGTGTTTAGCATTGCCACCACCGACATAACAGTGATCATAATAAAGAAATTGATCATATTTAGAAATTGCTTTTATTACTCTTTTGGTCCATCGTTCAACACCAATTTTTTCTCTTGCCGCATTTCCAATTTGTTCTTCAAACTCTTCACTTTGTCTAAAAGGGGCATGACCTAATTCCAAATGGGGCAGAAGAATTCCATTTTGAAAAAGTGCAGTACCAACACCTGTTCCTAAGGTCATAACAAATTCCAAACCTTTTCCAGAAATTACTGCTGCTCCTTGAATGTCTGCATCATTGGCAACTTTGGTAGGAATTGCCAACGCATTTGCCATAGGAGTTTGCAAATCAAAATTTGACCAAGCTTTTGCTAACTCTGGATCTTTTGGTCCATCTTTAACTCGTCTTGATAGAGAAGGAACCATAACTACAACACCACTTCTAACTAATCCTGGAAAACCAACACTTGCTCGTTGTGCTTTTGGTAAATCTTTCACAAAATCTGCAACTACTTCACTAAAACCTTCAGGATGAGAAGGATAAGGAGTTTCCATGCGAATTCGTTCGCAAATCATTTCGCCATCTTTATTGATGACACTTGCTTTTATTCCTGAGCCACCAATGTCAATGGCCAGCGTTAAAGTATCCGCTGGCCAATTAAACATGCCTTAATTATGTCTTATTTACTTCTTTGGTTTAACAACAACGTCGTAGATAAAGGCTGCAAGTAATGCTCCAACTATTGGACCAACAATCCAGATCCAAAAATTAGTCAATTGACCTGAAGCAACTGCTGGACCAAACCAACGAGCTGGGTTCATTGCGCCACCTGTTAAAGGTCCTGAGAATAAAATCCCTGCAGCAACTGTAAAGCCGATTGGAATTCCTGCCACCCCATTGAAAGTGCTACGTCCATCAATTGCTGTTCCCATAATTACCATCATCAAAATAAATGTGGTTAATAATTCAATTACAACTCCATAAATTGGTGCAATTGGTTGAGCAAGAGTTGGAACACCTACTGTTTGGGCATAACTTCCATAAGCTGCTTTTAATATCACTGCTGCAACCAAACCACCAAGTAGTTGTGCAACAACGTAACTAATTGCATCAAGAGCTGGCATTCTTCTGGTAACCCACAAAGCAATTGTTACTGCTGGATTAAATGCACCACCTGAAATATGTCTAAATGCTGCGACTGAAATTAAAATTGCAAAACCATTTGCAAGTGCTATTGCACCTAGATCTCCACCACTTAAAACAACACCCGCACCAAAAAGTACTAGGGTGAAAGTTCCCACAAACTCCGCCATCAAACGAGCAGTGGCATTTTTCATTTAAAACTCCTTTTATTGATTCTCTATTAAAAGAACTTAGATGATGATGCTTGAGTGAACAGGTATTGAAGATAGGCGAGTGCGGCCATTTAATGCAGAAATTTCAATAAAAACAGCACAATTTGCAACTTTGCCACCAGATTTCTTAACTAATTCAGTTGCTGCCCACATAGTGCCACCCGTTGCTAAAACATCATCAACAATAAAAATTGAATCTGAACTATTTATGGCATCTGTGTGAACTTCTAATGAATCAAATCCATATTCCAATTGATATTGAACAACGTGAGTTTGGCGAGGTAGTTTTCCTGGTTTTCTAAACAAAACAAGACCTAAATTATTTCTAGCCGCAAGAGCTGCAGCAAAAATAAATCCTCGAGATTCAATTCCTGCTACTTTATTTGCTCCATTTAGATGATTTGTTAAATCATCTAACACATCATTAAAAGCTTTCTCATCTTGTAAAACTGGGGTTATATCTTTAAAGACAATTCCTTTTTTGGGAAAATCTAAAACATCAGCAATTTTTGATTTTGCATATTCTAGGTTTGGACTTGTTTTCATTGATCCTTGTGCTTGTGATTTCTTTCATCATATGAAACTTTTTACTTTATTTCGGTAATTTGCTTGTTAATTTTCTAAAAAATATTAGGGTTTTCAAAGTAAGGACAAATCCCAAAGTATTTTCAGGGGAAGCTAGTCGGAAGCTAGCGCTGTCCCGCAACCGTGGATCGCACACAATTTTTTGTGTCCATTAAGTCAAAGCGATAAGTCGGGTTACCTGTCCGGGTTTTGTTAAGTATTTCGCACCGTCGTGGAAAGCGGGGCGGGGTTACATATTTTTTAAGGTAACTTTCGTCCCCTGACATATTTGTCAGGGTTTTTTTGTTGCCTTTTTTGTGATTCCGTTCCTCCAACCAGGCATTAATAGGAGGAAAAATGAGAAAGAAAATAGCGGTAGTAATTTCAATTTGTATTGCTTCATTTGGCTTGGTAATTCCAAGTTATGCAGCTCAAGAGAATCATTCGTTTAATTTTGATTCTTATTGCACTGATACAGCAAGTGGTTATGACACTTTAGTCATAATTGATAACGGCACCACAACAACTACACATTGCACAACCAGTGATGGTACAGATTTAATCACTGCAACTGTAAATGTAGCTACTTCACATTCAGTTGGAGGAAATAGAAATACAGGTGGAATGGGTTACTACCTGAATGAATTAAATGGAAAATCTTATGACGGTAGTTGGTGGCAACTGTGGATGAGTGGATCTTTTGCAACTACAACATCTTTTGGATGTGCTTATCCAAATCCTAAGATTTTTTCTAATTGGGAATTATCAGATTGTGGAGTCAGTTCGTTTACTCCAGGAGATAAATCGGTTTACGCTTGGAAATTCTCAAGTGGATCTGAAGCACCACAAAGAAGATGGACAGAAACTCCAACAAGTTCTGGGGGTTCTAGTAATTCAGTCGTACCAGTAATTTCGGTTCAACCAGTTATACAAAATCCAGCTTCGATAAGTAAAAGTTTCACTGGAACCACAACTTTGAAATTGAACTTAGTTAAAACCTATAAAAACAAAAAAATAGGTATTTTTTATCTCGACTCAAAAGGTAAAGAGATAAGAATTGGTTCCAAAAAAACCAATAAAAATGGTGATTTTTCTTTCAAGACTAAAAGAAAAATTCCAGTTGGTGGGAAAATATTATTTAAGTTGGGAAATAAGAATCTAGGAGAAGTAGAAGTTAAATACTAGGCAAAGTTAAGATTTCTGCCCCTGTTTTTGTCACAACTAACGTGTGTTCAAACTGGGCAGAAATCTTTCTATCTTTAGTTAAAACTGTCCAGCCATCATCCAACATGTCGTAATCGTGAGTGCCTAAATTAAGCATGGGTTCAATAGTGAAAGTCATTCCTTCTTGCATTATTCGATTACTTGTGGGGTCATCGTAATGAGGAATGACAAGGCCAGAATGAAAATGAGTATGCACACCATGTCCTGTGAAATCTCTAACTACCCCGTAATTAAATCTTTTGGCATAGCTTTCTATAACTCGACCAATAACATTTATGGGCCTTCCAGGAGCTACTGCTTGGATTGCTCGATCTAGCGATTCTTTAGTTCGTTGCACTAACAGTCTTACTTCTTCTTCGACATCTCCTACTAGAAAGGTGTAGTTGGTATCGCCATGAACACCATCTTTAAAAGCTGTGACATCAAGATTGATAATGTCTCCTTCTTTGATTACTTGACTTGAAGGAATGCCATGACAAATAACTTCATTTATTGAGGTACATAGTGATTTGGGAAAACCACGATAACCAAGAGTTGATGGGTATGCTCCTTGATCACAGATATATTCATGCACAATTTCATCTAAGTGATCTGTGGTCATTCCTGGTTTAATACTTTTTCCAGCTAAATGCATTGCATCTGCAGCAATAGTTCCAGCAATTTTCATTTTCTCTATTACTTCAACACTTTGTACATCAGAACCTTGATAAATCGAAGGTGATCTTTTTCCTACGTATTCAGGTTTTACTATGTGGGTTGGAACGCTTCTTAAATTCATTAGTTAAAACTTAGCCAACATTAAAGGTAGTTTTTGCAGTCCTAGCTGTTTTGCCTGATTTTTTCATAGTTATAGTCAAAGTGCAGGTTCCTTTGGAGTTAACTACAACCCTTGTAGCAGTAGCAACGCATGCTCCTTTTGGTTTTGCTTTAACTCCCACAAATTGCACACTTGTGGAAGAGGCAACCTTTAGTCCCAATTTTCTTACTACAGCTCTTGCTGTTGAAGATCCTTTTTTAAGACTTGGTCTTGATGCTGTGATTGCTTCATCTGGGGAATAACCAGCAGTTTCAAGGGCTGATTTTGCTAAAGCTGAGAAATTACTTGCGACCAGAGATAAAACGGCACGGGTTTTAATTTCTGGGTAACAAGGTGTACCACTGCCACCTGCTACTGGTCCTACCAAAAGATTTTCTGTTTCAGTGGAAAGAATTACAGGCCCTCCACTATCTCCAAAACATGCCCCTGCACCTTTTGCAGTCCTTGCATAAACATAAGTTCTGGCACCTAAAAATTGGAATGGGGTTTGACTTAAAGTCAATGGAATTAAAGAAACATCACTTTCCTTATCCGTTTGGCCATAGCCAAAAAAGTTCAATTTCTTGCCATTCAAAGTAGCTGCTGCTACTTCAGATTCACTGGCAAGTCTTGTGACTAAAGGTGTGCCGATTTCTTTATCAAGAATTAAAAAAGCAATATCGTTTGCTTCCACAAATCCTGTTTTTGAATTTAAATATCCTGAAGTCAAAATGATTGCTGTTGCTTTTGCCACTGGTCTTGAAGTTGAAAGATTTGCACCTTGACTATATACATTCACATTTGAAGCAGCAGAGACATTGCTTGTGCCTTCTTCCACAACACAATGGGCAGCAGTGATTACAATTTTTGGTTTCCAAAGTCCACCAGTGCAAGCTGTTTGTAAATTTCCACCCAGGTCAACTCTGATCGCTACCACAAATCCAGATCCTGTGGCATCTGTTCCTCCCACCACCGCATTTGCTGGTGCCTGGAAAAGGCCTATAAATAAAGGAAAAATTGCTAATAATAAAGTAGTAATTTTTTTCATTTCTATTTAGACTACTTTAATGGAGTCTTTAGCGCTAATTGCAGCACTTGTTGTGTTAACAACATTGGCTGTGGGTCCAATTGCCGTGGGATTTTCTTTTATAAAAGCAAAACTTTGGTCTCGCATCCTTACTTTTATTTTTGCAATCCTTGCCATATTTGCAGGTGCTTGGTTATTTGCCCTACCAATTGGAAGCGGGGCAAGATTCATGGGCTTGTTTTCATTTAGTTGTGGTGCATGGGCGATATATCGCCGCAGAAATAATTAATTAGAAAAATTTAAAACTAAATAAAAAACCCCGGGGCTATAAAAGCCCGGGGTTTTTTTAGCAAACCTTGAAAGGTTATGCAGCTTTTTTACGACGACGACGCTTTGGAGCAGATTTAGCTGCTTTTTTACGACGACGGCGCTTTGGAGCTGCCTTTGCTGCTTTTTTACGACGACGGCGCTTTGGAGCAGATTTTGCTGCTTTCTTACGACGGCGCTTTGGAGCAGCTGCCTTTTTTCTTCTTTTTGCCACAATTCCTCCTGGCGAGTTTACTTCTGTTCCGGAAAGCACAGAAGTTTCTTAATTCCTAATCGTTCCAGAAGAAATGCATATTGTCATCAAGTAACGCGTATTTTGACACGCCGTGTCGCAATTATTTTTTATTAATTTTTTTACATTTTTAATACAAAAAAATTAAAAAAATAATAAAAAATTAAAGTGAAAAAGGGTGCGTTTTCGCAGGTCAGAGGGGGTTTTTTGAGGGGTGTTAAAAATGTTAATTAAATTTTGTTTGTTAAAACTATCTATATATTGGGGTCAAAATTGACATTTTTTTCACGAAATTCTTTTAAATTTTTTGCAAAAACATTGGTATTTACATCATATTTATAGAAATCTTTTAACAAACTGCTAAAAAATACAGAACTAATAATTGTAAGAATTCCACCTGATATTAATGAGAATTCAAGACCTCCAAAGCGTGCAAATAATGCACCTCTGACTTGTCCAAGTTGAGGTCCAACTGAATAACTAAGCATTTCAATAGAAGCAAGACGACCTCTTAAGTGATCTGGGATGGATTGATTCCAAATAAGACCTCTGAAAATGGCGGATATCTGGTCAAAAAATCCTGCAATCATCAAACCAATGATTGCAAAAATTAAAGAATGAACTAATCCAAAAATTATGATGCCAAATCCCCAACCACATGCAGCTATTGCAATGATTCGACCATGTCTTGACACATGATTTGACCAACCACTTGTCAAAGTTGCAAGCAAAGCACCAGCTGGAATAGCAGCATAAAGAAAACCAAGAGTCCAAGCACCACCTAATTGATCTGCCACGAATGGAAACAGTGCATATGGGAAAGCAAAAAACATGGCAGAAAGATCAACTAGATAAGTTCCTAGTAAATCTTTTCTTGAAAGTGCATAACTAATACCTTCTTTAATTCTTTTTAGCGATGGATTTTCTGCACCATGGCTTGGAATTGCTGGACTTATCTTTATTAGAAGAATTAGGGAAATAACAAAAGTTAAAACATCAATAAAGTAAGCAAGGGCAATGCCACCTGCAGCAAGAATTAAGCCTCCAATCATGGGACCAGCAATTGAGGCAGTTTGATGGCGAAGTGAATTTAAGGCTCCGGCTGAAGGCAAATTCGTATAGGGCACAACTTGAGGAGTTGTAGCATCTACAGCTGGTCTAAAAATCCCATCGGTGGCCGCAAAAATTGCTGATAGAAAAAGAATTAAAACAGGAGAATTAAATCCTGACCAAACATTTATTAAAAGAGCGATAGAAACAATCATTGCTGCAAATTCTGAAATCAAAATAAGTTTTCTTCTATCAAAAGCATCAGCTAAAACTCCACCGTAAAGGCCAAAAATAATAAGAGGCAAAGTTTCCACTAATCCAACTGCACCCACCCAAAGGTAGGAGTTTGTGATTTCTTTAATTTGAAATGGCATCGCCACATAAGTCATCATTGAACCAATATTTGAGATGACCCCAGCTGAAAAAATCAGGCGAAAATCTTTGGATATTTTTAGCGCTGAAATATCGATGCGGATCTGTTTTTTATCTGCTTGAGTCATTGCTTTGGACATCTTATCGGTTAAAGCAATAGAATTTTGAAATGTCACCCGAGCAAATTATTAATGAATTAACTAAGAGATTTGAAGATCTCAATATCAAGTCCACGTGGGGGGAGACATCAATTTTTTTTAACCCAGGAAATCGTTCAAAAAATGGAGCCTATTTTCTTACCCTAAAAGAATCGGATGGGGAAAATGATAAATCTTCCCAACTTCATCGAAATGGAATTTTTAGAGTTTCCTTTGGAATTTCAAGCACGTCTTATGAAAATTTATTTGGAGATAAACCACCTCGTGCTGAAAAAGGAGGAATAGTCAAAACGGGTCATGACTTTGCGAGAGTCAACACTTTGATGCCTCATCCCATTTACGCTTGGATGTATTGGGTCCAAATCCTAAGCCCAAAATTAGATATCTGGAATACGTTGCAAGACCTGTTGACTGAGTCATATCAGTTAGCGAAAACCAGATTTGAAAAAATTAAATCTTAATAGCGCAACGCTATTTATGAAGTAGCCTTGGAAGGTATGAAAAGAAGTGATCGTAATTTAATCAAAAAAGTCTTCATTGAACCTTCAGTATTCGATGACAAATATTCAAGGGGAGTATTAGGGGTTATAACTGGATCAAAGTCGTACCCTGGAGCTTCTTCATTAACAACTAAATCTTCCCTTCGAACTGGTGTGGGCATGGTTCGTTTTCTTACTGGAATAAAAGATTTAAATTATTTAGTTTTAGAAAAGTCACCTGAAGTAGTAATCAAAGATGGCCAAGTTCAAGCCTGGCTTTTAGGTTCTGGGATTGAAAAAAATGGGGGAAAATTAAAAACTAGAAGAAAGATAAAAAAAGCAATAAATCAAAATCTTCCAACAGTATTAGATGCTGGAGCGATCAATTTTGTGACAAGAGTTGATCAAAATTCAATAATCACCCCACATTACAAAGAGTTACAAGAACTATTTGCAGCAAATTCCATAGAAGTATCTTTGGCAGAGATAAAAAAAGATCCAGCTAAATGGGCGAAAAAAGCAAGCCTTGAATTCAAAACCACAGTCCTTCTTAAAGGAAATACCACGATTATTTGTGATGCAAAATCAACTGTTGAGATAAAAAGTGGCACAACATATTTAGCCACAGCAGGAACAGGTGATGTTTTATCTGGAATCTTGGGTTCTTTAGTAGCCACCAACTATTTAAGATTGCGAAATAAAACCATTACTCTTCTAGAAATAGCCCAGGCAGCTGTTCTAATCCATCAAGAAGCAAGCCTTGAGGCCTCTAATGCTGGACCAATTAGTGCTTACATGATTATCGAAAAAATAAGCCCAGTTATAGGTAAAGCTTTATCTACTAAGTTCATCTAAAAGTTCAACAATGTGAACATATTTCTTTCCAGTAGCTGTACTTAAAGCAATCTGGCAAGGCTTATTGGTTGAAGCAAAGTATTGAATATCTTGATTCTTTATTTCTAAAGCTTCTTTTTCTGTTGCAGATGCTGTTAATTCAGGATGAAGCAGTCCTCGATCTCCGGCAAATCCACAACATGACCAATCAAGAGGAGTAATTACTTCATTAGAAATACTTTGAGCTATTTGGTTTAAGTATTTATTGGTACCCATTTCAACTCCAGAACAGGTGGGATGAAGTGCCAAAGATGATACTTTTCTGCTGATTTGAAGTTTTGGTAAAACTGATTCAGCCACAAATTGAACTAAATCTTTAGTAATAACTGAAGTATCAACGAGTAGGTTTTGTAATCCTTGACTACAAGAAGAAGCATCAGAGACTACTTCAAGAGAAGGATTCTTTAAATGTTTCAAAATTGAGGAACTAGTTTTTAAAGCCATTTCTTCAAACCCTTGAGTAAGTCCTTTAGAAGACCAAGGGGTTGCACAACATAATTGATCAATATCTGCAGGAATTAACACTTTCAAATTTGCTTTTTCACATATTGATAGAAAACTTTGCAAAGTTGAATCTTCTCCATACAAAGAAGAGGTGCAACTTGGAAAATACAAAACATCAGGATTTTCGGTATTTTTACCAACTCGAGCTTTTCCACCAACGGGAAGATTTTCATTCCATAAAGGAAGTGAGTTATTGCCCCCAATTTGTCGAGCAATCTTATTTAGGGGAATAACCAAAGTGGAGGGAAGTTTCTTAGCAAGACTTAAAAGGTTCGATAATAGATTTGTGGTTTTGCCCCAATTTTTGCTCGCGATAAAACCTAAATATTGAGAAGTGTTGCTTTGATTTTCACTTCGTAGCCTTTTAACTAAATCACCTGTGTTGATATGAACTGGACAAGCTGTTTGACACATACCATCCACTGCACAAGTATCAATTGCTTGATAGTCGTAATTTTCCTTTATGGCATCTAGAGTTTCTTGATCATTATTTTTTAATGCCTCAACTTCTGCTCTTCTTAAAGTGATTCTTTGGCGAGGAGTAAGAGTTACATCTTTACTTGGACAAACTGTTTCGCAATAGCCACATTCCACACATTTATCAACTTCTTGGTCAATCAAATTTTGAGTTTTTAGGTTCTCAATATAGATTTTTTCATTTTCGTTAATAATTACTCCAGGATTGAGTAAATTTTTTGGATCAATTAGTTTCTTTAAATCAACCATTATTTGATAAAGTTCTTCACCAAATTGTTTCTTCACAAAAGGGGCCATGATGCGGCCTGTGCCATGTTCTGCCTTTAGTGAGCCTTCTTGAGATAACACTAAATCAACTAAATCATTGGTGAAATCTATATATCTTTGTAAATGATTTTCATCATTAAATTTTTCATTTAATAAGAAATGAAGATTGCCATCTTTGGCATGGCCAAAGATTACTGAATCAAGGTATTTATGTTTATTGAGTAATTGACTTAAGAAAAGAGTGGTTTCGTGCAAATTTTGCATAGGCACAGAAATGTCTTCCAAGAGGGCAGTTGTTCCTTTGGCTCTATTTCCAGCAACTGCGGCATAAAGTCCTTTGCGGGCATACCAAAGTTGGTTTCTAATTTCTGGATCTTTATGAAAAGTTGCATTTGATTGGCCGATTTCTTTAAAAGTTTTTAACGCTAAATTAGTTAAGTCCTCTAATTCATTCCTAGTTTTTGCTTGATATTCAACTAACAGGGCAGAATTATTTGTAAAGTTGAGATCTTTTAGAACAAGATCTGCCATATGTTCTCTTTGAGCAACTTTTAAAGAAGAAATATCTAGAAGCTCAATTACATTGGCATTACTTTCTTTTAAAAGGGGAAGTGATTTAGTGGCATCTTTTAAATCATCAAAAAGAAGTAAAGTAGTGGCATTTTCATTAAGTAAATCAATGGTGTTAAAAGTTGCTTCGGCAATAAAACCTAAAGTTCCTTCACTGCCAACTAAAAGGTGAGTCAAAATATCTATAGGTTTTTCAAAATCGATGAAGGAATTTAGGCCATAGCCCATAGTGTTTTTTATTGAATAGGCTTTATTAATTTTTTCCACCAAATAAGGCTTTTCAATAATTCTTTTTCTTAAAGTTAATAAACCTTCATATATTAAAGGCTCTTTTATTCTTAATGTTTCATTTGCATCTTTATCTTTTGAATCAATCAAAGTTCCCGAAGCAAGAACAAATTTTAATGAAGAAAGAGTTTTATAGGTGTTAAAAGTTGTCCCACAGCTCATGCCGCTGGAATTATTTGCAATCACTCCACCTATGGTGCAAGCAATTTCACTTGCTGGATCTGGTCCTAATTTTTTACCGTATTTTCTTAAACTGGCATTTACTCTATTAACTGTTAAACCAGGTTCAACTCTTACTTTTTTACCATTTTCAAGTACTTCAATGTTTTTAAAATTTCTTCTGGTATCAACAAGTAATCCATCAGTTACTCCTTGACCACTTAAAGATGTACCACCGGAACGAAAAGTTACTCCTAAATCATTGGAGTTAATTATTTTAAAAATATTTGATAAATCTTCTGCACTTTTTGGTTTAGTAACTAATGAAGGAGTTAAAAGATAGTGAGAAGCATCATTTGCATAGGTGAGGCGATCAAATAGATTATTGGAAACAAAATCAATATTTTTTTGTTTTAATTCTTTTACTAATGAATCAATATTTTGTTTAGTGAGATTCACGAGTCACCTGGGAACCACTTGATCCCACAAGGAAATCTAAATCACAGCCTGTATCTGCTTGTAAAACATGATCAACATAAAGTTTTTGCCAGCCACGATTAGGATTGGCTAATGAATCAAGCATGGCTTGACTTGGTTTTCTGCTCCTTAATTCTTCATCACTAATTTCTACATTTAAAGTTCTATTCTCAACATCTAAAGAAATAACGTCACCAGTTTTTATATAAGCCAATGGTCCAAGAGCTGCAGCTTCTGGAGCAACATGCAAAATAACTGTGCCATAAGCAGTGCCACTCATTCGTCCATCACAAATTCGAACCATATCTCTAATTCCTTGATTGAGAAGTTTTTGTGGCATTGGCATATTGGCAACTTCTGGCATGCCTGGATATCCTTTTGGTCCACAGCCTCTTAAAACCAAAACACTATCTTTATCTACTTCAAGATTTGGATCATCAATTCTTTTATGAAAATCTTCAATTGAATCAAAAACTAATGCTTTACCTTTATGTTTAAGTAATTCTTTACTTGCAGCAGCAGGTTTAATTACTGCGCCAAGTGGGGCAAGATTTCCTTTTAATACCGCAATTCCAGCAGAATCCTTTAAAGGATTATTTCTTTTTGAAATAACGGTTTGGTCATAAATTTCTGCACTATCTAAATAACTTACTAATGGTTTTCCAGTAACTGTTATTGCTTTTGGATCAAGTAAATCTTTTAATTCTTTTAATAGCGCTAAAAGTCCACCACTTCTAAAGAAATCTTCCATCAAGAATTGTCCAGCTGGTTGCAAGTTTGCTAACAGAGGAACTTTAGAACCAGTTTTATCAAAATCATCTAAAGTTAAATCAATGCCAAGGCGACCTGCAATTGCTAATAAATGCACCACAGCATTAGTAGAACCACCAATTCCAGCTAAAGCCACAATGGCATTCAAAAATGAACCTTTAGTTAAAACATCACTTGGTTTTCTATCTTGTTTAACCATTTCAACAATTAATCTGCCTGTTTCTTGGGCTGTTTGTAAAAGTCTTGAATCAGGAGCCGGTGTTCCAGCAATTCCTGGAATTGTCATTCCTAAACTTTCGGCAACACAACCCATAGTTGAAGCAGTGCCCATGGTGTTGCAATGACCACGACTTCTAATCATGGAAGATTCAGATTTTAGAAAATCTTCTTCACTCATTTTTCCAGCACGAAGTTCTTCACTGAATTTCCAAACATCAGTGCCACAACCTAAAGGTTTTCCTTTATAAGTTCCAGTAAGCATTGGTCCACCTGGAACAACAATTGCAGGCAGATCAACAGATGCTGCAGCCATCAAAAGTGCAGGAATAGTTTTGTCGCAACCTCCAAGTAAAACAACACCATCAATTGGATTTGCTCTTAATAATTCTTCAGTTGCCATGGCAGACATATTTCGCCACAACATTGCAGTTGGTCTTACTTGAGTTTCACCTAAAGAAACGGTGGGAAGATTTAGGGGAACTCCATCTGCTTCCCAAATTCCATTTTTTACAAATTCACTAACTTCATTTAAATGAGAATTACATGGAGCTAAATCAGAAGCTGTATTTGCTATTGCAATGTGTGGTCTGCCATCAAATGAATTTGCAGGTAAACCTCTGCGCATCCAGGCACGATGAATGTAGGAATCTCGATCTTTGCCTTTGTACCAGGCATCACTTCTCATGGGAAGCATTTACCTTTCTATCAAGGTATTTGGCTTTATTAATGCTCAATCTATATTGTTTGCTTTATGAAAGCTTTCGTGGTTAGCGCTCCTCTCACCTCAAGTGTTGAAGATGTTCAAGAACCAAAGGCAGGACCTGGTCAAGTCGTTGTTGAGGTAACGCGAGTTGGAGTATGTGGCACTGACGTTGAATTCTTTACCGGCGAAATGGCATATCTACATTCAGGTCATGAAAAATATCCATTAAGACTTGGCCATGAATGGTGCGGAGTAATTAGTGAAGTTGGCGATGGTGTTGATAAAAAACATTTAGGTAAACGTGTCACAGGTGACACGATGTTAGGTTGTGGAAATTGTTATCGCTGTAAAAATTCAAGACAGCATGTTTGTGAAAATAGATTTGAAATTGGAATTAGAAATGGCTGGGCAGGAGCTTTAGCAGAAAAACTTTTAGTTCCATTTAGCGCAATCCATTTTTTACCTGATTCAATAAATGACACAGTTGGAGCTTTAATTGAACCAGGTGGAAATTCACTAAGAGCTGCAGAAGCTGCTTTAAGTGGTCCTGGAAAAAAAGTTTTAGTGTGGGGTTCTGGAACCATAGGTTTATTAACTGCACAGTTTGCTTCATTTATGGGTGCATATGTTCATGTGATTGGTAGAAATCCACAGACACTTTCATTAGCAAAACAAATGGGAGCAAGTTCTACTAGTAATGATTTTGAAGAAATAGATGAAGGTTTTGATGCAGTTATTGATTGCACTTTTGATAAAGATGTTCCAAACAAAGCAGTTAAATATGTTGAACCAGGCGGCAGAGTTGTTTACATTGGAATTTCAGGAGTTCCAAGTTTGATTGATTCCAGAGATCTGGTTTTAAAAGATGTCACAGCGGTTGGAATTCTTTCTGCATCTCCTGGTTTAGAAGGAACCATTCACACTTACGCTTCAGGAAAAATTGATCCATCTTTAATTGTTGCAGCAACTGTGGGTTTAAGTGAAACTTCAAATGTTTTAGCAGGAAAAAGACCAGCTGGTGCAGGAATTGGACCAAAGATTCACATTGATCCAAGGAAAGACTAAGTTTTGTTTTATGAATGACTTTGAAGGCTTAAAAGCAATAGTTACAGGTGGTGCTTCAGGAATAGGTGAAGCCACAGCTTTAATGTTAAAAAGTCGTGGTGCAAATGTTTGTGTGTTTGATAGAAATCAACCCAAAGAACCAATTACTGGAATTCGTTATGTAATTTGTGACATCACAAATAGAAGTGAAGTAGTAAAACATGTCACAGATGTTGCAAAAAATGGTTTAGATATTTTGATAAATAATGCAGGAATAGGTGCCACAGGAGATGTTATTCAAGCAACAGATGAAGAGTGGCACAAAGTTTTAGATGTAAATATTGTGGGCACAGCTCGAATGAGTGCAGCAGCAATTCCTTTTTTAAAGAATTCGAACAATGCTTCAATTGTTAATGTTTCTTCAATTGTGGCAACAGATGGTTTTCCCCAACGTGCTGTTTATTCAGCATCAAAAGGTGGGGTTCACTCATTAACTCTTGCTATGGCAGCAGATCACATTCACGACAAAATAAGAGTTAATTGTGTAGTTCCAGCAACTGCAGATACTCCTTGGGTTGGAAGATTATTAGAAAACAGTCTTGATCCAAAAGCAACTCAAGCTGCCCTTATTGCACGTCAACCTATGGGAAGACTTGTTACAGCAACTGAAATAGCTCATGCAATTTGTTATTTAGCCTCACCAATGTCTGCTTCAACCACAGGCACTGCTTTAAATGTTGACGGTGGAGTTGGTGGATTAAGAGTTCCACCCAAATAAATGATTGAGGTGGAAGTTTTTGATGACAGAAGATGTCATCTTGGAGAAGGCCCTTCATCAAGTGGGGAAAATAATGAAATCGTTACGTGGGTTGACATTATTAATGGCAAAGTATTAACAAAAAATATAGAAAACTTAACAACAAGTGAATATAAATTAGAAGAACATGTTGGTTTTGCTCTTCCAAGAATTACCGGGGGAGAAGTCTTAGGAATAAATTCAGGACCTGTATTAAGAGATGTTGATGGAAAAATCACAAAACTTCCGCAAAGGCAAAAAGATAGATTTAAATCCAGATGGAATGATGCCAAAGTTTCTCCAAGCGGAGAAATATTTTTAGGCACTCTTACTTATGATTTAGTACCTGATCAAAGTGCACTATATAAAATCACTAAAGATGGTCAAGAGATAAGAAAAGTAATGGATGACATTACTTTGGCAAATGGCCTTGACTGGAGTATAGATGGTCAAATTTTTTACTTTATTGATTCCTTAAAACATTGTGTTTATGCCTTTAATTACGATGGAAAAGATATAACAGACAAAAGAGTTGTGATTCAGTTTGATTCATCCACAATTCCAGATGGAATGTGTATGGATAGTGAAGATGGATTATGGATTGCTTTTTGGGATGGTTCAGAAGTTAGACGCTTTGATGAAAAATTCAAACTAAGTGAAAAAATAGAGTTTCCTGTGAAAAACACCACTTCTTGTGCTTTTGCGGGTAAAGATCTTGACCAATTAATAGTCACGAGTGCTCATGATGGAAAACCAGAACTAAATAAACAAGCAGGACAAACATTTATTTGTAAACCTGGAATTAAAGGTAAAAAGTCAACCCCGTTTGGAATGTAAATTTAAACATCTACCAAACTAAGTAGTAGAAAAGAAAGAGGCTAAGAGTGAAAATTGCAAGACTTGGAGAATTTGGTAAAGAAAAACCAGCAGTTGTAGTTTCTGAAACTCAAGCTGTTTTTGTAGATGATGTGATTTCTGATTGGAATAGAACAGAATTAGAAAATGGTGCGTTAGAAAAGATTCAAAAATTAGATTTAGACAAAAAAACAAAAGTTAATTTGTCAGATTTTAGGCTAGGTTCTCCAGTAGCAAGACCAACTAAAGCAATTTGTGTGGGATTAAATTACGCCAAACATGCCAAAGAATCAGGAGCAGAACCTCCAAAAGAACCAGTAATTTTTATGAAAGCACCAGACACAGTAGTTGGGGGCTTTGATGACATTGTTATTCCTCCAAATTCAGTTAAAACTGATTATGAAGTAGAAATTTGCGTAGTTATTGGAAAAAATGCTTTATATCTTGAATCTCCAGAAAAAGCCCAAGAGGTAATTCTTGGTTACACAGTGTCTCAAGATGTAAGTGAAAGACATTGGCAAATTGAACGAAGTGGACAATGGGTAAAAGGAAAATCTTTTCCCACATTTAACCCAGTTGGTCCATGGATTGCTACAAAAGATGAATTCGATCCAACAGATGTCAGACTTTGGTCAACAGTAGATGGAGAAAAAAGACAAGATTCAAAAACTAGTGACATGATTTTTAACATCAATCACTGTGTTTGGTACATCTCACAATTCATGGAATTAAAAGCAGGAGACATCATTAACACTGGAACTCCAGAAGGTGTTGGGATGGGACACAAACCAGAAAAATATTTAAAACCTGGCCAAGTAGTAGAAACTGGAATTGATGGTTTAGGTGTTATTAAATCTAAAGTAGTTAGTTACAAATAAATTGAATAAAGTTAAATACGGATTTATTGGTGCAGGATCAATTGCAAAAAAAGCTTT
>Ga0172367_10003128_pt1 | contig 21933 bp, 52 predicted proteins | sample Lak10m_FD_114542 | JGI IMG/M metagenome (GOLD analysis project Ga0172367, IMG submission 114542) | Freshwater microbial communities from Kabuno Bay, South-Kivu, Congo - kab_022012_10m | ecosystem: Environmental > Aquatic > Freshwater > Lake | place: Democratic Republic of the Congo: South-Kivu... | reverse complement strand
GTTTCCGTTTTGGATGAGTGTTCCGTACGCATTTACGAGTTTGTCCGTTGCGTGTTGGATGCTCCCATCGCAGTAGGTTTCTGCGATACGCCACAGGGTGTCTCCGTACTGAACGGTGTGCTCCACAGGTTCACAGGTGAACGCGCCTGCTCGTTTGCTTGCGTATCCGATGGATAGTGTCATCGCAACGAACACAAGTCCGAGGATGACGATGTTACGCAGTTTGCGTGAACGGTATCGGTGAACGGTTCTCATTTCTTCTCCTCGTATTCCTCTGCGGATAAAGAATTTACCCAACGACCAGAAGACAAACAGAATTTGGACTTGGAATCGCCTAGTTGGAGAATAAGTAGTTCTCCAAACTCTTTGTCGGTCAACTCATCGGGGACAATAAATTTCACCATCACTTCTCTTTTGCTCATCGTGCGTCGCTCACTACATCTAAAAATTCGTGCGCATCAACATCAAGCACGACCGACTCATTCGTGACGGTATTCTTGCCGATGAGCGTCATTTTGCCCTTCGTCGTCTTGGACTTCTTGGGTGTTGAGTAAAGGTCAATTGTTATTTCTCCGACTCGCACGATGTCAAATCGTTTGAGTAGTTTAGGAAATTTTTTGCTCATCACCAATTCTCCTCGTTGTCCACAGTTTCCATTACGGTTGAGTTTTCCGTGTTGATTTGTATTTGTACCTCATTTATCTCGTTGATAAACGGTAAGGACACGCTTCCCGCTTTTACGCGCTTGCCCTTGTAGTCGTGAATAAGTTGCTCAACGAATTTGTGAGCACTCAATTTCGGTGGGATGACGAATGTGACCGTCACATGCTTGTATTGTTCGTTCATTGTTTCGCTCCTCAGTAGATGTATGGGTAGTCGTTCATGACAGCATCAACTGTCTCCGTGTAGAAACCCACTTGGGTAAGTGTCTCACGCAACTGTTCCGCGCTGATGTCGCTGACGATGTGAAGAAGAATCTGAACGGTAAGAGTTGCCCTGTCCAAGTCCTTTCGGTACTGCTCGTCGGTGATGCGTGTGGTGATTTCGTCGTCAAAGAAACGATGTTGCTGAATCGCCTTGACGATTTGCTCCACCGTCTTGTCGGTTTGGATTGTGTCCATTTCGGTATCGCTTTCTCCACCTTTCGGTGGGCTAGTTGTTACATACCATCATACAGGGGGGTGTAACACGGTGTCAAGTACGGTCAAAAGTCGTAGACCGCCACATCTCCGTCTCGGTATCTAAAAGTCGTAAAGTCCCCTTTCGCAATCTTTGATTTCGGGAAACGCACAAACTTGTTTGGTTCATCAGCATGTCGCTCCGCACGATTCATCTCCCTGCGTCGCTCCTGAATCCGAGTCATCACACGACCACAACCAAGTTGCTTCCAATTCTTGTGCCAGTCAGGGGAGTCCCGATACACAAGGTTGGTCGGGTCTAAGAAATACGAATACATACTCAAAGTTTTGCTGTCGTAGTGGTACAGGGGAAAGTAACGGTAAGAACCGTACGCTCGGTTCGCATCAAAATCGGGACTTTTTAGTTCGGTCTGCTCAAACATTGAGCGCAATGTTTGCTTCCATAGGTCGGTTGCTGTGGTGAAAGAGAAACCTTCGCACGGGTATGTGGTGGTGTCTCTTGGTGAAAGCAGTTCGTTCCTGTCTATGGTGATGAAAGGAGGTAGCAGAATGTTGCGGTCTTCCCGTACGAACTGCGACGAGTTCGGGTCAAAGAAGAAGTTGTCTGTTTCTATGACTAGATGTCCCGACCATCCGCCCAAGTCGGAGGAGAAACGAGATGCTGTAACATTCCAAGCACCCGCAGACATTTTGTCTGCTGAATTTCCTGCTTGTTCCCAACCTTCCTTGTTAAACACAATTGTTCCGACGGGTCGCACTTTGTGCGGAATGTCTAAACATTTAAGAACTTTATGTGCGAAGTTTCCTGCCCAAATACAATGATTAGAAGTAAGTCCCGCGACCGATGCTGTCTCGTAAATCGCGATGCCGAGTTCGTTGAGAATCTGTTCTTCTTCTTCTAGTTTCATTCCTGCTCGCCTCCTGACGAATATTGTTTAATACAAATCGCGACCAAAGTCCCGCCTATGACGAGACCTAGTAATCCGAGTATTGACTCAAATATCATAAGTAGTAATCTAGCGGAATGAGACACATCTGTCAAGTCCCGTTTCTGGACTTGACCGAAGAAACGAACGGGACTCCCCGACTCCCACCCCCGACCCTAAGCCCGAAAGTCTGCCCCCACCCGACCCGAAGTCGTCACTCTTCCTATGACGGTGGCGGAAAGCCGGTGCCGGACGCTCACCGTGTAACACCCCCCGTCTAAGGTGGTGGCAACTACTAGCCCGACCTCGCGTCGGGGAAAGGAGAACCAAAATGAGCAAGTCCCAGTTCGGGATTCGCGCCCACGCGCAGGTCCAGTCCATTGACGGGGAGTCGTTCGAGTTCCAACCCGAACACCTCTTGTGCGATGAGTGCTGGTCGTGCGCGGACACCGCGTATGCCCATGCTCTTTGGCACGGCGTGACTACGGCGTTCACCAAGGGCTTTGAGCACTCCATGACCGTCACCCGCGCCTGAGCGCGTCTGACGCGACACCCCCCGTGCCCCGATGAGGGTGCGGGGGGTTTCGTCGTTTCTAGGGGATTTTAGGGAGCAATGAGCCCTTCTTAGCGCACACCTTAGGTGCTTTATCGCCCCACGCGCACGGGTCCCAGGGAGACCACCCCGAATAGTCATAGAGCAGTTTCCCCGCCCGCAGGTTCGTCAGGGGGTCAAGCAGGGGTTCTTGCTCGCAGATGCCCATGTCCAAGCAGACCCGCGCCCACTTGTTCCGCTTGAGGTTGTAGTTCACCCCGTTGATTTGGAGTAGTCCCGTGTCCGAACGGTGATTCCACTCCCTGACCCGCAAGATTTCGCAGGTCGGGGAAGGAACATCTCCGCCAACAAGGTTGGGACACCCACCGCTTTCCCTGAGAATAATCTGTTTCAGCATCGGGAGATGTTCGGGTTTCCACCCGGCTTTTGCCGCCATTTGGGGAAGCCAATGGTCTACTTGACCGTGTAAGAACTCAATAACGGGTTTAGCGGGAACGGTAGTAGTCACGCCTATCCTGTCCGCCACGGGCGGGACTTGGGGGGTTACGGAAGAGAGGATTATCGCTGTGTCGGTGACTTCTGGTGCTGGTGCTTCGATGCGCGACCCGATGCCAAAAGCAGTTCCGTATAAGGCAATAATGCCTATAAGTGTTTTGCCTAACAAGTTGTTGTCCTTTGTTTGGGGTATGTTGCTGTCCGGGGTATTGATGCTTCCCGTCTAATAACTGTTTACAAGTTTACCATTTGATGTCTTTCGTGGTCAATAGGCTTCGTGTGCGCAGCGGTTTTGCTGTTTTTCGTGTGGTCGTTCGGTCTTCCTTTGGTTTTGGGTTGGAAGTCCCGAAACTGTTGCTGGGTAACGGGACTAGCGGGGTGGTGGGGGTTAGTTGGTTGGGGGTTTGGGGTATCTACTTAGGTGGCAGACCACCGATACGGGTGTGACGCGGTTCACACGGGATTTCCCGAACATTTGACGGGTCGCACGGTCAGCAATAGGTGGGCAACAACACGAAAGGCAACACGATGAAGACAACGACACGGCTACTGATAGACGAACTAGACCGCTCGCGACGCGCAGGGTGGGCGTTCGGATTCACGCAGAAAGAGCAAGCGCAGATGCTGAGAGATGAGAACGACAAACTCAAATGGTTGGTGCGTCACTTGGTGCGGAAGATTATCTTCCACAAACGCCTACACAACGACGACGACCTAGTGGAACTAGCCAAACACTTGGAGATGTCTGTCTAGCCCCACTAGGTGCGTTTTACTGATTCGGTGGATTAGGCGTACTCAACCTCGTAAGAGTGAACGATGAAATCCTCACCACTTGCTTCGCTCATGAGACCTTTCAGTTCTTCTTCACCGCCATGGCAGAAGTAGAAGATTTTGGAATCATGCGTGCCGAACTTGTCGTATCCTTCTTCTTCGCAGTCTTCCGCGAAAGAGATGAAGACAGGGCGAATCTGTTTGGGCAGGTCGCGCCACTCGATTTGGCAGTATGCGCCGATAGGTGTGTTCACTTTGCTACCACCCACTTCCCTTCCACGAGCACGAATCCCATGTGCTCCGCGTAATCAGGGTCATCGTAGAACGCGACATCGCGACAGTAATCGCAAATCTCGGATACCGAGTAGACGCGCTCCATAGGGCATGAACAACCGTTTGCCTTGCGGAGCACTTCGGAGCACTCCCCACAAAGGTTGTTGGTGAGCGGAGACCACTCGTCTCCACAGTTGGCGCAGGCAACATCGTTGCCGAACTCAGGTGTGGTCATGAGAGCACCTCAACCGATTCCACCTCATACCAATGGGAGAACCCTTCCTCAAACAAATCCGACAACGCTTGTACGCGAGCATCGTCTTCGTCTGTCGTGGTCACCATTACCGCGATGTGGGTAATCGTTGTCTCGGCATGGTACTCGTCTTTGAGAGCGAGATTCACCTGAAAGGTGAACTCCTCAACGAGTGTTGTTTCTTCTGTATTCATGGTATTCCTTTCTCCACCCGTTCGGGTGGGCTAGTTGTTGTTATTCAGATTACGCACGGGGTGAAGCGAAGTGTGACTTCACTTCACCCCGTGTGGTTCACCCCGTGTAGTTCGGGAGAAGTTCGTTCCACAAGTCGTCGTAATCCTCTTCCTTGCGCTTGCGGTGGTTCTGCTGAACTTCCTTCTGCCACTCCACAAGTTCGTCACCCTCACCGTTCTCAATAAGACCGAGAAACGGATTCGGGTATCCGACGACATCGTTCACGAAGTCTTCCGCGTCTCCAAGTGCGTTCTCCCCAAGAAACTCCACCGATTCCCTGCTACGCATAAGCGGATTCTCAGGGTTCACGGGGTGCTCCAACAAGATTCGCACCTGAGCGTCGTCGTTCTCCCACACGGTGAGAGTCCAACCGAGTTGCTGAATCTGTCTCTGTATCTTCACTTCGGTATCCCTTCTCCGACCTTTGGTCGGGCTAGTTGCTTCTATACCTACCACTATAACACGGGGGTGTAACACGGTTGCCACCCCGATGCTACCCCGATGCCACCACAAGTTACCGCACGGTAACTTAGTCCTTCATCAAAGACTTCACGATGAACGCAATACAAATACAAATCAGCGCACCGACCCCGAAGACCAAATCCAACTCCGAGAAATCGTACCTGTTGTGATAATGCGCAAACAGTCCCGACCATGCGTACACAGTCGCAAGTCCCGCCGTAAGCATCGGCGAATCGGGACTCACTACTCGGACTGCGACGGGGCTATTCGGGTTTCATGGTGAACGCGACCTTCACGAATGGTCGTCACCGTGTACGGGACTGCTACGCCGAACGCATCGTATGCGTTCAGCGCGTGGTCTAGTTGCCAATGCGCCTTCTCAGGCACGGCGTTGCCGATGGCTTCTACCGTCAGATAGTTGTCGCCTTCGGTGGGGTCTGCGAGTAGGTCGCGCATCGTGTTGCGTGCGGTGAGCACCGCCCACGCTTGGTCTAGTTCGGGGTTGCCCGTGTCGTGTACGACGGCAAGGGTCTGCCATGTGACTAGGTAGGTCTTATCCATCGGGTGGTGATTAGGTGGGGTAGCGTTGTTCGTAGTCATACGGGCAAGCGTAGGGGGTCTGAGACGCAATAGCAAGCCCGTAGATAGCACTAACCCCCGGCTACCCGTGCTAGGGGTGCGGGGGTAGCGTACTCAGTTGCCTGCGTGTGTGGCGCACCACCAACAAACGATGTTGTCGTGGTCGTCGCTCCATGTCGGCAATAGGTTGCTATCCGTATCGCTCATGGTATCCGCGCAGTTCGGGCAGGGTTGCCCTTCGTTCTCGGTGACGATGCTCATGCTTACTCCCTTCTCCCCTTGCGGGGGCTAGTTGTTGTTGGTTGTCGCTGAAGCGTCAGATTACGCCGTAGGACTCCCTACCCCACGGGTTCATCCAATAGCCGTCACCTGAGCGCGTGTCGTCAAGGTGATTACCCTGAACGATGCTCACGATGATGTTCGTGAGTTCGTTGAGCGCGTCGGTCTCGCTATCACCGATGTCGCGCACGGTCTCCATGACTGCGCCAGTGCGAAGGTCGTCAAGGATGCTGACGATAATGTCGCGCCCGTTCGCGCCGATGCTCAGGTAGTGCTCCGCGAGTAGTTCGCTGAGAGAGTAGTCCTTCGTTGCCACGACTCACCACCCCCCTTGCGCGTCACGGTCTGCGATGACTTCATCGGTGTTCTCCGCGATGAGATTCTGCCACCGTACCATGCTCGGTAGGTCTGCGTTGTTGAGTAGCGCGAGCGTCTCCGCTTCGTACTCCGCGAGTGCCTTCGCTGAGTAGCGCGCCACCGCCTTAGCGGGGAATCGCGTGTGTATCGCTTCGCTCCCCGTGAGTGCGTATGCCGATACTTCTACGCCTTCGCGGACTTGGTAATCCGACAGACGGATAACCGCCGAGAATTGCTTGCGGTCTGCGTCGTGGTAGATGCTGAGCGTCACTTGCTTGCGGTATCCGTCTGCGTCGGGTTGCGCCAACGGGTTGCGCCACTTGTAGGTGACTTCGCGTTTGTTGAGTCGTGCGACTCGCTGAGCGCACTCACTCCAATCGGTTGTGATAATGGTACTCACTTGCTTACCTTGCTTTCTGCCGACATCGGGTCGGCGGTTGTTGGTAATGAGATTACGCACGGGGTGCTACGAAGTGTGAGCACGATGCGATGGGGGCAGGGAGTCTGCGAAGCGCGATGCGATGGGGAGCGCACGGGCACGCGCACGGGCACACGGGCACGCGCACACGGGCACGCGCACGCGGGCGCACACGCGGGCACGCGCACGCGGGGAGTCCCGATGCGAAAGGGCGATGCGGGAGTCCCGCCACAACTTTCGTTGTGCGGGGCTGTCTGTTCTGTGGGAACGGGCGGGACTGTGTGCGGGGCGATGAAGTTTCGTTCTTGTACGACGGGGGTTGTTGGGGCGACCGAGTGTTTCGTGACGGTGGCGGAAAGCGGAGTTTCGGGGTTGGCGTGCGATGATTTCGTCATGACGAAATGGCAGGAAGTTACCGCACGGTAACTTGTGGTACATCGGGTGTGACGGGGAACACACCACATTCTTCCCCGACCGTGCGTAGACTAGGTAGCAGTAAATAACTGTGTAACACCTACCTACTAAGGTGGTGTGTAGAAATCAACTAGCCCGACGAGAGTCGGAGAAAGCAAGGGAAGCAAGTGAAGAAGCAAGAAGCAAGAAAGCCACTAAGCGAGTATGCGCGAGAGCCACACTTCGTTCAGAAAGCGAAGACGCTGTGGGGCGACCACACCGTAGACGCTTCTCATCTGAGAGCGATGATAAACGGCGAAGTGCAAGTTCAGTTCGCCAAGATTACCGAGAACATCAAGGACAGGTATTGTCAGAAATGCAACAAGCCGAAGTTCTATGTGTTCACGAAAGACATACCGAACACACCGTTGGCAGACAAGAAACTTGTGGTATGCACATACTGTCACACGATGAAGACGGTGTATCTGAATGAACGGTCGCACGGCAACACACCGTTGCGAGCAGACCAGATAGCAAGAGGTATCGTCACCGTAAAGAAGTTCTGTTGCGGTGCTATCTACGGAGTCGCGCACAATACGCAAGAGAAAGTAGACAACGCTTGCAAGGATTTCTGTGCAAGACACCCGAACAAGAAAGGAGTGAAGTGATGAAACGCAAGAAGTGGAACGACGCTGATAAGCAGGCGTTCGCGGACGGTGCGCGTACTCGCGCTCAGACTCACGCTGACAAGCGCAAGCGCGAGAACAAGCGAGCGTGTCGCGGATACAAGTGGCGTGGAAGCGAGTAACCGCACCACGCCATTACCGCGTAGCACCCATTCGGTACTATCGGTATCAACAACTAGACCGACGAAAGTCGGGGAAAGGCAAGAGAATGACTACAAGTAAAGCAAGACCGATTATCTTCCTAGATAAGGTCGGGCAGACACGGAAGGACTACATTCAGCGTGAGTGGGGTTCGCTCGTGGGCAAGACGGTGGAGACCGTCCGTCCGCTTACGAAGGACGAGTGCTTAGACATGATGTGGGATTACGAGCGCGAAGATGCGTTCGTCGTAATCTTCACGGACGGTACGGCACTCATTCCGTCACAAGACCCCGAATGCAACGGAGCAGGGTATCTATTCACCGCGAAGGTGGTGAAGTGATGACCACGACCGAACACAAGCACCATTTCACCGTGAAGTTCGTAGGTGACTACTTCGTGCTAATCACCGATGTAGACGCGACCGACGACGACGACGCTTACGAACAAGCGAAAGCGCAAGTGGAGCGTCACTACGGGTGGGCGGTAGATAAAGTTCCGCACCACTACGAGACGGTGAACAACAACGAGTATCCACACGGCGTGGTAGACGCGGAGTTCTTCCGAGCATGACCACAACGAACGAGATACCAACCGAGACATGGTGGAAGGTCACCTTCATAGGTGACCATTTCACGCTCACCACGAACATTCACGCGAGCAACGAAGACCAAGCGATAGCGAACGCGAGTGCGAACATAGAGGCGTTCTACGGGTGGGACATGACCCGTACCGCGCACGACGCGGAAGCAGAGGACACGGGGCAAGTATGGTGAACGACACGCTCATAGGTAAGCGAGTGATGCTCATAAGCACCAACGACCCGTACACGCGCTTGCGATACGGCGACGAAGGCACGGTGACGAACATAGACTGTATGGGAACGGTGTTCGTGAAGTGGGATAACGGAAGCACACTCGGACTCATAGAAGACGCAGGAGACAGATACGAGGTGGTCGGCTAATCACCGACCGCCGAAGTAATCGTGTCACACCCATTCGTTATTGTGCGTAATAAGAAGTAACAACTAGACCGACCGAGAAGGTCGGAGAAAGGCAAGAGAATGGCAACCACTCACATCACACACACGGCAGAGGGCACAACTATCGTCCGCGTGGTACTCAGCGAGGACGACCTACGCAACGCGACGGTCATCGTGGAAGCACGACGCGAGAACGACACGGAGACCGACCACCTAGTGCAGGTAGAGACACGCGAAGAGGTCTACACCGACGAGGACGGGAACGAGGAAGTGGACGGAACGCTGTATCTGAATGCGTGGGAGTGTGCGAACCCCGATGGCGGACAAGTGGAGAACCACTACCCCGAATACTTCACCGTCAAGTGACATCAACGGGAACGGGCGGTCGGGCTAACAACCCGACCGCTCTTCTCGTATCCGCAACTTATTTGTAAGTCCCGTTCTAAAACATGAAGAGAGAAGAGTCCCGAGTTCTATTCGCGGGGCGGGACTACATAAAAGAAAACCCCACGCCACCCCTTTCGGAGCGGAGCAGGGATTCCTCGGTCTCAGACCTTCGCTTCCATGCGACGGATTTCGTTGCCGTCGGTGTCCGCGAGGACGATTTCGCCCTTCGCCCACAGCGTGCTATTGACCGCCGTGTTGAGGATAAACGCCATCGCGCTAAATGTCGCGTCGGTGTCGTCCACCCCGTAGAGGGTTTCGGTTTCGGACTCGCTATTGAGAGTCGCGGTGACCGTGTATCTCCGTAGGTGCTTACTCATTAGTTGTTCCTTCCCCCGACGCTTGGTCGGTTTAGTTGATGCCTACAACTATAACGGTAGGGTGTAACATAGTAACGCACGGTAGGTCACACTATGTGACACCCCGTGCGTAAGGTATGTAACAACTACTAGACCCCGACAAGGGGAGAGAGGCAAGGGAAACATGAAGACCTATGAGACGGCAAGTGGACTCCCTCACCTACTGAAAGACGGCACGGACTCCGAAAGAGTCGCTTGGGCGGTCTACGCAGGCATGGTGAGTGGCTACCGTTCTTCGGTAGAGGACATGAAGGCGGTCATGGCACTCCGTGACGCTAAGGCGCGAGGACAGGAAGAGATGTTCCGCGTGATGTGGAATAGGAAGCGTGCTGAAAGGTTGGCGTGGCTAACGCTCACTCAACGCTCGTGGCAGAAGAAGACTCGTCGGGCGACCCGTGCGAAGCATCACGACAGTATCGCGATTCGCGAGAAGTATGTGAGGTGCTCGGCGTAATCAACGCCGACAGGACGGGCAAGGCGTAGCGAGGTGGACATCACACCTCGCTACACCCCGTGCGTAAGATAGGTATCAACAACTAGCCCGCCTCGCGAGGCGGAGAAAGGCAAGGCAATGACCGAATACCAATACAGGGTGGATTACTCCACCGAAGCAGGAGACGGGTGTTACGGACTCATCTCAGCGTTCTATGACGACGAATACAGCGCGGAAACATGCGCGGTCAGGTTGCTCGGAACGGAAACCCGAAGCGGTCACCTCGTTACCGCGAGCAAGGTATTCTCACCCGAAGGGAAATTGCTCAACGAATTCGAGGTCTGAGAAGACCGAAGAAGAAGGGGTGCGGAGAGAAATCTCCCACCCCAATTTTTTTATGTAGTCCCGTGAGCACGCTGTTGTTTATGTAGTCCCGCGAGTCGCGTTGAGAGACGGGGCTGTTGTCCGCCTGTTTTGTGGCACGGGACTGTTTTTGTTGGGGACGGATTTGGCGTGTTTTGGGGACGCATACTTTCATGACGGTGGCGGAAAGCCGGGTTGGCGTGCGACCGAAGTTCAGTTTTTTTGTTTTTGTTGGGTCGGGTCGGTCGGGTCGGTCAGGTCGGGTGGTGTGACGCAGGTCTCTTGACAACAACCGTGTTACACCCCTATGTTATTGTATTGGGAGTAAGGCGGTGATACAGCGAGTGGACATCACACTCTGTAACACCCCGTGCGTAATGTAAGTAGTAACAACTAGCCCGACTACCAAGTCGGAGAAAGCAAGGAAAGAAATGAAACTAACCGCAGAACAGTTGGAGATACTGACCGACGCGATAGACGCGACAGGCGTAGAACTACGACCGTACTCGGGTCGGGGTATGTACGGACAGTCGTGTCTCGGAATAGTCCCCAACACCGACACGGCGCGATACTTCATGTATCTCGCGCAAATCCTTATCACGGACGGACAAGAGGAAATCCTTGACCTTCTCATCGGGAGTCCTTCGCGAGAAGATTCACTCGGCAGGGACACCATTGTCTACTTCCCGAATCTCCTCGTTGATAGCGAGGACGAGGACGAGGACGAAGACGAGTTGGTATGACCGCGAGGTGGGCAGGGTGTGGACATCACACCCTGTAACACCCCGTGCGTAATGTAGGTAGGTAAGAACAACTAGCCCCCGAGAGGGGAGAAAGAGATACAAGTGGAAACAGACATCAAGAACGATGAAATCGCTGAGGCGATAAACATCGTCACGAACGCTGTCGCTGAACACGGCGCACCTGTGTGGGTCGTCAAAGTTCCGACACGGATACGACAACTCGTACCTGCGAACATCAAGGCAGGAATCCTCGCAACCGCGAAGATAAGCGAAGGTTGGGCGAAAGACATAGACGGCTCTTTTGTCAAAGGACGCTTGGACTTCCGCTCAGTCATCATCACATGGGCGAAGGACAAGGTGTTTCAGCAGGTGACCGTCAAGGACATCGCTGAGGCGACAGGCGCGTCACAGAACATCGTGCGCGATGTCATCAACGACCGACCCGACATCTTCCGAAAGAGCGAGGGTTGGACATACGAAATCAGAGACCCACAAGCAGACAGAAAGGCAGGCAAGTGAACATGGCAACTAAACATCACTTCGTTGTGGTGGGCGAGGTCACCGAGGACGGGAAAGTCTTGTTCTTGATAGACCACGACACCGCAGACATCGTGTTCCCCGAGGGCACGATTTGGAACGATGCGGTTCTAGGCAACGACAACGGAGGGTGGGTGCGACCCGCTCTCAAAGATGTTGAGAGTTTGGACATCGTGAACCGTGACATCATGCTTGTGGACGCGCTAGCAGGCGCGTTGGGGCGAGGTGTCAAGTGAAGACATACATCAAGTACGAACTCACGGACGGCTCATACAGGCTTCATAGGGACGCGCTCCCTATCGGGGTGACCTTGACTAAGCACCTGTGGGACGCGGAACACGACTATCTCGTCGTAGATGTATCCCATTGGGACGAACAAGACGAGCAGGCGTTCGGTGAAGCACCGAGCGAAGACCAACTAGCACAACTAGAAGGTCTCTTGGAAAACATCACAAAAAAGGAGAACAAGTGAAAACCAAAGCAACAACCAAATACGAAGTAGAACCCAAACAGAATCAGGGCGACCCTGCGTTCTATGTTTGGGACGGACAGGCGCACGAACTCGTCGCAACCGTCCTCTACGGCGAACGCGAGATTCGCGTGTATTGCGACGGCGAGATGCGACTCAACATTTGGGAAACCAAAGAGTCTCGCGACCGAGGTGACTCACCTGAGGTCGTGCGATACTGCGACAAACTCCAAGAGAACGGAATCACCACCGACGAAGACATCACCAAAGCAGACGAAGAAGGTCGCTTGGAGTGGGTCAACAACGCATGGTTTGACCTTTACGCGGTCGGTGAAGGTATCACCGATGGTTGGTTGGACTGCGTGGACTTTGACCTCGTGTCTGCGGTCAAGGGAGCAGAAGAACTCATCACCAACGACGAGTTTTGGGGAGGTGTGAAATGAAAGTGAAGGACATCATCTCCGTACTCAACGAGCGATACGGCAAGGACGACGACATCGTTGTCATTTGGTGGGACAGCGAACTCTTCATGTCGTACGACCACGATAAGGACGAGGAATACCCTCTGTCCAAGAAAGTGTGGGAGAACGCTGTGAACATCTTGGAGAACAGGAAGGACGGTTTCGGCGACCACCTCAACGAACTGCTCCACGACGAAATACAGAACGCTGTGAACATCGCAGAGAAAGAAGAGGAGAAGTGAAGACCGTAATCACAAAACCGCTAAAACCGAAGACCGACGCGCAGGGCAACCGCGTGTGCGCGTGGGAAGGGTGTGCGACGCGCTTGTCGCGATACAACGACCACATCGTTTGTCGCGCTCACAGCGTTGAGTACGCGGTAAACTATCTACCGATACACGAGGACAAATCATGACCGATAACGAAGAACAACTTCTCGTATCCATGTACGGTGCTACCGAACTCGTGGACAAGGCTCTCAAAGACATCGCAGGCAGAGACCTCGTGTCCACTCAGGAGATGACCGACCTACTGTTGGACATCAGGCTGTACCTCATCACCGAGCAAGAGACGAAGAAGCAAGTAACATCGTCAGAGTGAAAGTCGCGTGTTCCATTTGTAACGAGATGATAGACACCGCCACGATGTCCACCTATGTGAAGGTGGTCGGGTGGGCTGAGTGGAAGAACGACCGAGTTATCGGAAACATCAAGAACCCCTCCACCCCCGTCGGGTACGCACACAAGACTTGTGTTGAGTCACCCAAGTCCCGCGACCAAATCGCGCTGTTCTAGTCCCGCCACCCGTTCCCCATCGGCGGGACGGTCGTGCGCCTCCCCGCCATCGGGACTCGTGCGCCCGTGCGCCCGTGCGTGAGCGCAACTCTTCTATCGTCTTGACGGTGGCGGAAAGCGGAGTTGGGTGGGTCGCTAAGTTACTCGTTGGTAACTTACCGTTGGGTAACTTGTGGTTCTTTGGGTGTGACGAGCGTCTCTTGACAGGTATCAAAAAATACCCTACTATGAATCACACACGGCAACCGACCGTGCGTAACAGAGGTAGGCACAGAACGAAAAGGGATGACACAAACAACCGTGTTACACCCAATCCGTAAAGTGGGAATCAACAACAACAAGCCCGACAGATTGTCGGAGAAAGCAAGGAAGAGAAATGAAAAACCGAATCACTCAAATCACGAAGGACTACCTCTCCGCTCGCGAAGCGGTGGCGGTCGCGGAGAAGGCTCTCGCAAATGCGGAGACGATTCTCAAGCAATCGTTCGCTCAGAACGGTGTTGACTTCAACATCGTTGAGGGCAAGAAGGTGCTCCTCGTCAAGAGTCAGCGTCCTACCTACAATCTTGAGACTCTCAAGGGTCTCGTGTCGGGTGCGATTCTGAAGAAGGTCACCAAGACCGTCATTGACGGAACGAAGTTCAAGGCGTTGGTCGCTGTCGGAGACATCAAGCAAGATGTCGCTGAGACGGTCACCGACTTCACCGATGTTGAGGCTCTCCGTGTCTACGATGTGGACGCAGAAGGCAACGAAGTCAAGAAGGCAACCAAGAAGGTTGCGTGAAGTCTCACGGTTTCGTGGGGGAGCAATCCCCCACAAACTGTGTAACACCCATCCCATAAGGTGGGTGACATCACACGGAGATACCGACCGTGCGTAGTAATAACAACAACAACTAGCCCGACAAGAGTCGGAGAAAGCAAGGAAAGAAAATGGCAAACAAGGAAGTGCAACAAGACCTTCCGCAATGTTGGAAGGATGTTGAGAACGCTCTCAACGCAGGGATTGACAGGCTCATCCTGTTCGGTCCTCCAGGAACAGGCAAGACCTTCGCAGGTCTCACCTACGGTGACATCAACGCAGGTTCGTACCGTCTCATCTGCACGGAAGAGATGACGAACGCAGATGTGACAGGTCACTACAAACCGAACGCACAAGGCGCGTGGGCATGGCAGGAAGGTTCTGCTATCAAGGCGTGGCAAGGTGACGGTCAGCGTGGCGGTCGTCTCGTGATTGACGAGATTGACAAGGCAGGTGGCGATGTGTTCGCGACTCTGCTCGCGATGACTGACTCCCCTGAGTCGGCGAAGTGGGAACATCCTGAGAGCGGTCGCATCGTGCGTCCGTTGGACGGATTCTCTGTCGTGATGACCACGAACATTGAGCACATGAACGAACTCCCTGAGGCTCTCAAGGACAGGTTTCCTGTGGCAATCCGCATCAACCAACCGCATCCCGACGCGTTGGCTCTGCTCTCCGCAGACCTCCGCAACTACGCGGTGCGTATGGCAGACGCAGGCGAGCGACGAATCTCGTTGCGAACCTTCTTCGCATTTGACAAACTCCGCAAGACGCTAGGTGATGCGGAAGCATCCCGACTCGTGTTCGGTCGTCAAGCGGAAGCGGTCATTGACGCAATCGCGATTGACAAGGTTGGTGCGAAGTGACCAACACTCTGAACGACAACATCCGTCCCCTCCCCGAAATGTTGGGGAGGAAGGACAGGAAAGACGAACTCGGCGCGTGGCAGGTCGGCGAGTGCAGACCTGCTCGTGGCGAACCATTTACCAACATCGTTGACCGCGTGATGCGCGTACCTCAGAAGAACGAGGTGCTTGACCGCGTGGTTCGTGCTCACGAGATGATGCATGCGAAGGTCTCCCCTGCGGAGGACTTCCCGAAGTGGGTTGAACGCGGTATCGCGTCCGAAACCGCTTTGCGTGTCGTTGAGGAAGTGCGAGTCAACTACCTGACCAAGAAGGCAGGGTTTGACATCGGCGAACTCACGGACGGAAGCGAACTCACCTCAGGTATGCAACTCGCGGAACGCGGTGAGTGGGCTCATGCTGTCTACACGGCGGTCGGATACGCGCTCTGTGGCGGTGGCAAGGACTTCCTCACAGGAGTCCGTCGCGTGAACCGCGCATGGGGAGCAACGCTGAAGGACATCATCAAGCGCGTGGAGAAAGAAATCAAACTCGCGGACAAGAGCGGAACGCTCGCGTCAACGGAGATTGACCCACGCACAGGATTGAACCCTCTCGGTTTCTCGCACACGGAACGACTCGCGGAGTGGGTTGACCGTCTCGCGAATCCTCCGAAGAACGAGGACGAAGAGCAAGGCGAGGACAACGACGAGGGCGACGAAGAGAACGACAAACCTCAGGACAAGAAAGACGGAAACCCGAAGGGCAACGGCAAGGCAGGGAAACAGAAAGAAGAACCTGCTCCTGTTGACCCCGACAAGGTGAACCCTGCTAAACCGAGAGGCAACGGCGGTGCGATTGAGTCGTGGGCGAAACTCATCCCGACGAAACTTCCGTTGACTCGTCGTGCGAAAGGTGGGCTCGGTCGCAAGCGCATCGCTTCCAATGTCGGACGCAATCCTCGTCGTATCGGCAACGCTCTCGTTGACCCTGATAGGCGAGTGTTTGACCGCACGAAGCGAAGCAACGGCGGTGTCGTCTTGATTGACGGTTCAGGCTCAATGGCTCTGTCGCACAAGGACATCCTTGACATCACGGAGCATGCTCCTGGCGCGACGGTCGCGGTCTACGCAACCGACCCTGAGAACAAACATCCCAACCTGTTCGTGCTCGCTGAGAAGGGACGCATGGTTGAGAAACTTCCTGAGCGTCACGGCGGTAACGGCGTGGACGGAGAGGCGATTCGTTGGGCGATAAAGCAGAAACAACACGCTCACGCTCCTGTCGTTTGGATTACTGACGGTCATGTTCACGGAGTCCGCAATGGATACTCCGACTTCTTGGGCATGGATTGCATCAAGGAAACAATCAAGGGCAAGGTGTTGGTCGCTCCCGATGTCAAGCAAGGCATTGAGGTTCTCAAGACGCTCAAGGCAGGCAAGAAACCGAAGCGTTGGTTTCCGCATGTTTGGGCAGACACCTACGAACGATTGCAGGGTCGGCGGTTGGGGGAGTAATCCCTCACCGCCACAGAATAACGAAATGTGTTATTCTGTTCGGTAGAGCGAAAGGGCTTTTCCTTTCACCTTACGCTCCGAGGGAGTCGGTGGCAATCCTTGCGCCACCACTCCCTCGTTTTATTTGGAGCGTTTGCGAAGACTCTCACCGAAAGCGATGTCAAAGAATCGGACTGCTAGGTAGCACGACGATACCACGAGTGCCTCTCTGTACGAGAGGGAGATTCCGAGAGGATTCAATCCGAACATCACGCCGAGCGCAATCACGGCGGTCGTGAGAGCGAAAGCACCGATGCTCATCGTGAGCATTGACCACACCTGTTTGACGCTCATCTTTTTTCGCTCCTCTATCGGGGACGATTCGTCGTAATCATCTTGGTCTTCGTCGTCAACATCGTAGGGAGGATTGAAGCGACCGTCCCTGTTACCCGAACCACCAACTCCACCCATGCGCCACCGCTCATTTTCCATTTTGTAATCCTACGAGTTGTTGCGGATTATTTGGTGAACGCGCTGACGAGAAAGCGAATACACCTCTGCCAACGCACGAGCGGAGCGACCCTGCCGATACAAAGAAACGATTTCCGTATCGCGCACGGAATCCTGTTGCCTCCCAGGTTTCTGTTTCTCCCAACGCCAATCGGGAAAGCCCGACAACTGTTCAACCCGTTCAGAAGAGAGAGTCCCCTGACGCTGACGCTGACGATTGTACGCAATCCATGCACCGAGCGCGATGTTGCGACCGTCAACGGTTTCCGTGTGAGTTGTCGGAGCGAGCGATGTCCCCGTTCGGGCGACATACTGTTCCAATGCTTTGATGTGTGTTGACCAACGGTCATTTCGTGAAATGCTCATAGTCCCGACATTAGTTCGCTGAAGGGTTTACAAATGCAAGTCCCGCCCTGCGCGGGCGATGGCGGGGCTTGCGGAACGGGCGTGGACATCGGGACTTGCGGGCGGTCGGGCGGTCGGGCGGTCGGGCGCACCTGCGGTTGAGCATCTCTTAGTATCACGGTGGCGGAAAGCCGGTGCTGTGAGTCCGAAATCTTGGAACTTCGGAAATGTCTTGACATCCCGTCACATTCGTATTAGTGTGTGCGTAGTAGATGTTAGGTAGCGCACAAATAACCGTGTGACACCCCCACCGTAAGTTGGTGGGCATCAACAACAGCCGACCCGATGTCGGCAGAAAGCAAGGCAACAATGGGTAATCAAGTAGCAGAGGGATACGCAGAGGCAGTTGATGACGGTCTGATTGACCTGACTCAGGCACTCACTATCCACCTATCAGGCAACCACTATCCACCCGTTCACCCGTCCTTTGTGGATACCGCGTTGGAGGCAATCCGACTCGCTAACGAAGGACAGTTTGACGAGGATGTCACTATGGCGAACGGTCTCGTTCGTTCGGTTCACTTCATCATTGACGGACTCCACTTGTGGGCGTTCGTGAACGAGAGCATCTGACATGGAGCGTTGGCAACGAGCATTAGACGCTTACATCACCCGTGAACCCTCCGAGCACGCACCGTGTGAGGAGTGTGGGGTGAACACCCGTGCGGATTTGTGGGACGACGAAGCACCCGTGATTTGCTACGAGTGCGCTAACCCGAACGACCCTGAGGTCGTTCAATGGAAACTGCGTAAGCAGGCTGAGCGTAAGCAGGCTGAAGAAATCGTCAAGAAAATCCTCGGCAAGTGAGTTGAAATCGTAATACACCCCCCTGTAGTATGGGGGGTGAACAACTAGACCGACCAAGCGTCGGAGAAAGCAAGGTAAGCAATGCCAAACGAATGCAGTAACACACTGACAATCGCAGGTGACCCGTACGAGATTTCTCGTTTCGTGAAGGCTGTGACTGTCAACTACATCAACGAAGAAACGAAAGCACCTAAAACGGAAATCCGTATCCTCAGGTCGCTGTACCCATGTCCTGCGGAACTCTACGAAGTCAAGGCTGACTTCACGGAGAAACCCGAAATGCGTGAGAAGTACGGCGCGTCAGATTGGTACGAATGGTGCAACCGTCGTTGGGGAACGAAGTGGGGCGACTACGAACACCTCATTCCAATCCACAAGGAAGGCGAGTCAATCGCAATCTTTCATTTCACGAGCGCATGGTCACCACCTATTGAAGGGTTGGCGTATGTGTCCAAACAGTTCTCAAGTCTGTCGTTCGTTCTCTCTTACGAGGAGGGCGGTATGTGTTTCTTGGGTTCAGCACTCATCATTGACGGTGAGGTCGTATCTAGCAGTGAGGGCAAGTACCCCGACATGGACGACTACAGGGTTGGCGACGATGACTACGACTACGACAAGCACTATGAAGCGTTGTCGGAGAACCTCGCTAAGTGCGAGCAGGCTGTTCTCGCGTTCCTTCCGAAGTCGCACGAGCAGTACGGCAGGCAACTCGGAAAGACGAAAGTCTGAGAAACCCTGTGACACCCCTGCCGTAAGGTGGGGGCTGTCACAAACACGGGAAACCGTGCGTAATAGGAGTAACAACAACTAGCCCGACCTGAGGGTCGGAGAGGAGCAAGGAAATGCATACAGGAATAGCACTCGTCGTACAAGCAGACAGCGCAGAACACGCAGTCACTTGTGTGGAACATTTCAACGAGCACAACGCTCAGTGGTCGGATTGGAACGAGCACGGCGGTCGTTGGAGCGATGTCATTGAGGGCGCAGTCTTGCGCTACTCCGATGACCCCAAGAAGTTCAACGAACTCGTTGAGGAGTTCAAGGGCTACAAGAAGGCGGAAATGGAGCGATTTATCGCTGAGGTTGGCGACCTTTCAATCAAGGAACTCGTCACGAACCCGAAGTACCGCTACGGAAGCGGTAACCCCCTGAACAATGTTGAGGGGTTGTCAGAAGAAGAAAAGAAGAAGGCTCGTGAAGAGTACCTTGATAACTCGCTGAAACTTTGGCAGGCGAAGAAACTGTTGAAACTTGTGGACGGAGAGTTCGGCGAGAACCAACATTTCTTTGACGCTGACGCTCACACGACCGAGGACAACTACCTCAACGAGCGCATCAAGGAGAACCCCGACAAGCAGTTTATCGTCATTTGGGACTACCACTACTGACCCTTGACTGTGTGACACCCCTGCCCTATTATGGGGGTGTCACATTCCGAAAGGTTCGTGCGTAATAGAAGTAACAACAACTAGCCCTGCCGAGGCAGGAGAAAGCAAGGAAAGAATGGATACCAAGAAACCGTTGAGAGCAGAAGATGTGGCAGAGTTCCTCATCGCTCTCCGTCACGCTCAGCAGGCGATGCTCAACTTGTCAATCAAGTGGGAGAAGTTTGACGGGTTGGATGAAGTCCTGTGCGACGGATACCCGTTTGACAAGTCATTTGACGAGCAGGTCTACGACATGAAGTCGTGGATTGAGCGTCTTGAACAGCACCACGACAGGATGCGTCTCGCAGAGTTTGAGGCGTGGAAGAACAACAACAAGCAAGGGGGCAACTGATGACCACCGATACGACACTTGAAGAAATGTTCACGACCGTGCTAGACGAGGTTGAAACGGCACACCTCGTAGCGTTCGACCGTTGTCACAAGATTTATTTGGCAATGGACGAGATTGAAGCGAAGTGGTTTCGCGACAGCAACTACACGGTATTCCAGGGTTCACCAATGGAGATGTACCTAGAGGTCATCAAATGGTGGAATGAGTCGTGCGGTCTCAGGTTCATCCAATCGGTTACCCACAACGAGACGAACCGCAACGCAGGCTACAAGAACCTCGTCCCACAAGGGGCAGGAGACAACTACGAGGAAGAGGAAACAAAATGAGCAAGAGCAAGTTCAACGAGCACTACTACGACATTCCGTATGTCCACCCGTTCAACCGTGAAGGTGACGATGTGTGTACGGTCGGTCAGTTGAAGAAGATGTTGGAGATGTTGGACGACGACATCATCGTCGTGGTTGGTACGGACACTTGGTACAACAACATTGAGTCCGCTATGTTCCCCGACAATGACGGCATAACTTGTCTGACTTTCGTACAGGGTGAACCGTACGACACGCGATACCCAAACCCGTTCCCGTTTGAACACGAGGACGACCTAGACGAAGAAACCGCTCGTTTCGTTGAAGAGTTCACAAAGAACGAAGATAGAGAACCTACAGAAGACGAGATTGCTAAGTTCCGAGAGAACGCTTACGAGGGGGTGGCGAAATGATTACCGAGCAAGACAGACTGAACCTCAAACACGGGGACATCGTTGCTCGCAAGTTTCGTGGCACAGTCACCAACTATGTCATCGTCAACCTCACCGCAGGCAAGCGGTGGTTTTGGGTGCGTGACATCCAATGGGGCGACGACGGGTCATACGACGAACACCACGATTTGACCGAACCAAAGTGGTCGGTCTTGTTCACAACAAAAAACAAGGAGAACAAACAATGAAAGAACCATACGAGGGCGTGCGTCGGCACAAGTTGCTGACGAAAGAAATCAGGGATGCGCTCCCTGCGCTGTACGCAACCGACGAAGTGAAGTTGAGCGACAAGACGATTGTCTGCAAGTTCTTCTCCCCGTTCAACGGGTGGCGTTGGTACGCAACCGAGTTTGACGGCGAGGACACCTTCTTTGGTGTGGTCGTCGGTTGGGAAACCGAGTGGGGCTACTTCAGTCTCAACGAACTCGCAAGCGTCGCTGTCGCAGGGAATACCGTTCCTGCGGAGGAGCGCGACCTTTCGTTCTCTCCGTGTCTTGTGAAGGACATCCCTGAACTCGCAGAGAAATACGCAACAACTTGAGCGAGGGGGGTTGACAAAATCCCCACCGCCACCCTACAATAACAGTAGGTAATAAATAACTACTAGCCCGACTTAGGTCGGAGAAAGACAAGAAATGGCAACCAAGACCGTTATTCTCAAAGAAATAGAACGAGCGGAGAAGGAATACAAGTTCGCGCTCAGCATGGATTGCGATGACGCGATAGAGCGTGCTTACGCTGACGGATACCTAGAGGCTCTACACCACCTCTACGGCTTGTTCAACAAGCGTTCAAAGAAATCAACCAAGAAACCAATCAAGAAGAACTCCAAGAAGAAAGGCAAGGGAAAGAAATGAGCAAGGTAATCATCAACATCCAAGACGGCACGGTCGTAGACCTAGACAACTCGGTAATCGTTGATTTGGACAAACTCAACGACGAGCAGGAGGCTCTCTACACAGCGTGGGAGCAGGGCGGTAACGACAACAC